>ERZ773187.672-NODE-672-length-31478-cov-26.124940_pt1 | contig 31478 bp, 15 predicted proteins | sample MGYA00511242_ERZ773187 | MGnify/ENA primary metagenome ERZ773187 (study PRJEB29015, sample SAMEA2737744) | human gut metagenome | biome: human gut; feature: human-associated habitat; material: faeces | place: China | collected 2012 ...
ACACCCTGCTGGGCATCGTCATGTTCGGCATGGGTCTTACCCTGAAGCCGGAGGACTTCAAGGTGGTGTTCAGCCGCCCGAAGGATGTGATCATCGGCTGCATTGCGCAGTTCACCCTGATGCCCTTCCTTGCATGGGCGCTGACGCAGCTGTTCCACCTGCCCACCGAGCTGGCTATCGGCGTCATCCTTGTGGGTACCTGCCCCGGCGGCACCTCCTCTAACGTGATGACCTATCTGTCCAAGGGCGACGTTGCACTGTCCGTTGGTATGACTGCCGTTTCCACCGTGCTGGCACCCATCCTGACTCCCCTGCTCACCCTGCTGTATGCCGGCCAGCGCGTGGATGTGAACCCTGTAAATATGTTCCTGTCCATCGTCAAAGTAGTGCTGGTGCCCATCGCACTGGGCTTTGTGGTCAACCACTTCTTCCACGCCTTCACTCAGAACGCCATCCGCGTGCTGCCGCTGGTCTCCACCACCGCCATCGTGCTCATCATCTGCGCTGTTGTTTCTGCAAACTCCGCCAAGATCATGACCAGCGGCCTGCTGATCCTTGCCGTAGTCATCCTGCACAACCTGCTGGGCTACCTCACCGGCTTCGGTGTGGGCAAGCTGCTGAAGCTGGATTCCACCAAGTGCCGCGCGATCTCCATCGAGGTCGGTATGCAGAACTCCGGTCTGGCCACCTCTCTGGCCGCTGCCCACTTTGCACAGTATCCGCTGGCAACCATCCCCGGCGCTGTGTTCTCGGTGTGGCATAACATTTCCGGCGCCGTCCTCGCCAACTTCTTTGCCCGCACCGCCGAGAAGAAGGACTGATCTTATACCATAATAAAAATGGCTGCTACACAGGGTTTCTTCCCGGTGCAGCAGCCATTTCTTTGTTTATTGAACGTGATCTGCGCGGTTTTCCTGTCTTTGCCTGTTTCCCGGGCTGTTGCGCAAACGCAAACATCCCGGGAGCAAAAACACCCGAACCCCAGACCCCCTGCGTGTGATGCATGATGACTTTTCGATTTTTAGAGCGATGATTCGTTAAATAGGCTCGATTTGCTACAGATCTGCTACAAACGGCAGTTTTTAATCATATTACACTCTCGCGCAAAGCTTCGTGGTTATTGTATTTATCGCCTCTCGTCCCTCAAATTTTTTAACTTCTTCCTGTAATTCATTTTCTATCATTTCTCGATCCATATTAAGCTTATCAAGCAAAAAGCTATGTCGCAATTCGAAACTTTCAAACACATCTGCCCATGTTAATGCGTATAGTTCGTATTGTTCTAGCTGAACAACCAGTCCTTTCTTGCCTGCTGTTTTATTTTCTCCCACATTGCGTCGTTCTTTCACGTCGTCATCCATTTCATTGCAAACAGCTATAAACTTCCATCTACAGAACTGGGAATTGAACTGTGGCTGTTTCTTAACAAAATCCATATAGTCTTCTATCTGTCGCAATACTTTTTTTGTAAGAACAACCTTTGGAGCTTTTAATTCTACAATTAGATTTTCCTTGATTGCATTTCCTTCTCCGTCTTCTGTTTTTCTAGCTCCACACAAAAAAATGTCCATTCGACGCATTTCTTCGTCATCTTTTGTTAGCACTGCTTCTGGGCTATCTTTACCGTACAGTAGATATAAATACTTCTCAAGTGCCTTTTGCATTCTCTTGTCCGCTGTAACCAAATTATATTGTTCACCAAACAGCCAATAATGTTGCTCTATAATTTTCTGGATGTGATCACGCTCATTTGTATACGGTTCCATGCTATAAAGCATCCATTTTAGCCCTTCAATCACTTTGTACCGATTTTCTATAAAACGAATCGAATCAATCACATTACTCAACTTCGTCTTTTTTAAAACATCTGCAAAGTCTTCTCTCTGTTTCGGTGTTAAATCCACAATTTGAGAAATAAATTCTAATATGTTTTCTCTTTCAGTAGAATCCAACAGCAAATTTAAAAATCCGAGCAGTGACTTTTCTTGAATTGGTTTCAACTTATAAAAGATCCTTGACTCTAACTGATACAGCTCTTTTGTTACTGAAATCAATTCTCTTTTTTTCATCTCCCCATATATATCATTCCCAAATTGGGGAAACGATTTTCTATCCATCATCCCCTTTACCGCCTCATCTGCTTTTTGGGCTAAATATTTTCCCAGGACCTCTTCTATCAATTTACGAATTTCATGTTTAAGTTTTCGCAATAAAATTTTTTCATTATCCAAGGTTTGTTGTTCTACCTTTTCGTCTTCATATTCTTCACAATTTACGTCTTTTTTGTTATTAAAGTATGCAGATTTCACAAACACACTGTGGCAAAAATTCACCGTGTTTCTATTAAACGCCGTGCTATCTTTTCCTTTAGTTATACCTTGCGTATCCATATAATAAATACAGTACTTTTCTTTGATTGCGTTTTTCCATACAACTATCGAGATAATAAAATTATTTTCCTCTAATCGGATTATTTTTTCTTTGCTCAGTTCCGTGTCAACATAATCCTCATACTTTAGAACTTCTCCATTTATCTTAAGCTGAAGTTCTCTATTTTTTTCAAGAAATAAAAACCACGCAAATTCTTTCAGAAGCGATTCACGTAACGCTTCCATAGACATTTCCGCTACCGTCACTTCATCAATTTGCGAAATTGTGACTTCTGTTCCAGTATTGTCATTCGTTTTCTCTATTTGTGTTTCTTCAAACTCATTTTTCTTATCACTCTCTATTATAATTTCGTATTTGAAATTTTCATTTCCTTCTTTATATACAGTACTCCATTTTAAAGCCGCTGCTATGCCAAATCCCGAAAATCTTCCTTTTCCTTTGTTTGCTTTTGTTTTAAATGGATTAGGGTAGCTATTCTTTTTAGATGTCAAAAATGTCCCAAATGTATCGTTTAGTGTTGAATGACTTATTCCTTCGCCATTATCATAAATCTTAATTTCTGATAACCCACCCAAATCATTGGGGATATAAGATACTTCCACCTGAGTCGCATTTGCCTCAAAACCATTCCAAATATACTCAACTAGAGCTTCTTTATAATCTTTTGTAATACCAGATGCCTCTATACTTTGACTCTTAACTTCTAGACTGTGTTTCATTATGTTAACGCCTCCCTTAGATTTTCATCTTACTCGTTTCACTCGTCAAGATGGTTAGTCTTATTTTAAATAAGTCCTTCCGAATCTTATATCGCCTAAAGATTGTTCCATCTACATTATGTAACTGATTCAAATCTATATTCCTTACTGCCTCCAATGCTGCTTCTCTCTGGCTCAAATGCCGCTTTCCAACGGTCAGGCAGTTTGCGCCATCCAATGTGTCATACTGCCGGAACGCTCGGTTGAAATCCATCAAATCATGCAGACGGATAGGTTGATTCGTCTCATTGTCCACCAACAGACCCCAGTTTTCCCAATGGCGGTCGGTGTTGCCCACCAGATAATCCAGAATGTTCATCATATAGTATCCGTGAGCATCCAGTTTCAGAATCTTATCCAGCGTGTTCCAATCATGGTTTGTGCAGTAGACATCGTAGGCTGCATACGTCACTAGGCTATATCGCTGCGAGGTCATAATCTTACTGATGGAAACAGGCTCGTTTTCAAACATTCCCTGCTCATACAAAACCTGATGGCAGTCAAAGCATCGGCAGATTTTACTTGCCAGCACTTCACGCTCGACTGCATCTTGTCCGCCATCTTTGTAAAGATAGAAGCCATCATCCTTGCGCACCCACGCTTTAGGGTAGCATCCACCAGTGGACAAATCATTTGCCAAAAGATGGGCATTTGTCACAGCCATCTGATGCCCACGCAGTGCAATATCCACAAGAGCATTGCTTAAAGAGTGTGTGTAGAGATTGATATCCTCAAACAGGATATTCTCTTTTTCTCCTTTTACCCAGAACACATCCAGCAGTGACAGGCAATGGTACGAAAGCGCAATCTGTGCACGTTCCCGATCCGTAACGCTTTGAGATGCGCCAATGCTGTTGAGGATTTCCTTTGCATAAGTACGGTCATACGGTATCAGCCGGGATGCACACCAAGAATAGAAATTAATCACATTATTGATTCGATTATCAAAGTCATTCGATTCTTTCAGCACCAGACCGTAGGGCATGAAATCTTCAAAATAAATTTTACACTCACCAGCCGTGCTCACCTGTGCCACACATCTTTCCGTGTGCATAATGCAGTAGACTGTTGCCTTGACCATCGCCTCCACCACCTTATTTGACTGATGCACGTTCTCTTTTCTACTATTGTACCTTCTTTCCCCCTGCAAAACAAGATGTAAAAAAGCTCTTGATTCTTAATATAGAGGCCAAGAGCTTTTTTACCCGATTATCTTTGTCTGTTCCCGAGCTTTAGCTCAATCATTAGATTTCATCCAAGCCATACTTGTGTCTTTTCCCTCCACAGCATTGCACATAAATACCATATCGACTTATCTTGGCTTCGAGAGAGCAGCCGCATCTGGGGCAAAGCATTCCGTTTTTATTGCCCTTATGATAAAAATACTCTTCTACGAATTCCGTTTCGACAAATTCTGTATGCTTGCAGGACGGATAGCCAGAACAGCTCAAAAAATACTTTTGATTTCTGGACTTTTTCAGCTGCATAGGTTTTCCGCAGACAGGGCACTTTTTGTGTGCAAGAACATAATCCGATAACTTATCCGTTATCAAGTTTCCCTGTGCATCCTTTTCAACGGTTTTGGCTTGATCCATCACCTGACTCATTTCCAGTAATCCGTAAAGGATCTTTGCTGTGTGCGTTCCCCAAAAACGAATACATGGACGATTGTTAATAGCGCTTGTCCTGCCGTCTATTTTGAAGCACGCTGCAGATTCTGGCATGCCAAACCATGTTACAGTCTTGTCGATCAATGTAACCGGATCTGTCAGATAGTGATTTTCTACCGCAAAATACTTCAAAGTCGGATGGAGGTTCTTCTTCGATTCGGCTCGAACAAATCCTTTTACTCCACGGCTTTGAGCTTCTGCCAGAGCCTGTGCAATTCTAGTGGTATTTATATCCGAGTTTGCCGGAGAATCCGGAATGTCAATCCGGACCTCACGCCTTGCAGTAGCCAAGTCCTTAATGAATTCATCCACTTGATTTTCTTTTTCCACGAAATCAAAATAGTATTTTTCAAGGTCGTCATCCGGGCGAATTATTTCCGGAATCATGGGAGCTGTCGCGCGATAGCTTTTCAGCATTTGCATGAACATCAGATTTTCTGACATTCCTTTATTTCTCATGAACGATCCATTTGCTACGCAAATAAACTTACCCTTTGATCGCGTCATGGCAACGTTAAAAAGTCTGTCAGCATAACGTCCAGCAGTTGATGCGATCAATGCCCCCGGGAAAGGAAGTCGATAGCAGTCAACTGCATCGTATACAATAACGTCCTCTTCAGAACCTTGGAACTGATGTACCGTCGCACATTTTATGGCATGCGGAAGCGCTTCCAGCTCATTGACGTCACGCACCATTGCATGTAGAAGCCGTGATTGTGCATGATAAGGAGTAATAATACCAACTTCCTGCGTCTGTGCTGCCTTTAACGCCAGCGAAAATGTCACAAATGCGCTCAGAACGTTTGCATGAGAGTCGTCACTGCTTTTAATACAGGTTGACATTGTTCCACTCAGATCAACAAACTCCATTGCACGTCCCGCGAATGGCTCTGCCATCACAGTTTTTTCTCGTTTTTCGGTCATTCCGTTCGCAGATTTCAGCAAACCATTGTATATAGATCTGCCCGCAAAATCCGCAATTTCCGGATGCATACGATACTGCGTATCCAAGAGGCACAGCCATTTGTGATTGCTGCCTTGATCTACCGCCTGTGTGATTCCGCAATACTGAAAAATATCCGCATTCAGTGGTGACTCTTTGCTACTCTGGACAATAGGCGGAAGCTGTCGGAAATCGCCCATGCAGACAAAATTCTTTCGTGCAAGTTTAGCAGCATATGCTATCTGGGGTATCGTTGCCATACTTGCTTCATCAAAAATCACAACGTCAAAAGCACCATTACGAATTTCCTTATCAACAATGGCCTTTGAAACCGTCGTCGCTACAAATTTCGCATTCCTCACGCACTGGCTTTCCGCTGTTCTGAGTTCCCGTCGAATCTCGTTGAGTTCTTTCTCCACCTGAATCAGTTTTGGATCATTTTTCTCCAAGCGCTTCTTTTCCGCTTGAAGCTGCGTTCTCCTTTTTAGCAGATCCGGATAATTATTGATTGCTAAATTGTATGAGGAGAGATAGGGATGCTCTGATATTCTCTTATCCTTCGGAAAACCATACCGGACAAGCTGTCCGGGGAAAACGTCATTTTTCAACGACGTCACACGAAGAATTGCACCATCAACGGAAACGTTGCTGTAGGACAACATAAGAACACGTTCGCCCTTGTCAATGTGAGCCCACGCAATTTTTGCAAGCGTTTGAGTCTTTCCTGTTCCCGGAGGTCCCCAAACAAATGTTATCGGTTGCTCCAGTGACATTCTTACCGCTGTCTCCTGCCCCTTGGCAATATCCGAATTGAGATAGTCGATCTCTTTCAACCCATTACAGATTAGGTCCTGTGCAATTTCCGATGGTTCAAGAGACAGATCCATAAGGCGCTCTGATACAGATTGGAGCAAATAGCAAGCCTCCGCAGAAATATTCAGCATTTCAACCTCTGCGCCCAAATCAAGTTCACTGATCAGGTAGACTGAAAACGCTTCACAATTCAGGATCTTACCGGAAATTTGCGATTGTCCCTTCCAAATTGTAACTGGCGTTCCTTCAGGATAATTAAGCTCATCTTCCGATTCAAGAAGGTACACAAATTGCCCGTTGTCTCGTCCGATTCGCTTACCTTCCTGAAGAAGGATATGCTTTCCACCTGTCATTCGAATGAGGGAGATTTCTGCGCTTAAAGCCATCCTGTACGCCTGACAAAAATCAGCCACGGAGGCAAACGGTTTTATCTGAACACTTTTGTCTTTTTCCTGACGATGGTTTGACGAAATCGACGTTTGAAGTTCATTGATTCGCTGTTTTCTCTCAGCCGTCTCAGCGTGTTCGTGTTGGCTTACCACTTCCTGAACATCTTCTTTCAGGTCAGTATCCAAAATTTTGAGATACGTCTGAAAGCAACCAGGATAGCTAAACATTTTAGCTCCATCACGAAAGGTCACAACGATCGTAGTTTTCTTTTGCTCTGTAATAACTCCATCACCAAAGCTTCGATGATGCACACGCTTTCCTGTCAGATCCATTTCATCCAGCCTTTCCTTGCCTTGTCCATTATCAGGGCTTTTTCTGTTGCCCTGTCTAATTTTACAAAACAAGATATACGATAAGCGTCTCTTCTACTTACTTTTTTATCCGCAAATAGTATTTTTCAAGGCTCTTATCACAAACATCCACAATATGCAGCCAATCTTCCCGTGTGAGCTTGCGGAAGATGATCGGGTTCACCTCGATAGTCTCCACGTCTTTGCAGCGCATCAGGAATCGCATATCCTCAAAGCGCTTGAAGGGATTGGAGAGGATGTTCTTCTCCACATCTTTCCGGGTATAGCCACCCTTCTGATAAATGCTGGTGGATTTCTCTGCGATTATCCCATGTGCCTTGCGGTCCTCATAGAAGTCAATAAAGTAGTCCACCACATCCGGCAGGGCAACTCTGCCGCTGCTGTCCATGTACTCATAGATAGCTTTGAGCAGCACCGGCTTGTAGGAATAGCTCATATCCATTTTCATGAACTTGTCCGCCATATTCTGCGGCGTAATGAGATCCCGGCCATACTGTTTCGCAATGTTGCGGATGCTTTCCTCCCGGAAATAGTGGAACATCCGCTTATCGCCAAAGGGAATCGAAAGGTCCGGTTTGACTTTTCCGTCCTTGATGTAGCGCTCCACCGTCTCGGACTGTACATCCACCATCCGGACGAACTCGATCTGCGAGATCATATCCTTGACGCTGTTCTGCCAGTTGAAAAGGTCAATGATCTCATAGTCGGACACATCGATTGGCACATCCAGCCATGCCTCCGGCTTTTCGCCCTGGAACAGCATATCCTGATCCAGTTTGCACTTGTTCTCCGGCGCCAGCACATACGCCATGGGCTGATATTTTGCAATGTCCAGCACCCGGTGCAGGCTATATGGCATATTGAACATATTGGCGTTGTCCACAAAGTCAACCACCAGCAGGTCTTCTTTCCCCGGGCAGCGGCGTGTACCACGACCAAGCTGCTGCAAATAAATCGTTTTGGACATGGTCGGGCGTGCCATAAACAGCACCGTGGTATGCGGGCTGTCCCAGCCTTCGTTCAGAAGGTCGCAGGCACAAAGAACATTGGTCGAGCCGGTTTCATAGTCCTTCAGGATTTTTTCCCGAACCTCCACACGATCCCGCCCGGAAACTGCTTCTGCCTTCACGCCGCTGTCACGCAGCAACTTTGCAATTTCGGCTGCATGGTCTACGCTGGCACAGAAGATTACTGTCTTTTTGCCGTTGACGTACTTTAAATAGGTATCAACGATCAACTGATTCCGTTCCGGGATGAACAGCTTGCTTTCCAGATCCTGCGAATTGTATTTGATGCCGTTGATCCGCACATCGGTCAGGTCGATGTTGGTCTTGACCCGGATACAGCGAATCGGCACCAGAACGCCACGCTCTACAGCAGTTTTGAGATCCATTTTGTGGGCAACGTTCTGGAACAGCTCCAGCATATCTTCGCCATCGCTGCGTTCCGGGGTAGCGGTCAGCCCCAGAATGAACTTCGGGTGGAAATAGGTGAAGATTTTCTGATAGGTATTGGCCGCAGCATGGTGGCATTCGTCCACGATCAGGTAGTCAAAATCTGTAGGCGAGAACTTTTCCAGATCCTTGGAGATGCTCTGTACCGTTGCAAAAATGACCGTCTGGGTCATATCCTTCTGGCTTCCGGTGTACTCTCCCAAGCTTGCTTCCGGCCAGACCTTGGCGAAAGTCTCTTTTGCCTGAGATGCCAGCTTCAGGGCGTTGACCAGAAACAGCGTGCGTCCGCCCACTGCCTTGGCATCCGTTGCTGCTGTGATAGTTTTACCTACGCCGGTTGCATGATACAGCAGCGCAATGGTTTTGCCGTCCTCACGCATCTTCTTGAGGTTGTCGATAGCCTCCTGCTGATAATCCCGAAGCTCGATGGTCTGTCCCATCTGAACCGGCAGGTCTGCTTCAAATGCCTTGAACATGGGGCTGGTGCCCAAGAAAGTAATCAGCTCGTCCTTGACCTTTTCCGGTTGCTTTTCCAACTGGCTGTAGATCCAACGGTAGACTTTCCAGTTGTCATAGATCAGGCTGTTCTGTTTCAGGAGGTCATCAGCGTATTTGTTTTCGGACACCTTGCTGGGGTTGTGGTAGGTCTCACCGTCAATCTCGATTGCAATTTTGGATTCAGGAGATTCCAGCGCAAAGTCGATATAGCGGTGCCGACCATAGATGTCCACGCAGGGGTACTGGACCTGCAGATTTTCGGTCTTTTCCGGGCCAAAAGCCTCACAGAAAAGCTGCACAAACAGCTCCTCCGCACGGCTGTTGACACTGATTGCTTTCATTGGCTCCATGGTGGCCTCCTAAATTCAGACATGCTCTATTCTCACAGATCATAATAGTGCTCCGCCAAAGTCCTGAATTACGAGATCACTGTCACGACCGGAAATCGACTTTCCAGTCGCTTTTTCAATCTCATTCAAAATAGCAGTTGCGCGCTTGATGAAGAAATCATCAAACCGGTCTGCGCGGATATCACTCGTATCGATCAAATGTGTCTTAAGATAGCCATCCAGTATATCTGGTTCGACTTGGCCTTTCTTTTCAATCTTGGTCAGATATTGGCTTGGTGCTACTCCGCCAATTTCACGGTTTGTAGAATATGTAATAGGTGTCTTATTCACAACAGAATTCCATTTTGCACGCGGCAGACCTTTTTTCTCACAATAATCTCGTGGAAATATATGGTGAATATCTATGCTCTCTGCTTTATAAACCGTAAAGTCCATTTCACGACCGCTGATAAAATCTTTGCACTGATTCTTCAAGATCCGTGCCATAATACCTTTATAGGCGGCACTCAATCTTGATTGCAAGGATAGCAAGCGCACCGGGTTAAAATAAAACTCCTGAACCGTTTTAGGCGTTTTGCTGGCGTCATCCAACCACGCCATTACCCCCACCACATCGTACACATAGCGTGTTTCATTTGCGCTTCCATACATTTCGCCAAAGACACCGCACCAATACCATTGCTTTATTTTATCTTTTACGCTCGTTGTTTTGATGCGGTTATGGTCTGCCAGCAACGTGCAAAGAACTGCAAGCGGAATCAACTGCGTCGTATATGGCAGGTCTTTACTAGAAAAGATCCGTTCTTCCTGTAATATTTTTTCCGCTTCCACAAATCCTTCCGTCAAATCATCTGCATACCGCTGGTATTCCGCCAGCGTCAGATTCAGCACATCTTTCTTTTTGCAACTCACGGTCCCGCCTTTTTTATACGAAGATAACAGAGTACAAGCCGTCAGGAAATCCGTTGCAGAGGTCACCGAAAGAATGTCGTCACTGAAATATTTTTTCTGTCTTTCTTCCCAATCCTTGCGTAGTTCAAAATTATCCATTGCAAAAATGGCAGTAACCAGCTCAAATACAGTAAGCGACACCCCACCTGTATTGACATTTTCGAAGACCTGACAAACCGCCTCCTTGGGGGTATCCTTGTCCAATGTAATCACTGGAATCGTATACTGCCCCAACGGAACAATTACTTTGGAGAGAAAGTCCATATACAATTTTGCAGCATTTGAATCGTACTGATGATATTGCATATAGTCCATTTGCCACTTGCTGTATTTGCTCGGATCAAGAATAATGTTTAGCGGGAACACGTTCTGAGCGTATTCCTGAGATGCCGACGAAAGATCCAGCTCAACCTTTCGACCAAAATCTGAAGTTATTTTCCGATCCTTAGGAACCGAAATAATCGAATCCACCCGGTCAATCGTGCTGTTAACAGCTTTGGCCATATCAATATAGTAAAAGCGTTCTATTTCTTGCCCTTTGTCTGTTCTTGTTCTAACTGCCTTCTCACTAAAAAGTGAAGAATAGACAGATGTCAGTCTTTGTTGTCCATCCAGAATAAGTTCATCAGGTATCGCCTTGTCTGCAGAAGGCGCCCCTTCAACAACTCGTGATTTGAAGTGAATACTCTCATTACCGTATTCCAGAAACATTGCTGCACCGACAGGATAACCATTTGTAATACTTGCAATCAGTGCTTTTATCCTACCATCATCCCATACCCAGCCTCTTTGAAAATCAGGAAGTTGCGTTTTTCCTGTATGGATTGTGGCCATCAGGTCTGTGATTTTTCTATCATTCGTTTTCATAGAGCACGCCTTTCTTCACTCCACACCAAGTGCTTTAAACACCGCATCCTCTGCGCTGCTGTAGAAGATCAGATTGAAGCTACCCACCAATTCCGGTGGAACAGTCCCCAGATCAACGGCACTTGAAATCGGCAGCAGAACCTTCTTTGCACCGCTATCGAGGCAGACCTGCAGGCTGTTTGCAAGCTCATCTACCTTCAAGATCGTTCCACTGATGCTGATCTCGCCCAGAACTGCAAGGGTACTGACCGTGGGACGACCAAGGGCAATGCTGCACAATGCAATCAAGGTGGGCAGTGCCAGCTTTCCTGTCATACCGATGCCCTGAAGATCCTGATAGTTGATGATGTAGTCCTTAGATGCCGTGCTGATGCCACCGCTGATGCGGTTTCCATTTGCTTTCAGGAAGTTAAAGGCTGTGTTGGTGGATTCTCTGCAGTCACGGTCACTGCCAAGACCGGTGCGCTCAAACTTTCCGTTGCCCGGCAACATCTGGCTTTCCAACCGGAACACACCAATCATGCCGCTTTTTCCACGCGAAACAGTGTAGATCTGTCCCGGATTGCACATTCCATCCGGGATCAGCTTACCGCCACCCTGTTCGGGAACCGACACAAACTTTTCTTCAAAGGTATCCAGATCAATGTAGCTGAAATTCACATCGTAGAACTCCATACCACCCAGCTTTTTCAGTTGCTCTTTCACTCGACGGCGCATTTCCAGCGCAAAGACAAGGATTTCCTCCAGTTGCTCTTTGGTAAACTCACCGTCCGGGTACAGCAGCTTTACATAGCCGCCTACGATCTTACGCACTGCGATCGTATCACGCTGATTCAGATTTTTACCAAGGCGGAAATACTTATCTAGTGCATCGCCGTACTGCTCCTTACGCAGTTCCCGGATAAACTCAGCAAGATAATCCGTGATGAAGCCGTAGTCGTTGGTGAAATGCTCCGGGCGGAATTTTGGAATCTCCCAGCCGGGAATGTAACAATGCAAGCGATCCAAAAATGCAGTGTCTGTTCCCATTTCAGGCGGGAACGGGTCAAACAAGCTGGAGGTTTTTAGCAGCACATCCACACTCTGGTTAATATTTCCCACAAAGACCATCGAGGCCGAGGCTGCCTTTTCCTCTTTGCCACGGGCGAAGGAGCCGGAAGCCATATAGTCCTTCATGATCTGGATGCCGTCTTTGTCCTTGAACTTGATACCAGCAACCTCATCAAAAGCCACACAGTCCCACAGACCCACCAGACCAACAGTCTTTCGTCCCATATTGTAGAACAGGTTTGCCACAGTCGTCTGTCCACCGGACACCAGAATGCTGTTAGGGCTGATTTCCTTATAGATGTGGGATTTACCGGTGCTGCGAGGACCAAGCTCGCAGAGGTTGAAGTTGTTCTCCACCAGTGGCAGCATACGTGCCAACAAGAGCCATTTCTCCCGCTGGTTCAACTGCTCCGGCTCATAACCGCAAGAACGCAGCATTACATCCATCCACTCGTCCTGCGTGAAGGCTTTACGTCCAGCGCGCACTTCCTCAATGTCGATATGGGGCATCTGGATGGGGGTCAGTTTGCGGATGCTGATAGGCGAAACATCTTTCTGCTTTTTCTGCCGAGGTTCGCTGTCAAGATCTTCCATACCAAAGGTACTGTCACCCTCGGATTCATATTCCAGTTGGACGATGCACCAGATGCCGCCGCAGAGCAAACGGTCATATTTTTCCGGGTAGTCGTCCGTAATGGGCACATTGGAGAGTCCCAGATTGGAAAACTCTGCAAAGAAGCAGTCTTTCTTGATATCCAGATGCACGGTCACCATATCAATAATGGTGTGGCTGCCGTTCCGGCGCAACTGAGAAAGCACCTTCTGCGCCTCATCCGGGCGCACAAAGTTATCTGCCAGAATATGCTTTACGTTCTGCACGCCCTGCTCGATGATTTCCTCATCGTCCGAGCTGCAATACTGCCCCAGCAGAAACTCCAGCACATAGATCGGTACGTTGGCACCTTCCTTGATCTTTTTGGTCAGATCCTTGCGGACGATGCGACCATCAAAGTTTTCCCGCAGTTTCCGGCGCAGTTCTTCCCGGTTTCCCTCTGCTGCCTGATCCATCATTAGCATACGGTGTCCCCGCCTTCCTTTTTGTTAGAATCCAAAGCCAAAATCGTCTGCAAAGGCAATATCCATCATCACCGGATGCCGCCACTGTTCCAGACCTGTATCCTCATCGTAGACCACAAGATAATACTGCTTATCCTTGTCGTACTTCTTGTTCTTAAAGGTAAAACGCAGCCGGAAAATGCGCTTTCGTGCGCTGAGCTCCCGGTTGTCTGCCACATAGGTGTTTTCGTTGGAGATCTTCTCGTTGTCCTCCGAGATAAAGAACACCCGATATTTTGCCGGTTTCACAGTATCGCTGACGGCTTCCGACTGGACAAAATCCATGGAGGTAATCAGATTCGTGATCTTATGGAGGATGCTGACAAGTGCGATCTCTGCATTCTTGGTCTCCTGATGTCCACGCTCCATTTTGATATCCAGCACTGGCACCAGCATCTCCTGCGGCGAGGAGCCGCCGTGGACGTAGTTGGCACCGCCGCCAGCAACCTTGAACACGTTGCTGCTGACCGGGTAGGAAACCACCTTGGCATCCTGGTTGCCCAGTACTGTGCCCATGCTCATGTGCCCGATGCCGTCATCCTGAAGCGGAGCAGCGGACACCACAAAGCGGCGGTTGACAAAAGCATTTTCCATGCTCTTGCCTGCGATTTTCTCGCTCTCGGACAGCTTATCCCGCTTATAGATAAAGCCGTGGTCTGCCGTTACGATAAAGTGATGGGTGTTTCCGCTGCCATTGATGCGGCGGATCAGATCCATGATCTCCTGCACGGCTTCCTCACAGGCGTTGAACACCTCATCCTCGGTGTTGGACTTGTCGCCACGGGCATCGATCTGGTTGTGGTACACATAGATGACCTGCCGCTTGGTAAGGACATCCCGCAGGTCTGCCACCTTCATGCTCTTGATCTCGTCAAACTGGATGCAGACACTGTCCGGCACATAGTTTTGCAGCACCTGCTGACGCCCTGCCAGCGTATCGCAGAGGATGCCATCCACCAGAACCTGAAAGTCATCGGTCATTTCCAGCGTGCGGTGCGGGAGAAGCGCAGCCATGCCCAGCCGGGTGTAGGAGGGCAGCACGCCCAACTGCACGCTCAACTGCGCCGAGCACTTGGGGTCATCCTGCATCCGGGCAAAAAGCTCCTGCCCTACCTCATACCGCATGGCATCGGAGATAATGACCACGGTACGCTCCTTGGCGTAGCGCAGGTTGGCGTTGTAGAAATCCCGCTGCAAGGGCAGCACTGCCAGAGCATCCTCCTGCCGGAGCCCCTCGTTCCATGCCGGGAGAAGGGTGGCAAGATATTCGTTGGTGTAGATGTTCTCCACCAGTTCCCGCAGCGGCTCAAAGGCTTCGGTGTTTTCCAGCTTGTCGTAATAGAAGTAGAACTTCCGGTACTGCTGGTCTATCTGATGATCTTCGGACAGATACCGGTCCACAATGGCTTTGAAGCCCTCGGCGCTGCGGTAGTTTGCCGCCTGCACCATGCAATAGGCGCTTTGCAGCAACTGGTAGGTCTTGTCGGTCTTTCTGCCAAAGTGCATCTTGGCACGCTTTTCGCACACCTCCGGGATGGTCAGCTCGTTGAGCTTTGCCCCGGTATCCTCGGCAAGAAGCCGCCCCATCAGCCACTTGACCAGCACCTGATCCACTGCAAGGAAGGTATCGCACTCCACCAGATCATCGGCACGGCAGCCGGAGAACGCCTGATAGACGTTCAGCCCCTTTGCCACATGATCCGAAAGTTCATCGTACTTGTCCCGGTAGAGGACGCTGTTCATCAGGCTGTCGAGGAAGGCAATGATGTTGCCTGCCTTGTAGGAGACAAAGGACTTCCACGCCGCAGGCAGCTCCGTCTGCACATAGCGGGCGGTATAGGTGACGAAAAGGGTCACCAGCAGCCGTTCCAGTGTAGGCTTTACGTCCGTATAGCCGAAATGCTGCTCGCACAGCCGCCAGAAGGACGGCAGCAGGTCGTACTGTTCAAACTGCTGCAAGTAGGCATTCTCCGACAGACTACCCTCGGTGAGCACGACACGCACCACCTCTTCAAAGGAGCAGGTGCGTGCTTTGCAGATGGCGCTGAGCAGCCCGGTGAGGATGTTTTCCTTGTTGAAGTTCTCGATCTCCAGATCGTAGAACCGCTGGGTGCGCTTTTTATCGGCAAAGAACTTGATGTGCTTTTCGAGGATAGGCTTATACTTTTCCTCAATGCCAAGGTCTACCGACAACAGTGAGGCACGGTCGGCAAAGAACCGCCGGGAGTACAGCAGGGTGTCCTCCAAGTGGTTTTCCCGCACATCGGGCTTGGGGAACGGGGCATAGACAAGATAATTGGTAGTGGTGTCCACCCGTTCCAGAAAGTATTTGGTATAGAACTGGTTATCGGGCTGGAGGCGGTAGATCTTTGCGTTTTCCAGCTCCACGTTTTCCAGATCCTCGGCAAAGTCTGCCTTGTCATCGTACCAGAACACCAGCTTGCGGGTATCCCCCACAAATTCCGCATTCAGGCGGTCAATGATTTGTTTCAGGTTCAGTTCGGCCATTAAAATTTCTCCACTTGTTATTCCGGATCAACGATTATCTCACCGTGCATCGCTTGCGTATTAAATTTGCCACTAGGATATCGTTGCTTAAACAATCCGACATATTTAATATATTCGTCTCGGTTACATGGACGAACGGTAAACACTCTATAAAATTCATTTGTGTCAAATCCATTTTTTATTTCCGCACAGCCAATGACTTCGTCTTCGTCCGTTCCTTTTTTCTTTATAAAAATCTTATCGAATCTAAAGTCAAATTCTGCAATCGTTCCATTCGGTTTTACAATCAACGGTCTAATCTTCACCTCGGAAGGCAACTCATCAATATTTTCCTGTACTTCAATAAAGAAGGACAGATATTCTGGATATATTCCATCGTTCACTTTCTTTGCCACGAACTTAAAACTTATATCATGGATTCTATGACTATTGTCCAAACAATTCGGTAATTGTTTTTTCACTTCAGTGAGAATCTCCAACACCGTTGTTTTTACATAGTGATCGAGTTCCCTTATTGTCGGAACAGCATCTCTTTCCGGATAACGAATGCCCTTATTGACAAATTCGCCAATAAGAAAAGTGTCCTTGTTTCCAATTATAAAACTATTCTGGATAGCGACCAAAACAGTTTTTATATGCTTCATATAGTTATCAAAGGCTTGAATGTATTTGAAATTCTCGTTTTCTTTGTTATTTTCAACCAGCTCATTCAATTTTTCAAATTCTGTTTCTTTTGATATGATATCGCACACTTTTGTTATGATTATTCCATATCCAACTTTTACTGCCCGATCTCCCAAAAGCGCAGCATTGATAATTTGAAAAATAATATCTATGCTCATTCTTGCATAGTGGAAGAACTCCATCGTCGTCTTTTGCAGAAAAAGTCTATCATCAATTTCCAATCCTGCAATATTCAGACTCGTACAATGAAGAGTGCTCTCGCCAACATCTACTGAACCCTTTTCAATCGCCTCATGGACAATTTCTTGTTCTTTTTCTCGAAGTGTCTCTTTGCGCTGGAGGTAAACATTTTCCACAAGGGCACAGGACATATCCATATATTCGAGCATTTCCCGCAGGCTGTTCACATACTGCCACGCATCGTATACCTTATGCTCCGCAAGTTCTCTCTGAAATTCCTTAAGATTGATTTCCATAGGCACCTCCCTCGTATTCAGAAGGGACAATAGTTGCTTCATCTTTTTCCGATAAAACTTTGTCCGCCTTACATAGCGTGGTATCGTAATTTTATACGTTTGCATAAATTCCAACACAAACGCAAAATCAAACAACTTTTCTTTCGACCAGCTTCTATATTGGCGATGCACAACGAGCCATGTCCCGATGATATAATAATCCAGTGAATCCATGTCATCTTCACTTTGGATACCGTGCCCACAGAGAAACCTGTAATCCACCGGATTCTTCCGATAAATGCGATAAAACCTCTGCCATGCCTCTTTTATCTCTTTCTTTGTCCAGCCGGAATACATATTTTTCTCCGATCATTTCTTCTCTTTCACCATGATGTTCTTGCTGTCCGCCAGCACCTCGTAGAACTTGCCATCGGCGGCGGTCTGGAGCTTGCGGTAGTTCACCTTTACGCCGTCGTCGAGGTCCAGCGCAATGCGGGAAAGCGCCAGATGGCTGATCTTTTCGTCGTAGTCCCGGCACTCCTTCAACTGCTTGGTCAGCTTGTCCTTGCGCTTGGAGGCGGCAGCAGCTTCGCGGGCGTTGGTGGTGTGGTCCATCATGTCCTGCATCCGGTTAATCTCGGATTCATACACACGCTGCATCTTGTGCAGGTAATCCACACGCAGGGTGCCGATGGTATCCGGGGTGTAGCGGTGGAGGTAGACCAGTGCCTTAAAGCCGTTCTGCTTGCCGCTATCAAACAGCCAGTAGATGGGGCGCTTGCCGGAGCCGGTGACCGAGTAGGTCTGGCAGTGATCCTTGAAAAAGTCGTTCACAAAGTAATTGCGGATGACCTCCCGGCTGGTGGTGCCCTTGTTGCCCAGCGCCTTGGCAATGTAATCGAGGTTTGCTTCCAGCGTGTCCGCACCGTACACCACCTTCAGCCAGTCGCACAGGCGGGCAATGATGTCGTCCTCCAGATATTCCTCGTCGGTAATGGGGATGACGTTGTCCACATCCGGGGCAAAGGTGCACTGTTTTACGCCATCCTCGGTGCGGAGGTACAGTGCGCCCGGCGCACGCAACAGACCCGGTGCACCCAAAACGCCAGTTCCGGTCACAGCATTGCTGGCGTGGACAAACTTCTCTTCAAAGGGCTGGCCAGCCAGCACAAGCCCGGGCACATCCAGCGAGTAGCGGCCAAACATACAACCCACGGCATAGCTGAGCAGGCTCTTGATATCCCGCAGCAGGTCGGCTTTGCGTACTGTCACATCTTTCTCTTCCACTTCCGGGGTCAGTTCATCCTGCAAGCCGTAAATGTCAATAAAAATGCGGTTCAGCTCTTCCTCGTTGGCTTTCAGCTTTTCAAAGCGCTCCTTGCACTGGCCTTGCCACAGCAAATAGCAAATTTCCAGCGAGCAGCTTGCCTCCGGCAGGTAGCCGTAGTAGTAGTCCATAGTAGCGGCAATAGCCGTGGCATCCCATAAGCCCTTGCTCAAGTATACAAGGGGGTGCACCTTAAAGTCCCAGCTCGTTTCGAAGGCATCCCAGTCATCTCTCGTTATTGCTACGCAATCATTTGCGATGTTCACAGTCTGATTTTGTACTTCATCATTAGATAGCACCACCGGGAGACGTGCCACATCTCCGCACTGACAATTTATCGTTGGAGCAATGATTTTCAGCATACTATAAATCACTTTTGTGTTGCACAATGCAAGCAGATACATCAATTGTACGTGCAACTTAGAAAAACAGCTCATGCCAGCAACATCAAAAATAAAGCCATTCGGTTTATATCTGAATGCAGTCGTTCCAGATGTTATGAGTGACCAACTAAAACACTCTTGAAAGTAATATGATGGATTTCTTAAAACTGAACCTCTAAAGTTGCGCAGCTCATTCCCATCATTTTCCCAATTTACAACATAGTCATTATTTCCATACCATCTGCGAAAATCACCGCCTTTATTATACGGAAACCACTTTTTCGCTGATTTTGCTGCCTCTTCACAATTGTTTGCCGAAAATTCTATTTTCTTAATATCAACTTCATTCCAAAGTCTTAAGAACCTATTATTATCTGCCGTGGCAACACCTTGTTTTGAATCTGCAATAGTCCCTAAGGCCACCCCATTTTCAAATGCTAAAATAACGTTTTTACTCACCCAATATGCCACTGGACTACCCGGAATTATAGAAAAATCACGTTGCGTAGGATAATAGTAGTTCTTTTTATTAAAGAACTCTGTTTCTTTTTCATCACGCCGTGAATAGCAGTAATCCACAAGGCGAATTCCCGTCATTTTGTTATCAGTGCAAGATTTTCGATTCACCCAAGCAACAATTGGATTATGACCTACTTTCCCATCAAAAAGCTCTGTGCCAAAATCAACAAGGGATTCAAAGTCGAATTTCGAAAGAACATAAAAACGCAATTTTTCAAAGCTAGACAAAAACATCCATGAAGTTGTCGTAATAAAAGACACAAAGCCATTCTCTTGACACATATCATGCAAGGCATGCTTATACATAACCATTGATAGGTCGGCTTTTGTATCCGAATAATTTTTAGCAATGTAATTATTGAGTTTCGCACTAAATCTGGAGCTTCCAAGATACGGCGGGTTCGTCACCGTGACCCAATATTTCCGCCCCATAGTTTCGCTCAGCTCCACCAGCTGCCGCAACTGCTCTGCGGTCTCCTCCACACCGGCACTCTCAAACGAAACCTGTGCTTCGTCGGCAACATCGGCGGCAAAACGGCACAGCAAGTCCCAGTTATACTCCGGTACATTGAGGATGGAGCCGTATTCCTTGGCATCGGTGAGGATATCCAGCAGACCTTCCATCTGCATTTTGGCGGTGTTCTTTTCCAAGTCCGAAAGGCCCGCCCCAAAAAACTTGAGGTGAGCCCGATTGATGGAGTTGCTCTCCTGAATGGCGTGGACGTGGCAGGTGTTTTCGCCGTTGAGGATGCGGCGGTTGTACTGCCGTGCCTTCATCATCACGGCAAAATAGGCAAGCTGATAGGCACGGTCGTCAATGTCCAGACCGTAGAGGTTGTGTTCCAGAATGCTCTTGGCGGCATCCCGCTGGCTGTAACCCACGCTTTCGTAGATCTGCATCAGCACGTCAAAAGCATAGACCAGAATATGGCCGGAACCCATGCAGGGGTCGATAAGGGTCAGGTCTTCCGGGCTCAGGGCGGCGTACTCCTTGCGGATCGTCGCCAGCTTTGCCTGCACCTCCGGCTCCTGCGGGGCTTCGTCCAGATAGTACTTCCAGTTTTTCCGCAGGTCGCTGTCCGGGTGACCCTCCACCCACAGGCGGCCAAGACTGTTTTCAACCATATAGCGAATTGCCCAGTCCGGTGTATAAATAGTTGTAGCTGCCGGTAAAAGTTCTTTTGGAATTTTATCCTTTGAGAATCGTCCATCGTAAACTTGTTCATTTAGAGCTGTGTTGTAGTACTGGTACAGCCAGCCAATGATCTCCACCTGACCGCCCTGCTCCACGTTGAAGTCGTTTTCCGGGATGTCGTGGGTCAGCTTGTACACCACGCTCTCCTGATCCACCACCGAAAGGTTCAGCAGGACTTCGGTGTAATCGGTGGTCTTTTCAAACAAACCGGGCAGGATCTCATTCAGCGCATTGCACTGCTTGATGAACAAAAAGCGGAACAGCTCGTCCAGCTTGTTGTCCTGCTTCCACTGGATGATCTGGGCTTCTTCCTCGGCGGTAAAGGGCAACTCGGCATCAAAGGGGGTGGTGACCAGATCCGGCTCCACCTTGCCGCTCTCGGAGCTAAGCACCCGCAGGTGGGAGGGCAGATAGTCGTTGACCTCCATGAACCGCACAGCGATCAGGCGGTTGAACCATGTGTAGGCAACCTCCTCCATAACATACTGATAGGCAGTCCGGTAGTCAGAGTCTTTTTCCTTATCCCGGATCACCTCAACCAGCTGCCGCCGCTGCTTGATGGCCTCGCCTGCCACCAGATACGGCTCCGCTGCGCCAATATCGTAGAACTGGGCATCCAGCGTGCTCTGCGGCAGTGCATCCGCAATCCCTTTTTCGGTAATGCCCATCAGTCCGGCACGGTAGCAGATATCTGCAATCAGCTTGTTCCGTGCCCAGATGGCAAAGTTTTTAATGGCTGTTTTGTTCATCATCACACCCTCAATATTATAACTTACTGATAAACAGTCCTGCCTGCTGAATCAGTGCAGTCCAATCCTGTGCAGTAACCGTTTTGGCTGCCACAGTAACCGCTACTTTCATACCGAAATCACTAAAGAATTTCTGGACACCATCCAATGCTTTCTGCATTCTTGTCTTTTTGGGCGTCGGAGATTTTGCCTGCTCCTGCAAAGATTCCAAGTCATCCTTCACGCTGTCAATTTCGTCAGCATCCGCATCCTTGATTCCAGACAGAGATGAGATAATTTTTTCAATCAACCCGTTCAAATCTTCACCGGAGACACCATTCTGATTGCTTATCGCCATCGTGCCCTGACCCTGCTGGTAGAAAGAACCTGTTGAATTAGTGATAGTGTTATTCACAACAATTGTTGGCTGCGGCGTTCCCTGCATAATAATCATCCTCTTTTCAAGTTCTCCTACGACGTAATCCACCAAAGGTTCAACAACGTTTCTACAGAAATTCCGGATATAATCTTCTATTTTGTTGCTCCTACAATAGTAACCAAGTGCTTGCCTCTCAACATCTCTGTTTTCTTCGTTAATGATATACCACATATAATCATATATGGCTTTCATGTGCTGGTTACGATCTTCTGGAATCTTAACTTTCATCCATCCTATTCCCGAAGTAAAGCACTCATTAAAATCGTAATCCACATTATCGATCGCAGTATGCACAATTTCATGAATCGTAGGATTTTCCTCGATGTACTTCATCAACCGTACAAGGTTGACACTTGCGTTCTCTCGATTGCTATTCATCAGATTGCTCGAATAATCTCGAAAATCTTTGCTTGTTAGTTGAAGTTCTTGATATTCCGTCATGTGTTCACCCCACAATATGGGCAATATACCAGTGTATTGCCAGTAACATAAAGTACCTTTACATGATGCTTGCAGCTCTTACATTCAAAGGCTTCTTCCGTCCCCTCATGGCTATACAGTTCTGAAAGTTCCTTTTTCTTCAGAGGCTTATACGTCATTTTGATTATGCCATGATGCCCATTCATCGATTTGGTCATTTTTCCAAAAGCCTGATTAAATTGCTCTACTGCATAGTTGTGCACAATTTTCTCTGCCTGTTCTATTACCTCCTGCGGTAGGAATTCATCAGAGTCACTGTTCAGTCCACAGTATGGGCAATAGATTTTGTCCAATGTTCCTTCGTCATTCTTTACTTCATCAGCTCTCAAGCCAAACGATGAACCACAAAATGGGCACTCAAAGGTGACATATCCCTCTCTGTCACCTTCCATAGTTATATCAAATGAAATTTCTGACATATACACCTCACAGTTCCACATTCACGATGGAATCATCCGCGATCTCTTTCAGCAGGTTTTCCCGCAGGGCAGACAGGTACTTGTCCACATCGGCTGCATTTTCCAGCCGCCACGATGCCGCCTTGGCCACCGTTTTGATAGAGAGATTTTTGGTGGTACGCACCTTGACGGCAGGCTGCTGGACCTTCGGCTGCGGCACGGTGACGGTCTCGCCACGCTTGCGGGCTTCCTCTTCCAAACGCTTCTGTTCCGCTTCTGCCTGTGCAAGTGCCTGCTGTGCCAAGCGGTTGTCCTCGTCTACCATCTCGTTCAGCAGACGGATCTTCAGCGCATCGGACTTATCCTGATAGCTGCGCAGCACCGACACATTGTTGCAGTGCACAGCACCGTCCAGCAGCTCCTCGAACCGCTCCATGTAACCACTGTGCTTTGCGTCCTTGTAGGGCTTGTCGTTCAGCACCTCCAGCACACGGTTGCGGTCGTCCTTGATGGCTTTTACCACCGGTGCCGACTGCTCCTCCAGAATCTCGTTGTACAGGGACATGAACTTTTCCCGCAGCTCCGGCAGCTTGGGGATCTCACGGTAGGGTGTTTTCATGCCCACGATGCTGCGCATCTGCCGGACAACATCTTCCAGTGCGGTGTTCACGATATAGGTCTTGCTGTCATCGTAAATGCCCAGCATATCCAGTGCACGGCGGAAGATCTGCTCCTGCTCGCTGTTTGGGCTGAAAAATTTCTGCACCGGCTCAAAGTCCTCGCCAAAATCCAGCAGCTCATCCTGCCCGTCGCTGACTTCCTTGAAAAATTCCAGCGGAGCGTTGATCTGCAGCAGGCTGCTCATCAGCTTTTTGCCCTCGGCAAGGACCTGCCTGCCGGGGTAGGCGTAAAGCTGGTACCGGGGCTCCAGACGGTCGATGGAGGTGATGGTGCGCTCGCAGTAGCGCCGGAACTCGCTCATCATGGTGTCCTCGTCCTCTGCCGTGGGCAGCACGTTGAACAGCTCCTTCATAATGGTGCGGACAGCCTTTTTCTGCTTTTCCGGCACCCGGACACGAACCTCCATCAGCAGCTTGTCCACAAACTGCTTTTTGGTGATGTATCCCACAAGCTCTTCCTCGGTGCGATTATTGGCGTTCACACTTTCGCCGTTCACCGTAAAGGCAAGGTCACCCCGTTTGAACAGCCGTGCCACCAGCCACTGCACATCGTCCTCCACAAAGCCGTAGGGGGCTTTCATGAACCGATCCTTGATGGTTTTCATGGAGGTCTTCATGTGCATCCGGGAATTGCCGCCGATAAATTGCAGCACATCGTCCAGTGCATGGACGTTTGCCTCCGAGCTATCCTCCAAGGTGAGGGAGAGCTGGTTGCTGCTGTGGAACAGCTTGTGGATGTCGGTCTCGCCCATGGGGGCGGTAATGTAGGACAGTTTATGGTAGACCGTCTGCACCAGACGACCGATTGCCTCGTTGATGCGGCTGTTCACTTCCTTGCCGGAGGTACGCAGCACATCGCCGTTTACATAGATGGTGGCATCCTTCAGTGCCTCGGTCAGGTAGAGCTTGGCGTTGCTGTTGCGCTCCCGCATCTCCACTCGCTTTGCTTCCTTGATGGCCTCATACTTTGCAAGCTGCACCGAGGTGTTTTTGCGCAGGAAGCGTTCGATCTTCAGGTAGGCGCGCATTTCGGTCAGGAAGGAGTCATCGTTGGGCAGTGCCACAAGCACTTCCTTGCCCTGCCCGGAGATCATCCGCAGGGTAGAGTCCTCTACGCCGCCCTCATACCACGGGGTCAGCACACGCAGCCCGATATCGTAGCTCTGGTTTGCCTTGTAGGGGCGGTCATCCACCGTCTGGTTGAACGGGAAGGTGTACCGTCCGCCGAATGCCGGATACTGGTACTTTTTGCTGGGGAAGATGTCCTCAAAGATCATCTCAGCGATCTTCGTGAGGACTTCCGGCATCTCCACGTTTTCTTTTTCGATTTCGTTATTGATCTCCTGCTCCTCATCGGTCAGGAACACATAGACGCTGCCGTTTTTCTGGATCAGCATCTGGCGCATCAGCACCTTCAGAGCTTCCTCTACCTCTGCTTTCAGGGCAAGGCGGTCATCGTCGATGTTGGAGATCATCAGGCTGGTGATGTTGTCCACATTTGCCTCGATCTCCACCACATATTTGATCAGGAACAGGGTCTTCAGCACGTTGATGGCAAAGACGTCTCTTTCCTTCTTTTCCGGGTTGATGTAGCTGTTATCGTAGGCACGAATGATCACGCTGCTGTGGCTGTGGTCAAGGAAGTTTTCCAGCGCATCGTAGAACTTATGGAACGGCACAATGGCACCGGTTTCCTCGTTCATCAGCTGCATGGCAGATTCTTTGAACAGTGCCAGCATGGAGCGCTCGCCCTCGGACAGATGCTTGCCGGATGCACCGTGGGTACGGATGCTGGTCAGCACACTTGCCAGAAGGTTGAACTGATAGGGCACAAAGGGGTACACCTCTGCAAAATCCTCCGCATTGGCATACAGCTTTTTCTCCACACCGTCGTTGAAAACAATGAGGTTCTTGATGATGGTGCCCTTCTGGTCGTAGATCAACCGCAGGCTCTGGGCTGCGGTGTCGGTCTTTTCCAGAATACGCTTTTTGATAACGGCATCCACGTTTGCAGAAGACAGGGACAAACGGGTGTCAAAGCGACCCTGGATCTTAGAGAAATCGTTGCCCTTCACCTTAGTGATGGAGTCGATATCCTGCTGAGATGTCACAATGACCCACGCCTTGCCCTGACATTCCTTGCCCAGTTCCTCGGTCACAGTCTGGAGGTTCAGCATCAGCTTGGAGTCATCGCCGATATACTGACCGATCTCATCCACCAGAAAGACAACATGGTGGTTGCTGCCCTTCTTATCCAGATAAGCCTTCACACGCTTGGCAAAGTCCTCGATGCTGATTTGGTAGGGCTCCGTTGCCTTTTCGCACCAGTTGCGGGCGGCGGGCTCGCTCATAAAGCCCATTTCCACCAGAACCTCCACAACGGTGTCCTGAATAAAATCAAAGTCCTGCCGGGAATCCTCCCACGCATCGCCATAGGCATCCTCAAATTTTTCCTTGAACGCAGCAAGCTGATTCGCCTCAGCAAGGTGGCGTTCCAAATCCGCAAGGTAGGGCATGGAGCCGCAGAATCCCTGCATCTCGTTGAACACCTTCAGGAACACGTTCACGATGGCATCCTTGTTCTCCTTGCTGTTGGATTCGCTTTTGGAGTCGATATTGAACAGGATCACATCCGTTGGCGTGTCTGCTGCCAACTTCATATCTGCCAGAACCATCTGGTTCGTGATCTTTTTATCGTCGATGAAGAAATCCAGTGCGTGCTTGTCGCCCACCTGCTTGTTTTCCAGCAGATAGGACAGGATCTTCAGAAAGTGAGATTTACCGCTTCCAAAGAAGCCGGAGATCCATACGCCCATTTTCGGCGTGGTGCCCAGAATACCTTTTTTATAAGCCGCAAAAAAATCCGCAAAGTGCCGCTGCAATTCACGGGGCACCACATACTCTTCCAGTTCCTGTGCAACATTGGTCTCTGCGCCCTGACCGACTACGATAACACCCTGAAGTTCACGGTCGATCTCCTTACGGAACATCTCCTTGATCTGCATAGCTACTGTATCCTCCCTTTATTTCACCAGCCGGAATGCCCGGTAATAGTTATCGTCCTTAATCTCGTTGAACAAAATCAGTTCCTGTTCGTTGTAGGTGCCCGGAAAGAACATTACGACCGGGCAGCGGACAAATGCCTGATGCAAGTTGTTCAGAACCTTATGGGACCGCAAAATCGGATAGCACTTTCCGATACCCGTCAAAAACACGATGGCGTTCTCCGGCGTATGTTCCTTGATATACTGCACGATGAGGCTGTCGTTGTCATTGATCTTCATGGCGTTGGTAACCGCTTTGGTGATCCGCTCCATCCCGTTTTTCTTTTCAAAGTCATAACACTTTTCCAAAAAGCGCTTCTTCTCCAGAAAATCAATGATGACATCGTAGAGATCAAATACCACCAGATCAAAGTCATCATCGCCACGGGCATTTTTGCCTTTCATATACTCGATTCGAGCACGAACTTCCAGCTCTTTTTCCGGTGGATAGTCGAAAACCCAGTAGTTCACCTCGTTGGCTCTGCCGGTTCCCTTGCGGAAGGACGTTTTCCGGATTGCTGCTTCCATCTCATCCAGCCGGTCGCTCAGGCATCCATTCACAGTTTCCATCTTATCTTACCCCCGTAAGCGCATTGACCATAATGGCATATCCATTGTCTTGCAGCCAGCGTTCCAGCGCAATGTCCAAAATCGGGCGCAGGATCTTGCGTGAGCTGCCCTTGTTTCCGTCCAGCATTCCTGCCTCGTAGAGCTGCGTTTTGTATGCCGCTCCCAGCCGATGCAGCGTGTAGTCCTGAAAGGCTGCTACTTTCTCGCTTTGCGCCTGCTTGTCCTTGAAGAACACCCGAATGTCCGCATCAGTCAGTTCGTCCACTCCAAGGATCATCTTTTCCCGCACAACTTCGTACACAAAGTCAAAGAAAAGCGTATCGTGTGCAAGTGCTGCTACCAGCGCAAACATCTTCTGCGTTGCAATATCGCTGCTCAGGAAAACCGGGTAAAAGCTGGGGTCCAGCATCTTTATGCGCGCCGTAACGGTAGAGTAGATCATCTGTGCCCGTGCCTTTGTGGATGCGCTGTAAATATTCTCTTGCTCGTTTAGCAGTTTTATTTCCGAAAAGCTCTTGCCCTCTGCCAGCAACTGGACCGTTTTCCGAAACTCAATAAACCAGAATGAAAATTTCACTGCACCTGCACTATATGGTTTTCTGTTCATCTATATCTTCTCCATTTTCATTCTTCGATTTAATGTATTTTCCGCTCTTTACTCTAGCATCTTTTGGTTTTGGAGCATCTGCAGGAATGATCCATTGATGTCCAACACGCTGTGCTCCTTTGATACGGCCTTCTGTACATAGGGTTTGCACTCGTCTTGCACAAACGCCCCATTTTTCAGAGATTTGTTTAATTGATACGTATTCCATAGTAACCCTCAACATCGCTCATTCACGGATGTGGCAGTCTATAATAAACCGTTTTTATTTTACTCTAACAAACGAACGAAATCAATGCAAAGGTCTTACAAATCTCGGAATGGTTTTTGTATATCAAATACACCTTTCCCACTCGTTCAACAATAAGCGTGGAGTCTCTTTTCAAGGTTCCGCTCCTATTGTTCGAAATATAAATACTGTTGTTTTCTTCCCGATAACGTTCATGTTTAACTAGAGCTAAAATTGGCTGAATATCGACTGAAAGGATGCATTGTTGTGGCAAACTGCGCAAGGCTGACATCATGCGAGTCGTCACCCTGATCTAAGTGGTAGAGAATCGCAAAGCATATCTCATACCCTCGATCATTGAATATTCTTCTAACGGGCGCTATAATAAAAGAAAACGGTAAGGAAGTGCACCGATGCTCTACTCCGGACTGTACGAACAGGTCATCAACAACGCACTAAACAGCGAGCTTGCAGAGATCCCGGAAGCCCGCAAGTCCACTGCGCCCATCGACACGGCGGAGGCTGCCAAAGTTCTGGCGCAGTATTTGACCGATGTGGTGCAGAAGGGTCTTGAGAACGTACAGGATAACGGCGGCGGCATCGAGGCGCAGATCCAGCTGGCAAATCAGATTGTGACCACCATCCAGAACACCACACAGGAAGCTGACTTTGCCGCGCTCGGTGTTGACCAGCGGGCAGAGCAGCTTCTTGCGCTTTTTCAGCAGAATGACCCGCGCCTTGCTACAGGAAAAAGCGCAAAAGACCTTGACCGCCCGGAGACCTCTATTGCGCAAAGTTCCCTGTTTACCGGCGCTATCCATGAGCCGCAGATGTACACGGAGCTGAAAAAGGAGATCGTTTCCGCCGACCGCATCGATATGCTGGTCTCTTTTATCAAGTGGAGCGGCTTGCGCCTCATCATGGACGAGCTGCGGCAGTTTGCGCAAAGCGGCGGTGAATTGCGCATCATCACCACCTCTTATATGGGTGCAACGGACGTAAAAGCCATTGAGGAGCTGCGCGCACTGCCCAATACGAAGATCAAGGTGAGCTACGACACCAAGCGTACCCGGCTCCACGCAAAGACCTATGTATTTTACCGGAACACCGGTTTTACTACGGCGTATGTAGGCTCCTCCAACCTGTCCAATGCGGCAATTTCCAGCGGTCTGGAATGGAACGTCAAGGTGACCCGAAAGGACCTGCCGGAGACCATCGAAAAGATCGCAGCCACCTTTGAAAGCTATTGGAACTCCAATGAGTTCGAGTACTATGATGAAGGACAGCGGGAGCGGCTGACCCGCGCCCTGAAAGCTGAAAAATACAGCGAGACCGACCACAGCGGAATCTATACACTGGATATTCTGCCCTATTCCTACCAACAGGAAATTCTGGACCGGCTGGATGCCGAGCGCACCGTTCGGGGGTATAATCGCAATTTGGTGGTGGCCGCTACCGGCACCGGTAAAACCGTGATCTCCGCACTGGATTACAAGCGCTTCTGCAAACAGCATCCGGGGCAGCCCTGCCGGCTGCTGTTTGTAGCACACCGGGAGGAGATCCTGAAGCAGAGCCTGTACACCTTCCGGGCGGTGCTGAAGGATGCCAACTTCGGCGAGCTGTATGTGGGCAGCCACAAAGCCGACAGCATCGACCATCTGTTTGTTTCCATCCAGACCTTCAATTCGCAGGAGCTTGCCGCCAAAACGGCAGCAGATTTTTACGATTACATCGTTGTAGACGAGTTCCACCATGCGGCCGCACCCACCTACCAGAAGCTGCTGGAATATTACCAGCCGAAGATCCTGCTGGGGCTGACCGCTACCCCGGAACGTATGGACGGCAAAAGCGTTCTGGACTATTTCGGCGGGCGCATTGCCGCCGAGATCCGTCTGCCGGAGGCCATTGACCGGAAACTGCTCTGTCCCTTCCAATATTTCGGCGTCACCGACACCGCAGATCTGAGCAGTCTGAAATGGCGTACCGGCGGCTACGACAAAAACGAGTTGTCCAACCTGTACACCCTCAGCGGCATGGTGGCGGAGCGCCGCGCTGACCTTGTGGTGAACTCCATCCTGAAATATGTCACCGATATCGACGAGGTAAAGGGTCTGGGCTTCTGCGTTTCCATTGCTCATGCCCAATTTATGGCGCGCTACTTTAATACCCGCGGCATTCCATCTATGGCACTGACCGGCGATTCTCCTGACGAGGAGCGCAATGCCGCCAAACAGCGGCTGGTTTCCGGGGAGCTCCGTTTCCTCTTTGTGGTGGACATTTACAACGAAGGCGTGGATATCCCCGAGGTGAACACTGTGCTGTTCCTGCGTCCTACCGAGTCGCTGACCGTGTTTTTGCAGCAGCTGGGGCGCGGCTTACGTCTGGCAGAAAACAAGGATTGCCTGACCGTTCTGGATTTCATCGGACAGGCCAATAAAAAGTATAATTTTGAGGAGAAATTCGCAGCACTGCTCTCAAATACCACCCGCAGCGTCAGCCGGGAGCTCAAGGAGGGCTTTGTCTCTGCACCCAAAGGCTGCTATATTCAGCTGGAAAAAATTGCCGCAAAGTATGTGCTGGATAATATCAGCGCCTCCTATGACCGCACCTCCGGGCTTGTGGCGCGGGCGGCTACCTTTACCGAGGATACTGGTCTGCCCCTGACACTTGGGAACTTCCTCGACTACTACCATCTCGACCCCCGGGCCATCTACAGCAAAAAGGTCTGCTTCAGCAGACTGTGCGTCCGCGCAGGGGCGACATCCGATTTTGCAGAGCCTTTGGAAGAGACCATGACCAAAGCCCTTGCCCGCTTTGCGGTCATCGATTCCCGCAGGTGGATTCGTTTTTTGCTGGAGCTTCTGCCGAAATTGGACAACACCAATTTTGCAGCCCTGCCACCGGTAGAGCAGCGGATGCTGCAAATGTTCTATGTAACCCTCTGGGGCAAAACTGCAGAAAGCTGGGAGGATGAAGAAGTTCTCGATAACCTGTATGCTCTCTCAGACAGTCCCGTTTTGCTGGGGGAGCTGCAGGCACTTTTGCAGTATCAATATGACCGCATTGATTTTATTGACGAGCCGGTAGATGTGGGCTTTGATTGTCCGCTGGACCTGCACTGCACCTATACCCGCGACCAACTGCTGGTGGCGCTGGACTTTTTGAAGCCTGCTACCGTCCGCGAGGGCGTGAAATGGCTGCCGGAAAAGCAGCTGGACGTGTTCTTTGTGACCCTGAACAAAGCGGACAAGGATTACTCCCCCACCACCATGTACAAGGATTATTCCATCAACGAGAGCCTGTTCCACTGGCAGAGCCAGAGCACCACCGCCGAAAACTCTGCCACCGGGCAGCGCTACATCCATCACCGTGCAAAGGGAAGCCGGGTGCTGCTGTTCGTGCGCGAGTTCAAGGCAGATGCCCGTTTTGGCGGTGCAGGAGCGTATACCTATCTGGGCACGGTGAACTATGTGAAGCACGAGGGCTCCCGCCCCATGAACATCACATGGAAGCTGGACCGCCCGATCCCTGCAAAGTTCCTCAAAAAGACCAACAAATTGATCGTGGGGTAACATACTATGGACGATATGCTGGCTCGCACCATAATTGAAAC
>ERZ773187.677-NODE-677-length-31402-cov-11.302166_pt1 | contig 31402 bp, 37 predicted proteins | sample MGYA00511242_ERZ773187 | MGnify/ENA primary metagenome ERZ773187 (study PRJEB29015, sample SAMEA2737744) | human gut metagenome | biome: human gut; feature: human-associated habitat; material: faeces | place: China | collected 2012 ...
GCGAGCGCGAGACGGCGGCGCATACCGCCGGAGTAGTCGCGCACGCGCTTGTCGCCGACGTCGCCGAGCCCCAGCTCGCGCAGCAGCGCGGCGGCGCGCGCCGCGTCATATGCCCCGCCGAGGGCGAAGCGGAGGTTTCCCCCGGCGCTCTTTGCCATGAGCAGGCGATCCTCCTGAAAAACCGCCGCCCAGCGGCAGCCATCGGGGACGAGTACCCGGCCGCTCTCCGCCGTCTCCAGCCCGAGCAGAATGCGCAGGAGTGTCGTCTTGCCCGCACCGGAGCGCCCAGCGATGCGCGTGATGCCCGCGCCGGCGGTGAACGTCACGTCCCGCAGCACGGGGCGGCCTTCATAGGATTTTGTGAGGTGTTCCGCGCGGATTTCCATCATGCACCCACCCTTTCCGCGAGTCTGTCCACGGCGAACAGAAACAGCTTTTCAAACAGCGCCGAGATCAGCACGATCACCGCCGTCCACGCGAACAGATCCGGCGTCTGGAAGTAGACCTTCGCGGTGTAGAGCCGCTCGCCGATCGTGCCGCCGCTCAGGCCGATGACCTCTGCCGCGGTGCCCGCCTTCCAGCACAGGCCGAGCGCGGCACTCACGGCGGAGCGGAAGTAGGGCAGCACCTGCGGCACATAGATCCCCGCCAGCCGCCGTGAAAGCGGCACGCGGTAAACCCGCGCCATCTCGAGAAGCTGCCTGTCGGTGCGGCGGATGCCCTCGAGCGTACTGAGATAGACGGGCGGGAATACCATCAGAGCCGAGATGAAGAGCGTAAGAGAGCGGCTGCTGAGCCAGACGAGGGCGAGGATGATGAACGACGCCACCGGCACGGCCTTGATGGCCGCGACGAGCGGCGCCAACAGCTCCTCCACGCGGCGCAGCCGCGCCGCGAGCGCCGCGAGCACCACCGCAAGCGCGCACGAGAGGAGAAAGCCGCCCAGAATGTGCGCCGCGCTGCGCGCGACCGCCCGCCAGAAGTCAGCCGTCACAGAAAGCTCCGCCAGCCGCTTCGCCGCGTCCGCGGGGGAGGCCAGAAGCAGCGCCCCGTGCGGATAGGCCGCGCGCAGCGCCATGCTCGCCAGCTGCCACACCAGCAGCCAGAAAATCACCGCCCACGCGCGGACGGGCTGCTTTTGCTTGCCCATGGATGCATCCTCCTCTCAGACAGACGCGGCGGCGGGGAAGTGCCCGCCGCCGCGCAGATGGTTGGGATTACTTGCTGACGTAATAGAAGTCGTTTTCCGGGAGCGAGCCGCCGACGGAGGCGGGGTTCGCGTCGGCCAGCACCTGCAGATAGCCGGAGAGCTTGGCCTGCATGTCGCTGCCGGTCAGGCAGACGATGTTGCAGTAGGGCAGCGCCTTCTCGGCGACGGCGGCGTCGACGATGCCGTTTTCGCCGATGAGCGCGGCGGCGTCGGCGTTGTTGGCGTTGACCCAGTCAACGGAGGCGGCGTACTCCTTCAGGAACGCGTCCACCGCGGCGGGGTTCTGCTCGACGGCCTCGCGGCGGGCGACGATAACGCCGGTGATGAGCGTGGAGCCGCTGCCCAGCTTGTCCCACTCAGCCGTCAGGTCGAGCGCCATGCGCAGGCCGTCGATCTTGCTCTGGGCGACGGTGACGAAGGGCTGGGGCAGCAGGGCGATGGTCGCCTGATTGCTCGCGAGCGCCGCGACGCACTCGCTGTGCTCATTCTTCCAGTCGATGGTCACGTCGTTATCGGGGTCGATGCCGTTCTCGCTGAGCAGATAGCGCAGCGCGTACTCGGGCGTGGAGCCCTTGCCCGCGGCAACGATGGTCTGCCCCTTCAGGTCGGCGACGGACTGCACGGCGCTGCCGTTTTCCACGATGTAGAGAACGCCCAGCGTGTTCACGGCCAGTACCTCCACCGCGCCCTCGGTCTTGTCGTAGAGCACGGCGGCGAGGTTCGTGGGGACGCAGGCCATGTCCAGCTCGCCCTTGATGAGCGCGGGCGTCACCTCATCGGCGGAGCCGGCGAGAGTGAAGTCATAGGTGTTGCCGCTCTCGACGGTGCCGCCGGCGGCGTCCTGCATGAGCTTGACGAGACCCATGGCGGTGGGACCCTTGAGCGCGGCGATGCGGTAGCTCGCAGGGGTGGTTTCCGGGGGCTGCTCCTCCTGCTTGCCGCAGGCCGCGAGCGAGAGGACGAGTGCCAGCGTCAGGCACAGGGCAAGGAGCTTTTTGATGTGTTTCATGCGTGTTCTTCCTTTCTGATACTGCCCTCGGGGGCGTAGAGCGTTTTGGCGGTGATGCCGTCGAGACGCCCGAGCTTGCCCGACAGGGCGGAGATTACGTCGCCGGGCGCGTCGAGCGCCACGCTGATGATGTTCACGCCCTTTTCCCGGTACGGCACGCCCATCCGCCCGATGATATACTGCCCGTACTGGTGCAGCAGATCGTTGAGCGTCTGGACGGAGCTCCCCTCGCGGACGATGACGGCCAGCACGGCCACGCGCGTTTCCATAGACGTTCCTCCTCGTAAAATAGAATCATCCCTCCTGCCGTTCAGCAGAAGGGATGGAAGTAGCATATCGCGGGCGCGGCGAAAGAGCCGCGTCGTCTGTCCCTCTTCTTTTGGCTCGGAGCGGATCCTTACCGGCAGAACGGTAGAATGAATTGTGTGTCCGTCGGTCAGAACCACTTCCCGGGGACAAGCTGATGGTACCATGAATTCCCCACCGCGTCAAGCGGGATTTTTACCGCCGTACCAGCCGCCGCACGAGCGCGGCTGCGGCGCGGGCGAGGAGATTGACCGCCAGAATCAGAAACGACAGGTACGCCGCGCCGGAGAGGTTCAGCTGGTCGCTGTACTGCACCACCAGCAGCGCCAGCGGGCGCGTGGAGGCGGTGGAGAGAAACGCGGCGGCGGAAATGGTGACGGTCGAGCTGACGAAGAAGTAGGCCGCCATGTCCGCGAGCGTCCCGGCGCACTGCGGCAGCAGCACGTCGAAGATCAGGCGCAGCGGCGGGATACCGAGCGTGCTGCCGACGGATTCCAGCTCACTGCTGAGCTTCTGGAGCGACTGGTAGAGAAGGTTGTACGGCGTGGTGAAAAAGTGCAGCACGCCCGCGAGGATGAGAATCCACACCGTGCCGTAGAGCGCCGTCCCCTTGAACGCCAGCACGAACGAGAGACCAAGCACCAGCCCCGGAACGGCCATCAGCAGCACGGAGAGCGTGTGTACCCAGCGGGCGGCGCGGTTTGCATAGCGCGCGGTGACGAGGGCGGCGGCCGCCGTGAGCGCCGTGCCGACCGCGGCCATGCCGAGCCCGAGCAGAACGGAATTGCGTAGCCCCGCGCGCACCTGCGGCGTCCAGAATTCGCGCAGATGGCGCAGCGTCAGCGTCGTCTGCATGGGGTATTTCTCCATGAACATGGTCCCCGTGAACGCCAGCACCGGCAGCACGAACAGCAGCGCCGTGAGCGCGCACAGCAGGAGCGCCCAGCGGTCGCGGCGCGGATTTTCCGGCGGCTCGGCCGGGCGGCGCGCGGCGGAGACGACCCACCGGCGCGGCGCGAGCAGCTCAAAGACCGAGGAGCAGAGCGCCGGGATCAGCAGCAGAAGCCCGATGACGCAGCCGCGGCCGAAGTCGAGCTGGCCGACGACGCTGCTGTACATGACGGAGGCGAGCGTCTTGACCTTGCCGCCGACGGCGAGCGGGATGCCGTAGTCCGTGACGGAGAGGGAGAAGACAAGAAACGCCGCGGCGAGCAGCTCCTTGCGCAGAAACGGCAGCGTGATGCCGCTCCAGCGAAAGAGCGGCGGCACACCGGTGAGCCTCGCCGCGTCATACGGCGAGCGGCTGCGGTAGCGCAGGAGGTTCGCCAGCAGCAGATAGGCGATCGGCGCGGTGTAGAGCACCTGTCCGAGGACGATGCCCTGCAGGCCGTAGATGCTCCCCGGCAGGCGGAGACCCCGCGTGAGCAGGCCGTTCGTTCCCAGCAGCAGTACCAGCCCCGTACCCTGCGACACGGAGGGCAGCAGCATCGGCAGCACGAAGATCCCGCGCCAGAGCGCCCTGCAGCGCACGCGCGTCGACTCGGTCAAAAGCGCCATCAGCATCGCCAGCGGCAGCGCAAACAGCACCGTCAGAGCGCCGCTGAGACACGAGCTGCCCACGGCGCGGCGAAAAACGGTGCTGGAAAAAACGGCGGCGGCGCCCTCGGGCGTGATCTGCGCGAGCATCCGCGAGAGGGGATAGGCAAACGTCACCGCAAAAAATACGAGCAGCGCGGCGGCTGCGGCCGTCAGGGCGGCAGGGGTGCTTTCTCATGCGTCCTCCGACGGCCGGAAAAACCGCTCCAGCGCCTTTTGACGGCGCAGAAGATTCTCGCCGACAAATTCGCGCACATATGCGTCCGCCGGGCGGCGCAGGAGATTTTCGGGTGTGTCGATCTGGCGGATGCGCCCGCCCTCCATGACCATGACCCGGTCGGAGAGCGTCAGCGCCTCCTCCTGATCGTGCGTGACATAGACGATCGTGCACGAAAACTCCCGCCGCAGCTGCAGCAGCTCCTCACGCAGCGTCAGGCGCGTCGCGGCGTCGAGCGCGGCCATCGGCTCGTCGAAGAGGATGATCTCCGGCTGGAGCGCGAGCGTCCGCGCCAGCGCCACGCGCTGCCGCTGTCCGCCGGAGAGACGGGCAGGGAGCGCACTGTGCAGGCCGTCCAGCCCGAGACGGCGCAGGAGACCGTCCGTGCGCTCGTCCGCCTGCGCGCGCAGCTGCGGGTGAAAGCGCAGGGCGTAGCGAACATTCTGGCGCACGGTCATATTCTCAAAGAGGGCATAGTCCTGAAACACCAGCCCCATGCTGCGCCGCTCGGGCGGCAGGCGCGTGATGTCCGCGCCGTCTTTCAGAACGCTCCCGGCGTCGGGCGATTCCAGCCCCGCGAGGATCCGCAGGAGCGTCGTCTTGCCGCAGCCGGAGGGCCCCAGCACGGAGAGAAATTCGCCGCTCGCCACGTCAAAGCTGACGTGGTCGAGCACGGGCGCGCCGGTGAACCGCTTGCAGCAGTCCCGCACGGAGAGCTTCGGCGCGTCCGTGCCGCGGGTCAGTGCGTCCATTTGGCCAGCAGCTCCGCCTTCACGTTGGGGGTGTTGTTGGACATGTCGGCGTAGGGGATGTCGGTGGGGTAGTTGGGCGTGGTGTTGACCTGACCAACCTTGATCTGCTCGGGCAGATAGGTGCTCAGATAGTCGTCGATGATGTCGGAATAGAAGTAGTCCACGACGTCCTTCACGGCCTGACGGTTCTCATGGCCGGAGAGGATGGACAGGCCCGCGGGGGTATAGGCGCGCCCTCGGCGAAGAAGAGAATCTGCAGGGGGGGAGCCCTCGTTGATGAGGTCCACGGCCTTGAACGTCAGGGACAGGGCGATGGCGCACTCACCGGCCGCCGCGTCCTTCACGGGGGCGGAGCCGCCGCCGGTATACTGCAGAATGTTCGCGTCAAGCTGGTCAAAGTAGGCCAGCGCCTTCTCCTCGCCCCAGGCGTTCACAAGGCTTTTCAGGAAGAGGTAGCCCGTGGAGGAGGCGGTGGGGTCGGGCATCTCAATCAGACCCTTGTACATCGGGTCGAGCAGATCCTCATAGCTCTGCGGCACGGGAAGACCCTTGTCGGCGAGCACCTGCGTGTTGACGATGACGGAGCCGGAGTAGCGGTCGACGGGCATGTACTTGCGGGTGGGATCCTGCATGTCGGCGACGAACTGGCTGTTGTCGATGAAATCAATCGTCGCGAAGTTGTCGGAGAGCATCTGCAGATAGCCGTACTCGCAGTCGAACACGATGTCGCAGGCGGTGTCGGCACCCTCGGCCTGCAGCTTCGCGGCGAGGTCGCCGGAGTGGTAGTACTCGAGCGAGATGTCGTAGTCGGGGAACTGAGCCGTCAGGCGCTGCTGCATGTACTCGATCAGATAGTCCTCGGTCGGCGTGTAGATGACGACCTTCTTGGAGTCGGCGTCGTCCTGGGTGCCGGCAGCGGACTGGCCGCAGCCGGTGAGCGCCGCAGCGGGGAAATGTCAAGGAAAAACGGGGGCAGGACAAGCCGATTCAATGACCAATCCTGCGCTAAAACAAAAAAAGGGCGCGGACAGCCCGTCTACGCCCCTTGTAGGGATTACTTCTCATGTACCTGCTTGCCTGTCATGTGCTCAACAGAGATCTCATAGAGCTGCACAGCGCGCAGATCCTTCGCAATCTCCGCTTCGACCTCCTCGGCGCTCGGATAATACTTCATCGCGAGCTCCCGCACGCGAGCTTCGGTCACGGCGATGTCCTCCACCAGACGGCAGCGGCCATAGACCAGCACGCTCTGCACATACGGCGCCCAGTGGTCGTTTTTATAGAACTCACCGCCGTAGACGGTGAAGCACACCTTGTCGCAGCGGCGCAGTGCGTCGACCTTATAGCCGGACTTCGCGCCGTGGAAGTAGATTTTCCCCGCCGTCTCGTCGTAGAAATAGTCCACTGGGATGGCGAAGGGGTAGCCGTCGTCGCCGTTCATGGCGATGACGCCGCGCTTCTCCTCGCGCAGGAGCTTTTTCGCCTGCTCGTCGGGGATGGCGTTTTTCGGCCTTCTCATGGGTCTGAACATGTCAGTTTTCCTCCGTTTCGTGTTGTAAATCCTGTAAATCGCGCGTAAGCCGCGCAAGCTCACTCTCGCCGTATACGCGCACGCCGCTCTCGCGCAGCAGCTCCGCCGTGACGCCCCAGCCCGCCGTGCGCGTGCCGGAGAACGTCCCGTCATAGATCTCACCGCTGCCGCAGGAGGGGCTGCGCTCCTTCAAAATCGCCGCCCGCGCGCCGTAGAGCCGTGCAAGGCGCAATACCTCCTCTGCGCCGCGGCGGTAGGCCTGCGTCACATCGCGCCCGTCCTGCGTCACGACGCGATCACCGCGCCGCTCTGCCGGGGTGCGCGGGGTGGATAGCCCGCCGAATATCTCCCCGCAGACGGGAATCAGGGTGTGCCGCGCGAGCAGCGCGGTCACGTCCGCGTTTGCCTTGCTGCGCCCGTCGTAGCGGCAGGCCGTCCCCAGCAGACACGCGCTCACGAGAATCGTCATCGCGCCAGCTCCTTTCCGTTGAGCGCCGCGTAGGCGAGGTGCTCACCCTCGTAGCGCAGCTTCAGTGAGAAAAACGGCGTGTCCTCCTCGATGAGCCGCAGGAAGATCCGGTCGCCCTCCCATTGCGGGAGCCCGCGGAACTGCTCACGGCTCACCCACTCGAGCACACCCTCGTCGCACTCATGCAGCCTCCCCGTCCAGCCCGTCGCGGTGAACAGGTGCATGTACTCCGTCTCCCACCGGTCGGAGACGAACGTGACGATCCCGCGGTAGCGCCAGTCAGTGAGCGTCAGCCCCGTCTCCTCCAGCGTCTCGCGCAGGACGCACTCCTCCGGGCTCTCGCCGTCCTCAAACTTGCCGCCCACGCCGATCCACTTGTCGCGGTTGCAGTCGTTCTCCTTTTTCACGCGGTGGAGCATCAGATAGTCCCCGCGCTCGTTTTCAATGTAGCAGAGCGTCGTGTTTTTCATCTCTCCGCCTCCCGGAACACAATCTCGTCATAGCCTGTCTCGCTGTCCTGTTCCACGCCGAATCGCCAGCCGTCCAGCGCCAGTAGCGCCAGCTCGCACGTCGTGTTCACGATGCAGCCGGGCATGAGGTGGCCGCCGAGCGTCGAGAGATCCTCACGCGCGAGGGCGATGTGGACGTGGCAGCGCGCGGCGCTGACCGTGCCGTCGAGACTGACGATCTCGCACGGCTCGCCGATCTCCCGCACCGTGACGCCCGATGCGTCGCGCACGCGGGCGTGGCTGACGCAGCCGACGCCGGAGACGATGACCGCCGCCTCCAGTCCCTCCTCGCGCGCGATTTGTTCGATGGAGCGCAGCAGGTCGTCGCCCCGCCGCAGTCTCCTGCAGATTGTTTTCATCGGAAAAAGCCCCTTTCGTCTCCCTTGCGCGCCGCGCTGCCGCCGTGGTATAATGGGGCAACGAATTCGCAGGGAGGATATTTTATCATGCAGACCATTCAGCCCGGCCGCTACCGCCACTTCAAGGGCGGGGAATACCGCGTTCTCGGCACGGCGCGCCACAGCGAGACGCTCGAGGAGATGATTGTCTATCAGGCGCTCTACGGCGAGCACGGTCTCTGGGTGCGCCCGGCGGCCATGTGGAACGAGCACGTCGAGCGCGACGGCTACAGCGGCCCGCGCTTTACCTACATCGGCCAATGACGGACTATCAGCTCATCCGCTCGAACCGGCGCACGATCGCCCTGCAGATCACGCGCGACGCGCGCGTCGTCGTCCGTGCGCCGCTCCGCGCGAGCGAGGCGGACATCCGACGCTTTGTGGAGAGCCACCGCGCGTGGCTTGAGAGCCATCTGGACCGCCAGCGGGCGCGCGCCGACGCCTATCCCGAGCCAACGCCCGCGGAGGAGGAGCGGCTGCGCGCGCTGGCCAAGGCAGTGCTGCCCGGAAAGGTCGCGCACTGGGCGGCCGTCATGGGTGTGCAGCCGACGGGCGTGAAGATCACGGCCGCGCGCACGCGCTTCGGCAGCTGCTCAGCGAAGAACAGCCTGTGCTTTTCGCTGCGGCTGATGCACTATCCGGACGAGTGCGTCGACTATGTCGTGGTACACGAGCTCGCACACATCCGCCACAAGAACCACAGCCGAGCCTTCTATCAGGAGGTCGCACGCTATCTCCCCGACTACGCCGCCCGGGAAGCAAAATTGAGAGGATAGATATGCGCTTCATACCACCGCAGCTTGCTGCGGTGGTATTTATTGTCTCACAGAGCAGGCGCGGCCTTATCAGGCAGGCAGCGCCTGCCCGATGAAGACAAGCACGCAGCCCAATATAAAGAAAAAGGCCAGCACCGCCAGAAACACGAGGCAAAAGCGCTTGACGCCCAGATGCTCCAGGTCAAGGAACGGGTAGGGGTAGATCAGCTTCGTGTGGCCGATGGGCTTTCCCGTCCGGGCGCGCAGGAGCGCGAAGACGCTGTATAAAAGCGGCAGCACGAGCCAGCACACCGCGCTCCACAGGTTGATGCCCGTCTTATCCTGCAGGAAAAGCCACTGCGCCAGCACGAGCGCGGGCGTGATATAGTGGGCGCAGAGGTTGCCGAAGCTCGCGCCGAAGTCGGAGAAGCGTTTGCCGCGCTTCTTTGCGTCCGGTACGAGCACGAAGTGGTACATCAGGTGCGTCACCCAGATGCTCAGCGTCATACCCGTCGAGACGCGCACGTCCGTGAGCACGCGCCACAGCGCGCCCTCTGGGGAGAAGCCGGCAAAAAAGAGTAGGATCTGATACAAAAGAATCCATATATTGCTCAAATTTGTATAGAAGCAGAAAAAGCCCGGCCGGATATGCCCGGTCTTGAGGAGCATGGAGTGATCCGCGAGCCCCGCCGCGCCGAGCAGGAAAATCGCGAGCGCGCTGTATTGCAGCATCATGCGTCCCCCTCCCGCATCCCGCGCAGAAGCGCAATCTCGCGCGCGTAGCCATCGAGCTCGTTCGGCGTTTCAAGCACGAACGGGAGATTCCGCAGCGCCGGGTGGTTGATGATCCGGCGGAAGGTCTCCTGCCCGAGCGTTCCCTCACCGATGCGGGCATGGCGGTCCTTGTGCGCGCCGCAGGGGTTGAGACTGTCATTGAGGTGGACGGCGCGCAGGCGCGCAAGGCCGATTACGCGGTCAAACTCCGCGAGCACCCCGTCGAGGTTCCCGGCGACGTCATAGCCCGCGTCGCTTACGTGGCAGGTGTCGAGACAGACGCCGAGCTTTTCGCCGAGCTCGACGCGGTCGATGATCGCGCGCAGCTCCTCAAAGCGCCTACCGACCTCGGTGCCCTTGCCCGCCATCGTCTCGAGCAGGACGGTCGTCTGCTGCTCCGGGCGGAGGATGGCGTTGAGCGTGTCCGCAATCTGGGCAATTCCGGCGTCCGTGCCCTGTCCGGTGTGGCTGCCGGGGTGGAAGTTATAGAGGTTTCCCGGCAGATATTCCATCCGCGCGAGGTCATCGGCGAGCGTCTCGCGCGCGAACTCGCGCGTGCGCTCGTCCTTCGAGCAGGGGTTGATGGTGTACGGCGCGTGTGCCACGATCGGGCCGAAGCTCTCCGCCGTCAGCAGCGCGCGCAGCGCCGCCGCGTCCGCGGGGTCGATGGCCTTGGCGCGGGAGCCGCGCGGGTTTCGGGTGAAAAACTGGAACGTCGTCGCGCCGATGCGCCGCGCCGTCTCGCCCATAGCGAGAAAACCGCCCGAGGAGGACAGGTGACATCCGATAGAAAACATGACAAAGCCCCCTTTTTACAGCGTGAGCGTCTGCGCGGCGCAGTCAATTTTCCCGCCCTCCAGCGTGATGACGCCGTAGGTGCGCCGGTCGCGGATGGAGCCGGGGTTCATGACCCAGAGCGTGCCATCCCAGTCGACGAGCGGGCGATGCGTATGGCCGAAGAGCAGAATCTGCGCCCCGCACTCGCGCGCGGCATAGCACGCGTTCATCGCCGAGCTCTTCACGCCGCGCGTATGGCCGTGCATCATCAGGATCCGCACGCCGCCGAGCTCGATCAGACGCTCGGGATTGTCGGCGTCGGCCCAGTCGCAGTTGCCGGGGACGCCGGTGAGCGGAATCGCCGGGAAGAGCGCGTGCAGCCGCTCCGCGTCGCGCACACAGTCGCCGAGGTGCAGGATCTGGTCCGGCGCGCTCTGCTCCACCGCCAGACGGCAGGCCTCCACCGCCCCGTGGGAGTCGGACAAGACAAGAATTCGCATAGTGCCTCCTCACGCCCGGCCGACGCCGGACGATATTTTTCAGTATGATACCACGAAACGGTTGAAAATGCAACGGATTTCCCGTATGATGAAGAGAACGACATCATCCCGGACACACCGGGCGAAGGGAAGCGATTTTTATGACGCCGGGCATCCTCGAGCTGGATCTGCACGGAAAGAATACCTATCAGGCGAAAGTGGCGCTCGAGGCGGCGCTGCGCCGCGCGGGGGCGGGCACCTACCGCATCCGCATCATCCACGGCTACCACGGCGGCACCGTCCTGCGCGACATGGTGCGCCGCGAGTATGGCGCGCATCCGCGCGTCAAGCGGGTCGAGGGCGGCTTCGACCCCGGCATCACCGATCTTGTCCTGCGGGAATTTTAATTTGTATAAGGAGGGGTTTCCCATGCTGTTTGTATGCTATCCCAAGTGCTCCACCTGCCAGAAGGCGAAGGCGTGGCTCGACGCGCACGGCGTGTCCGTCACCGTGCGCGACATCAAGACCGACCGCCCCACGGCGGAGGAGCTGCGCGCGTGGCATGCGCGCTCCGGCCTGCCGCTCAAGCGCTTTTTCAACACCAGCGGCCTGCAGTATAAGGCGCTCGGGCTGAAAGACAAGCTCCCGACCATGACGGAGGATGAGCAGCTGGCGCTGCTCGCGACTGACGGATGCTCGTGAAGCGTCCTCTGCTCGTTGCGGACGATTTCGTGCTCGTGGGCTTCCGCGAGAAGGAGTGGGAGGAGCGGCTATGAAAATCGCGCAGATTCAGATGCACGTCTCCGGCGACAAGACCGCCGACCTCCGCCACGCCGCCGAGCTCATCCGCGGGGCGGGGGAGATCGACCTCGCGGTGCTGCCGGAGATGTTCTGCTGCCCGTATGACAACAGCTGCTTCCACCGCTACGGCGAGGAGGCGGGCGGCGAGGCGCAGCAGGCGCTCTCTGCCCTCGCGCGGGAGCGGGGTATCTGGCTCATCGGCGGCTCCATCCCGGAGCTGGAGGGCGGAAACGTCTACAACACGAGCTTTGTCTACGCGCCGAACGGCTCCTGCGCCGCGCGCCACCGCAAGACGCACCTCTTTGATATCGATGTCGCGGGCGGACAGCGCTTCATGGAGTCCGAGACGCTCACGCCCGGCAGCGACATCACGACGTTTGAGACGCCCTGGGGGACGATGGGACTTTGCATCTGCTTCGACTTCCGGTTCGAGGAACTGGCGCGGCTCATGACGCTGCGCGGGGCGAAGGTGCTGTTTGTGCCCGCGGCCTTCAACATGACGACAGGGCCCGCGCACTGGGAACTGCTGTTCCGCCAGCGCGCCGTCGACAACCAGGTTTTTACCGTCGGCACCTCGCCCGCGCGCGACGAGAGCGCGTCCTACCACGCATGGGGCCACTCCATCGTCTGTGACCCGTGGGGGAGCGTGATTTCCGCCTGCGGCGCGGAGGAAACGGTCGCCGTGACGGAGCTGGATTTCGCGAGAATAGACGCCGTTCGCCATCAGCTGCCGATCCTGTCGGCACGTCGTACAGATCTCTATCAGATTTCAGCAAAATAACCTCTTGCGCAGCGCAGCCCCCCGTGCTAAACTGTCTGGTGAAAAAAATAACTATCCACGGAATCACTGAGAAAGGACGCTGCTTATGAAAGCTTATCGTGAACTTACCCGTGCGGAGCGCCAGACGGAATACGCCGCCGTCCGCGCCGCCTATGACAACCAGAAGGCGCAGGGACTGAAGCTGAATATGGCGCGCGGTAAGCCCAGCCGCGATCAGCTCGACCTTGTCACACCGATGCTCTCGCTCATCACCCGTCCGGAGGACTTCGGCGCGGACGGCATCGAGGAGCGCAACTACGGCGAGGTGGCCGGCCTGCCCGAGGCGAAGGCGCTCTTTGCCGAGATTCTGGGCTGTAAGAGCGAGCAGGTTTTTGTCGGCGGCAACGCCAGTCTCCAGCTGATGTATGACGCCATTTCCAAGGCGTTCACCCACGGTCTGCTGCACAGCGAGCAGCCGTGGTCAAAGCTCGGCGAGGTGAAGTGGCTCTGCCCCGTCCCCGGCTATGACCGGCACTTTATGGTCACGCAGTCCTTCGGCGTGAAGCTCATCAACGTCCCCATGACGGCGGACGGCCCCGACATGGACGTCGTGGAGGAGCTGGTGAAGGATCCCGCCGTGAAGGGCATGTGGAACGTCCCGAAGTACTCGAACCCCGAGGGCGTTGTCTACTCCGAGGAGACGGTGCGCCGTCTCGCGGCGCTCAAGCCCGCCGCGCCCGACTTCATGCTCATGTGGGACAACGCCTACTGCATCCACGAGTTTGACGCGGATTTCGTCCCCTTCCCCGACATCATCGGCCTGTGCGCCGAAAACGGAAACGCCGACATGGTCTATGAGTTCGCGTCCACGAGCAAGGTGACCTTCCCCGGCGCGGGCGTGGCCGTTATGGCCGCGAGCGAGGCGAACATCGCCTACTTCGCGAAGCTCATCGGCATCCAGACCATCGGCTTTGACAAGATCAACCAGCTGCGCCACGTCCGCTTCCTCAAGGACAAGGCGCACACGCTCGAGCTGATGAAGCAGCACGCGGCCATCCTCGCCCCGAAGTTCCACGCCGTGCTCGACGCGCTTGACCGCGAGATTGCCCCGCTGGAGATCGCGCAGTATAAGCGTCCGGTCGGCGGCTATTTCATCAGCCTTGACGCCATGCCCGGTACGGCCAAGCGTGTGGTGCAGCTGTGCCGCGAGGCGGGCGTGACGCTGACCGGCGCGGGCGCAACGTTCCCCTACGGCGTCGACCCCGCGGACAGCAACATCCGCATCGCGCCGTCGCTGCCGCCGGTGGAGGAGCTGCAGCAGGCAATTGCTGTGCTCTGCAACAGTCTGAAGCTTGCCGCGCTGGAGAAGATGGGGCTGTAAGATTACCGTAAAAGGGCTGTGCCCTTTTACGGTAGGGGGATTCGCTCCGAACCGTGTATTTTTGTGTGCGCAGCACACAAAAATACACTCTCTCCGCGCAAAGTATTTTTCTGACGCGCATGTCGTCAGAAAAATGATTAAACTTTATTCGCGGCTCGCGAGCCGCGAACTCTGTGAGACCCGAAAGAGGAGCGCCCGGTAAATGGGCGATCGACATGAGACAGTTAACAGGCATAGCGGAGTCATCCGCTGTGCCTGTTTTTTTTGACGGAAAGTGTAAAAACTCCCGCCGCATACGGCCGTTTGTCCAAAACGGACTTGCCGATCAGGCCGGGCGGATATATACTTTGCTTGGGAGGGGACGAGAGATGAAATACAAATTATTTCAGGGATGGTGGGTGCGGTTTTATTTCTGCTGCGCGCTGATGATGTCCACGATCGTGGGTATTCTTGTTTTTGCTGTCTGGGCAGGGGAGGATATGATTCTCTGGGATATGGGCCTGGCGGGCTTGTATGCAGTGCTCTGGCTGTGTATGATTTTCATGCAGAGAAGATTGCTGACATATGTTGTGACGGAACCGTCGGCGCTTTGCGCCTACTCGCTTACGCGCCGTGAGCTGTGCAGGATAGATCTGCGCCAGACGGTCTATTATGCCAGATTTACAACGCTTGCGTCTGGCTGCGGAAAAATACCTTTGATAGCCATATCAAATGAGCCGTTTGTATATGCGGACTATCTGGGGAATATCATTACGAGAAGGCGCTTTATACAGGGCTATGACTGGAAAAAGGTGATTCTTATGCCTTATGACGAACGGACAAAGCCGTTGCTGGATTTGGATGCATGGCGGTGCGTGCGGTGAGCTAGGGGCGTCGGGGACGCCGCCCCTACGGGAATATACGAAATTTTCAGTACACGGTTCTTATGTTCTGGCGGGGCACATAGGCCCCGCCCTACAAAATTCTTGCGATAGAAAACTGTAGGGCGGGACCTGTGTGCCCCGCCGCATTCGGCCGGAATGCTTCTTGCGATACCGTAGGGTCCGATGCCCACATCGGCCCGGACGTGCGGGCGATCCATTCTGCGCTCCGCATGATCGGCCGCGGCGGGGAAAACGGTACCGGATTTCCTTATGCGGGAATTTGTGTTGTGAAATTAAACAAGTTTCACGAGAAAAAACTGTCCGGAATTGAGAATTTACTAAAAGCGATTGACACCGTGGGAAAAAGTTGCTACCATAGCATTGTAAAACAGCCGGAAACGTTACCGGAAAGGTTCCCGGCGAAGCCTGTCAGAGAGAGGAGTACGGAGTACGACGTGACCATCAAGGATATTGCCCGGCTCAGCGGAGTCAGCGTCAGCACCGTCTCCCGCGTGCTCAACAACCGCCCGGACGTCAGCGACGAGAACCGCCGGAGAGTTCGCGCGATTATTGAGAGCAGCAACTACATACCCAACAACAGTGCGCGCGATCTCGTGCGCACGAAGTCCGACGCCATCGGCCTTGTCGTGCGCGGCCGGTCGAACCCGTTTTATACCGACATCATCCGCGCCATCGAACAGGGCATCACCGAGCGCGGCTATACCATGGTCATGCAGCAGATCGGCACGAGCGACGACGAGGTCAAGCGCGCCGCCGTCATGGAGCGCGAAAAGCGCCTGCGCGGGCTGATTCTGCTCGGCGGAAGGTCGGACTACACGCCCGCCGAGGTGGCGCTTCTGAACGTGCCGTTCGTGTGCTGCTCCTACAGCAACCACTACGGGACGCTCCGCGACGAGATGTATTCCTCCGTCTCCATCGAGGATGAGGAGGAGGCCTACCGCGCGGTGATGGAGCTCTACCGGCGCGGCCACCGGCGCATCGCGGCGCTTGTCTCGCGGCCGGACGACCGCTCCATCAGCCAGCTGCGCTATCAGGGCTACGCCAGGGCACTGGCCGACTGCGGCCTGCCGCTCGAGGAGGGGCTGGTGCTCTGCGCGGGGAGCTATGACATCCGTGACGCCTATGACGCCGCGCGCCGCGCGCTCAATGCGGGCGCAGATTTCACGGCGCTGTTCGCCATCGCCGACAACATGGCTATCGGCGCGATGCGCGCGCTGCACGAGACGGGCCGCCGCATCCCGGAGGACTGCTCCGTGATCGCCATCGACGGGCTGACCGTCTCGGAATACATCCACCCCGTGCTCGCCACGCTCTGCCAGCCGATGGAGGAGATGGGGCGGTGCAGCGTGGAGATCCTGCTCGACCTCGTGGAGGGGCGCGGGACGCAGCGTCACGAGACGCTGCCGACAGCGCTGCGCGAGGGCGCGTCCATGCGCAGACTCTGATTTTCGTTGTTTTTCCCGCCCGGACCGGGCGCGAAAATAAATTTTAAAAGGAGAAATGAATGATGAAAAAGTTTCTTGCAACCCTCCTTGCTCTGGTCATGGCGCTTTCCCTCGTCGCCTGCGGCTCCAGCAAGGACGAGGCAAAGGGCTCGGTTTACTATCTGAACTTCAAGCCCGAAGCCGATCAGGCCTGGCAGGATCTGGCCAAGACCTATACCAAGCAGACCGGCGTGGAGGTCAAAGTGGTCACCGCCGCCTCCGGCCAGTATGACACCATGCTGACCTCCGAGCTGGACAAGGAGGCCGCCCCCACCATGTTCCAGGTGGGCAATCAGGGCGCCGTCAACTCCTATGGCGACTTCTGCTATCCGCTGGATAACACCGACGTCATGAAGGAAATGACCACGCAGGACTTCAACCTGAAGAACGCTGCCGGCGAGACCGTGTCCATCGGCTACTGCTATGAGGCCTATGGCATCATCGTCAACAAGGCGCTGCTGAAGCAGGCTGGTTATGAGCTGACCGACATCACCAACTTCGAGACGCTGAAGAAGGTTGCCGACGATATCCACGCCCGCGCTTCTGAGCTGGGCTTCGACGCCTTCAGCTCCGCCGGTCTGGACGGCACCTCCAGCTGGCGCTTCTCCGGCCATCTGGCCAATATGCCCCTGTACTACGAGTTCCGCGATGACAACGTCACCGCTCAGCCCGCCACCATCAAGGGTACCTATCTGGATAACTACAAGAACGTCTGGGATCTCTACACCACCGATTCCGCTACCACCGGCGCGGCGCTGACCTCCGCCACCGGCGATGCCTCCGAGGCTGAGTTCGGCCAGGGCAAGGCCGTGTTCTTCCAGAACGGTTCCTGGGAGTATGCCAACCTGGTCACCGATGAGATCAAGGGCTTCAAGATGAATCCCAATGATCTGGCGATGATCCCCATCTACTGCGGCGTCGCGGGTGAGGAGAAGGCCGGCCTGTGCTGCGGCACCGAAAACTGCTGGGCCGTCAACAAGAACGCCAAGGAAGAGGACATTCAGGCTACGCTGGACTTCATGAAGTGGGTTGTTACCTCCGATGAGGGTACCACCATGCTGGCTGAGCAGTTTGGCCCCTGCCCCTTCAAAAACGCCAAGACCCCCGAGAACGTGTTCTTCGCACAGGCCAACGACTACACCGCCAACGGCAACTATATCGTGACGTGGGCCTTCAACTGGACCCCCGCCGTGGATGACTGGCGTGCGGGTGTGGTGGATGCGCTGACGCAGTACACCGCCAACGGCGGCAACTGGGACAACGTGAAGTCCGCCTTCGTGGACGGCTGGGCCACCCAGTACGCCAAGGAGAACGGCTAAGCTATAAGCGCTCCGCAGCAAGAAATCGATCCGGGGGCGGGCATATCGCCCGCCCCCGATTTCCCTGTAAGCCGCGGCGCTCAGAGCTGTTGGCCGGTTTGGCACCGGGCAAGAGCTCCGGGCGCTGCCCGGAAACTATATAGAAATAGGAGAGAGGCGTCATGAAAATTCCGAAACGCCGCCGGGATGAGGCTGCGCTGAATTCCCGGCTGATCCGCCGCCCCATTCAGCGCATGGCGTGGCTGTTTTTACTGCCAACCTTTGCCGCCTTCTGCATCGGCTTCCTGTATCCCTTTGCCAAGGGACTGTTTCTGTCCTTCTGCAACTTCCGCATTACCAGCCAGTGGGAGTGGACGGGACTGGACAACTACCGGAAGGCCTTTCAGGATCCCGGCTATATGCACGCATTCTGGTATACGATGCTGTTTGCGCTGGTGAGCCTGATTCTGATCAATCTGTTCGCGTTTGCCATTGCCTATGCCCTGACCCAGAAGTTCAAGGGAACCAATGTGTTCCGCACGGTGTTCTTCCTGCCGAACCTGATCGGCGGCATTGTGCTGGGCTATATCTGGTCCATGATCTTTGACGGAATCCTCATCAAGTACAATACCTCCGTGGTGCTGGAGACGAAATACGGCTTCTGGGGGCTGGTGATTCTGGTGTGCTGGCAGCAGATCGGCTATATGATGATTATTTACATCGCCGGTCTGCAGGCGGTGCCGGAGGATATGCTGGAGGCCGCCCGCATTGACGGCGCCAACCGCTGGCAGACGCTGCGGCGGGTGACCATCCCCAATGTGATGCCCTCCATCACGATCTGTATGTTCCTGAGCCTGACCAACGGCTTCAAGCTGTTTGACCAGAACCTCGCGCTTACCGCCGGCCGGCCCTTCCAGCAGCTGGGCAACGGCGAAACCATCAAGACAACAGAAATGCTGGCGCTGAACATCGTCAACGCCTTCAGCAGCAACGGCGGCGGAAACCGCGGCGTGGGTCAGGCCAAGGCCGTGATCTTCTTCGTGGTGGTGGCAGCCATCAGCATTATCCAGCTTCAGGCCAGCCGCCGCAAGGAGGTGCAGCAATGATGAAAACCGAGGCTCTGCGCCGCAGAGAACGCCGTCAGACGTTTATGACGGTGCTGTTCACCGTGATCTCCGTGCTCTATCTGATGCCGGTGGTTCTGGTGCTCATCAACTCGCTGAAGGCGAATGCCTTCGTCAATACCGAGACCTTCAAGCTGCCCACGGCGGAGTCCTTTGTGGGTCTGAAGAACTATGTCAAGGGCATGACCTTCGGCAACTTTGCCTTCTATAAGGTGGTGTTCTACAGCTTCTTCATCACCATCGCCTCCACGGCGCTGATCCTGCTGTGTACGTCGATGGCGGCGTGGTACATCTCCCGTGTGGGAAGTCTGGTCAGTAAGATCGTGTACTACCTGTGCGTATTCTCCATGGTGGTGCCGTTCCAGATGGTCATGTACACGCTGGCCCGGACGACGGACCAGCTGCATCTGAACACCCCGTGGACGATCCCCGTGATTTATCTGGGCTTCGGCGCGGGTCTGGCGGTGTTTATGTTCACGGGCTTCGTCAAGAGCCTGCCGCTGGAGATTGAAGAGGCCGCCGCCATCGACGGCTGCGGCCCGGTGGGTACCTTCTTCCGGGTGGTGCTGCCCATGCTGAAGCCGACGATGATCTCCGTGGGTGTGCTGGAGATCATGTGGGTGTGGAACGACTATCTGCTGCCCAGTCTGGTTCTGGACGTGAACAGATACCGCACCATCCCCATCCATATCCAGTATCTGCGCGGCAGCTACGGCACGGTGGATATGGGCGCCACCATGGCGCTGATCATGCTGAGCATTCTTCCTGTCATTATTTTCTATCTATGCTGCCAGAAGCACATCATCAAGGGCGTCGCCGCAGGCGCGGTCAAGGGCTGAGCCCGGATACCCCATTTTCCAAGATCTCAGAGAGCAGGTGATGCTTACTATGAAACGAAGCAGCGGCATCCTGATGCCGGTGTATGCCCTCCCGTCCCCGCACGGGATCGGCACGTTCGGCCGGGCCGCCTATGACTTTGCCGATTTTCTGCACGCAGCGGGCCAGAGCTACTGGCAGATGCTGCCCCTCGGGCCGACAAGCTACGGAGACTCCCCGTACCAGAGCTTCTCCACCTACGCCGGCAACCCCTACTTCATTGACCTCGACGAGTTGGCTGCGGACGGCCTGCTGACCGCCGCGGAAATCGCCGATGCAGACTGGGGCGGTGATCCCCGGTATGTCGACTATGGCAAAATTTACGAGAGCCGCTTTGCCGTGCTCGCGCGCGCCAAGGCGCGCGGTTGGGAGCGCGACCGCGAGGCCGTCGCCGCCTTCGAACGCGAAAACGCGCGCTGGCTCCCGGACTACGCGCTCTTCATGGCCTGCAAGCGCCATTTCGGCATGCGCGCGTGGACGGAGTGGGACGACGAGGAGCTCCGCCTGCGCAGATCCCCCGCCGTGCTCGAGAAGTACCGCACGCTCCTGCGCGAGGACGTGGAGTTGTTCATCTATCTGCAATTCCTGTTCTTCCGGCAGTGGAACCGCCTGCGGGACTATCTGCATCACCTCGGCATCCGCGTGATCGGCGATCTGCCGATCTACGTCGCGATGGACTCGGCGGACGTCTGGGCCGACCCGGCGAGCTTCCAGCTCGACGAGCGGTGCGTGCCGACGGAGGTCTCCGGCGTGCCGCCGGACTACTTCAGCGCCGACGGTCAGCTCTGGGGCAACCCCCTCTACCGCTGGGACCGCATGAAGGCGGACGGCTTCGGCTGGTGGATCCGCCGCATCGACGGCGCGGGCAAGCTCTATGATGTCATCCGCGTCGACCACTTCCGCGGGTTCGAGGCGTACTGGGCCGTGCCCTACGGCGAGACGACGGCCAAGAACGGCCACTGGGTCAAGGGGCCGGGCATGGATCTGATCGGTGTGCTGAACGGGTGGTTTCCGCAGCTGGAGTTCATCGCCGAGGATCTGGGCTATCCCACGCCCGAGCTTGCGCAGCTGCTGCGCGATTCGCAATGGCCGGGCATGAAGGTGCTCGAGTTCGCCTTCGACGACCGGGACGACAGCGCGGGTCTGCCGCACGCATTCCCGGAGCGCAGCATCTGCTACACCGGCACGCACGACAACAGCCCCCTCGCCCTTTGGCGCGGGGAAGCATCGGGCGAGTCCGTCGCCCGCGCGGGCGAGTACTTCGGACTGAACGATGCGGAGGGCTTCTGCGAGGGTATGCTGCGCGGCGGCCTTTCCAGCCCCTCGGCGCTCTTTGTCGCCCAGATGCAGGACTGGCTGGGCCTCAGCGTGGGCTGCCGCACGAACACGCCCGGCACGAGCGCGGGCAACTGGCGCTGGCGCCTGCTCCCCGGCGAGGCATCCGCGGCGCTGGCTGAGCGCATCCGCCATAAGACGGCGCTCTACGGCCGCATCTGACAAACGCATATATTCCCATCCCCTTTGAAAGCGGGGAAGATGGAAAGGACCGATCCCCCGGAAACGTTGTTCCCGGGGGATCGGCATTTTCGACGGGGTTTTATAAAAAATGCGGCTGGGGTGTTTACTTTCATGTAGTAAAATGTTATACTCTAAACAGCGAAACTTTGAGGATTCAATACAGGAGGAAATATCTATGGTTAGGGCTGCCAAGTCTAAAATTTCCAAGAAGGAAAAGAGCGATCATCTGTATCAGGCCATCCTGATGCTGGAAAACGAGGAGGAGTGCTATCACTTCTTCCAGGACCTTTGCACGATCTCCGAGCTGCGCAGCATGGAGCAGCGCTTTGAGGTGGCGATGCTGCTCAACGACGGGATGATCTACAACGACATTCTCGAGAAAACCGGCGCGTCCAGCGCCACGATCAGCCGCGTGAACCGCTGCCTGCTCAACGGCGCGGGCGGCTATGAGAGCATTCTCGACAAGATTCAGGCGCAGCGCGAGAAGCAGGGCGATGAGCAGCTATGAGCGCCTGGCCGCGTCGTATGACGAGCTGACCGAGGACGTCGACTATCAGCGCCGCGCGGACTTTCTCGAGCGGCTGTTTCAGCGCGCCCGCCTGCCGGTGCACACGGTGCTCGACCTCGCCTGCGGGACGGGGACGATGACGTGGCTGCTGACCGCACGCGGCTATGAACTGATCGCGGTCGACGGATCGGAGGACATGCTCGCCGCCGCCGCGGCCAAGACCGGACCCGGCATCCCGCCGGTATTCCTGCACCAGTCGATGCCGCAGCTCGACCTGTACGGAACGGTCGACGCGGCGATCTGCTGTCTCGACAGTCTCAACTATCTGACAAATCCCCGCGACGTGCAGCGCACCTTCGAGCGGCTGCACCTGTTCATCGCGCCCGGCGGTACGCTTATTTTCGACGTGAACACGCCAGAGAAGTTCCTCCGTCTCGACGGGCAGGTCTACCTCGACGAGACGGAGGACGCCTACTGTGTCTGGCGCACGGAGTTCAGCCGCGGGATATGCAGCTACTATGTCGACCTCTTTAACCTGCGGCCGGACGGCGCGTGGGAGCGCGGGTTCGAGTATCACCGCCAGCGCTGCTACACCGCCGAGGAGCTGACCGCGTGGCTGCGTGCGGCGGGCTTTACCCGCATCCGCACCTACGGCGACATGAAGCTGCGCCGCCCGGCAGACGGGGCGCAGCGGATCTATTTTGTCTGCGAGAGAAACCAGAACTAAGGAGAACGAAGCCGAATGAGCGATCGTATCATCAGAGCCATCACCTCGGACGGGCTCGTGCAGGCGGCTGCCATCTGCAGCCGCGATCTGACCGAGCGCGCCCGTCAGATTCATAAAACCCTGCCCGTGGCGACGGCGGCCCTCGGCCGCGCGCTCTCGGGCGCGAGCCTCATGGGCAACGCCCTCAAGGGCCGCGGCGCGAGCCTGACGCTCCAGATCAAGGGCGGCGGCCCGCTTGGGACGGTGCTCGCCGTATCCGACCCGGAGGGCAACGTCCGCGGCTATGTGACGAACCCGCAGGTGGATCTGCCCCTGCGCGCGGACGGCAAGCTCGATGTGGGCCGCGCCGTCGGTTCCGAGGGTACCATCACCGTCATCAAAGACCTGCACATGAAGGAGCCGTACGTCGGCACGGTTGACCTCCTCGGCGGCGAGATTGCCGAGGACATCGCGGGATACTTCGTCGAGTCCGAGCAGATTCCCACCGCCTGCGCGCTGGGCGTGCTCGTCGACCGCGACCAGAGCGTGAAGTCCGCGGGCGGCTATCTCATCCAGCTCATGCCCGGCGCGGGTGAGGACACCATCGCCAGGGTCGAGGGCGGCGTCATGGCCGCGGGGAACGTCTCCGCCATGCTCGAGCGCGACCCCGACCCCGAACACATGCTGCGCACCGTCCTCTCCGATTTCGAGGTGAAGATCCTCGAGAGCGATCCTGTCGAGTACCGCTGCGCCTGCAGCCGCGAGCGCGTCGAGCGCGCGCTGATCTCGCTGGGGAAGGGTGAGCTGGAGAGCATGCTGCGCGAGCAGGGCGGCTGCGAGCTGACGTGCCAGTTCTGCGACAGTGTCTACAGGTTCACCGCGCAGGATCTCGAGCACATCCTCGCCCAGCTCTGAGCGAAGAAGCACAACCGCCGCCCCGTCCGGTGCACGGACGGGGCGCGCTTTTCGGAGGGTATTATGCTGAACTGTCTTGCCGTCGGAGCCGGCGGCTTTCTCGGCGCCGTGCTGCGCTATCTGTGCTCGCTGCTGCCGCTCGGGCGGGACGGCGGGTTCCCGGTGGGGACGCTGCTGGTAAACGTCCTCGGCGCGTTTGCCATCGGGCTGATCGCCGCGGCCGCCGCGCGCCACGCCGCGCTCAGCCCGCGGATGATCCTGTTTCTCAAGACGGGTATCTGCGGCGGCTTTACCACGTTTTCAACGTTCGCGCTCGAGACGAGCGGTCTGCTGCAGGCGGGGAGACTCCCGGCCGCGGCGGCGTATGTGGTGCTGAGCGTGCTGCTCTCGGTCGGCGCAGTTGTTCTGGTGCAGGCGCTTGCGGGCTGAAGCGCGAAACGGGTAAACGGACGTGAAAATTCTCTCAAAAAAATTCAAATTACCTGTTGACATTTCCGGGTTCCTCCAGTATAATAACCCTTGTCGTTACGAGAGAGCGACAAGGACGGGAGCATAGCTCAGCTGGTTAGAGCACCTGCCTTACAAGCAGGGGGTCACTGGTTCGAGTCCAGTTGTTCCCACCATACCTGTATGGCCAAGTAGTTCAGTTGGTTAGAACGCCAGCCTGTCACGCTGGAGGTCGAGGGTTCGAGCCCCTTCTTGGTCGCCATATTTGCCTCTGTAGCTCAGTTGGTAGAGCAGCGGACTGAAAATCCGCGTGTCGTTGGTTCGACTCCGACCGGAGGCACCATGGCGCTGAAGTATTGGCGTCATATGCGGGCGTAGCTCATCTGGTAGAGCGCGACCTTGCCAAGGTCGAGGTAGCGAGTTCGAGCCTCGTCGCCCGCTCCAAACAAACAGAGAAAACGGCGTCAACTCGCCGTTTTCTCTTATCCGGTGACATAGCCAAGTGGTAAGGCAAGGGTCTGCAAAACCCTCATTCCCCAGTTCAAATCTGGGTGTCACCTCCATATTAACGAAACGGTATAGATGCGTCTGGCGAAAAGTCAGGCGCATCAACCGTTTCCGGGCTTTTTCAAGCCCGGATTTCTTCTCTCAAACCATAGATGCAAATCGCTGTTTCAGGGCGTCTGCCCCGATTCGAACCGGGCGTTTTCCTGTTTCATGCAGATGCGTTCAGCCAGCGCCCTTTTTCAGCGGCGATTTTTCCGGCTGGCAGCGGTATTTTTCTCAAAAAAGAATCATAAAGATTTGGGCGTCGTTTTGTTGGTCCTGACGGACTAAGAAAGCGGCGCCCTTTTTCATTTCAAAAAGGGCGCTGGTCGCAGCGCCTGCATTTGTAGGTCGGAGCATGATCGCTCCGGCCTTATTTTTTTACAACAGGAGGATCGCTCACATGGACACCAAAAACACAAGCCGTCAGCTTCGCTACCTCGAAGAAGTCCGTACTCCCCTGCACCGTGCAGGCTTTGGAACCCTGCCGGTGGAGGGAGAGCAGTTGCCTGTCCTTTGGAACGGCGCACCCCTCTGCCGCATCACCGGCAAGGGCAGCGTATTCTATCGGCGAGAGGACGCGGACACGCCCCAGGCAGAGGATGCCCTATATCGCGTCGAGGACATCGCCGCGAAAACGCTGGAGTATATGACCGCTATGGAAGCCGCCCCGCAGCTCAAAGCCGGCGGGCTGGATGGCGACTACCGCATCCTCGCTGACTTCGGCGGCACGGTGCTGGCAGGTTCTCCGAGCAAATACGGCGTTCAATTCGTTACATGGGATTGGGACTATGACCGGACGGGTGTGGTACACGGACACTACTTCATGGAGAACTACGATGGTGCCAAGCAGGACTTCGCCACACGCTCCGGGCTGATTCAAAAGGAACGGCTTTTCACCCCAGAGCAGATGACCGAGATTTATCGCTGCTGTGCGGACTCTGTAGACGGAGATTTCTTTGAACTCACGGGAGAGCAGGAAAAAATGATCCGCAGTGTTCAGCAGCAGATTGAGGAGTGTGTGCCGGATTTGGACGAGCGAATCCGGCAGCAGGAAGAAGCCTTGGAACAAGTCGCGCAGCAACAGACAATGTAATATCAAACGGAACGGGCCGGAGTCTTAGCAATAAGATTCCGGCCCTTTTTTCATTTCAGAGAGGAGTTCGCTTATGCCGTACTATTTCATGCGAGACACGCCGCTGCAGGCGTTGGAGCAGTTGATGATGTCTCAGCCCGGTCAAAAGCCCAGAGGTGGTGGAATATACCGCAGCCCATTTCGTTACACGCCCGAAGATGTGGCGTGCGAATACTGCCAGAACTATGTCCGCAAGCATCCGTGCCGCCTATGTGAATGTACCTGCCTGGAGGAGCGGATCGAGGCAGGTGTGCTGGAGCTGAATGCGTTCATGTGGGACTGCTTCACCCCCTCTATGGGGCCGCAGTTTCGAAAAAGGATGCATCAGCAATTCAGAGAGAGGAAACCTCAATTCTTCCAATTCTTCCTGTCCGATGCCCACCGGCGAAGATGGACACATTGGCGAGAGCGCTGCTGGCGTTTGTCCGACCGGAACAAAGCGGCCCTCTTCCTGCTCACGGCATACGAGAGCCTTTGGCGCAGGATGGTCTGGAAGTGCGGGAATGACGGCTTTGACTTCCAAAGCGTCCGGCTCGGAGGAATCGAGCCGGAGCTATACAGCGTCTACCAGGCGGCGAAGGCCATTGCGGTCGGCTGCTGTAATATCACTCTCGCAGACCTTGCGTCTCCGGAATTGGTCACAGATGAGGCGTTCCACCTGATCACTGGCGCACTACTGATGGCCAAATACGGAGATGCGGTTTTGAATTTGGAAAAAGGAGTTGACGAAACATGATGATACAAGCGGTGCTTGGCAATCCGCATCACCCGGAATACGGCGTGGCGACCATTCCGTTTCCTATTCCCCGCGACCAGTACGCACACTGCATGGAGCTGTTGGAGGCGTTGGAGATCGGCGATGCGGTCAAAGCCGACTGCAAGGTGGAAAAGATTGACAGCTTCTATACTGTCCTCAAGCGCACGGAGATGCTCACGGTCAATGTGGAGGAGCTGAATTACCTCGCCAAACGGCTGGACAGCTTCGACACCGGCGAGGCCGCACAGTTTCAGGCAATGGCACACAAGCTGGAACTTTTCGAGCTGAAGGATTTCATCAACCTGACCTTCTGCTGCCAGCAGGCCACGGTCATTACTGACTTTTCCGACCTCGCTGCCATCGGTCGTGACCACTACATGAACCTGCACGGCGGCAGCGCAAGCGTGGATGAACTGAACGCGCTGGACGGCGAGGAAACCGCACGGCAGCTCATCGAAAGCGGCAGCGGCACGATCACGCCCTACGGTGTGGTCTATGACAACGGCATGAAGTTAGAGCAGATCTACGATGGCCGGTTCTTCCCTTGCTATTACTATGAGCCGAATGCCATCACCGTTGCGGTGACCTCCAAAGTCGAACCGGAGGATACGGAGCATATCACATGGCTGTTCCTCCCTATGGTGCAGGAGGAGATCGACCGCGCCCTCCTTCGCGGGGGCATCACAGATCCCGCCGATGTCCGCCTGCGGCTGGAGGACAGCCAGCTTCCCAACGAGGTGGATGTTCTGTTGGATATGGAGTACGAAACCCTCTCCGACCTCAACGAACTGGCAGAGGCAACGGATGGGTTGTCAAAAGCGGATATGGAAAAGCTGGGCGCCGTGGTCATGTTGGCAAAGCCAAAGTCCGCGGCACAGATCAAAAACCTTGCGGAAAACCTCGACCTCTTTGACTTCGCCTCCGGTGCGCATACGCCGGAGGAATACGGCAAGTACATGATTCGTCAGTCCGGGCGTTTCGAGTATGACGAAAACCTCGACGCTTTTTATGACTATGAAAAGTACGGAACGGAGCGCATGAACGAGGAGGACGGGATGTTCACCGACCGGGGTTACATCGCCTATACGGGCTATTACAGCATGGAGGAAGTGATGAACGGAAACCAGAGCAGCCGCATGGAGATGGGAGGGATGATGTGATTATTCAAGCAGAACTCAGACGGAAACAGTCCGAGTACGAGGGGGAGTCCTGTGCCGTGGATAAGGTCATAGAGCTGCCAAGCCAGCGGTTCCAGCAGTTCAGCCGCGCGCTGCTGGCTGACTATAATTTCATCGCAGAGAATAAAAACACTATCCGGCACGATGAGGATGTCAGGCACTGTCTGCTCATCCTCGACGCGGAGGGAAAGGACGGTTTCCTTGTTGACCCACAGGGATATAACTACGCCCGGTACAGCGCTTTTGTTCCCAACGCCCGCAGCTTGCTGACGCCGGATATGGGGATCGACCGCAGCTATCTTTCGCCGGCAGAGCCATGGCGTAATGAAAATCGGGATGAAATGCTCCGCGTGACGCTGCGCGTCGATGGAAAGCCGGACTACACCCTCGTCCTCCCCGCTGACGAGGAATACCTGGACGCTGTGAAGGCTTACCTCGATATTGATGTTTTCGCGGATGCCATGCTCTGTGATATTCGCTTCAAGGTGCCTTACATCGGCGAGCTGATCCGTGATACGGATTGCCCCGCCGTGGAGGATTACAACGATTTTGCCGAAGCCTTGGAGGACATCTGGCAGCAGGACGGTGCGCTCCTGACCTACGCCGCCGTGCTGGAGGCGGAGCAGCCGGAAACCCTGCACCGTGCCTGTGAACTCCTGCGAAATCTGGACAACTATCAGCGCATCACGGAGGGCGCCTACGGTTACGGTCAGCAGCGATTGCAGGAAACGCTGGGGCTGGACGATGAGGCCATCTATGAGCTGGACGGCTACATGGATTTTGAGAAATACGGTCAGGACTGCATGGAAAACGACTGCGTGACGAAAACGGAGTTCGGCCTGCTGCGCCGCCTGGACCCGCCCTTCCCGGAGCAGGCACAGGGGCAGCAAATGTTTCAGTAGACTTTGCGGCAGATGTGTAGTATGTTTGCCGTTGCCCAAAAGAAGGGAGTGATACCTATGAACACCAAGATCTCATATCTGTACAGAGATGCCGATAACTACAAGATGCACAATAAATGCGTCATTGCCGGTACGCTGACTACGGAACAGGCTCGTACCATCAAAGATAGCTGCGAAATGGGCGAATACTTCATTCCAAGGCAAGTAGGACTGCCGGAACGCCGCTTCGACCGGTATGATCCTGCGGTGGATCACTGCTGGTTCGAGCTGGATGAGGACTGCTTCTCAGAAACGATAGAACCGCCTACTGTAGCCCTTACTGCCACAGAACTGGTCAACCGTTTCGAAGGATGTAAAAACAACTGGCGGGATGAATCGTACACGCCGCAGATGGGAGGCATGAAATTTTGAAAGTCAACGCAAGAACAGATAAATTCCAGCACCTTGAAGTATTTGATAAGCCCGCGCTGTTCACCAACGGGCGCATCGCCCGTGATACCGTGCCGGAGGGCTGGTACTGCTATGACATTCGCGGCTCTGACGATGATCCCGGCGAGCTGTGTTACATGGAAGAAAATGTTGTGGTCAACCACGCAGGCTCGGTGCTGATGCCGGAAAAGCTGGCGATGCCTAAGTCCGGACGGCTGGATGTGCGGGATGAACTCGGTTTTCTCGATGAGGGCAACATGACGCTCCGTGAGTTCTGCGAGGCGCATCAGATCCCCTATCCCGCGGAGAATATGAAATTTCATATCCGACCTGCCCGCCCGGAGGAGGCGGGCTTATTTTATACCCCGCACCCCGAAGAAGATAAGCGGCTGGGTACCGTTGGCCATGTCCGCATGGATTTCGGGCGCAGCGGCAATGAGTTCTGGCATACATGGTGGCCCCGTGGCCCGGAGGAGCTGAATAGCCCCGCGTTCAAGGCGGAGCTACAGCAGGTCGTGGACACGCTGCGGGAGAGCGTCTTAAAAAATCGTTTTGCAATGGAGCGATTCTGCTATGAACACGGCGGGAAAATCAGCGGTGGCTGGACACAGAACTACGGCTACATCGTGGAAACCGAGCATTACCGCTACTGCCTGCGCTGCAATCCGTCTCCGGGCGATTATAACTGCTACTGTACGGCCTATGATCTGACCGTCCAGCGGCAGAACATGGCGCGGGACAAGCCTTTGGTGGGCCGCGTCACCTATGCCAACGGCGATGCACAGGAATTTACAGATGCGGACGAATTTCTCCGTTGCGTACAGGAGGAACTTCCGTACCGCCCGACCACGGGCTTCCGTTACGAGGTGCTGACCGACGATCCCGTTGTTCGCAAGCAGGTGGATGACATTATCTTCGACTTCTACGGCGAGGAAGCCCCTTGTCGGCAGGAGGAGCACGAGCCTCGACCCGAGCAGGGCATGACCTTCGGAGGAATGTAATGGACGCTTCAAAAAAGCAGCGAGAGCCGGTCGCTTTCAAAAGCCTTGCCGAGCTGAAACGGTTCATCCGCCCCGGTGTGGAGTTCAAGACCGTCAGCCATGCCAATCACGCGGATATGGTGGGGCTGACTCGTGTGGTAACCACGGTGCAGACGGTGGGCTTCTATTCCAAGATCAAGGATCAGCCGGAGCATCCCTTCTCCACATGCAACCACGGCAAGGGCTTCTACACCGATTTTGGGAAAGCCGGCAATTACATCTTTGATGGTACGACGGTCAAGGTGAAGGATTCCCGAAAACAAGATCGCGGCGTGATCTACGAGCTGGAGTTTTACGACAGAGAGCAAAACATGGAGGAAACGATGATGGACAGAAAAATGGTGAATTTTATCAAGGAGCAATATCCCCCCGGCACCCGCATCCGGCTCAATTCGATGGACGATCCCTACGCGCCCATTCTTCCCGGCACCGAGGGTGAGGTGGACTTCGTGGATGACGAAGGACAAATTTTCATGAAGTGGAACAATGGCCGCACACTGCCGCTCGCCCCCGGCAAGGACAGCTTCACCGTGCTGCCGCCCAAGCTGACCAGCCTCAAGCTGTATATGCCCCTGACCGCCGATCTCTATGAGCGGAACGAGTACGGCGATCTCGATGACAGCAGCACATTGCTGGAGGGCCGTGAGCTGCGCGGCTATCAGGATCAGATCATGGCGGCACTGGTGAAAAACCGGATGCCGGAGGAAACCGAGCGCGGTCTCATGCATTGGTATGATGAGGCCGACAGTGTCAATCGCAAGGTCCACTCTGCCGTCTTCGCCGTGGAGGTGCGTGACCGACAGCTCTGGGGCGTGGCGGAATGCCGCGTCGCCGGAGAATTATTAGACACAGAGCTGGAAACCTTAAAGGAATATCTCACCGGACAGGCTTCGGACGGCTGGGGCGAGGGCTTTGAGCAGCGGGAGATTTCCGTGGATGACGGCGGTGAATTGTATGTCCATCTTTGGAACTCGGACGAGTGGAGCATCCAGACAGAGCAGGAGCTTTTCTCCCCCAAGCTGGCGGAGGAACTGCCGGAGCTGTGCTTCTCAACGCTCCCCGGCACCGGCGAGCTTATCTGCATCAAGCGCGGCGAGAGCGGCTACTATCCCAGCGACTGGTCCACGAACGATCCAGCGCATAACCGTGAGATAGCGGACTATAACAACGAGCGGCTTGGCGTTACCCCCGCGCAGGAGAAAGCCATGAAAACGGGTTCCATGTTCGGCTGGGGCGTCCCCGGCGCAGACCCCGGTTACTATAAGCAGGATGCTCCGCAGATGGGAGGGATGACCCTTGGGTAAAAAGATATTTGGCATCTATCTGGCAAAGCTGGACGCACCCAATAGTGAGGCCCACGCAAGGCTGGAACTGCCCGCTTCCCCGTGGGAATTGCACGATGCAATGGACAAGGTGCAGCTTCAGGAGAACGAGGAGCTGTATCTGGAAATTGACGATTACTATGGCTTCGAGTATCTCGCTCCTCACTTGATGGAACTGGACGCCAGCCTCAATGAACTGAACGATCTTGCCGGTCGTCTGGCTGTGCTGGATGAAACGGAGCAGGAAGCGTTTGACGGCCTGCTCCGTCTGGAAATTCAGAGAAAGGTAGAATCCAACGGCAGTATTCTTACCATGCAGGACCTGAGAACTCTGGCGGTCAGCGCGGGGGCAGATTGCTGCCATGTGGTCGGCGCGACCAGTGACGCAGAACTGGGCCGCTTCTATGCGGAAAACGGCTTCATGGAGGAACTGGACGGTCTATCCGACGATGTGTTCGAGATGCTGGACTTTGGCAAAATCGGCAAAGCCCTGCGTACCGGCGAAAACGGCACATTCACACGGAGCGGCTATGTGGTGAAGCACAGTGAACTGGTCACCGCACCACCCTGCGCCAAGGAACTTCCCGAAAAGCCGGAATATCTCTTCCG
>ERZ773187.679-NODE-679-length-31357-cov-6.026420_pt1 | contig 31357 bp, 16 predicted proteins | sample MGYA00511242_ERZ773187 | MGnify/ENA primary metagenome ERZ773187 (study PRJEB29015, sample SAMEA2737744) | human gut metagenome | biome: human gut; feature: human-associated habitat; material: faeces | place: China | collected 2012 ...
AAGGACGGCAGATTACCCCTGGTCACGCGATTGAAGCCATGTGGTTTATCATGGATTTGGGGAAACGCCTAAACCGTCCGGAGTTAATCGAAAAGGCTAAGAACATCACTCTTACGATGCTTGAATATGGTTGGGATAAAGAATATGGAGGTATCTATTATTTCATGGATCGTGATGGCTATCCACCACAACAGTTGGAATGGGACCAGAAACTTTGGTGGGTGCATATCGAGACGCTTATTTCTTTATTAAAAGGATATCAATTTGCAGGAGACAAACAGTGTCTGGAATGGTTCGAAAAGGTGCACAACTATACTTGGGAACACTTCAAGGATCAGGAACACCCTGAATGGTTTGGTTATCTGAACCGCCGCGGTGAAGTGTTACTTTCATTAAAAGGAGGAAAATGGAAAGGCTGTTTCCACGTACCTAGAGGCTTGTATCAGTGCTGGAAAACATTGGAAGCAATTAGTCAAAAATAAAGAATAATGAATAAATTAAGAATTATATCAATCCTATTTTTTTGTCTGTTCTTATTCTCTTGTGGAGTGAAGAAGGAGAAGATTGTGTGTTATGGCGATGCACATAGCAATCTGGCTCGGTTGTTGACAGATGAGGGATATCAATTACATTTCTGTACTTCTGTAACAGAGGCTCTTCGGATAGCTTCAGAGCAGGCTCCGGTTTTATTGCTTTGTCCTTCTTATCCAGAACAGGGTACAGTGGTGACAAGCGAGGATTTAGCCTTGATTCAATCGAAGTCTTTGCGTGTTTTCATGGACTTTCCTCAGCAGATCGGTGAACATTTGTGTGTAAAGACGGATACCATGGAACTGGAGCGGATAGTGGTTTGTGATTCACTAACTCCTCAACTTCCTTCTATGGCTTTGATGGCTTTTCACCGATGCGTGTTGAAGGAATTGGATTTAACACCTGATAGTACGTATTTGGTAGCTGCTAGGGTAGCAGGTTTTGATAAAGCGGTATATGGCTTGGCCAATACACCTGTCCATCCATTGTTGTATCAGCAGAATAATCAGTTGATGGTAGCTGCTACTAGTATCAGTAATTTTGCAGTTTGTCGTTATCTTCCTGAGCAGCGTGTGCAGTCTATGTTTGAATATATTATGAACTGGTTGCTGCATAAAGAAGGTGTAACATTTTCTTCTTGGTTGACATATGTGTCACCATCCTATACTGCTACCGAGCCGTTACCAGAGGAGGCTGGAAAACAAAGTATTGCTAAGGGAGTGGAATGGTATTATAATGGTCACTTCTTGGTGCATCCTTCTTGGAAAAAAGATTGGGCAGATCAGTATATGGGTGATGGTTTGATGCCGGTTGGTCCTGAATTGCCAGCTGACATGCCTGATGGTGATGGTTCGTTGGGTGTATTGGAAGGGCATATGTCAGGTATTAAATATGACGGTACGCAGATGTATCGTTACTGGATGCGTGATGATGTTCAAGGAGAAACTTCGTTCGCTTTTGCTGCTGCCGGTACATTACTGGATAATTCACAATATACAAAGGTAGCTGCCAATTTACTCGACTATTCATTCACTGAATATAGAGATTCAGTACGCAATGATCCAAAATCCCCATCATATGGTCTGTTAGGATGGGCTTATACACATAAAGGCACTTATTATGGCGATGATAATGCCCGTTCATTATTAGGTTCTATCGCTTCATCAGCATTGATGAATAACCCTAAATGGGATAAGCAAATTGTTGAGGGCATTGTAGGTAATTTCCGTACTACGGGATTAAATGGATTTAGAGGACAAAATATTCTTGAGTCTGATTTACAGAAACGCGGATGGAAATCATACTATAATGCTAACCTGGTAAATCTGCATGCTCACTTTGAGGCTTGGAACTGGGCTTGCTATCTTTGGCTTTATAATCAAACACATTATCAGCCACTGCTTGAACGTGTGAAACGTGGAATAACTATGATGATGGAAGGATATCCGGAACAGTGGTCGTGGACTAATGGAATTCAACAAGAACGTGCCCGTATGATTCTGCCGCTAGCATGGCTCTATCGGGTGGAACCAACAGAGGAACACTTGGATTGGCTGCATTTTATGACAAATGAACTTCTTAGAAATCAAGTGCCTTGTGGAGGTATTCGCGAAGAACTGGGTGATGAGTCAAAAAGTCTTTTTGGACGTACTCCTTCCAATGCGGAATATGGCAACAACGAAGCACCACTAATTTTTGACAATGGCGATCCGGTTGCTGATATGCTTTATACAACAAACTTTGCCTTTGTGGGTCTGTGTGAAGCAGCTAAGGCAACTCAGGATGCTACTTACATAAAGGCTGTAAATCAAATGCGCGATTTTTTGATTCGTATTCAAGTACGTAGTGATAAATTCAAGAGCATAGATGGTGCATGGTTCAGGGCTTTCAATTACGAAGATTGGAATTATTGGGCTTCGAATGCTGATGCCGGATGGGGGGTATGGAGCACTCTTACCGGATGGATTCAGAGTTGGATTGTGGGTACACAGTTTGTTCTTGAAGAAGATTCATCATTATGGGATATTGCTAACCAAAAAGATGTTTCTACTGTTGCCACTAAAGTAATTGAGGAAATGATAACACGCCAACTTTAAATAAAATATATACATATTATTAATAAACTTCTAACTTATGAAACACAAAGCTATGCAAAAAGGTCGTTTTTGTTCTATGAGAATATTATTCTTCTCATTAACAATACTTTTTGTATGCGCATCGAATAGTTATGCGCAAAATACAGTCAATGGAGTCGTCATAGATGCGACAGGGTTGCCGTTACCCGGAGTCAGTGTGACCGTAAAGGGGAGCGCAACGGGCACAACTACTGATCTTAATGGTCATTTTACCTTGAATGCACCCAGGTCTGCTACATTAGTACTATCATATATAGGTATGATAACACAAGAGGTAAAAGTTAACAGCCGTTCTATGATCAATGTTACCCTTCAAGAAGACATTAATAGCCTCGACGAGGTGGTAGTAGTCGGTTATGGTACTCAGAAAAAGATCCATCTTACAGGATCAATATCTTCGGTATCTTCTAAAGAATTATTGAAGTCAACAACAAGCAACGTTTCGCAAGCCTTGGTCGGCAAGTTGCCGGGATTGATATCTCAACAAGCCACCGGAGCCCCGGGAGCTGATGATGTTTCATTGTTGGTTCGTGGACATTCTACATATAATGGAGGTGATGGCCCCCTTATTCTGGTAGATGGTGTAGAACGAAGCATGGCGTATATCAATCCCAATGAAGTGGAATCAGTTACTATATTAAAAGATGCCGCCTCGTGTGCTGTGTATGGAATGAAAGCTGCTGCAGGTGTAATATTGGTCACTACCAAACGAGGAACAGAGGGCAAAACTGCCATTAATTATAAAGGGTCGCTCACTTTGTCACATGCTACTACGCTACCCAAGTTTATGAATGGTACACACTATATGCAGTGGTATAACTATGCTCGTCGCATGGATGGTGAGAAAGCCTACTTTACCGATGAAGAAATTGCCATGACTACCAATGGAGATCCTACCGATGGCTTTGAAAATACCGATTGGCAGGAACCTATTTATCGTACTACTTTAATGCATCAGCACAATCTTTCTATCAGTGGTGGCAACGAGAAAACCCGTTACTTCCTCAGTGGCGGATTTATGAAACAGAATGGCTTCATTAAAGGTTTTGAGCTGGAACGTGGTAACTTTCGTTCGAATATCGATACGCAAGTAACCAAAGATATCAGTGTGTCACTTAACGTGGCCGGTAAAATTAACGACTATTATCAGCCAGGTGGCGACAGTTATGAGAATCAAACGACGAATAATGTGGTGGGGGTATTGCTTTATGCCGCTCCGTTTGTTCCACTCGAATATGAAGGGATGCCGACATCTGGTTATCGTGGTGCTTCCAATCCTGAGTATGCAGCTGGACATTCGGGCTATAGTAAAACGCGCACCATGCGTCTGGAGACATCGGCCAAGATAGAATACTCTTTCCCCTTCCTCAAAGGTTTGAAAGCTGGTATGTTTGTGGGTTGGGACTGGCAAGATCGTGATTCACGCAGCTTCAAATACTCTTACGAATTAATGCTTTATAAACCCGAGTCCAAAAAATATGTACGTCAATATGCTTCTAATCTGCAGCCAACAGGGGGGATGTCAGTCGGTGACGAGAAAGAACAGCAAGTAGTATTACGCCCTTCTATCTCATACAACCAAAAGTTTGGTTTACATGATGTAGGTGCACTATTCCTTTATGAACAGACTGAGCGTAAAGGAAATACGCTGACAGGCTATCGCTCCGATTTCGCACTTCTCGATATTGACGAGTTACCCTTTGGCTCTACTATTCATCCCACCGATGGTAACTTTTCCAGCAGCATCCGCCAGGGCTATGCCGGTTATGTTGGTCGTTTCAACTATGCTTATAATAACCGTTATTTGGCTGAATTTACTTTCCGGTACGATGGCTCTTATCACTTTAAAAAGGGTAATCGCTGGGGATTCTTCCCATCGGCTTCATTGGGCTGGGTTGCTTCTGAAGAGGATTTTTTCAAAGAACTCTTTCCTCAAGTGGAACGCTTCAAGTTAAGAGCCTCTTTCGGTATCTTAGGTAGCGACAATGTTGATCCTTTCCTCTATCGCAAACAGTACGCATGGGCCAAAAACAGTACAGTTTTCGGTACTACTCCACAAGCGGTGAATACTCTGTATAATAAAGTATCTTACCCGATGGAGAATCTTACTTGGGAAAAATGTCGTTCTATCAACGTTGGTTTCGAACTTTCGGCATGGAATGGTCTTTTGGGCATTGAGTTCGATGTTTTCTACAAATATACTTACGATATCCTTCGTTCCATTGGTGGTGTATATCCTCCTTCGCTGGGAGGCCATTATCCGAGTATTGAAAACAGTGGTACATTTGATAACCGTGGATTCGAGATGACAGTAAAACACCGTAATCACATTGGCAAATTCAATTACAGCTTGAATGGTAACCTTTCGTTTGCCCGCAATAAAATACTGCGTATGACGCAGGCTGACAATACTAAACCTTGGCAGAACCGTCTGGGAACATCGGTAGGGTCCATTTGGGGGTTGAAATCGCTAGGTCTGTATCAGACACAAGCCGAGATTGACGCAGCTCCATTACCCATCAGCGAAACTCCCCGATTGGGTGACATCCGTTACCTTGATTATAATGGTGATGGACTCATTAGCTGGGACGATGAGGTAAAGATTGCACGCCCCACCACGCCTGAGATGATGTTCTCGTTGATGGCCGACGCCAACTGGAAAGGGTTCGACCTCTCTGTTCAGTTGCAAGGTGCTGCCTTGTGCGACAAGTTGCTTTGTGGCGAATGGAACAACGGTGCACGTGACCAGACTCCACTTACGCGCCCTTTCTATGCCGGATGGGATAACGCGCCTTACTACTTGGTGGAGAACAGCTGGCGTCCTGACAATACCAATGCTGAATATCCGCGTCTCAGTACAGTAGCTTATGCTAATAATGCGCAGGTATCTGACTTCTGGAAGCGTAATGGTGCTTACGTACGCCTCAAGAATGTGACTTTGGGATACACCTTGCCACAGTCATGGGTAAAGAAATCCGGTATCAGCAATCTTCGTCTGTTTGCCAGCGGCCACAACCTTTTTACTCTCACCGAGTTTAAGTACCTCGACCCAGAGTCGGCCAATGTCATTCAAGGTTACTATCCGCAGCAACGCACCTTTACGTTTGGTGTAGACGTAACGTTCTAAACCCTATGTACAACATCTAATAAAATAAATTAGCATGAAAACAAAAAATCTATTACTGGGATTGGCTCTGTCGACCCTCACATTGCAATCGTGTAATGTGCTCGATATCGATCCTACTGACACTTATAGCGAATCTACAGCCTATGCTTCTATAAAGAACCTGGATCTTTATGTCAAAAGTTTCTATAACGTGTTTTATAGCAATGCCGATATCAATGTGGGAGCTAATCTGGCCATGGACGATGGTGTGAGTGACCTCATTAAATATTCTTGGTTCAATGTAGCTGAGGGTAGCGTGAACAAACTTTTTTATTACGACAATATGATGAGTCCTGATGCTAATTATCGCTCTAATTGGGATGACATGTACGAGCAGATTCGTCGGTTTAATGAGTATTTTTACGATGTTCATAGTGGCTTTGCTGATAATTTGGATTCCGATCAGTTAGCCATTCGAACTGCCGAAGTTCGTTTTATGCGTGCTTTTGCTTATCAAGAGCTGGTATTGCGTCATGGCGGTGTAATCCTGCGTATCAACGAAGATCGAGTGGATGATCATAACCAGCGTGCAAAAGCTCGTTCGTCAGAAGAAGATTGCTGGACTTTTATCCTTGACGAATATGAAAAAGCAGCCCAAATCCTACCGGAAGAATGGACAGGATCGGAGGCAGGCCGCCTTACAAAGGGGGCTGCTTATGGCATGAAAGCCCGTGCCGCTCTCTATGCCAAGCGTTGGCAGGATGCTGTTAATGCAGCATTAGAGGTAGAAAAGCTGGAGAAAAAGGGTGTATATCAACTACTTTCAGGGACTTCTAAGGACAGCTATATGCAAATTTTCAATACTGTGAATAATAAGGAGTTAATTTTGCCTGTCTATTTTCAACAGAAGACTAAGCAACACATGTTTAATCATTTCTTCTGCCCACCCTATGACACAGAAAAAGCAGGCTTACAACCTGGTACGTTGGGCGCAGCCGCTACGCCTACCGATGAGTATGCTTCTGCATTTGATATCAAGGTAGGTAAGGACTGGAAATCGTTTGATTGGACTCATTTGAATGAATATTCCGAAGGACCATGGGGAAACCGCGACCCACGTTTCTATGCTTCTATTCTCTATAATGGTGCCAATTGGACAGGACGTCAACTTGAACTTTACGTAGGTGGTAAAGACGGATACATGGATTTCTCTACATCGGCAAGCCAGGACTATGTGCGCACTAGTACCACCGGTTATATCTTCCGTAAATTTATGGATGAAAGCGACAATATCAACTACGTAGACATTGAAAGTACATCCTACTGGATTGAGATGCGTTATGCCGAGATTGTTCTTATCCTTTCCGAGGCCTATGCCCGTTTGGATAAGTTTAAGGAAGCTTACGACTATCTCAACAAAATTCGTACTCGTGTGGGATTGCCTATTTTAGCTCAGCAGTCTACCTGGGACAATTATCTTGAAGATCTCTCGAAGGAACGGGTATGTGAATTGGGACTCGAAGGACATCGTTGGTATGATCTTGTTCGTTGGGATATTGCTCAAAAGGTACTCAATGGGCAACGACTGCATGGTATCAAAATTGAAAAAACCGGTTCAAGCTTTCTTTATACCCGTGTAGAATGTGACACGCAGGATCGTAAGTTCCCCAAGAAATATAATATTTTCCCGATACCTTCCAGCGAGCTTCGAAATAACATAATGTGTGAGCAAACTCCTAGTTGGAAATAATTATGGTTACCATCTAAATAAGTAGATAATATGAAACTAAAACATATCATAAATGGCTTTTGGGCTTTCTCGTTCTGCCTGGCGGGATGTGTTGACCCTGACGATTTGGTGAGAACCGAAAGTGAAATCACCGATCAACTCATCATTACCGGACGATTTGCAGGTAATGAGAACACTGAGTATGAAACCGTTATCGATCGTGCCAACGGTACTGCTGTAGTACAGACTCCCTACTACATCTCAGATACAGAACCTATTCAAGGAGATATTACCCGTATGCGACTCAAAGCTACACTTCCTGTGGGTGCCCGTTTTGATCCCCCTTTATCGGGTATTCACAATTTGAAAGAAGGATTCTCTTCTACCTTAATTGAAGCCGATGGTTCCAAGAAGAACTACACTTTTACAGCTATTTATAAAAAATCGGAACGTGCTAATATCATTAAGGTCGAACTAGCCAATGTACGTGCTCAGATTGTAGTGGCTGATCCTGTTGAAGAGGGTAAAAAAGGACAAATTATTATCTATAAGACCTCGTCAAGTATCGACGGAGAATTGCAAAATGCACTTATCACCATTGCTCCATGGGCGACTATTGAATCAGATGCTTACGATCCTGTGACAAAAATCCTCGATTTGAGTGTGATGCCTACTGTTACTATCATTGCACAGGATGGTGTTAAGAAGACGGTATACGAAACAGTGTACAAAACTCCTGAGTTCGTGGAATATGGTGTGGGTTATGTGGCCGGACTCTTTGGTTTCCAGACTTTGAAAGAAAATTCGCATGGGTTTGAAGTGGGTGCCAATCGTACTATGGCTGTAGTAGATGATTATCTCATCCTTAGTAATAGCAATAATTTCGTCAACATGCCGGTGTTTAACCGATATAACGGCAAGTTGCTTGATCAGGTGAAAGTGAATGTGACCGGTATACCATCTAATCGCATCATACGTGCTATTACCTCCGATGATAATGGACACATGGTAGCCATGGCTTACGTGAGTACCCGTACAGGAAGCTATGCCACTCCTTATACGGATGTTAATGTATGGGTATGGAAAAATGGTATAGAGAACACTCCCACATTGATACTTGATAAACCTTTCAGTGATCCAGTTTTCGATCAGGCACCTATGGGAGTTAACTGGAACTATAATATTGATATGGGTAGTTCTATTCACATCACAGGTGACATTACTAGTGGAAAAGCTGTACTCACCACTACGTCTCCTTTCTCATACCGTATGGTATTTATCAGCTTTGTCGATGGCATAATGAGTGGCAAGGCGCATGTTGAATTTGCTAATGTGAGTGGTGCACGTGTAGAAGACTATACGAAGATCCTTACAACTAATACGGAGAAACCTTTCAGCTACATATCTACACCAGCCAATGAAACTAATATGGTGATTTGTGCTCCTGTTGGTGATAGTGCAGACAGAGCTTTTGCTTTTACTGTTCCCGATTCACATTATTGGGGGTGGCAAGGATTCACTAAAGGTATCGATTATGTTGATTTTAACGGCGCGAGATTGTTAGCTGTTCAGAATGGTTCGGGTTCCTTCAATGGACCACAACGCCTTTATGTAGCTGACATCACCAAAAATCCCAATGCTAATTCTATGAGTAATGGCTTCATCTTCGATTCACAGCAAGGCAATACAATAGGAAATGCAGATGTGCCGGGCGGCGTACCGGGGTCAGGTTATACAGCTACGGGATATACCTCTCCTTGGGCGTTCGATGGAGTGAGCAGTGTGCTTGGTGAGAATATTCCTTGTACAGGTGATGTAATTTTTGCCAAAAGTCAGGACGGACTGGCCGTACAGGTATATATGCTTACTACCGATCATGGCTTGATAGCTTTCGAACTCACAAAGTTCAAAGGCCTGTAAACGGTACCTAATGTTATTTTTAATTCCATTTAAACGATATTCAAACGATTATTTAAACATAATAAAACAATGAATAAGAAACGTATGAAAAAGATTGTTCTTACCTTTGTTTCACTACTGATGGGAGGCTTATGCTCAGTATTAGTAGCTTGTTCCGATGAGGAACATACCGTTCCTATTTTCCCAGAAGACGGCAGTGGAGAAATTGAAATTAAGCCCGACCAAAAATACGATTGGGAAATCAACCGTCAGTCAATCTTGGCTAATACCGATATGGTACTTTTTTACTCGGGTGGTGACCAACGCCCCATTTGGACGCAGGAACGCGCCCAACCTTATATTACTTATGTAGACGAACAAAACACTTCACACTGGTTCTTTGATAGCTTCCTTATGCTTGAAATCCTCAATACTTCCGACAATTGGCAGACGGTGAGAGAGTATACCAAGGGTATGCGCTATGAATCAGCCACCAAGGCTGAGTGGATGAAACTCATCGATTGTTATTTCAATTCAGAAACTGGTATTGCAGCTATCGAAGCCGGTGTAAAGAAAGCAATGATTACCATTGGGGCGCCTGTGTACAAACGCCAGGTAATAATTGGCATTCCTGAGCCTATTGACGTACAGAATGAATTGGTGCCAGGTTCGTCGAGTGTATATTGGGGTGAGATTGATAATGTGTCGCTCGACTTCTCCAAACCTGCTGACCGTGTGAAGGCTTGTAAGTGGTTCATCGATCAAGTACGTGCCCGTTTCAACGAGAAGGGGTATCAATATGTCGACTTAGCTGGATTCTATTGGATTGCCGAGGATGCTTCACATACCGGAAATATCATTACCCCCATTGCCAACTATCTGAACGAACTGAAATATAGTTTCAACTGGATTCCATTCTTCAATTCCGATGGTCACGAGTCTTGGAAAGAACTGGGATTTCACTATGCTTACTACCAGCCCAACTACTATTTTGACGATAAAATACCTCTTACACGTCTTGATGAAGCCTGCAAAGAAGCTTTGCGTTGCAATATGCAGATGGAGATGGAGTTCGAGGACGATGTGTTGGCAGCTCACGGTAAAGCTTACCGTTTGGAAAACTATATGGCAAAATTCAAGGAGTATGATGTATGGGAAAAATGCCGCTTGGCTTACTATCAGAGTAATAGCGCATTGCTTACTTTGAAGTACTCTAGTGAGCCGGCTGATGTGGCTCTTTATCATAAGTTCTGCAAGTTTGTTATAGAACGCCCTATCCGTGATTCACATTAACAAGTAAATTTCACATTTGCAATCGAGGGTGTCCAAAGAAGGACACCCTTAAAATTCTTATACAAAACATTTTTCTCGCATTTGAATAGACGATATGCTTATGAACAATAAATACTTTTATCTTATACTACTTTTTTTTATGGTGAGTTGCCAAAGAAATCAAGATCCGGCCACAAATACACTTAGTGAAATGTGCGAACGTTTGTTTCCTCAACATGCTCATTCTTTCCAATTTCAACTTCTGACTGATTCTGTAGATATAGACCGCTTTACACTTGAGTCTGACAATGGGAAGATTCTGATTAAAGGAAACAACCGGAATTCATTGGCCGTAGGACTAAACCATTATTTGAAGTATTACTGTCAGACACATGTCTCTTGGTATGCTTCGGATAGTGTAGTAATGCCTGCTCAACTGCCTGAAGTAGAAACTCCTGTTATTTTACGTTCAAAGTGTAAGAATCGTTTCTTTCTTAATTATTGCACCTTTGGTTACTCTATGCCCTACTGGAAATGGAGTGATTGGGAACGACTTATTGACTGGATGGCTCTGAATGGAGTAACCATGCCGTTGGCTATCACAGGTCAAGAGTCTATATGGTATAAAGTATGGACGGAGATGGGACTGTCTGACGAGGAGGTTCGTACTTATTTTACAGGTCCGGCTCACCTTCCCTGGCATCGTATGTCAAACGTAGATTATTGGCAAAGTCCGTTACCTCAATCATGGTTGGCAGACCAAGAAAAACTACAGAAATTAATTCTAGAACGTGAACGGGCTTTTGATATGACTCCCATTCTACCAGCTTTTGCAGGACATGTTCCCGCTGAACTTAAAGAACTTTATCCGGAAGCTAAAATCTACACAATGAGTCAATGGGGAGGATACGATGAAAAGTATCGTAGTCACTTCATTGATCCCATGGATTCGCTTTATTCAGTCATTCAACATCGTTTTTTAGAGGAACAAACAAAAGTGTATGGCACTAACCACATTTATGGTATCGATCCTTTCAACGAAGTAGACTCACCCAACTGGAACGAGGAGTTTTTGTCCAATGTATCTGATAAAATCTATAAATCGATCCAAAGTGTGGATTCCGCTGCTCAATGGTTACAGATGACGTGGATGTTTTATCATGCCAAAGAGAAATGGACTCAACCCCGTATCAAATCCTTTTTAAATGCTGTTCCCCAAGATAAACTGATTTTACTTGATTATTATTGTGATTATACAGAAATATGGCGTGATACAGAGCAATACTACGGGAAACCTTATATTTGGTGTTATTTAGGAAATTTTGGTGGAAACACTTTTTTAGCTGGTGACCTGAATGATGTAGATTTTAAAATTGATCGACTTTTCAAAGAAGGAGGCGATAACGTATATGGTTTGGGAGTGACGCTTGAAGGTCTTGATGTAAATCCTTTAATGTATGAATTCGTTTTTGAACGTGCATGGGAAAATTCAATACCTGTCCACCAGTGGATTGCAAATTGGGCCCAATGCAGAGGGGGGAATGTAGATAATCATATTATTAAAGCATGGAAACAACTATATGAGAAGATCTATACCTCAGCAGCCCTTTGCGGACAAGCAGTATTGATGAATGCTCGTCCACAGTTAGAAGGCGTAGAAGGATGGAACACACTTCCCGGATACGATTATAAAAATATCGATTTGTGGGAAATTTGGAAGGAGTTGCTGAAAGCTGAAGGAGTATATCATTCTGAATATCATTTTGATGTAATTAATGTGGGAAGGCAAGTTTTAGGCAATCTTTTTGCTGACTATCGTGATAAGTTTGCCGATTGCTATCGGAAAAAAGATTTGGAAGGAACTAAGGTGTGGGGACAGCGTATGGACCAACTTTTGCTTGATGTAGATCGATTGCTCTGCTGCAGTCCTGTTCTCTCAATAGGTAAATGGATAAAAGATGCCAGAGATTTTGCAGTGAATGAACAAGAACAAAAATATTATGAAGAAAATGCACGGTGCATTCTTACGGTGTGGGGACAGAAAGATACCCAGCTTAACGATTATGCCAATAGAGGATGGGGAGGATTGACACGTACATTCTACAGAGAACGCTGGAAACGTTTCACAGAAGAAGTAATTGCCGCTATGACCAGGCATAAAAACTTTGATGAAGAGAAATTTCATCAGGATATTACACAGTTTGAGTATGAATGGACATTGAAAAATGAAGATTTTCCAATCACTTCTGGAGAAAATCCAATTTCTTTGGCTAAAGAACTAATATTGAAATATGATGATGACTTCCACTCATTATATCCGTAATTGTTAACTAATTTTTCGTAACTATGAAATTTATAATTAAAGATATTCTGATCATATGTTTATTTTGTTGTGCCTCTTCATTGAATGCACAGCATGCATTTCCATACAAGAATCCATTACTTCCCACTGAAGAACGGGTAAACGATCTGTTGAACCGTATGACGTTACAGGAAAAAATAGCTCAAATCAGCCATTTGCAATCGTGGGATGTATTTGACGGACAAAAGCTCAATACCGCCAAGTTAGCAAAGATGTGCGGTGATAAAGGGTATGGCTTTTTCGAAGGCTTTCCACTCACGGCAGCGCAATGCAGGAAGAACTTCCGCATTATTCAAACCTATTTACTGGAGCAGACACGTCTGGGTATTCCGGGTTTTTCGGTAGCGGAGTCACTTCATGGAGTGGTGCATGAAGGTTCTACTATCTATCCGCAAAATATAGCTATAGGCAGTACATTTAATCCTGCATTGGCTTATGAAATGACAAAACATATTGCGGGTGAACTTAATACAATCGGGGTAAAACAAGTGTTAGCTCCTTGTATAGATGTAGCTCGTGAGTTGCGTTGGGGCAGAGTGGAGGAATCGTTTAGTGAGGACCCCTTCCTTTGTGCTCGTATGGCTGTAGCAGAGGTTAAAGGATATATGGATCATGGCATTTCACCAATGGCAAAGCATTACGGACCGCACGGCAATCCATTGGGCGGCTTAAATCTGGCATCAGTGGAGTGTGGCATTCGTGATTTATTTGATGTCTATCTGAAACCTTTTGAAGCCATACTGGCTGAAACCGATATTTTAGCAGTTATGTCAAGCTACAATGCCTGGAACCGTGAACCCAATTCAGCTTCAAAATTCATGCTAACTGATATTTTACGTGACCGTTTTGGCTTCCGGGGCTATGTTTACTCTGATTGGGGAGTTATTGATATGTTGAAGAACTTTCATAAAACAGCTGATAATGATTTTGAAGCTGCCAGTCAAGCACTTACGGCCGGTTTGGATGTTGAAGCGTCGAGTCTCTGTTTCAAGTCGCTTGAGAGTAAAGTGCTAGCTGGTGAGTTTGATGTACGCTACATCGACCGGGCGGTGAAACGTGTGTTACGTGCTAAATTTGAATTAGGTTTGTTTGAAGACCCTTATCTTGAGAAAAATTCATATCGTTGGCCGTTACGTTCCAAAGAATGCATTTCACTTTCACGTCAGATTGCTGATGAATCGACAGTACTTCTGAAAAATGAAGGTAATTTGCTTCCATTGGATATAAAGAAACTTCGGTCGGTGGCAGTAATTGGTCCTAATGCAGACTGTGTGCAATTTGGCGATTATACATGGAGTAAAAACAAAGAAGATGGTATCACACCGTTACAAGGCATCTGTCGTTTGGCAGGCAAAAAGGTGAAAGTGAACTATGCCCAAGGCTGTTCTATCGCTTCGTTGAATCAGTCAGGTATTGAAGAAGCTGTACGTGCGGCTCAACAGAGTGATGTTGCATTACTATTTGTTGGCAGTTCAAGTACCGCTTTTGTACGCCACAGCAATGCCCCTTCTACCAGTGGCGAGGGAATTGACCTTAGTGGTGTTGAATTGACTGGTGCTCAAGAGGAACTGATTGAAGCGGTCTGTGCAACAGGTAAACCGGTAGTCCTAATATTGGTAGCCGGTAAACCGTTTGCTATACCTTTCGCTAAAAAAAATGTCCCTGCTATTTTAGTTCAATGGTATGCCGGAGAACAAGCAGGTAATTCCATTGCCGATATTCTTTTTGGTAAAGTAAATCCATCAGGGAAAATTAGTTTTTCCTTTCCTCAAAGTTCCGGTCACCTTCCCGCTTTTTACAATCATTTGACCACTGATAAGGGATTTTATAAAGAGCCCGGAACTTATGAATTGCCAGGACGAGATTATGTGTTTTCTTCTCCGAACCCTCTTTGGGCTTTTGGTCATGGATTGAGTTATACTACATTTGATCTGGTTTCAGCGATTGCCGACAAAACTCACTATCAGGCTCATGACACCATAGCCGTAAAAGTAAAGATTGCAAACAGTGGAGAAGTTGTCGGCAAAGAAGTCGTTCAACTTTACATACGTGATGTTGTCAGTACTGTTATGACACCAATAAAGCAGCTGAAAGCTTTTGAGAAGATAAGTTTGAACCCGGCCGAAACGAAAGAGATCACATTGAAAGTCCCCATACACGAACTCTACCTGACCGATAATATCGGTAATCGCTACTTGGAACCCGGGACTTTTGAGATAAAAGTAGGCACTGCATCAGATCGCATAACCCATCGCATTTTTATCGAAGTAGGGCGTGAACCTGAGAAGACTCCTGTAATTGATTCTCCTCAAATCATTAAAGTCACGCCTAGTGGCGAGTTTATTACTGTACAGGGATTTGTACGTGATGCACAAGCTACTCCAGTAGCTTATGTCACGGTTCGTGCCATTTCATCCGGTCAGGAAACTCAAACTGATGAAAAGGGATTCTATTCTATAAACCTTCGGACTGATGATTCCATAGCTTTTGTCAAAGCAAGATTCATCACTCAACAAATGGAGGTGAAAGGACGCAAAAATATTAATATCAGATTAGTGAAGTAAAGAACTTTAATTATATATACTATGTCATTTTCAGTTTATAGGAAGATAGCAAACCTTATTTTATTACTTGTGGCAAGTAATCTGTCAGCTCAGGTAACCTACTATGATGCGGCTGAATTCCAACTATTGGGAAAGGCTACCGCTGCTACCACAGAGCGGTATGTACGTTTGCCTGATTCATTGGAACATATTTCTCGCTTACCGTTGTGGCAACTAAGTCGGAATTCATCGGGTATGGCAGTGCGTTTCCGAAGCAATTCGACTCAAGTTGCAGTAAAATGGGAATCGTTGGTTAATTTCCATATGGATCATATGACTGATGTAGCAGTGAAAGGACTTGACCTCTACTGTCTGGAAGGAAAGAACTGGTATTTTGTGAATAGTGCCCGTCCCATAGGAAAAAGTACGGAATCTAGCCTCATCAGCGGTATGGAAGCCAAAGAACGGGAGTTTATGATTTATTTACCGCTATACGACGGACTAGTTTCTTTGTCGATTGGAATCGATGCTGGCGCCAGTATCAATCAGCCCGCAATAGAAAGTCCTGTACGTGAAAAACCTGTAGTATTTTATGGAACCAGCATTCTTCAAGGCGGATGTGCCTCCCGCCCAGGCATGGCTCACACCAATATAATCTCACGCCGTTTGAATCGGGAATGTATCAATCTCGGGTTTAGTGGCAACGCTTTTCTTGATCTTGGAGTAGCTCAAGTGATGGCTGGAGTAGATGCCGGTGTTTTCGTGCTTGATTTTGTACCTAATGTCACGGTTGAGCAGATGAATGAGCGAATGGAGAAGTTTTACCGTATACTTCGTGACAGGCATCCTCATACACCTGTTATCTTTATTGAAGATCCACAGTTCATGGACTCCTACTACAATAACGCCAATGCCCGGAAAATTAAGACTTTGAATGACACCTTGCGTCGTATATTTAATGAGTTGAAAAAAGGAAAAGAGAAAAACATATACTATATATCCTCAAAGAGGATGCTTGGAAGCGATCGTGAGGCAACAGTAGATGGCATTCATTTTACCGATGTGGGTATGATGCGTTATGCTGATTTGGTGACTCCAGTGATTAAAAAGCTACTTAAAAAATAGTGGTTTTATGGCTCATTCACTATTAATTTTGTCTGACAACGAACTATATGGGAAAGAGTAATGCACATTATTATGATCTTTGCATCAAAGCTAGAGATACGGGGTATCATGGTATTATTTGAGAAATCGATAATCAATATGACTGTCTTATGTTGAATAGAATGTCTTTATGCTATTTTTCTTCACTTTCGATAACTGATGCTTTTGATAAATAGATGAAACTAGAGCGAGGAACTACTAAAATATAGAATTTATTTACAGAATTGTGCATAAAATAGCTGTTGTTTGCATATGAATTACCGTATTATTTGTTCAAAACATAAGGTTGATTTTAAAGGAACGTCCAACGTCCCATTAGGTTTAAAAAAAATGCTAAGTACGTTTAAAAGGAACGTATTTTAGCCCTGAAATAGGGAGTGTTTCATTTATTAACTCCTTACTAATCATAATGATGCAAAGTAACATTAAAAATTAAGATGTATTACAGAATAGTGTGAGAAATAACGTAAAAAGAACATATACATGGATATATCTGCAACAAAGTGATTTTTTATAATGGCAAATCTCTGCCATTTTATCCTCTATTCTGTACAATGGATGGAAATACGTCCGGCAGAGAATTTATAATTATCAAAATGAAAAATGCCATTTTGATAATTATATGGATAAGTCTTAATAACAATACTTCGTTAAACATTGAATTAACAAATAAAAAGTAGATCAAGTCCTACCGATTCATTATATTAAGGGTCACCACATCTTTAATAATGATGAATAGAAACGAACTTGACCAATATTTGGAGATAATAAAACGCGTACTGCTAAATTCAGCGGTAAAGATAAATGAATGGCGTGAGAGTTTTATGCATGAAATGCTACTTTTATATCTGATTATTCCTGGGAGAATAAATTTCCTCCAATTAGGGTGTTACGGCCGTTTGGATGAACAGCGTTACCGTCAGCAGTTCGAACGTAAGTGTGACCGGTTGTCTTTTAATGCCTGCTTGGCTGATTCACATACCGACAATCTGGTTGCTATCGCTTTTGATCCGAGCTATATCAGCAAATCGAGTAAATGCACGCCCTATCTGGGGCGTTTCTGGTCCGGTTGTGCTAAATCGACTAAACATGGTCTGGAAATTTCCGGCATTGGATTCATTGATGTAGATCTTCACAACTGCTTTCATCTAGAAGCTGTTCAAACACTACCGGCAAAAATACTGGAGCAAGTCAGGTGGACACTAACAGACTGGTATTTGCATGTGTTACGAAGCCGCAAGGAAATACTTCAACGGTTGACCAGCCATGTGGTGGTCAATGCCTATTTCTCCAAATCATCTTTTGTGGCTGGCGTCCTGGATATGGGATTATATGTAATCAGTCGTTTTCGCGATGACGCTTATTTTCGTTATCTGACCAAGGATAAACCTACCGGTGGCAAGATGCCCCAAACTGTACGATGGGAAAATGGACATGAAGCATCTCGAAGAAAACCGTTTTGAAATTATTCCATAAAAAATGGGCAGGAGGGACGAATACTCTCGACAATCGTACATTCCCGTTCCCTCAAAAGAAATATTCGATTATGCATTTGGGAGAGTGAGGACGAGAAAGTACGTAAACAGTATGTCTCTACTGACACGCAGATACAGGCAATAGATGTAATGGATTATTACGGGACGCGTTTTCAGGTCGGATGCTGCTTTCGCGACTCAAAGCAGTTTACAGGGCTGACCGACTGCCAAAGGCGGGAGCTGGATAAACTGAATTTCCATTTTAATGTAGCATTGAACGCCGTGAATCTGGAGCTTCGAAAAAGGGGACAGCCTTATCAATGGCATCTGTAAAAGTGCTATGTCACAACATTTTGCTCATGCAACGATTTATTTCCATATCAGGGATTAGGCCTGACAAGGAAACAAATCGGAAGCTATGGGAAAAGGAAATTAAATTTGCCGCTATTGCTGCATAAATGTTAATTCAATGTTTAACAAAGTATTATTATCATAATATTGTATTTTATTAATTCAACCCGTTGGCGGAATTAAAATTATAAAAGATTTGTGACTAAAAAGTTGTGCATAATGCTGATTATTAACATATGTGCTAATGTAATTCTGCCAACGGGTTAATTCAATTTCGGTACATAAAGATCACCTACCTAAGTTTATTCCTATTTTTTTCTTTTAATTTTTTAGTAAAAGTCTTGGCTTTTTCCATACTATTGGCTTCTTCTTCCTGAGTAGCATAAGCGTGTTTGTAACCTTGTATTTTGTTCCATTCACCACGGGTAAAATCTGGAAATGCGACAGATGCACAATTGTTGTCCATTGACAATTCACCTAATTCTGCCAAGCAACACCATTCAGCCAAATCATAGACATCCATATCTAATGGTAATCCATTCTGTAAACAATAAATCAGACGGCTATCCATTATAAAATCCATGCCGCCATGTCCACCTACTTCTTTAGCCATCTCACCATATTTTTTTAAAATAGGATGTTGATACTTTTCTACTAACGTTTTCATCTCATTTTCAGGCAAAAAGTTATGTGAGGTCAAGTTATCCACTTTGGGCTTCATTCCGGATGCACTCATCTGATTAGAATCTAACGCATATCCTTCTACCGGATATTTATTAGCCAGTCCCTTAGTGCCTGTAAGCTGATATAAACGGTTGTAGGGTTGTGGGGTCATTACATTATGTTGTATTTCAATAACTTTCCCGTTTTCTGTACGAATAAGTGTAGTCGTATGGTCACCATTGCGGAAGTCGTTACACGTTTCCCCTGTTCTTTTTTCAACCAGATCTTTGCCAATGACAGATTTTGTATCCATTGCAATCAATGTTTTCATACGATCTCCGCGATGGATATTTAAGGCTTGAGCCACAGGCCCCAGACCATGAGTAGCATATACATCTCCGCGATGTTTCATGTTATATTCCAATCTCCATCCGAGTTTGTCATCTTTTCCTTTTTTCCAATAATAATCCCAAAATTCATCGAGGTTATGAATATAAGCTCCTTGTGCACGAATGACCTCACCGAATACCCCTTGTTGAGCCATATTTAAGGTATTCATTTCGAACCAGTCATAACAACAGTTTTCTAAAATCATACAATGTTTACGGGTCTTTTCTGACATATCAATCAAAGCCCAACATTCTTTTAAACTCATAGCGGAAGGCACTTCAATAGCCGTGTGCTTGCCATTCTCCATTGCACACATAGCTACAGGAAAATGATGTAACCAATCCGTTGCAATATAAACTAAATCAATATCATCCCGTTTGCATAATTCTTCATATCCTTTTTCACCTGAATAAACAGTAGCCTCGGGCATAGAAGCCTTCTTTAATAACTTTTGACATTCTTCCGCACGTTCTTTCTCATAATCACATAATGCTACAATCTCCACACCCGGAATATAAGTGAAACGTTCTACCGCTGCCGGACCACGCATCCCTAATCCAACGAATCCTACACGAACAAATTCCATTTTGGGAGCTTTTAAACCTATTACACTAGTTTGTCCGGTAGGACGTTCAGGAGTTTCAATGACAATAGTCCCTTTATCCCAATGCCATTTTGTTCCGAGATTTGAGACTTGTGTATCAGAAGAAGATTGTGAACATGAAATGGCCAATATAGCCACAAGCATTACTAGCAAAAAATTGTATTTTCTCATTTTATTTAGTAGATTAATTTTAAAAGTTTTCTTTCATCATTTGTATGTTGATCTTATGTTGTCCGTTTGTCCGTACTTTTTGGCTCGCATAGCCTTTTTTGGAGAACAAGAGAATATCATCCGAATGTGCTGGCAAGGAATAAGAACCCTTTGCATCAGTCATAACTCCCTCTTCAGAACTTATAGTTTTTACTTTCACTCCGGCTATTGGTGTAGCTTGGACATCACGAACAATTCCTTCTATGCGTATAACTTTACCAGTGCTTATTACGGGGGCTTTTGACAAACTGTTTTCCTCTAAAGAAATAGGCTTATTACCTACCCATACTGGTAATTTATAATATATTTCGTCTGAAGAAGTGCCTACTTGGATTTCGAACTTTCCAGGTTCCAAATATCGGTCTCCGAAATTACTAGTCAAGTAAAGTTCATGTACTGGTACTTTTAGCTGCACTAGCTTTTCCTCGCCTGGTTGTAGTTCTATCTTTTTAAACCCTTTCAGTTGTTTGACCGGTGTCATGACCGTACTAACCACATCGTGAATATATATCTGAACAACTTCTTTTCCTGCTAATTCCCCACTATTCTTTACTTTTACGGATATGCGTATTGTGTCATGAGGCTGATAGCTTGTTTTATCAGTAGTAGCTTGCACGTATTCAAAGCGGGTATAACTTAATCCATGTCCAAACGTCCATAAGGGGGCAGGACTTGAAAAAACATAATCTCGTCCCGGAGAGGTGTATGTGCCAGGTTCTTTATAGTATCCTTTGTCAGTAGGAAGATAATTATAATAAGCAGGCAAATGACCTGTACTTTGAGGAAAAGAGAATGGCAGTTTTCCAGAAGGATTAACTTTACCAAACAGAATATCAGCAATGGAGTTTCCAGCCTGTTCTCCAGCATACCATTGAGCCAATATAGCGGGTACTTTTTCTTTTATATAGGGTATAGCAAATGGTTTGCCGACTACCAAAACCACAACAACAGGTTTGCCTGTCGCGCATACGGAACGGATGAGTTGTTCCTGCGCTCCTGTTAGGGAAATATCACTAAGGTCTATTCCCTCTCCACTTGTCGAGGGTTCATTACTGTGGCGCACAAATGCTGTACTGGAACTTCCTACAAATACTAGAGCAATCTCACTATCGTGAACAGCTTTAACAGCCTCCGTTATCAATGTCGTATCCATTGACGCTAACGAACATCCTTTTGCATAATTTATTTTCACCCGTTTTCCGAGCAGATTTCGTATGCCTTGGAGTGGCGTGATGCCGTCACTTTTGTTTTTACTCCATGTATAATCTCCAAATTGCACACAATCGGCATTAGGCCCGATTACCGCGATAGATTTTAGTTTTGTGCAATCCAAAGGTAGTAAATCTCCTTCGTTCTTCAACAATACTGTAGATTCATCAGCTATCTGACGAGAAAGCTGTATACTTTCTTTTGCACGCAACGGAAGATGATAGGAAGCTTTCTCTTGAAAAGGGTCCTCAAACAAACCTGATCCAAATTTAGCCCGTAATACGCGTTTTACAGCTTGATTTATGTAACGAATGTCAAAGTTTCCATTCTTCACCTGCTTTGCTAATGTTTCAAAACAAGGACTGGAGGCCTCCACGTCAAGACCTGCTTCTAAAGCTTGACGGGCAGCTTCAAAATCATCACCTGCAGTTTTATGGAATGATTTTAACATAGCCACTACTCCCCAATCAGAATATACATACCCTCGAAAACCAAATTTGTTTCGAAGAATTTCCGTTAACATGAAATGTGAAGCTGAATTGGGAACTCGGTTCCAAGCGTTATAGCTTGACATGACTGCCATCACGCGGGTTTGTGCAAGAACCGTTTCAAAAGGTTTCAGATATATGTCGAATAAATCACGAACCCCACAGTCAACAGAAGCTAAGTTTAATCCTCCTGATGGATTGCCATGAGGACCGTAATGTTTCAGCATAGGGGAGATTCCATGATCCAAGTACCCTCGCACCTCCGCTACTGCCATAGCAGAACAAAGAAAAGGATCTTCTCCGAAAGATTCCTCAACTCGTCCCCAGCGTAATTCACGTGCTACATCAATACAGGGGGAGAGTACTTGTTTAACTCCCATCGTGTTCAGCTCACCGGAAATATGTTTGGTTTTCGCATACGCCAATTCAGGGTTAAAAGTGCTTCCCAATGCAATATTCTGCGGATAGATAGTAGCCCCTTCATGGACTACTCCATGAAGAGACTCCGCAACCGAGAATCCGGGAATGCCTAAACGTGTGTGCTTTATCAGATATTCTTGTATCCGGCGGAAGTTCTTGCGGCAATGTGAGGCTGTGAGTGGAAACCCCTCAAAGAACCCGTATCCTATGTTGCCACATGCTACTTCCAACTTATTCGGATTCAGTTCTTGTCCGTCAAATACTTTGTACGAATGGAGATGGGTAATCTGCCCTATTTTCTCTTCCAAAGTCATCCGACCTAACAAGTCGTTCACTCGTTCTTCTACGGACAGTTGCGGATTTTGATAGGGAAGCATTTGCTGTGCTTTCACTATCAGAGTCGTGAAGAACGGGATACTGACTATAATCAATGTACGAATATGCTTTCTTATACGTCTCATCCTAATTGATCTGATAATTATTATTTGGAACGAATGGGACGGGTAATCACAAATTGGCAAAATTCATGATACAGTTCTTGATCAGCTTCATTGGCAGAGTTCTTTAATGAAAGAAGGTTTCCACCGCCTTCATAATATGCCAAGCGTTTAGTGTCCCATATTTGATGAGCTTTAAATGCTTTTATATAGTCTTTCATACGGGGATAATAAATATTGTGTTCCGAATTACTTGCCAACACCCGGTAATCAAACTCAAATTCCATATCCAGATTTTCCCTTTTCGCAGTTTTACAAGTTTCTTCCAAGACAGCGTATGACTGTTCTGTATTGAAGAAATAGTTAGGCTGGTAGTAGGCATTGTTGAATCCCAAAGTTTCCCATTTATCATGTCCTTCTGCACCACGGTAAGGTATCCAGTTGAAACTATATTTGAATTGGTTGACGTAAGCTCCTACTTTGGAAATAATATCTCTGGTAGTTCCAGCTGTTTCCGCCAACCAATAAAAGCCTGCCAATTCTATATTCTGGTACTGCATCTCGTTGAATTTGCTGCGGACATAGTCTATGTACCATTTACAAGCATCTACCCGATCCTGTGCGATGGAAAAGTCCATGATATGTCCATCCAAGCTTCCCCAATATACGGTAGTCGAATTTTCATTTGCCGGTGTCTTGTGGGCTATGGGTTCCGGAATGGCAATGACTACTCTATGTTTCGTTTTTGGGTTTTCCAAACGCTTTTGTGCATTTGATATGGCACGATTCAATGCTCCCAGTCCGGTACTACTTGCAAAATAATAATCAACCAATCTTTTCCAATCCTTTTGATTGGCTGCATCCAAACCTTCTTGATTTTCGTAAGTGTAGGTTTTATTGGTTCCTCCATTACCTGTGTCTTTCAATTCCAGAAACAAAAAGGCGTCGAAGAGCCAGTGCTCTGTTCCAGCCTTGTCTTTATAAGTTACATAAGAACTTATTCTGTCTACATCCCAATTATAAGGTTCCCTGTGATGTCCTCCTCCATAAATAAGAACCATATCAGTGGAATTCAAAAGTGCTGTGCGATTCTCTTCCCATGGATAGAGCTCACCCGGATTTGCCGGAGGAGTAGGGGGAACTTCTTTATCGTCTGATGGACCGTCAGAAGAAGAACATGAAACACATAATGCCATCAAAGAGCATAATAAAAGTACACTGAATTTGATAAATTTTCTCATAATCAATTTTGTGAAGTTATGTAATTTATAAAATGCAATTAGATGGCTGATAGGATTATACAGCTCTACCAACCATCTAAAAGTTATTGAATGTTATTTATATTCCCAGAATCGGAATTCGGTGAAAGTATACACACGAGCTCTCCAATCATCAGGGGAACCAGAATGCACAAACCAGGTTTCTTTGGCATTTACTCGATAATAACGGGCTTGTTTGGCCTGTTCCTTTTCAATTGTAATACAATCTCCTTCAGCAAAATTACTTGGGGAATCTGGATTATAATTATAGCTGCCGAGTAATGTCCAACCATCTAAAGAACCATTCTTTGCAGGTTCTCCTTCTTGACAATAACCATAAAGATCAAATTTGGTAACTTGGGTATTCGCTTCATTCCAATAACGATGTGCACTAAATTATGCTAGATACATCATTTTACCAGCGTCGACTGTTAGGAATGTTGCATCTGCCGTACCATTATATTGGCAAGCAAAAGGACTCCATCCTACAGCCCCATAATCGGACGGAGACGACATATATTTACCGTCAATTAGTTTAGCAAAATCGGTTGTACCTAGTCCAAGACTACTATCAACAATATTTGCATCATTATCCAATTTATATTCTTTAAGTGTTGTATGGTCTACCAAAGTAGAGACTAGTTCGGTCTGAGTTACCACTAAATTGTAAGTAACATCTTTCTGTACATCATTTACAATGATAGGTTTCGTTTTAGTTTCACTAAAGTCGCATACCGTTTCCAAAGCAATAGGATCTACTAATTTCACATGTGGTTTCACTTCAATAGTCAGTGTCGTTTCTGACAAATCCACCCAAGGACCAAAATTTAATTTAATTGTGTGATTAGTATGATCAATTTCTCCTGTAGCAGTTTCACCGCCTGCTTTTGCCACCAGACTTACAATCGGGTTCTCAATAAACTCCGCCTTTTTCTTAGCCGTTACTGTATAAGTCACGTCTCTTTCAATATTGTTTATCACAATATTTACCGGTTGGGTTAAGTCCCATACACCTTCCGGGCTTGACGGAGATATAAGTGTAGCTCGTTTCGGTATATTCAAATTAACAGTCATATTTGATAAATCAGTCCAAGCTTCGACTTCCAATTTAATAGTACGTTTATTATCATCAATGACACCTTCAAAAATATCTTCCTGTTCCATTGCCGTCAAGCTGATGATAGGACGCATTACAGGATTCACGGGAACTTCTGTTTCAAACTCCGCATCCGCATCACAAGAAGTCAGCATTGACATACTTGCAAATGTAGCGAGTATTGCGTATAAATATATTTTCTTCATAACTATATACTTTTTTATTAATTAGCAGTATTTCCACTCCACCATGGATTCTGAACCAATCCCGGACACTTATCCATTTCTTTTTGCGGAATAGGGAATAAATAGTACTCTTTATTGAATTTCCTTTCTTCAAAAACAGCACGTTTATAGAAACCTTCAAAATTGAAATCATTTGAACCTACATCACCGGCATCAACATTCATTCCCCACATACTGCCTCCATCACCATATATTCGACCGTCTTTTTCTTCACCGGTCACAGGATCTGTTACAATTTTATCCGGTGTGTGGGCTTTCCAAAGACGACGAGTTGTGAAATAACGGTCACCTTCAAAACAAAGCTCAATCTGACGTTCACGAATAATGTATTCATGCATTAAAGCCGGGTCAGAAGCTAGGAGTAGCGACAAACGCGCTTTCTACACCTGCTCTTTTACGAATTTGATCCCAATATTTACGAATGTCCGCATTGGTAGGATCATAATTGCTTAACGCTTCTATATAGTCTAACAAGATTTCAGCATAGCGTATGTAAGTACAAGCATAGTTTTGAGGATAAGCACGGTTATACATGTCTGCCTGCGGGTCGTTGCGCTTGAATACTAACATACCCGTTTTAGAGTAGTTCGCATAATTAATAGATGGACGAGCTGCTCCTCCTAAATATAATTCTGCACGTCCGAAACCATCTTTCTGTCTTCCAGTACTCCATTCGTTACGAATGTTTTTATCATCCGACAGACTAGGTATCACTCTGTGATTATATAGGATAGCTGCATAGAAACGAGGCTCACGATTGCAGAACATATTCCAGTCACCTTTCCAATGCCCCCATGCCTTACTATCACGGATATCTGCTATGATACCTTTACGACCTTCTTCGGAAGCAATGTCATGTCCGTTGGGATTCCAATTATCTCCACCGTCAGCCGCAAATCCTTTCTCAACATAACCGGAACCGGCCACATCGATAGGCTTTCCGTTCTTCATCAGAAAAGCATCTACCAGTCGTAAAGTAGGACTTACTCCTCCCAAACAGTGCGGGCCGGGTGTATTGTGTACCATCCATGACCGTTGAAATGTATCATCATATTGTCCTTCTGACCTAGCCCATATTACCTCACAATTCCAAGCCTTTAGTTGAACATCCACACATGATTTATACGGATTAAACTCTGTATCCCCATTCTCATCATTCCGGTATAGTTTCAAACGAGTGTCCGGATATTTCTCTGCCATATCTATGACGGCTTTTGCTGCGGCTGCCGCATCTTTCCATTTTTGTTCACTGTAAGTGGTATTAATAAGTGGGGTACCATCATGATTCTTGAAGTTGGCATATTCCGTATTACCATTAAATTGAGGAGAGGCGGCCAGATTACGTACAATTGCTTTTACTGCTAGACAAACCAATTTGTTCGGTCGTCCCAAACGGGTCTGGTCATCCCAATAATGCATCGGAAGGTCATAAGCTGCTAAGTCCATCATTTGGCAAATATATTCTACGCATTCATCATAGGGGGCACGCTGCATATTTGCAAAATCTGTTTCAGAAGGGAGCAATTCTTTAATTAACACTACCGGACCATATTGACGAAGAAGAAGATAATAATAATATCCACGTAGAAAACGGACCTCGGCTTTATAACGCGTTTTCAATTCGCTACTTAGTTCGCCGCAACGATCTACATTGTTCTCAAATGTCAAAGTAGCACGAATAGCTTGATAAAAACGAGCGTATCTATCACACACCAATTCGCTGGAAGGGGTCCAGTCACCTCTGTTGAAGTTATCCGCCTGATAGAAATTCCAGGTTATATTACATTCATCGGCTGCTCCAACCCAAGGTTCATGTTGATGCAAATGCCCTGTGGGGATTCCTCCGTAACAATTGGCCAGATACTTCTCCGTTTCCATGCGGGAACTCCAAACCATTTCATCTGTTTTCATATCATCGGGCTGTTTGTCCAAGTAGTCAGTACAACTAGTCGACAATGCCAACAAACTAAATAAAACTATAATATATTTTTTCATATTCGATGCGTTTTAAAAAGAAGCTCTAATTCCAATATTAACTTTTCTCGGGAGAGGATATTTGCTACCATTAAATGAAGCTGTTTCCGGGTCCCACATATCCCATGGTGCAAACAATGCGACATTATTCGCCAAGCAATAGATGCGAAGAGATTTCATGCCAATTGGAGCAATCCAGTTTTTCTTGAAAGTATATCCGAGTTCCAGATCGGCCAAGCGCAGCAAACGGCCATTATAAATGGTACGCGTAGATGATTGCCAGTTGTTGGATGAAGCTCCATTGGACAGACGGGGATAGAATGCATTGGGATTAGGATTATCTTCCGTCCAACGGTCAAGTGCTTTTTCAAATAAGTTACCTTTCCCTACTCCTTTATTGAATGGAATGAATGTATCCCCCCCTAGACCGTAAGTAACATGTGCCTGTCCTCTGAAGAAAATACCGAAGTCGAATCCTTTCCAGAAAAGCTGAGCTCCAAAACCATAAACAATTTCCGGAACACTTGAATAACCGATCGGACATTTATCATCTTCATCTACTACGCCATCTTCGTTATAATCCAAATATTTTACATCACCTGGACGTACATCACCGAATTTCTGTTCAGGACTTTCATTGATCTCTTTTTGGTCTTGAAATAATCCTAAGGCAATTAGCCCAAAATGCTGTCCGTAACGATGTCCCGTTTGCATACGGTATGCATATTTTTTCTGAGCTTCATCCATTTCTTTAATTTCATTATGAGTGTAGGTGAAGTTTCCATAGAGTTTATAACGGAAATCTCCAATTGAATGGTTAAATTCCAACGTACCGTCTATACCTTGATTCACCATTACACCCATATTAGCAAAGGGCTGTTTGATGACTCCCATGGTTGCAGGAACAGACTGACGTTGAATAAGAATATCGGAACGTTTTTCGTGGAAGTAGTCAAGATCCAGAGAAACCATGCTATCGAACATTTTCAGTTCAATACCGATATCTTTCTTAAAACCTTTCTCCCAAGTCAGATCAGCTACTCCGATTTGGTCTTCTCCGATACCTTCGTGAAAGCTAGGGGCCATACCGAAATAGTATCCTCCTAAACCTTCACCAAAATATGACAGATAACCGAAACGCATATTGTCAGGCAATGATTCGGAACCTACCAGACCAACAGAGCCTCTGACTTTTAATACATTTATAGCTTTAAAAGGCCAGAAAGACTCATTGGATATCAAATACCCTAATGCTCCTGCCGGAAATAGACCAAAACGTTTTCCTTTCGGAAAGTTCTCCGAGCCATTATATCCCATATTAAATTCAGCAAAGTAACGGTCTTTGAAAGCATAAGTTGTTCTTAAAGCCAGACCTTGCTTTTTATAGGGCAATGATTTAATAGACGATCCGGCAGTCTGGTCTACGTAGTCACGCTGATAATACATCGCCATTGCACCGATGCGGTGTGTTTCATTGAAAATCTGATTATAATTCAATTGCACTTTCAGTTCTTCGGCGCGGTTACTGGATGGAGTTACATTGTATCCCAAGAATTCATTTCCTTTGGTAATTTCCGCTACTTGAAATTCTCCGGTTTCATCGTCAACTCCCGTTATGTTATAGGTAGAAGAATTTTTACGTCTGTTCTGTATGGTCTGATTATTGGCATCGAAAGAGAAAGAAGCTTGTATGTCAAGGCCCTTTAATAAGAAACTCAAGTCTTATTTTAATGTAATCTGGCTCATAATTTGTGAGCGGAATGATTTATTATATCCAGAGCCAAACAAACGTTCTGCCGGATTCACTTCACCGACCTGTGATGGTGCTCCCCAACCCCATTCTGTATTACCAAACGCATCTTTTCCGATAGGTACCCGAACCGGAGCGGATAATGGATTGGATAAATAGGAATAGTAATAAAGTAATTCAACAGGGCTGAACCATCTGTTGTCTACATACTCATTTCCTAAACCGGGTTGATGCATATCTGTCATATTGGCACCTATTTCTAATGATAAATTGGTTGTTTTAGTCAATGTCAAATCAATGTTTGATCGAAAGTTATATCGACGAAGTGAAATGTTTGATTTGTAATCCGCTTCCGGATTATTTTTCAAGTTACCGTTATCTTCTATAAAACTGGCACTAATATAATAACGTGCTCTTTCGCCACCTCCACGAATATTGATGGCTGCATTCGTATTAGTTGAATACTTGCGGAAAAGTTGATCCATCCAGTTTACATTCGGATATAGAAAAGGATTGATTCCACTTCGCAAATTGTCTATGTACTCCGGAGTATAATTTTCAGTACCCAATGCTTCATTGGCTAGCAATGCGTAATTGACCCCGTCCAATAACTTCGGCATTGTCGGGAGATCGGAGAAACCTGTTTCCAATTTTACTTCTATGACCGGTTTTTGGGCAACCCCCTTACGGGTAGTTACCAATACAACTCCATTGGCTGCGCGCACACCATATACTGCCGTTGCCGATGCATCTTTCAAGATAGAAATGGATTCTACTTCTTCAATTGACAAATCAGACATATCCCGTTCCACTCCGTCAACTAATACTAATGGTTTTTGATTAGCTCCGAACGAAGAGATACCACGTACCCAAAAATCAGCATTGTCTTGTCCTGGTTCACCTGAACGTTGTACGACCACTGCACCGGCAATACGTCCGGAAAGAGCGTTAGTCAGATTTCGTTGCGGTACTTCCAGTTCCTTTATTGAAACAGAAGAGATAGAACCTATAACGCTGGCTTTCCGTTGTTTACCCATACCGACAATAACCGTTTCTTCCAGTTCGTGTACATCTTCTTTCATTACGATGTCAAGAGCCGGTCTCTTACCGACTGTGATTTCTTGCGATTTGAAGCCTACAAACGAGAATACCAGAATATCTCCTGCTTTTGCGTTAATAATGTAATAACCATTAATATCTGAAATCACACCAGTGGATGTGCCTTTAATTGCAACACTGACACTGGGTAGAGGAACACCTTTTTCATCAATAATTGTTCCACGAACAGAATTGTCAATTGGAGAAACGTTTGATGTCTCTTTCATCATTGACAAAGGTTGTGTTACTTCATAGAATGATTTTTGCTCGTTCCCTACATTTGTACTTGCTGTAGCATAGCTAGGTGCTAATAATGCAATACACAGCATCATACATTGTAGTCCTTTTTTTGAGTCTAAAATTCCGCGATGGTATTTAGACATGTTTAAGGTCCATTGTTTCATAATTTTGAATTTAGTAAATAGATTTAAATTGTGTTTCAGCAATATTTAATAATCCGGGAAATGTTTGTAGCGAAATAGTTTCCATTATTTTCCAGCATTGAAACAGTCCTCTAGGTACATGAAAACATCCTTTCCATTTACCACCTTTCAAGGGTAACAATACTTCGCCTCTTCTATTCAAGTATCCGTACCATTCCGGATATTCGGGATCCTTAAAGTGTGCCCATGTATAATCATGTACTTTTTCAAACCAATCCAAACACTGTTTGTCTCCTGTCAACTGATAGCCTTTTAACAATGAAATTAAAGATTCGATATGTACCCACCAGAGTTTCTGGTCCCATTCCAATTGTTGGGGAGGAAAACTGTTACGATCTAAAAAGTAAAAGATACCGCCATGCTCCTTATCCCAACCGTATTCAAGCATGGTAAGAGTCGTGTTTTTTGCTTTCTCTATCAGTTCCGGACGATTCAGACGTTTACCCAGGTCCATGATAAACCACATGGCTTCAATCGCGTGACCAGGGGTAATCTGCCGTCCTT
>ERZ773187.682-NODE-682-length-31286-cov-12.882425_pt1 | contig 31286 bp, 29 predicted proteins | sample MGYA00511242_ERZ773187 | MGnify/ENA primary metagenome ERZ773187 (study PRJEB29015, sample SAMEA2737744) | human gut metagenome | biome: human gut; feature: human-associated habitat; material: faeces | place: China | collected 2012 ...
CGACCGATGGCGCAGAGATGCATCAGATCCTTTCTGAAAATGATATCAACCTGGTTATTATGGACATCAACCTGCCCGGGAAAAACGGCCTTCTGCTGGCGCGCGAATTGCGTGAGCAGGCGAACGTGGCGCTGATGTTCCTGACAGGCCGCGACAATGAAGTGGATAAAATCCTCGGCCTGGAGATCGGTGCGGATGACTACATCACCAAACCTTTCAACCCTCGCGAGCTGACCATTCGTGCGCGCAACCTGCTGTCCCGTACCATGAACCTGGGCACAATCAGCGAAGAGCGCCGCAGCGTAGACAGCTACAAGTTCAACGGTTGGGAATTAGATATCAATAGCCGCTCCCTGGTTAGCCCGAATGGCGATCAGTATAAACTGCCACGCAGTGAGTTCCGCGCTATGCTGCACTTCTGCGAAAATCCGGGCAAAATTCAGTCTCGTGCAGAACTGCTGAAGAAAATGACCGGCCGTGAGCTGAAGCCGCACGACCGTACCGTCGACGTCACCATTCGTCGCATTCGAAAACATTTCGAATCCACGCCGGATACCCCGGAAATCATCGCCACTATCCACGGTGAAGGTTACCGTTTCTGCGGTGATTTGCAGGAATAATCCAGCAAAAGACGTAAAAACGGCGCATCTCGCGCCGTTTTTTTTTTCAAGAGTAAAAATTTATTGAAGGTCAACTGCAGCGGTTTATCGCGCCAGCAGCTTGCGGCACAGCTCAAAACCGCTGATATCGGGCAAACCAACGTCAAGGATCGCCAGCGCCGGGAGTTGATGCCTGGCTTCATCCTCAACCAGCCATATCAACGGTTGCTGCATGCTGCGTCCTTATATTAATGCCACGGCATAATTGGCACCGCGCTGAGCGCGTTTTTCGGCGATCCTTCTACCACTTTATCGGAGTAGGCCAGGTAGGCCAGGGTGTTGCGCTTTGCATCGTAAAAACGCACGACCTGCAGTTTTTTGAAGACCAATGACGTGCGTTTCTGGAAGACCACATCCCCTTCTGTCTTGCCCTTTTTGATCTTGTCGCTGAGCTCAATAGGACCCACCTGCTGGCAAGAAATGGCCGCATCGGAAGTATCTTCAGCCAGCCCCAGGCCGCCCTTGATGCCGCCCGTCTTTGCCCGACTGATGTAGCAAGTCACATTCTCCACATCAGGATCGTCGAAAGCTTCAACCACGATTTTGTGGTCAGGGCCAAAGACTTTAAAAACGGTGTCAACGGAACCAATTTGCTCAGCCTGCGCGGCATGAACGCCAGCAAAAAGAAGGGTGAAAGCGATCAAACTCTTGTATTTCATATTGTTACCATATCAATAAATTACGTTGCGTAATTATTCAACACGTGAGCAGAAAAAGGTAGCAAGATCACAGGATTAGAAAATAGTTCTCTTATCCGCTGGTTAAAACGCATCAATGCGCAAAAAAAACACCGAATGCTTAAACATCAAAAAATGCTATTATCCGCTAACCTGTTAGCAGGGCTCTTGCTGTTTTAAGGATGAGGATAGTATATGGATCAGTCTGGAATTATTCGCGATCTGCTTACCTGGCTGGAAGGCCACCTGGACCAACCTTTGTCACTTGATAATGTGGCGGCAAAAGCGGGTTATTCCAAGTGGCATTTACAACGGATGTTCAAAGATGTCACCGGCCACGCTATCGGTGCCTATATCCGCGCTCGTCGGCTCTCTAAATCAGCCGTCGCGCTTCGCCTTACCGCGCGTCCGATTCTGGACATCGCGCTGCAATACCGTTTCGACTCGCAGCAAACCTTTACCCGAGCCTTTAAAAAGCAGTTCTCGCTCACGCCGGCGCTCTATCGCCGCTCGCCGGACTGGAACTCCTTTGGGATGCGACCGCCGCTGCGCATGGGTGAATTCACTATGCCTAAGCATGAATTCATAACCCTGCCTGAAACGCACCTTATCGGTACCACGCAGAGCTACTCCTGCTCACTGGAGCAGATTTCAGAGTTTCGTCATCAGATGCGCGTACAGTTCTGGCGTGACTTCCTGAGCCATGCCCCGGCCATCCCGCCGCTGCTGTATGGCCTGAACGAAACGCGTCCGAGCCAGGAAAAAGATGACGAACAAGAGGTGTTCTACACTACCGCGCTGACGCCAGAGATGGCCAACGGCCATGTCCATGATGCCAAACCGGTGGTAGTGGAAGGCGGTGAGTATGTGATGTTCACCTATGAAGGGCTGGGAACCGGGGTGCAGGATTTCATTCTCACGGTTTACGGCACCTGCATGCCTATGCTCAATCTGAACCGCCGTAAAGGGCAGGACATTGAGCGTTACTACCCGGCCACCGATGTGAAGCCGGACGAACGCCCAATCGACCTGCGCTGCGAATACCTGATTCCGATTCGTCGTTAACGCTGCAGTTCGTCCAGTGCAGGGGCATCCAGATGCGAAATGTCCCCTGCCATCTCCACCACCCATCCCGACGCCAGCCACGGGCTTTCCTGATAGTCGATACGGGAAAGCGAGCAGTTGCGCAGACGCAGGCGGCGCTCAGCGTAAGCCGGCAGTCCAAGAATGGTACTCACCAGGCAGCCCAGCGCCATACCATGGCTTACCAGCAAAGGACGACTGCCTTCCGGCAGCTTCAGGCACTCTGCCAGCGCCGCGTGCATACGCTGGCTCAGCTCAAGCATGGACTCACCTTCAGGAATACGTCCATCTTCGGTACCGTTAACCAGCGTTCGACGCCAGCTCTCCTCTTCTTCTGTCAGGGAGTCGACGTGACGCTGCTCCAGCACACCCATGTCCAGTTCGCGCAGGCGAGAGTCCAGGGTGATCTCACATCCGCAGGCATCTGCGATAATGCGCGCCGTTTGTTGAGTGCGGCCCAGGTCGCTGGCAATGACGTGGGTGATCCCCAACGTTCTTGCACGCTCCGCTACTTGCCACGCTTGTTCCACCCCTTTGGAGGTGAGAGGACTGTCTGACTGGCCTTGAATACGTCGCTCGGCGTTCCACTGCGTTTCACCGTGGCGAACAAGGTATACCTGTAACATGCTTTTTTTCCGTTATACTGCGATGAGTTTTTTTTGAATCGAGCTTAATTATGCACCATGTTGTCTCTGCTACCACTAATCCTGCCAAAATTCAGGCAATTCTAAAGGCTTTTGAAGAGATCTACGGCGAAAGATCGTGCCACATTGACGCCGTCAGCGTCGAGAGCGGCGTCCCGGAACAGCCTTTCGGCAGTGAAGAAACACGGGCTGGCGCACGTAATCGCATTGCCAATGCCAAAGCCGCGGTACCGGATGCCGATTTTTGGGTCGCCATTGAAGCCGGTATCGACGAAGGGGCGACATTCAGTTGGGTGGTGATCGAAAGCCGGGATCAGCGCGGCGAAGCCCGCTCGGCAACCCTGCCGTTACCCGAGAAGATTTTAAGAAAAGTGCAAGAAGGTGAAGCGCTCGGGCCGGTGATGTCGCACTACACCGGCATCGATGAGATTGGTCGTAAAGAGGGGGCGATCGGTGTCTTTACTGCCGGGGCACTCACGCGCGCAAGCGTCTATCACCAGGCGGTGATCCTGGCGTTGAGTCCGTTCCACAACGCTATCTATCGCTGATCGCCCAGTAGAACAGAGTCGAGCCAGTGACGAAGCTCTACGGGAGCCGATTTCAGGCTGTTTGAGCCTCGGGTGATGGTGGCAATACCGGCGCCAAGTTCGCTTTTCAGCTCGCGCTGGCTCATTTCACCGCGCAGAAGCTCTTCGATAATACGCACCCGCGTGCCCAGCGCTTCGCGCTCGTCGGGGGTGAGCATTAACTGCAGCAGCGGTAAGTGCAAGTCTTGCTCATAAGATTGACGAAGCAGCTCCACAAAACGAAGCCACTCCTGGTTGCGTTGTTCGGCCATTGCCGAGGAATACGGGGAATGCTGGGTCATGTTATGCCGCCTGTTGTACTCTTAAACGAGTACAAGCATAACATAACCCACCGCGATCAGTAACGTCGCTGCCACTCACTCTCACTCAACAGGGTATCTTTCTGCCCCATGAAGTGACGATAGTAGGCATCATAAGCCAGCACGTTTTTCACATAGCCGCGGGTTTCAGAGAACGGAATGCTTTCAACGAAGGCGACCGCGTCAATACGCCCGGCGCTGTTATTCAGCCAGGTGCGTACGCGTCCAGGACCGGCATTATAAGCCGCTGAGGCGAAGATACGGTTGTTACCAAACTGCTCATAAACATGCTGCAGATAGCTGGTGCCGATATTGATATTCATCTCCGGCTCCAGCAGCTGCGCAGAGCTACTGTAACCCGGGATATTAAACATCTTCACCGTATGCGTTGCCGTGGCGGGCATCACCTGCATCAGGCCACTGGCACCTACCGGCGAACGTACTTTTGGATTCCAGGCGCTCTCCTGGCGGGCGATCGCCATCGCGTAGCTCTGCGGGATCGCTTTGCCAGTGACGTACTGCGCAAAGAGATCGTTATAGGCCAGCGGGAAACGCTCCTCGAGATGATCCCACAGCTTGCCGGCGATCGTGGCCTGTACGCTAAGATCCCACCAGTGATTGTTAAAGGCATAGCGGGCCAACTGCGCTTTTTCATCCTGGGTACGACTGGTCACCAGATTGGCCCACTCACTGCGCGCGGTATTATCCAGGTTCCAGTACATTAACTCGCGTACGCGCGCCATCTCTGGTCCCTGCACCAGCGCCGGGTCGATCGTTGTCGGCGCTTTATCGATCTTGTAGGTGTACTCTTCACCAAGACGCTGAGCGGAGATCATCGGATAGAAACCGCGCTGCTGCATCAGGGAATGCAGGATCGTCTTCGCCTCTTCCTCCCGGCCACGCTCCATCAGCAGATCGGCCTGCCAATAACGCCACTCGTCTTTCTCTTTCGCATCCATTGGCAGACGCGCCAGCCAGGTATTCAATCCCCGGCGATCGCCGCTTCCCAGCGCCATACGGACACGGCGCTCCACCAGCGAGGTAGAGTTCGAGCGCATGATGGCATCATCACGCCAGCGTGCCTGTTCATCGGTAACATCATTGCCCATCAAACGCCAGGCGACGATGTCCCGTAGCGCTTGCGTCTGCTCCTCGTTGAGCTGCTGTGCCTCTGCCAGCGACGGGATCATCAGGCGGGCGTTTTCCGCATCCTCCCGCGCCACGCTGGTGAAGGCCACCTCCGCCATCTGACGCGTGAAATCGGTCGCGCCGGTCGTGCGGGCAAAATCCATCACCGTGTCTGGATTGTTCGCTAACTGGATAACGGCAGAGGAGATAGTTTGATACTCCGACGGCATCTGCCCGGCAAGGGTGGTCACCAGACGGGTGTTGCCAGCTTTCATTGCCAGACGGATGCGTTCGAGCCAGGCCAGCGGATCTTGTTTGCCGGAGGCACGCCAGGCGCCGAAGAGGGAATCACAGGCGTTTGGCTGGCTTTTTCCGGACAGCCACAGCGCTTTCGCCCCCGCCCAGGCCTCGTCCTGCTGACCGGTAACCCATTTGGCGTAGTAGTAGTTGCACTGTGCTTCTGTGGTGCCTGGTTTTTCCGGACTGAAGGCCAACAACCCGCGCCAGTCTTCCCGGCGCGCCAGTTCATTCACAAAACGTGACTGCAGGGTACGGGCAGGCGGCAACGTTGGGTTGGCCTGGATGAAATTGGCGACGGCGACGGTCGGCTGGTTCATCAAATCGTCAGTCAGCTGACGATATTCCAGGTAGGGGTACAGCGGATAGTCTTTGAGGCTGGGCATCAGCGCCTGGACGGTGTCCATCTGGCGGCTGTCCCAGGCCTGCTTGATCTGCGCATAGCGGTTACGTTGTTCATCCAGTGAATCGGCGCGAGCCACGTGGTTTATTGTCATCACGCATACGCTGGCAGCCAGCAGACGCCAGACCACCTGTTTGGCTTTTTCCACAAGCTCTTCCTCTTGATTCATCATTAAATGCAGCATCTTGCCGCGTAAAAGCGTCACTCACTTATGCTAACCAGGCATCCGGCAGCGCGCCACGTTGCGGACACTTTTTTACCTTTTCTGCGCGTTTTAACACTCCAGGCGTCGGTGGCTGGGATTAGGGCGGGAAAAAGGCTACACTTCGCAGCTATTCTCATCACGATAAAAGAGGCGAAGTCCAACGTGGCTCAATTCGTTTATACCATGCATCGTGTCGGCAAAGTTGTCCCGCCGAAACGTCATATTCTTAAAAATATCTCGCTGAGCTTCTTCCCGGGCGCAAAAATCGGTGTTCTGGGTCTCAACGGTGCCGGTAAGTCCACCCTGCTGCGCATCATGGCCGGCATCGATACAGACATCGAAGGCGAAGCCCGTCCGCAGCCTGGCATCAAGATCGGCTACCTGCCGCAGGAGCCGCAGCTGAATCCGGAACACACCGTACGTGAATCCGTGGAAGAGGCGGTTGCCGAAGTGGTTAACGCTCTCAAAGGGCTGGACGAGGTGTACGCAAAATACGCCGAGCCCGATGCGGACTTCGACAAGCTGGCTGCTCAGCAGGGCAAGTACGAAGAGATCATTCAGGCGCACGACGGCCATAACCTGAACGTGCAGCTGGAGCGCGCGGCAGATGCCCTGCGTCTGCCAGACTGGGATGCGAAGGTCGAGAAGCTTTCCGGTGGTGAACGCCGCCGCGTGGCGCTGTGCCGCCTGCTGCTGGAAAAACCAGACATGCTGCTGCTCGACGAACCAACCAACCACCTGGATGCGGAATCCGTGGCGTGGCTGGAGCGCTTCCTGCACGACTTCGAAGGCACCGTGGTGGCGATTACCCACGACCGTTACTTCCTCGACAACGTTGCGGGCTGGATCCTGGAGCTGGACCGTGGCGAAGGTATTCCATGGGAAGGTAACTACTCCTCCTGGCTGGAGCAGAAAGACCAGCGTCTGGCGCAGGAAGCCTCTGCTGAAGCGGCGCGTCGCAAGTCTATCGAGAAAGAGCTGGAGTGGGTGCGTCAGGGTGCGAAAGGCCGTCAGTCTAAGGGTAAAGCCCGTCTGGCACGCTTCGAAGAGCTGAACAACACCGAATACCAGAAACGTAACGAAACCAATGAACTCTTTATTCCGCCTGGAGCACGTTTGGGGGATAAAGTGGTGGAAGTCAGCAACCTGCGTAAATCCTACGGCGACCGCCTGCTGATTGACGATCTGAGCTTCTCCGTGCCGAAAGGGGCGATCGTCGGCATCATCGGTCCGAACGGCGCGGGTAAATCCACCCTGTTCCGCATGATGTCCGGTCAGGAACAGCCTGACAGCGGCTCTATCACCCTGGGTGAGACCGTGAAACTGGCCTCCGTTGACCAGTTCCGTGACGCGATGGATAACAGTAAAACCGTGTGGGAAGAGGTCTCCGGCGGTCTGGATATCATGCGTATCGGCAACACCGAGATGCCAAGCCGCGCCTACGTTGGCCGCTTTAACTTCAAAGGCACCGACCAGGGTAAACGCGTGGGCGAGCTGTCCGGCGGTGAGCGCGGTCGTCTGCACCTGGCGAAACTGCTGCAGGTGGGCGGTAACGTCCTGCTGCTCGATGAACCGACCAACGACCTGGATATCGAAACCCTGCGCGCGCTGGAAAACGCCCTGCTGGAGTTCCCGGGCTGCGCGATGGTTATCTCGCACGACCGTTGGTTCCTCGACCGTATCGCGACCCACATTCTGGACTACCAGGACGAGGGTAAAGTGGAGTTCTTCGAAGGTAACTTTACCGAATACGAAGAGTACAAGAAACGCACGCTGGGCGCTGATGCGCTGGAGCCAAAGCGTATCAAGTACAAGCGTATCGCGAAATAAAAGCAAAACGGCAACTTCGGTTGCCGTTTTTTATATTTGTTCCGGCTCCCCGTGGGAAGGGCATCAGGCCGTCTTTTCACACTCCCACGTAAAACCGCTTCACCTCATCAAACTGCATTGCAAACTCGATATAACTCATTAGCGCAGGCGAGTTCAGTTTGCGGCTCGGATAGGCCAGCCACAGGTCGTTCCCCTCGACGTTCCACTCCGGCAGCACTTTTACCAGCGCCCCTGTCTCAATCTTATCTTCCAGCAGGAACGCGGGGAGCAGCGTGATCCCGGCCCCGGCGATAGCACACTCCCGGGCGTAGACCAGGTTATCGGTCAGATGGGCATTATCCGGCAGATAGCGGTAATCCTCGCTCTCGCTTTGCAGCAACCACTCTGACCAGGCTTTATGAGTAATACAGCGGTGCTCTACAAGCAGGCTGGGATGGGTGAGCGGAGCCCGGCTCGCCAGATAGTCCGGCGAGGCCAGCATGTAACGAGGACAGTGGCCAATCATGCGGCCAATCAGGGAGGAGTCCTGCGGCTTGCCGGTGCGCAACGCGACGTCAAAGCCCGACTCAACCAAATCCACCACGTCATCAGAGATGGACACATCCAGCGAAACGTCCGGATAGCGGCGCTGAAATTCGGCATTCAAATGGGCCAGCAACGTCGCGCCGAGACCCGCCGGGCAGGTGATGCGCAGTCGCCCACTGGGATTATCCCGTAGCCGCTGAATGGCATACTCGGCGCGTTCACTGGCGGCAAGCATCTCCCGACAGTGAATCAGGTAATGCTCCCCGGCAAACGTCAGATTGAGTTTGCGGGTCGTTCGGTTGAGCAGGCGGATCCCTACCTGCTGCTCAAGCTGGCTAATGCGCTGACTGACGCTCGACTTCGGCAGACCCGCCTTTAGCGCAGCCGAGGTAAAGCTGCCCAACTCCGCTACCAGCGCAAAGAGCGCCATATCCTGCAGCTGTTTAAACATGATTGTTCACCTTATGCGAACACTTCGTTCTTGATTGTCCATCTTATCACGCAACTGATGGCTTAATAGACTAGCCTCATCACAGCGCATTCCAATGAGGAGATCACCATGTCAGTTAAAGCCATTGCCGTTAACCCAGCGACCCCCGCCGCTTTTATTGAAATCACCCCGCCAATGCCGCAGCCGGGTGAGCACGATCTCCTGGTTGAAGTGAAGGCCGTCTCCATTAACCCGGTCGATACCAAAGTCCATGCCGGGATAGCTAAAAACGGCCTGCAGGAACCGCGTATTCTCGGCTGGGATGCCAGCGGCATAGTCAAAGCCGCAGGAAGCGCCGTCACGGGTTTTAAAGAAGGTGATGAGGTCTGGTATGCCGGCGATATTACCCGCCCAGGCAGCAACACTACGCACCAGCTGATTGATGCACGCATTGTTGGCCATAAACCCACCCGCCTCGACTGGGCTGCTGCTGCCGCCCTGCCCCTGACGGCACTCACCGCCTGGGAGGGTCTGTTTGAACGACTCAACGTGCAGGATGCCGACGCGGATAAAACCCTGCTGATTATCGGTGGCGCGGGCGGGGTCGGCTCGCTGGCGATCCCGTTTGCGAAGCACAACAGCAAGGTGAAGGTGATTGCCACCGCATCGCGTGAGGATTCCGCGCAGTGGTGTCGGGATCGCGGTGCGGATATGGTCGTGAACTACCGCGATCTGAAAGGTGAGCTGGCGAAACAGGGGATTAACTTCGTCGATTACATCTTTATTCTTAATGATACCGATGGCCACTGGGACGCAGTCAGTGAGCTGATTGCGCCGCAGGGGCATATCTGTACCATCGTTGAGAACGCGCATCCGTTGAATCAGGACAAGCTGAAGTCCAAATCCGCTGCCCTGCACTGGGAGTTTATGTATACTCGCAGCATGTACCAGACCGCCGATATGGCAAGTCAGGGCGAGATTTTAAACGCAGTGGCGAAGCTGGTGGATGAAGGTGTGGTGGAGAGTTCCCTCAGCGAGACGCTGCATGGTCTGAGCGTAGAGAGCATTACCGAGGCGCACCGTAAAGTGCTGGAAGGGCATATGCGCGGGAAAGTGGTTGTGGCGTATTGAGCGGTCTGCTGCCCTAACCCCGACCCTCTCCCAGAGGGAGAGGGAGGTGATAGGCTACTCACCCTGTAAGCGAAGGTGAAAAGACAACTCTGAACGATCCCCTCTCCCTGTGGGAGAGGGTTAGGGTGAGGGGTGGCAATCTACCCCTGCTCCCCCATCATCGCCTTCACCAGCTCTACGCAGCGCAGGAAACGGGTGTCGTAATCCGACGCTTCAACGTGCACAAACTCAACGTTATTCTCGTTAAGCATCTCCACCAGCATGGTCTGAAACTCTTTCCTGTCCACGGAACTGCCGAGGCTACGCATACCGTCTGCAACCCACGGCGTGTTGTTCTCCAGCAGGATCACCAGGTCGAAGCGATACTCATCAATCAGCGCCTGCACGAACGGGTGCTCACGCCCTTCGTACTTCTTACAAAACGCCTGAGTAGTAACGAAGTCGGTATCGATGAAAGCGACCTTATTGGCATATTTCACCGCGAAATCAATGTACTGGGCATGCCCAAGCGCAATTTTATCGTAATCGGAATACTGCAGCGCCATCTCGTCACCGCCCAGATGTGAGAAGACGTAATCCCGCCCGTACTCCCATGCGCTGGTAGTGTTAAAGATGTTTGCCAGCTTGTTCACCAGCGTCGATTTACCGCTCGACTCACCGCCCAGAATCGCCACGGTACGCACGAAGAATGGCTTAACCTCGGTGGGAATGTACTCCCAGTAGCGGAACGGGTTTTCGCGGATCTGCGCGCCGCTGATGTTCATGAACGTCCGTTTAGGATCGATAAGCACCGTTTCGGTTCCCAGATGCTGCAGATACTGGGATGCGTCAGACTCTTCAGAGGTGTAGATCGAGTTCGGCTGAATCCCCTTCTCTTCCATAAACGCCCGGATGCCATTACTCCAGACGTCCCAGCCGTGGGGATACGGCTCCATCCCCTCTTCGTTGAAAGCGTGGATACGGATATTTTTTTGATACTTAAAGGTCTGCAGCAGCCAGCGCAGACGATCCGACACCGTCGGCTGCTGGGACATCGCACTCGCCTCAAACAGCTCACGGTCGCGTTTATCGTCGTAGCCCATGATGATGTGCAGCTCATCCACCTGGCTACAGGCGCGCTGAATCAGATAGATATGGCCCGTATGCAGGGGGTAAAACTTGCCGAACACCACCCCGATGTTCTTCTGAAGGCGCGGGAATTCGAGCCCCAGAAAACGGTGCAGCGCTTCAAGTTTTTGCGCACTGGGGCTTTTGATTTTGGCGTTAAGCAGTTGGCTTAGATAGCCTTTGGTCATGCCGCTGGCTTCCGCCACCTGCTGTAACGTACAGCCCTTCTGGCGAATCGCGGTCTTGATATAGTCAAATGACGACATAAATTACGGTGCCTCCTGCAACATCGAATGCATAATTATAAGTCGTCAAAAACGCTTAACGCATCAGAGAGTTTTTTAACCGGGAAGACTTTCATCCCTTCAGGCAATTTTTTCGGTACGTTGGCTGCCGGCACAATGGCCCGACGGAAGCCATGTTTTGCGGCCTCGGAGATACGTTCCTGGCCGCTCGGTACGGGGCGAATCTCCCCGGCCAGACCCACTTCACCAAAGACTACCAGATCCTGCGGCAGCGGCCTGTCACGCAGGCTCGAGACCATCGCCAGCAACAATGCCAGGTCAGCGCTGGTCTCAGTGACCTTCACGCCGCCCACGACGTTGACAAAGACATCCTGATCCGCCATCTGCAAGCCACCGTGACGGTGCAGCACCGCCAGCAGAATGGCCAGGCGGTTTTGCTCAAGCCCCACCGCCACGCGGCGCGGGTTGCCCATCATGGAGTGATCCACCAGCGCCTGAATCTCCACCAGCAGCGGACGGGTCCCTTCCCAGACCACCATCACCGAACTGCCAGAAGTCACTTCATCGCCGCGGCTTAAGAAGATGGCCGACGGGTTGCTCACTTCACGCAGCCCCTGTTCGGTCATGGCAAAGACCCCCAGCTCATTGACCGCGCCAAAGCGGTTTTTATGGCTGCGCAGAGTACGGAAACGGGAATCGGCGTCGCCATCCAGCAGTACCGAACAGTCGATACAGTGCTCAAGCACTTTTGGCCCGGCCAGCGAGCCATCTTTGGTCACGTGGCCCACCATCACAATGGCCACACCCCGCGTTTTGGCAAAGCGCGTCAGGTAGGCTGCAGTTTCACGCACCTGGGCCACGCTGCCCGGCGAGGACTGGACATCAGCCATGTGCATCACCTGAATGGAGTCGATCACCATCAGCTTCGGCTGCTCTTCATCGGCGATCATGCAGATCTGCTCAATGCTAGTTTCCGAGAGCATGTTCAGGTTGCCGGTGGGCAGACCCAGGCGGTGGGCGCGCATTGCCACCTGCTGCAGCGACTCTTCCCCGGTGACGTACAGGGTTTTCATCTGTTCGCTCAGTTTGCACAGCGTCTGTAACAGCAGCGTGGATTTCCCGGCGCCCGGGCTCCCGCCAATTAGAATGGCGCTTCCCGGCACAACGCCGCCGCCCAGCACGCGGTCAAACTCTTTAAAACCGGTAGAGAAACGCGGCAGCGCTTCCAGGCTGATTTCAGACAGCTTCTGGACCTTCGAAACGCCCGCATTACCCGCATAGCCCGTCAGGCGCTCGTTGCGGGCAACGGTTGGCGAAGCGGCCACACGCACTTCGGTGATGGTGTTCCAGGCATGACAGGCGCTGCACTGCCCCTGCCAGCGCGGATAATCCGCACCACATTCATTACAGACAAATGCGCGTTTTGGAGCTTTCGCCACGGTTTACCTCGTTATTTCTGATTCAGGCTACCGGAGAGGATGCAGAACACCCCCATCAGGTCAGCATGACGGATAGTCACTTCTGTCTTTTCATTAACTTTCGGCTTGGCATGGTATGCCACGCCCAGCCCTGCCGCTTTAATCATTGGCAGATCGTTCGCGCCGTCGCCGATAGCCACGGTTTGCTCGAAGGGTATGGCGTATTTCTCTGCCAGACTCAGCAAGGTGTTCGCTTTGTACTGGGCATCCACGATATCGCCGATCACCTGGCCGGTGAGTTTACCGTCCCGGATCTCCAGTTCGTTCGCGACCACCGCGTCAAGCCGCAGTTTATCGCGCAGATAGTCAGCGAAGAAGGTAAAGCCGCCAGACGCGATAGCCACTTTCCAGCCGAGCGTCTCCAGCTTGAGCACTAACTGCGTCAACCCTGGCATCAGCGGCAGCGTTTCACGCACCTGCATCAGGATATTGGCATCGGCATCTTTCAGGGTGGCTACGCGCTGTTTCAGGCTGGCAGTAAAGTCCAGCTCACCGCGCATCGCGCGCTCGGTGACTTCTGCCACCATTTCGCCGGTCCCCGCCAGTTTGGCGATCTCGTCGATACACTCAATCTGGATAGCCGTTGAATCCATATCCATCACCAGCAGGCCCGGCGTTTTCAGATGCGGGATTTTCCCCAGCGGCGCAACGTCCATCCCGGCATCATGTGCCAGGCGCGTGGCGCGCTGCGTTAAGGAGCCCGCCAGACGGATGACCTGATAATCTTCTACGCACCAGGCCGCAACGATAACCATCGCCGCGCCCAGCTTGCGCTGATATTTCGTCAGTTGCTGTTTATCCAGGCCGCGTCCGTACAGCAGCCAGCCGCTACGGCCAGCGTGGTAATCCAGTGGCATTACCTCATCGCCACTGAGAGAGAGCGGCAATCCTGGCCAGAGAGAGACATCATTAGGCAGGTCGCACCAGGTAATGTTTGGCATTAAAGCTCCTGTAAAATCGTTCGCGCCGGGAATCATCCAGGGGGAAAATAACGCATGAGGCTACCTTGTAACCATCACTTCTGGCAACATTAAGCCGAAAATTTTCAGCAGGTGGAATATGGCTCGCGCAAAACTGAAATTCCGGCTTCACCGTGCCGTGATCGTCCTCTCCTGTCTCGCCCTGTTAGTGGCGTTGATGCAGGGAGCGTCGTGGTTCAGCCAGAACCACCAACGACAACGGAATCCCCAGCTTGAAGAGCTGGCCCGCACGCTGGCGCGACAGGTTTCACTGAATGTCGCCCCGATGATGCGTACCGAAACGCCCGATGAAAAACGTATCAGCCAGGTGTTGCGGGTGTTAACCGAAGAGAGCCGCATCCTGGATGCCAGCATTTACGACGAATCTGGCGAACTGGTTGCCCGCTCCGGCGAGCACGTCGAGGTGCGTGACCGACTGGCGCTGGATGGCAAAAAAGCGGGCGGATATTTTAACCAGCAGATTGTTGAGCCGATCCAGGGCAAAAACGGTCCGCTGGGTTACCTGCGCCTGACCCTCGATACCCACACGCTGGCAACCGAGGCCAAGCAGGTGGATAACACCACTAACATTCTGCGCCTGATGTTGCTGCTGTCGCTGGCAATCGGTGTGGTGCTGACGCGAACCCTGTTGCAAGGGAAACGTACCCGCTGGCAACAATCGCCCTTCCTGCTGACCGCCAGTAAATCGGTGCCGGAAGAGGAAGAGAGCGAAAAGAAAGAGTAGTGGTACAGTTGACTCCCCTTTCAGAAAAGGAAATCTGCATGTCTACATTACGCCTGCTTATCTCAGATTCATACGATCCCTGGTTTAACCTTGCGGTGGAAGAGTGCATCTTCCGCCAGATGCCCGCCACCCAGCGTGTGCTGTTCCTGTGGCGTAACGCCGATACGGTAGTCATTGGTCGGGCGCAGAACCCCTGGAAGGAGTGCAACACCCGGCGCATGGAAGAGGACAACGTGCGCCTGGCGCGCCGGAGCAGCGGCGGCGGCGCGGTGTTCCACGACCTGGGTAACACCTGCTTTACCTTTATGGCGGGTAAACCGGAGTATGACAAAACGATCTCGACCGCCATCGTGCTCAATGCGCTCAATTCGCTGGGCGTGACGGCAGAAGCCTCGGGTCGTAACGATCTGGTGGTGAAAACCGCGGAGGGCGACCGCAAAGTGTCCGGCTCTGCCTACCGGGAGACCAAAGATCGGGGCTTCCACCACGGCACGCTGCTATTGAATGCCGATCTGAGCCGTCTGGCAAATTACCTCAATCCGGACAAGAAAAAGCTACAGGCTAAGGGCATTACCTCGGTGCGTGGCCGCGTGGCGAATCTGGTGGAGCTGCTGCCGGGGATCACTCATCAGCAGATTTGCGACGCCGTGCGCGAGGCCTTTTTCGCCTATTACGGCGAGCGCGTGGAAGCAGAGGTGATCTCACCAGACAAAACGCCGGATCTGCCCAATTTCGCTGAGACTTTTGCGCGCCAGAGCAGCTGGGAGTGGAATTTCGGCCAGGCGCCGGCATTCTCACATCTGCTGGATGAGCGCTTTACCTGGGGCGGCGTAGAGCTGCATTTCGATGTTGAAAAAGGGCATATCACCCGCACGCAGGTCTTTACCGATAGCCTGAATCCGGCCCCGCTGGAAGCATTGGCGGCGCGTTTACAGGGCTGTCTGTACCGGGCCGATATCCTGCAGCAGGCGTGCGATGCGTTGTTAGGGGATTTCCCGGAGCAAGAGAAAGAGTTGCGGGAGTTATCGACGTGGATTGCGCGGGCAGTACGGTAACGGGCGGTCTGATAACCGCATTCCAGCCCTCTCCCAAAGGGAGAGGGAGGACGAGATGATTAGGCTTTATCGCCCAGCAGAACGGATTCCAGCGCGATTTTAATCATGTCATTGAAGGTGGTCTGACGCTCAGCGGCAGTGGTCTGCTCATGGGTACGGATGTGGTCAGACACGGTGCAGATGGTCAGCGCTTTGGCACCGAACTCCGCCGCGACACCGTAGATGCCCGCCGCTTCCATTTCCACGCCCAGAATGCCGTACTTCTCCATCACGTCGAACATTTCACCGTCCGGAGAGTAGAACAGGTCTGCGGAGAAGATGTTGCCCACGCGCGCATCCACACCCAGGTTTTTCGCCGCGTCTACCGCGTTACGCACCATATCGAAGTCCGCGATGGCGGCAAAGTCGTGATCTTTGAAACGCATACGGTTGACTTTGGAGTCGGTGCAGGCACCCATACCGATCACGATATCGCGCAGCTTAACGTCCATACGCACGGCGCCGCAGGAGCCCACACGGATGATCTTCTTCACGCCGAAATCGGTGATCAACTCTTTGGTGTAGATGGAGCAGGATGGGATGCCCATACCGTGACCCATAACAGAGATTTTGCGGCCCTTATAGGTACCGGTGAAGCCCAGCATGCCGCGAACGTTGTTCACTTCACGCACATCTTCCAGGAAAGTTTCAGCAATGTGCTTAGCGCGCAGCGGGTCGCCCGGCATCAATACGACGTCAGCGAAATCACCCATTTCTGCATTAATGTGAGGAGTTGCCATCTTTCAGTTCCTTTTCATTGAGATTTTCCCTCTCCCTGTGGGAGAGGGTTGGGGTGAGGGCATCAGACCGCACCCTTGTTTATTATGTGAGAGGGCCGGGGTGCCGGCATCAGGCCGCACCCCTGTCACATCAGAACATGGCCTTGCCATATTCCATGTCGGACGTACCAAAGTATTTCGCGATGGTCTGGCCAATATCCGCGAAAGTTTCACGGTGTCCCAGAGAGCCTGGTTTCACTTTCGGGCCGTACACCAGCACCGGAATGTGCTCACGGGTGTGGTCGGTACCGGTCCAGGTTGGGTCACAGCCGTGGTCAGCGGTCAGGATCAGAATGTCGTCCTCACCCACCAGCTCCATCAGCTCAGGCAGACGACGGTCGAATAACTCCAGCCCACCGGCGTAGCCTGCAACGTCGCGACGGTGGCCCCAGGAGGAGTCAAAGTCTACGAAGTTAGTGAAGACAATGGTCTTATCGCCCGCCTCTTTCATCTCTTTGATGGTGGCATCAAACAGCGCGTCCAGACCGGTGGCTTTCACTTTTTTGGTGATGCCGCAGTTGGCGTAGATATCTGCGATTTTACCCACGGAAACCACCTGGCCGTCTTTCTCGTCGACCAGTTTTTGCAGCACGGTTGGTGCCGGTGGCTCTACGGCCAGATCGTGACGGTTGCCGGTACGCTGGAAGTTACCCGCTTTATCGCCGATAAACGGACGCGCGATGACGCGGCCAATGTTGTAGCCGCCTTCGGTCAGCTCTTCACGGGCGATTTCGCACAGCTCGTAAAGTTTATCCAGGCCAAACGTCTCTTCGTGGCAGGCAATCTGGAACACGGAGTCAGCGGAGGTATAGAAAATCGGCTTACCGGTTTTCATATGCTCTTCGCCAAGCTGGTCCAGAATCACGGTACCGGAGGAGTGGCAGTTACCGAGATAACCCGGCAGGTTAGCGCGCTTAACCAGTTTATCCAGCAGCTCCTGCGGGAAGCTGTTTTCGTGATCGGAGAAATAGCCCCAGTCGAACAGAACTGGCACACCGGCGATTTCCCAGTGGCCTGACGGGGTATCTTTACCGGAAGAGAGCTCGTGTGCCCAGGCATAGGCGCCCACCACTTCCGCGTTACCGTCCATACCGGCGGCGATTTTACCCGTCGCGCCTTCGTGGGCCTTCACCAGGCCCAGGCGGGTCAGGTTTGGCAGAGTCAGAGGGCCTTTACGACCGTTGTCCGCTTCGCCTTTTGCGCAGGCTTCAGCGATGTGACCCAGGGTATCGGAACCCACGTCACCAAAACGTTCTGCATCTTCGGTTGCGCCGATGCCGAATGAGTCCAGCACCATAATAAATGCACGTTTCATAATTGTTCTCCGTACGTAGTGCTTCAAAAATGAGTGATCAGATCAGTATACCGCTATTCAGTGACACGGCGATAGACCGTCGGGGTGGTTTCCGGCGCTTTATCGTCAAGGGAAATTGCCGCTTTCACCGCCTTCGCCGCTTCCTGCCAGCTGGCTTCATCTTTCGCGTGGATCACCGCCAGCGGACGCTGCCCGTCAACGCTGTCACCCAGGCGGGCCATGTCGGTGAAACCGACGCTGTAATCAATAGTGTCCGAGGCCTGACGGCGACCGCCACCCATCGAGACGACCGCCATGCCAAGCGCGCGGGTGTCCATCGCTGAGACGAAGCCTTCGGTATCTGCGTACACGGCTTTGCTGAGCGTCGCCGTCGGCAGGTATTTGGCATAGTTTTCGACGAAGTCGGTTGGCCCTTTTTGCGCGGCAACCATCCGGCCAAAGATCTCGGCCGCTTTGCCGTTGTCCAGCACCGCCTGCAGCTTCGCCCGCGCCTCTGCATCGTCTTTGGCAAGCTTGCCGGAGATTAACATCTCGACGCACAGCGCCATGGTCACGTCGAGCAGACGTGGGTTACGGTACTCTCCGGTCAGGAACTGCACCGCTTCACGCACTTCGACGGCGTTACCCGCGCTGGAGGCCAGCACCTGGTTCATATCGGTCAGCAGTGCGGTGGTGCGCACGCCCGCGCCGTTGGAGACGCCAACGATCGCTTCGGCAAGCGCTTCAGAGAGCTCATAGGTTGGCATAAAGGCGCCGCTACCCACCTTCACGTCCATCACCAGCGCATCCAGCCCTTCCGCCAGCTTTTTCGCCAGAATAGAGGCGGTAATCAGCGGGATGGAGTCCACGGTGGCGGTAATATCGCGGGTGGCGTAGAAACGCTTGTCCGCTGGCGCAAGCGAACTGGTCTGGCCGATAATCGCCACGCCAACGTCTTTAATAATATCGCGGAAGCGATTGTCATCCGGGAAGATATCGAAGCCTGGAATGGCTTCCAGTTTGTCGAGCGTACCGCCGGTATGACCCAGGCCACGCCCGGAGATCATCGGGATGTAACCGCCGCAGGCTGCCACCATCGGGCCCAGCATCAGGGAGGTGACGTCACCGACTCCGCCAGTGGAATGTTTATCGACGATCGGGCCGTTAAGGTTAAGGCTTTTCCAGTCCAGCACCGTTCCTGAATCCCGCATCGCCATGGTCAGCGACACGCGCTCAGGCATAGACATATCGTGGAAGAAGATGGTCATCGCGAGAGCGGCAATCTGCCCTTCAGAGATGGTGTTATCGCGAATGCCGTTGATAAAGAAGCGGATCTCTTCGTCGCTTAAGGCCTGACCATCACGTTTTTTACGAATAATTTCTTGTGCGAGAAACACGGTAACCTCCCGAAAATAGGCCGGGAGCGCAACGCGTCACCCGGCAATTCATACTTAGTAGCTGCTGGCGCTCTTACCGTCGCCATGACCCAGCGCTTTCAGCAGGCTTGCCAGCAGGCTGGATGCGCCGAAACGGTAGTGACGGGAATCCGCCCACTCTGCGCCAAAGAGTTCATCGGCAATGGCGAGGAACTGCTGGGCGTCTTCTGCGGTACGCACGCCACCAGCCGGTTTGAAGCCGACGGTTTTTTCCACACCCATGTCGCGGATCACTTCCATCATGATGCGCGCGCTTTCCGGGGTTGCGTTCACCGGCACTTTACCGGTAGAGGTTTTGATGAAATCGGCGCCCGCTTTGATCGCGATTTCAGACGCTTTACGAATCAGCGCCTCTTCTTTCAGCTCGCCGGTTTCGATGATCACTTTCAGCAGCACGTTTGCCGCGGCACAGGCCTCTTTACAGGCTTTCACCAGGTCAAAACCGACCTGCTCGTTGCCAGCAATCAGCGCGCGATACGGGAAGACCACATCCACTTCGTCAGCACCGTAGGCAATGGCGGCGCGGGTTTCGGCCAGCGCGATCTCAATGTCGTCGTTCCCGTGCGGGAAGTTGGTAACGGTCGCAATGCGAACTTCCGGCGTGCCCTGCTCTTTCAGCGTTTTACGCGCAATCGGGATAAAACGTGGATAGATACAGACGGCAGCGGTGGTCCCCACCGGGGTTTTGGCCTGATGACACAGAGCGATCACTTTTTCATTAGTGTCGTCGTCATTCAGGGTAGTCAGATCCATCAGTTTCAACGCGCGCAGGCTGCTTGCGGTTAAATCGGTCATATCAGTCTCCAACGGCTTTGCCGTAAAATTTCACCTTGCGGGTCTGTGAATATTCTAACATCCACCCGCATATACACTTCGACATTCATCACAGTTAATGAAAACTGCATACAAATTTGCATTACTGTAATGAGATCCAGTTCAAACAATCTCACCCTGACGGCTGAGGACGACGTCAGGCAGACGCGTAATTTTTAAAAAACAGTCGCCACACGCTCTCTCCAGGTGGCTCATGCCAGACAGTCAGATTAAGGATGCAGTTATGCCCCTCATCCTATTCAGTGGCCTGCAATAACGTTGCCAGCTAAGTGTGACAAGCCTTCTATAACGGCCAAAATAGCTGGAACCGGAAGGAGGAAGCTTTGACTATGCCTTCTCGCGGCTCATTGGCTTTTAGCAGCCTCTTCCCTCTAACATGCTGGTAAACGACGGCGAACAGAATGTTATAATTATAACACAAAAAACAATCTATCGTTGTCTTAAACCTTGTACCGTTCTGATGCTGTCGAAAGCTTTTATAGGCATGAAAATCGGTAGAGAAAACAGACCTTACATTTGAGAAAATTACGGTAAGAAGCGGACACCCAGCCATTAACGTCCACTTTGACAGAAGATAATTATCGGCAGAACGCCGCGAATGTTTGACGACGGGATGCGGGCAACCATCTTTGTGTAGCCAGCAAACATGACACCCCTGATGTCGAAAAATGGTAAAATAGTCACAAAAAACACGCCAGTACCGTCATTTGTTACAACTCGCTGTCGTACGGCTGTTCTTTGCACCCTAAAATCACCGGTGCGCAGTGTTGATCTCTACGCACACGCTGGCTTTATTGATAATAGCGTTCTGGAAAAGGTGAGCGGCCCGACTGGCTATAAAATGAACGTTATGGAACCCGTCTCGCTGAGAGCAAGCGGGTAATACTCGGGACGCGTTGCCATGTAGTCGGGACGTTGAAGTAGTCGATGCCGTGTTACTGGTCGTTCGTGTTCGCAGGTGTAAAGAGACTATTCCCGACGGGCTACACAAATGAAGGGGCTGTTAATTTATCCACAAAGGTGACCGACCCGGCACGTTAAAATAACCTCTTCCGTGACATTACAGAGATAAGAGTGAGACGCTCCTCTTCGTCAGAATTGATTATTTCGATATGGATTCAGAGGCGCCAATCGAATCAATAACCTGCATAATCCTGGCCGGTGGTTGCTGAGCTTTTATTTGAGCAGCCATATACCGCATGTAAGGATCCATGTGGCTAAAAATGGCTTTATAGCCCGCGCAAAGATGATTGTGCCAGCGCTCTCCACTCTTATGGATACGGTGTTTTGGGCAGCCGCCATGGCAGGCAAAGCGCCACTCACAACGCATACACTCTGCACTAACCTCTGTTTTTGCCAGACCAAATTTGCGCTGTTGTTTACTGGCGACCATCCTGGCCAGATTATCTCGCCTGACGTTTCCCAGCCGATGTTCAGGATAGACATAGTGGTCGCAGCTGTAGACATCACCGTTTTGCTCTACCACCAGACCGAACCCGCACGATGACTGCATGACACACAACGACGGTTTCTCTCCAAGCCAGGCAGCCAAAGCGCTGTCAAACATCTGAACGTACACCCGACCGACATCCTTTCGCACCCAGCGATCAAACACCCCCTTCATAAATTGTCCGTATTGTTCACCTGAGACCGACCACTCGGTGACAGAACCTTTGAGCGTCTGCGGATACAATAATTCACCGTATTTTTTATCAACAGCGCGTTGTTCTACGGCAGGAATGAATTGAACAAATTCCGCTTTCAACTCCTGAGTCAGGAAATCGTAGATTTCTTGCGGGTGCTCGGCCGTTACATTGTTTACGACTGTGAGTACATTCACCTCAACGCGATACTTTTGTAGCAGCCTCATAGCGCGTAGCACCTTATCAAAGACCGATTGCTGGCTGCGAGTCTTACGATACCGATCGTGTAGCCATGCCGGCCCGTCTATGGAGAGTCCCACCAGGAAGCGATTTCTTGCCAAAAATTCAGCCCATTGCTCGTCAATTAGCACGCCGTTAGTCTGAATACTGTTGGTAATGCGTTTCGTGCCAGCAAACTTTTTTTGCAATTCCAGAGCCTTTTGATAAAAGGCGATACCGGCAAGGGTGGGCTCCCCACCCTGCCAGGTAAACTCTACTTCCGGGGCTGGGTTTGATTCGATGTACTGCCGGACATAAGCCTCCAGAGTGCTATCGTCCATATGACGGGCAGCTTTACGAGGTTTGAGTGTTCCCTCTTCTTTCTCCAGATAAAAACAGTAGTCGCAGGCGATATTGCACTGAAAACTGACTGACTTAGCCATAAGGTGAAAGGGTTTGTTCATATGCACTCCTGAAAATCACGCCGGGAAATTTAGTGACAGAGTTCACTCTTTTGCTGACGTGTTTTGACTTTGTACAAAAAGGATCGAAACATATATTTCTCAAAAACAAATATAACATGAAATATAAACTTCATAACACCAACATCAGGGGTCTTTATGAGCAAACTGTTTGCCGGAGCACAAAATCTGGGTAAATCGTTTATGCTGCCGATTGCTGTCCTGCCCGCGGCAGGCCTGCTTCTGGGGTTCGGCGGCGTTTTCACTAATCCGGTTACCATAGCTACCTATCCCGTACTGAACAGCGAGATTATTCAGGCGATCTTTACGGTCATGAAGCTATGCGGCAGCGTGGTCTTCGATAATCTGTCCCTGCTGTTTGCTGTAGGGATAGCCGTAGGTATGGCCCGAAGTGATAAAGGCACCGCCGGTCTTGCTGCAGTGCTGTGCTTTATCGTGATGAACAAGGCGATCAATGCCTCACTGTTACTGTCAGGCACACTGGCGACAGAGAATCTGGCGGCGGCAGGTCAGGCAAGCGTAATGGGTATCACGACCTTACAGACTGGGGTCATGGGAGGTATCCTGAGTGGGCTCCTGGCGTTCTGGGTGCAGAAACGCTTCGGGAAAACGCAGCTTCCTAATCTGCTGGCCTTCTTTAGCGGTTCACGTTTCGTCCCTATCGTAACCTCTTTCTTCGCCATCTTCCTCGGGGTGGCTCTTTTCTGGATCTGGCCGCATATTCAGATGGGCATTACCCACCTTGGCGGGCTGGTCGAAAAGACTGGCTACGTCGGTACACTCATCTACGGCATGATCCTCAAATGCCTCATTCCGCTTGGTCTGCATCACCTGTTTTATCTACCTTTCTGGCTAACCAGCGTAGGTGGGGAACAAATGGTCAACGGGCAGCTAGTACAAGGCACGCAGAAAATCTTCTTTGCTCAGTTGGCCGATCCCTCTGTCACGCAATATTACATCGGCGTTTCACGCTTCATGGCGGGCCGCTTCGCCGACTTTATGTTTGGTTTACCGGGTGCAGCGCTGGCTATTTACCATTCCGCACGTCCAGAGAACAAAAAAAAGGTCGCCAGCCTGATGCTATCTGCTGCGCTGACTGCCTTTGTCACCGGTATCACCGAGCCACTTGAATTTGCGTTCATGTTCTGTGCGCCACTGCTCTATGGCGTACATATTGTTCTGACCGGCGTGGCATTTATGTTGACGCATATCCTGCAAATTACCGTCGGTCAGACCTTCTCTGGTGGGCTCATTGACTTCCTGTTGTTTGGTGTACTGCAGGGCAATGCAAAGACAAACTGGGTACTGATGCTGCCGCTTGGGCTCGTCATGTTCTGTCTCTACTACTTCAGCTTCCGCGCGTTGATTAAGTGGTTACAGCTCAGAACGCCGGGCCGTGAAGAGGAATCGGAAGAGGAACAACCGGCATCCACGCTTGCCGGTAACGAGAGAGCTGAAGGCATCGTTCAGGCTTTAGGTGGACGTGAAAATATTGTGGATGTGGACTGCTGCGCTACGCGCCTGCGCATCACGGTAAAAGATCCGCAGCGGGTAACAGTAGAAGCCTTCAAACAGTTAGGTAGCCGTGGCGCCTTCGTCCGTGGAGAGGGGGTACAGGTAGTCTACGGCCCGCATGTAACCCTGATTAAGAATGAAGTAGAAGAGTTTATCGGTTCATAAAGAAGAGACGTCTTATGAAAGCTGTAATGTTAATGTTTGATACGTTGACGCGTAACCATCTCGCCCCCTATGGGGGCGATGCCATCACCCCTAACTTTACCCGGCTGGCAAACGAATCTGTACAGTTTGATAATTTCTACGTTGGCAGCATGCCTTGTATGCCTGCCCGGCGTGAACTCCACACTGGCCGTTACAATTTCCTTCATCGCAGCTGGGGTCCTATAGAGCCCTTCGATTTCTCGACGTTTCAGGCTTTGAAGCAGGCCGGTGTCCACACCCATATGGTAACCGACCACAAACATTACTGGCGTGATGGCGGCGCAACCTACCATACGCGTTATTCCACCTTTGAATTTATCCGGGGTCAGGAAGGCGATTGCTGGAAAGGTCAGGTTGAGAAACCGGCGATTAACTGGCAGGGCATGGAGGATGAAGAGACGCTTCGTCGCCGCAGTGGCCGAATGACTCAGGATCTTATCAATCGTGCCGCAATGCCCACGCAGGAAGAGCATTTCACGCATCGCACCATCAGCGCTGGCCTGGAGTTCCTCGATGTGAATCAGCACCAGGATAACTGGTTCCTGCAAATAGAGTGTTTCGATCCCCATGAGCCATTCTTTGTGCCCGAAAAATATCTCGCGCAGTACGGTTGCACGCCGGATGAGTTCGATGGCTGGGTGCCTTACTACTGCGGTTCGCCAGGCGGTAAAGACGACGATAAGGTCCGAAAATTTTACCAGGCGCTCATCACAATGTGTGATGACTACCTCGGGCAGGTGATGGATAAGCTTAAGGCGCTCAATCTCTGGGAAGATACCCTATTTATCGTCTGCACCGATCATGGCTTCCTGCTGGGTGAACACCAGTGGTGGGGCAAAAATATCATGCCGGTTTACAATGAAATCGCCAATACGCCGTTCTTTATACGCGATCCGCGCTGTAAGGCAGAGGGCGTACGCCGTAGCGCGCTGGCGCAAACCGTGGATATCCCGGCTACCCTGCTGGACTACTTTGACGTTACCCGTCCGCCATCTATGACCGGTAAACCTCTTCTTCCTGCCGTACAAGATGATACCCCGATCAGGGATTATGCAATGTTTGGCTATTTCGGTGGGCACATCAACATTACTGATGGCAATTACGTTTACATGCGATGCCCTCGCGAGGCCGGCAAGGAAAACCTGTACGAATATACCCTGATGCCAACGCGTATCGACAGCATGTTTAAAACTAGCGAACTCACTGATATCCGTATCCATCCCGGTTTCGATTTCACCCTGGGGGCTCAGGTCATGCAGATCCCTGCAACCTTTGGCTACCTTAACCCATGGCGTTTTGGAGATAAGTTCTTCGATCTGAAAAACGATCCCCGACAGATGCACTCTCTGCACGACGAGAAACGGACGCTTCAGTTTGCCAGCGCCATTGCTGAAGAGATGCGGCGTCATGACGCACCCTCTGAGCTTTACACGCGTTTTGAGTTAGACCCATTAATGCCTGAGCGAGAACGCGCCTTTGCCGAGCGCTGGGCAAAGCAGACCTTATGGACTGGCAAAGAGTATCGCTGTGAACATCATGGTGTGGAAGAAGCCTTGCGCTTCATCCTTACTGCGGCAAAGGAACAGGGTCTGGCTGCCGAAGCCATACTCACCCATTTCCCGGCAGGGCATGTGTTGGTTGAACAGGACCTGTTTGCGCTCATAGATGCCTGCTTTACGGGCGATCGTCATAAGGCGCTGGTTTATCAGGCCCGGTTGCTGTTGAGGACGGAATAACCATGAATGTCTGGACGATTGGCAATGACCGCTTTCAGGTCTCAGTCAATGCACTCGGCGGGGAACTTTGCAGCCTGCGTGATAAACAGACAGGGGGGGAATGGCTGTGGCAACCACAAGCTGACGTCTGGAATCATTCCGCCACACAGCTTTTTCCTGTTGTAGGAGGACTTGTTCAGGGCGGAATCAGGGTTAACGGGCACTTCCTGGCCTTAGCGCCGCACGGTTTTTTACGTCACCAGACATTTTCCTGTCTCAGTAAAGGTAACAACCATGTTCTTCTCGAGGCCATGGCAACGACCGAAACAATGAAACAATGGCCCTGGCGATGGCGTATCAGGTATGAAGTTACTCTTGAAAGGGAGAGGGTTTGCGTATCGCAGCAGGTTTTTAATGATGACGATCGCCCTTTCTGGTACTCCATTGGCTGGCATCCGGGCTTTGCCTTACCGATAGCCAGCCAGCCTGGCTGGCATGTTGAGTTTGCAGATAATCCGGTGCGGGGGCCATTCCTTACCCGGAACAGAACGCTAATCACAGAAGAGCAATTCCAGACCACCGGGACCTTTCCGCTTGAGCCGTCCTCATTTCGCGAAGGGGCCGTTTACTTCGGGAACTGCCAGCAGCGGCAGATTTTTATCCGTAATCCTGAAGGTAACGTGGTGATGTCGCTGGAGACGGGCACACAAGATTGGCTGGCACTGTGGGGAGTTCCCGGTGCCGATTTACTCTGCATTGAACCCCTGGCGGGTACGACCGATTGCCCAGGATTCAAAGGGGATATAACTCACAAGCGTGGGATACGACAGCTTAAGCCGAATGAAAACGAGGCATTCAGAGTGAAGCTACGTTTTGCGGTGGACGCATGAGCGGGGTATTGCCAAAATATCCGCTTATTCATCATGCTTAAGGTCAGGTGTAGCGATGAGCGCTAATCGCGAGAATGTTCGGGTTTATATCAGCAATATCATGTCGGGATTGAGTGAAACTGACCAACATATTGCCCGCTTTATTCTTGAGCAGCCCGCAGCGGTGGCACAGATGCCGGTGCGTAAACTGGCAGAAGCTATCTCAGTCAGCGAAGCCACGATCGTGCGTTTTTGTAAGAAGATCGGTTATACCGGGTTGCTGGAACTGAAATCAGCCCTGAAGCGCGAGTTGCTGGAAGAGACCGACCAGCTTTTGCCCACCTCACCGGATATTTTTCTGGATGACACGCGCAATGACGTAGCGCAGAAGATCTCAATGACAGTGGCAACCACCCTCAATGAGACTATCGGCCTGCTTGATATGAAAGTCGTTAATCCAGTGGTGGAGCGCTTATTGACGGCCAACCGCGTTCTGTTTGTCGGATTTGGCGCTTCAGGGCTTTCAGCCATGGAAGCGAGAGACAAAATGAACCGTCAAGGTATTGATTCTGAAGCCTATACCGATCGCTTCACCATGACGCTAAAGCTTGCCAACCTGAAGCCCAACGATCTGGTCATCGCCTTCTCCCATTCCGGTGAAACGCCGGAAGTGGTCAACGCATTCAGGCTGGCAAAGAAAGCGGGAGCACAGCGTCTGGCAATCACGCATAGCCCCCAGTCACCGCTGACTGAACTTGCAGAAACCTGGCTATTAACCTGCGGCAGTGCAGGCCCCTATCAGGGCGACTCCATTGCTACGCGTATTTCGCAGCTATTCATCATTGAATTCTTATGTACTGAAGTGACACGCCATAACCTACGAGACAGTGCATCAACCGGACTGTCGATAAAAGAATTGCTAATTAAAGAAAGGATTAAACGTGAGTCAACAGGATAACGTCTCGTCCGTACGACCCAGAGGTAAATGGTGGCTGGCGGGTAAAACGCCAGACTACCGCTTCACTCTAGCAAACGAACGAACTTTTCTTGCCTGGATCCGCACGGCACTTGCGCTGATGGCTGGCGCCGTAGGAATTGAACAATTTTCTCCTCAACTCTCATCCGGAGAGTTACGTATAGCTATCTCGACAACGCTTCTGCTAAGTGCGTCCCTGATGGGATTTATGGCATGGCGCCGCTGGCGACGTAATGAGTATGCCATGCGGCTGGCGACAAATTTACCTTATACCCGTGCACTCGTAATCCTTTCTGCTTTGATGGTTGTGCTTTCTGTTTCACTTGGGATCTTGCTCTGGCAGGGAAAACCATGACGACTGGCGATCCCGGCCTTCAGCCGGAAAGGACCGAACTTTCCTGGCGAAGAACAGGCTGGTCGATGATTATTCCTGCGCTGTTGTGTTTGCGGGGTTGGGGAAAATATGGAGAAGTGCTTTATGCAATCGCAGGCACACTCTTGATGGGTGGCTCGGTATCGCTTTTTTGCGGGCTTGGTCGCGGGAAATGCGCTTTTATTTCTCTGATCGTGGTGACGGCTGGCACGCTCTTATTATTAGCGGCTGGGCTGAGAGATTGAACGCAATCGCTAACAAAAACATCGTCTTGTAAACCCGCCAGCCCCCTCAGCATCCGCAGGCAGAAGAGGCTCATGAGTATAACGGCAACCACCCTTTCTAGAGCGGCAGATCAAAGAGCGCGCGGGTGTTATCCAGCAGCGCCCCGGCGATCACCTCTGGGGGTTCATTACGCAGTTCGCAGAGAATGGCAAAGACCCGGGCCGCCTGCTCGGGGCGATTCGGTTGCCCCTGAAAACCGTTAAGCGGCATGTCAGGCGCATCGGTCTCCAGCAATAGCGCGGAGAGTGGCAGCTGCGCCATCACATCACGCGTTTTACTGGCACGCGGGTAGGTAATGGTGCCGCCGACGCCAATTTTGTAACCCATGTCGATAAACCGCTGCGCCTGCTGCAGGCTGCCGGCAAAGCCGTGCACCACCCCGGTACGCGGAAGATCCTGCCGCTTAAGGTGCATAGCCAGCTTATCGTGAGTACGGCGGGAGTGAAGAATCACCGGTAGCTCATAGCGTTTTGCCAGTTTTAACTGGGCCTCGAGGATCGCTTCCTGGCGCGCAAACTGGGGATCAGCGCGATACAGATCGAGGCCGATCTCGCCGATGGCCACCAGCTTTTCAGGCCTGGCCTGAAGCGCCGCTTCCAGCGCCTCCAGATCGCGCTCCTGATGGGTTTCGATCACGATAGGATGCAGGCCGAGGGCAGCATACAGAGCCGGATGCTCGCCTACTAATTGCAATACCTGCTCAAAGCGCGCTGCCTGAATAGCGGGCACGATGATCGCCTCCACGCCCACCTTTGCCGCCCTCTCGATGCTGGCCGTCTCATCGCCGGTAAACGGAGGGAAATCGAAATGGCAATGGGTGTCTACAAAGCGGTAACTCACGCTAAATCCTCGTTATCAAACAGCGTATCGTTCGCCTGGGGAATATCCACCAGTGGCGTGGTAACGGCATCGTTGGCCACGGTTGCAGGCGGTACCACCACCGTAGCCGGGGGGATAAGCCGCGTATGGCGGCGCAGCGGTGGACTTTCCGCCAGCAGCTTGCCGAGGGTGGCCAGGAAATAACGCCCACACTGGCGCCCTGTTTTGTAATCTTCCCGCAGCGCGGGCAGACGACTGCCCAGCGCCATACTGCTCAAAGGCCTGGGCGGATAGATTTCGATGACGCGCACCTTTCCCGGCGGCTTATCGATGAATTGCTGGATCGCGTGATAGGTCGTCTCATGATGATGTACAAGGTTCATCAGCGGCTGCAGGCTGCTCTCACCAAGCCAGCGCTCCATGCGCTTAAACCACTGGGGGGTGTAGTACATCTGGGAGGGAACCGTGCGGATCACCACGATTGTCTGTGCTCCACGCCGGGCCGCCTCCTGCACCGGAATGGCATCGCTAACGCCGCCGTCCAGATAGTTAATGCCATCCAGCGTGGCGCCATTGCGATAGAAACCCGGTATGGCGCTCGAGGCGCGGATAATATCCAGCCAGTTCTCTTTCAGCGGGGAAAAATAGCCCGGCGTATAGTCATCGCTGCGACTTGCGCACATCCAGAAAGACTTACCGGTCTCAAACAGCCTCGCGGCGGTGTCCATCGCCAGCGGCATTTGACGAGAGGTAGAGTCCAGTAGCCAGTCGAGATCGATCAGATTTCCTCCCCGCACAAAACGTACCGGGTCAAAAAACTCCCGCGAGGTGGTGTAGCGCATAATGACCTTGCGGGCATAACCGGGCTGATTACAGACATAGGCAGAGAGATTTTGCGCACCCGCAGAGGTGCCGAAATAGAGATCGAAGGGGTTAAATTGCGCGCGCATAAACTCATCCAGCACCCCTGCTGTGAAGATGCCACGCTGCCCCCCACCTTCGCAGACTAATGCTATCTGCCCGGGGCGAAAGGGTTTTATCGCCAGCGGCGCAATATTGCCGAGCGTAACGGGAATTCGCTGACCCACCTCTGCCTTCCTGTTTTTAATTATTGTGTCAGGACACAGTAACGCAAACGTGGCCTGTTCCTCAAACGGGAAAAGCCAGTCGCAAGGACTGGCTTTTAAGATGCTCCGGTATATCCGTGTTACGGATTAGCTGTTGCTATGGACGGCGTCGTCCGGTGAACAGGCTGACCAGGAACAGAACAATACCGACAACGAAGACAATTTTCGCCGCGCCAGCCGCGGTACCCGCCAGTCCGCCAAAACCAAGAGCGGCGGCAATTAACGCGATAACCAGAAATATAATGCCCCAACGAAACATAAGCCTCTCCTTTACCATAGTTAATGTCGACCGCTAAATCTGAGCGCTCAAATGCTCACGCGATATCTACAGGTGTAATTCTGATCTCGCCTTCTGGCCTCAGCCAGAAGGGCGAATTTAGATTTTTTATTTCGATTTCAGGTCGTTTTTAACGCTTTTCACGCCATCAACCGCTTTCGCGATGCTTTCAGCGCGGTCTACCTGCGCCTGAGAGTCAACCGTACCGGAGAGCTGAACCACGCCATCGGTAGTTTCAACTTTCACTTTACGTGACGGAACGATGTCATCTGCTAACAGTTTAGCCTTGATTTCGCTGGTGGTTGCAGTATCGCCTGCATAGCCTTTAACGCCCTGCTCTTTGCCATCACGGACATGCAGTTTGTCGCTGACTGAGGAGACACCCTCAACCTCTTTCGCCACTTTCACAGCCTGTTCGGCCTGTGCCTGGCTTTCAACGAAGCCACTCAGGGTGACGACAGCTTTTTCCGTTTTCACGGAGATATCGGTGCTCTTGATATTATCGTGATCCACCAATGCCGCTTTAACTTTAGCCGTGATAGCACTGTCATCCATGAAATTACCGACTTTATTCATAGAGCTATCGATTTTTTCACCTGCGCTGCTCGCGCTGTTTTGCGCCTTGTCCGTGGTGGTCTCTTCCGCCAGCGCGGAACCACTTACCAGGGCACTGCCCAACATGACGGCCAGCAGGGTTTTTGAAATCTTCACACTTTTCATATTCATCGATGTACTCCTGTTATCTACTCGTTATTCGAGCGACGAATATCCCTTAGATTCAGTCTTTAATATTGTGAGAGAACACAGGGTGAGGATGAGAGACTTATCAACACGCATTGAACAGAGCTTTCATCCACACCCGGTGTTAAACACTGAGTTAAATATAGATCACAATTTTAACGCCGCTTTCAGA
>ERZ773187.683-NODE-683-length-31281-cov-9.340293_pt1 | contig 31281 bp, 30 predicted proteins | sample MGYA00511242_ERZ773187 | MGnify/ENA primary metagenome ERZ773187 (study PRJEB29015, sample SAMEA2737744) | human gut metagenome | biome: human gut; feature: human-associated habitat; material: faeces | place: China | collected 2012 ...
CCAAGAGCTATAAGGAGGCGCAGATCGCCATCGAGGTCGGCAAGGTGTTCGACACCGAGCGCTACATCATCAACTACGAGAACCTCGGCATCGGCCGCTTGATCTATCAGCTGCCGACGACCCTGTGCGAGATGTTCCTGCAGGAGGTCTTCAAGAAGAACCCGATCGACGCGCTCGATCAGGAGACGCTGTTCACGATCTACAAGTTCTTTGAGAACAACCTGAACGTGTCCGAGACGGCCCGCAAGCTCTTCGTCCACCGCAACACGCTGGTGTACCGCCTGGAGAAGATCAAGAAGCTGACCGGTCTCGACCTGCGCGAGTTCGACGACGCCATCACCTTCAAGGTCGCCCTCATGGTCAAGAAGTACCTGACGAGCCGCGGCATCGAGACCTAAGTTCATCAAAAAGGCCTGCGGCCTTTTTGATGAAGAAGGTTCGCTGCGTTTCGCGCCTTGCTACGCCGTAGGCGTGGCTGCGGCACTCCACTACGCGCAGAGTGTTTTTTGCGGCGTACACGCCGCCGCAAAAAACGGATTTCATTTGATTCGCGGCTTGCAAGCCGCGAACTCTGCGAGACATTTTTGGCGGTAAAAAGACTGGATTCCATAGGAATCCAGTCTTTTTTTATTTTTCTGTCAGTTGTTGTGCGCGGCGGAGAAGGGTTTCCCGGTCGTTCTCCAGCTTTCCGGACATGACCTCGCTGAGCAGGCGGCGCAGCATTTTGCCGACGGCCGGGCCGGTCAGGCCGAGCGCCGTCATGTCGCGCCCGTTCGCCGCGAGCTGCGCCAGTGAGAAGCACGGATTCTCCGCGAGGATCTCCTGCATGAGCCGCTCCACATCGTCCAGCTCCCGCTGCCGCCCGTGATAGGCCGGGGCCTGCGCGAAGTTATCCGCCCGCTTGACCGCGAGCAGCTGCGCCAATACCTCCGGGCCGAGCTTCCCGAGCGCGCGGGTCACCGACCGGCGCGTGCAGACAAGATCCCGGTCGTGTATGCGCACGAGCAGCTCGATCCGCTCGGCGCTCCGCCGGTCGAAGCGCAGGCGGCGTAGGATGCCCCGCACCATCTGCGCGGATTTTTCCGCGTGGTCGTAGAAATGCCCCACGCCCGCCGCGTCACGTGTGAAGCACGCGGGCTTTCCGATATCGTGCAGAAGCATCGCCCAGCGCAGCACCGGCTCCGGCGGCACCGCCGCCGCGCTGCGCACCAGATGCTCCCAGACGGTATAGCAGTGGTGTGGATTGTGCTGTTCAAAGCCCACGGAGGGGAGAATTTCCGGCAGAAACACGCCGATCACCTCCGGATACGCCAGCAGCACCGCAGCGGCCCCGTCCCCGCAGAGCAGCTTCGTCATCTCCTCGCGCAGCCGCTCCGCCGCGATCCGCCGCAGCCCCGGCGCGCTGCGCCGCAGGCCCCGCGCCGTCTCCTCCCCGATGGAAAAGCCAAAACACGCGGCAAAGCGCAGCGCCCGCATCACGCGCAGCGCATCCTCGCCGAAGCGGCGGTCCGGCTCGCCCACGCAGCGGATCACCCCGCGCGCCAGATCCTCCCGCCCGTCGAACACGTCCACGAGTGTTCCGCGCCGGTCGAGCGCCATGGCGTTGACGGTGAAATCCCTCCGTGCGAGGTCATCCTCGATCCGGGTCGAGAATGTCACGCTGCGCGGGTGCCGCCCGTCGTCATATGGCCCGTCGGCGCGGAAGGTCGTCACCTCGATCGACTGGTGATTCTCCCGCACGGTGATGGTGCCGTGCGGCAGGCCCGTGGGAATGCACCTGCCCGGAAAGAGCGCCATGACCTCCTCCGGCCGGGCAGACGTCGTCACGTCCCAGTCGTGCGGCACGGCCCCGCGCAGCAGGTCGCGCACGCACCCGCCCACGGCGTAGGCCGCGTGTCCCGCGTCCTCCAGCCGCGCCAGCACGGCGTCCGCCTCTCGTGAAAGCATGCCATATCCCTCCTCATTTCACCGTTTTTCCCGCCAAATCGGGAAAAGAATTTGCGCAAACTCTGTTGCACGGAAACTCTCTCCGTATTATAATGTAGGGTGATTCAAAATGCAAGAACGGCGCACCGCGCCGATTGGGAGGAATATAGAATGATGCATCCCACTGTGGATATCAAGACGTTTTTCAAGCCCGGTACCCGTGTCCATCTGGCCGGTATCGGCGGCGTGTCCATGTGCCCGCTGGCCGAGGTGCTGGCCGGGATGGGCCTGCAGGTGCAGGGCTCCGACATGAGCGAGAGCGACACCGTCCGCCAGCTGCGCGCGCAGGGGATCCCCGTCGCCGTCGGGCACTCCGCAGAAAACCTGAAGGACTGCGCCCTCGTCATCCGCACCGCCGCCATCCACGACGACAACCCCGAGATCGCGGGCGCGATCGCGCGCGGCATCCCGGTCTATGAGCGCGCGCAGGCGTGGGGCGCGATCATGCAGCACTATCAGAACGCCGTCTGCATCTCCGGCACCCACGGCAAGACCACGACGACCTCTATGGCCACGCACATCTTCATGGCCGCGCAGGCCGACCCCACCGTCATGATCGGCGGAACGCTGCCGCTGCTGCACTCGGGCTACCGCGTCGGCCGCGGCGACACGATCATCCTCGAGTCGTGCGAGTACTGCAATTCGTTCCTGAACTTCTTCCCCACGGTGGCGGTCATCCTCAACGTGGAGGCGGATCACCTCGACTTCTTCAAGGATCTGGCGGACATTGAGCACTCGTTCCACGCCTTCGCCGACCTCGTGCCGCAGCGCGGCTATATCATCTCCAACGCGGACGACCCCGGCGCGCGCGAGGCCGTGAAGGGGCTTTCACACCCGGTGTTCACCTTCGGCATCGCCGACCCGGACGCCGACTGCACCGCCCACAATGTCGCCTTCCACGACGGCTGTCCCACGTTTGATGTCGTGATCCGCGGCGAGACGTATGCCCACGTCGAGCTGCACATCGCCGGGCGGCACAATATCCTCAACTCCCTCGCCGCGGCCTCGGCTGCCTATGTGCTGGGCATCCCCGGCAGCGCCGTGGAGGAGGGTCTCGCCACGTTCCACGGCGCGGGCCGCCGCTTCGAGCGCAAGGGTACGTTCCACGGCGCGGACGTGTTCGACGACTATGCCCACCACCCCGCCGAGCTCCACGCGCTGCTCACCACGGCGCAGTCCATGGGCTATGAGCGCGTGATCTGCGCCTTCCAGCCGCACACCTACACGCGCACGAAGGCGCTCTTCGACGACTTTGTCCGCGAACTGCAGCTGCCGGATGTGACCATCCTCGCGGAGATCTACGCCGCGCGTGAGAAAAACGACATCGGCATCTCCTCGCAGGATCTCGCGGCAAAGATTCCCGGCGCGGTCTACTGCTCCACGCTCGACCAGGTCGCGGATCAGCTCGCGGAGCTGGCCCGTCCGGGCGACCTGATCCTCACCGTCGGCGCAGGCGACATCTTCCGCGCGGGCGAAAAACTGCTTGAAAGGAACTGACAGACATGCAAATCTCCCCCGTATATACCGGCGCGCCGACCGACGCGCGCGAGGACGTCGAACGCCGCGTCTATGACCTGCTCGCCGAGCTGAACATCCCCTTCACCCGCGTCGACCATGAGGAGGCGCACGACATGGACGCCTGCGTCGAGATCTCCCGCGTGCTCGGCGTCGACATCTGCAAGAACCTTCTGCTCACGCCGCGCAACCGCTCGACGTTCTATCTGCTGTGCCTGCCGGGGGACAAACCCTTCCTGACGAAGGATTTCTCCAAGCAGATCGGCTCGTCGCGCCTGAGCTTCGCCACGGCGGAGGATCTGCAGGCGCTGCTGGGCGTACAGCCGGGCTCTGCGTCCGTGCTCGGTCTGATGAACGACCCCGAGCACCGCGTGCAGCTCTGCTTCGACCGCCCGGTCATCGAGAGTGAGTGGTTCGGCTGCCACCCCTGCCGCAACACCTCCTCCCTGCGCCTGAAAACGCGCGATGTGCTGGACGTGTTTCTCAAGCACACCGGCCATACGGCCACGGTCGTCGACTTATAACTCATCAAAAAGGCCGGTGGCCTTTTTTGATGAGCCTGTGAGACTTTTTATCTGATTTGCCAGTTCCACGGCTTTTGCCGTGGAACTGGTTTATTTTTGTCCGGAATCATCAAAATCAGGGCAATTTGCGTGCATTTTGCTTTTTTGCTTTGCAGTGATGCATTTCGCTTTCTATTATGCACCAAAAATTTCATCTTATTATAAGTTGAATTTATGACGTTATTCCCATCTCATCGCAACGCAGAGGAAACAAGTTCGTTTGTAATCTCTTCATAGGAAATTTTTAGTGGATCTTTACCGCAATTTACATTTGATCTGTTTTTTGTGTTTCGTTAAGAATACGCTAAAAATTTCTTCATCAAATTCTCGATTTTTTGTTGCTTTTCCTATTCCGTCCATGTTACAATAGCCGTATGTGAAAAAAATCACGCAAATTCCGCGAATTTTGCAAGAATTCCTGCATTTTTAAAGGAGGCCATTCTATGCTGCTGTTTCTCGTGCTTTTCGCGCTCTGGCTGCTCCTGAACGGGCGGGTCACGCTGGAGCTGATTCTGATCGGCGCAGCTGTCAGCGGCACGGTCTGGCTCTTCTATTACCGCACGCTCGGCTATTGGCCGCAGCGTGAGCGGGTGCTCCTGCGCCGTCTGCCGCGCTATGCGCATTACACCGCGGCACTCGCGGCGGAGATCTTCAAGGCAAACCTCACCGTAATGCGCGCGATCCTAAGCGGCCGGCCGTGCCGCCCTGCCATCCGGCGCGTGCACCTGCCGCTGCGGGAGGAGGGCTCGCGCATGCTGCTTGCGAACTCCATCACGCTCACGCCCGGTACCGTGACCGTCGCGGTGGAGGATGAGGATTTTCTGGTGCTCTGTCTCGACGCGGAAAGTGCCGATGCTCTGCCGGACTGGAAGCTCACAACTATGCTGACGAAGATGGAGGAAGAGACATGCAGCTGATTGCGCAGTGTTATCACTATCTGTTCTGGGGCGCGCTGCTGCTGCTCGGGGCGGGGCTGATCGCGGTGCTGGTCTATATCATCCGCTCGCACCTGACGGTCGACCGCATCATCGGCATCAACCTCATCGGCACGCTCGTCGTCATCGCCATCTCGATTCTGACCTATCTGCTCGGTGAGGATTACCTCGCCGATATTGCCGTGGTGTATGTGGTTCTGAGTTTCATCGCCGTGGCGATGCTCTGCCGCATTTACATCAATCTCTATGACCGCAGAAAGGAGGAGACGCAGGATGATCGGTGAATGGATCCGCTTCGGGCTCTGCGCCTTCTGTGTGCTCGGCGGCCTGTTCGCGGTGTTCACGGCCATACTCGGCCTGTTCCGCTTTGATTTCGCGCTCAACCGGCTCCATGCCTCCGCCGTTGCGGACACGCTGGGGCTGGGGCTGATGGCGCTCGGCGCGGCCATCGCCGTCGGCTGGAGCGCCGTGTGCTGGAAGCTTGCGCTCGTGGTCGTGCTGCAGTGGTGCACCTCCCCGCTCTCGGGGCACATGCTGGCCCAGCTCGAATACCGGACGGACGCGGCTCTGCCCGCGCATCTCGAGCTGCCGCAGGAGACTGAGGAAGGGGGCGTGCGCGTATGATGACCGTTTTCCGGCTGGTGCTGCTGGTGGGACTTGTGCTCTGCGCCATCGCCACTGCCCTCGTCAAAAAGCCGATGCAGGCCGTCATTATCTACATGGCCTACAGCGTCATGATGTCCGTCGTGTGGATCCTGCTGCAGTCGCCCGACCTCGCCATCACCGAGGCCGCCGTCGGCGCGGGCATCACGAGCATTCTCTTTTTCCTGACGCTGCGGCGCATCAACCTCATCGACAAGGACGCCGAACAGTCCGGCGAGCAGCGAAAGGAGGATCCCGATGATCCGGCACCGACAGACTAAGTCCAACAACGAGCTGCAGAGCGAATTCCGCCGCCACCTGCGGTTCTGGCTCGCCGGTGAGCTGGATCTCACCGAGCAGATGCGCACGCCCCCCGCGCCCGAGGAGCAGCCGCCTGCGCGCTATCGCCCGCAGCGCAGCGAAGAGGCCGCGCGCCGCGGCATCATCCACTCGCAGAAGCTCTACCGCCTGCTTGCGGGCGCGCTGTGCATCGTTTTCGCGGGGCTGATGATGATGACCGTCGCGAACCTGCCGCCCTTCGGCGCGGAGGACAGCCCCACCGTCAACGACGTCGCGGGGCGCTATGTCGGGCGCGGCACGGAGGAGACGGGCGCGGTAAACACCGTGGCGGGCATGATCCTCGACTACCGCGCGTTCGATACGCTCGGCGAGAGCTTCGTTCTCTTCACCGCCGTCTGTACGGTGACAATCCTGCTGCACCAGCCCGCACACAAGACGCGCCTGCGCCGCGTACAGCCCGACCGCTGCCGCTATGACCGCGACCCGATCGTGCGCAAAATGGCGGCCTTTGTGATCCCGGTCATCCTCGTTTTCGGGGTGTATGTCCTGCTCAACGGGCACCTTTCCCCCGGCGGGGGCTTTTCCGGCGGGGCCATCCTCGCGGCGGCGTTCATTCTCTACGCCCTCGTTTGGGGCGACGAGCGCGCCTCGCAGCTCATGACGCCGCGCCTGATCCGGACGGTCGTCGTCTGCTCGCTGGGGTTTTACTGCCTTGCCAAGAGCTATTCGTTCTATACCGGCGCCAACCACCTGCACTCGGTCATCTCCCCCGGTACGCCGGGGCGGATTTTCTCGGCGGGGCTGATCCTACCGCTGAACGTGGCGGTGGGGCTTGTCGTCTGCTGCACGATGTATTCGTTCTATATGTATTTCAGAAGAGGGGAGCTGTAACATGTCCGAACTGTTGACCGCGTTGGGAAACCTCACCGCCAACTACGAGGAGCTGGCGGCTGTGACGCTGTTTTCCATCGGCCTTTGCATGCTGCTCTTCGCGCGCAACCTCATCAAAAAGGTGATCGGGCTGGACATCATGGATACGGGCGTCTTTCTTCTTCTCGCCTCGCGCGGGTATATCAGCGGGCGCACCGTCCCCATCATCACGGACGGCGTGACCGATCCCGCCCGCTACATCAACCCCATCCCCGCCGGGCTTGTGCTCACGGGCATCGTCGTCTCGGTGAGCGTCTCGGCGGTGATGCTGGCGCTGACGGTGCGGATCTACCGCAAGTACCGGACGCTGAATATCGACCAGCTCTATATGATGATGGATCTGCGGCGGAAGGGGGAGGACGCATGAGCTTTGTCCAGAACTTCCCCTTCTTTTCGATTATCCTGTCGCTGGTGTGCGCGGTGATCTCCTTCGCCGCGGGCGAAAAGCGCGCCCGCCAGCTGACGGTCTTCCTGCTGACGGCGAGCGTCATCATGCAGGCGTCGCTGCTCGCCTACTGCGCGCGAAACCACACGAGCTACGCCTATATGATGGGGCACTACCCCGCCCCGTGGGGCAACGAGATCACCGCGGGCGTGCTCGAACCGCTGATGGCGCTGCTGTTCGCGGCGGTGATGCTGTGCAGCGTGGTCGGCGGCTTCACGCGCATCCTGCGCGACGTTGCGCCCCGGCGGCGCACGCTCTACTGGGTCGTGGTCGACCTCGCACACGTCTCTCTCATCGCCCTGTGCTACACGAACGACATCTTCACCGGGTATGTTTTCATCGAGATCTGCACCATCGCGTCCTGCGCGCTGCTGTGCGCGCGCGACCGGGGGCGCTGTCTCATCGCGTCGGTGCGGTATATGATCTTCTCGCTCATCGGCTCGGGTCTGTTTCTCATCGGCGTGATCTACACCTACTCCATCACCGGCCACCTGCTCTTTCCGAACCTGCACGCCGCCATCGGCGCACTCTGGCTCGAGGGGACGTACCGCTTCAGCATGACCGTCGCCATCGGGCTGATGGCCGTGGGGCTCGGCGTCAAGTCCGGTCTGTTTCCGTTCCACTTCTGGATGCCGGACACCTACGGACAGGCGACGCCCGCCTCCTCCGGCATTCTCTCCGGCGTCGTCTCGAAGGGGTACATCTTCCTGCTCATCAAGATCATCTATCAGGCCGTCGGTATCGAGGTCTTCGCGGCCTCGGGCATCCAGAACATCCTCCTGATCCTCGGCGTGTGCGGCATGGTCGCCGGCTCCGTCTCCGCCATCGCCGCGCGGCGGCTGACGACAATGGTCGCCTTCTCCTCCGCCGCGCAGATCGGGTACATCTACATGGGGCTCGGACTCGGGACGCAGGCGGCGCTGCTGGCGGTGTTCTTCCAGATCTTCGCCCACGCGCTCACAAAGCCCATGCTCTTCCTGTCCTCGGCGGGGCTGATCGCGGCCTCGGGCGGGCGGCAGGATATCCACGACATGCGCGGTGCCGGCCACCGCGACGAGGTCTCCGGCGTGCTGTTCACGATCGGGGCGCTGTCGATGGTGGGCATCCCCATCTTCGCCGGGTTCGTGCCGAAGCTGTACTTCGCGCTCGCGGCGTTCCACATGGGCTGGCGGACGTGGGTGGTGCTGCTCGCGCTCGCCGTGAGCACGGTGCTCAACGTCCTCTACTTCCTCTATGCGGCGATTCTCCTGTGGCTCCCGGAGCAGCAGGAGCGGCTCCCCGCCGGGGCCGGCGCGGGGCGGCTCTCGATGCAGGCCGCGGCCGCGCCCGCCGCGCTCGCTATTTTGAACCTGCTGGTCGGCCTGCAGCCTTCCGCCCTGACGCAGTTTCTGCAGCAGGGGATGGAGCTGTTCTGCAAGTAACGGGAAAGGAACGACATCTATGCTCTATCTGATTCTTCTCCTGCCCGCCGCGCTGGCCGTCTGCTGCTGCGTCCTCCGTCCGGACGGCGGGCGGGCGCGCAGCGCCGTGCTGCTCGCGGTGCAGGGCGCGGAGCTTCTTCTGGTGCTCCTCGCCGTCTGCCGCGGCGCGGAGCTTGCCTCGCCCGTCTGGCGCATGAGCGAGGCGCTCACCTTCTCGCTGCGGCTCGACCGGCTCGCGGGCTTTTTCTGCCTGCTGACCGCCGCCTGCTGGCTGCTCACGATGGTCTACGCCCTGCGCTACATGACCCACGAGGAGCGCCAGCCCCGGTTTTACGTCTTTTTCTTCCTGACGGAGACGATGGTGCTCGGCACGGCGCTCGCCGCCGACTTCGTCACGCTCTATCTCTTCTTCGAGATGACGACACTTCTGTCGTTCCCGCTCGTGCTGCATGCGCAGAGCGACCGGGCGGTGCTCGGCGCGTCGAAGTATCTCTACTACTCCGTCGCGGGCGCGTTTCTCGCCCTGTTCGGGATTGTCGTGCTCGCGTCCTATGTCCCGCTCCGCTTTGTACAGGGCGGTTCGCTCACCTCGCCCGCGGACGGGCGGGTGCTGGCGGCTTCGTTCTGCGTGATTCTCGGGCTGGGAGCCAAGACGGGTCTTTTCCCGCTGCATAACTGGCTGCCCTCGGCGCACCCGGTGGCTCCCGCCCCGGCGAGCGCGCTGCTCTCGGGCATCATCACGAAGATCGGCGTGATCGGCATCCTGCGGCTGATCTATTTCGTCGTCGGCGCGGACGCGCTGCGCGGCACATGGGTGCAGGTGAGCGCAATCATCCTCGCGCTCATCACGGTGTTCGTCGGCTCATACATGGGCACGACGGAAAACGTGCTCAAAAAGCGGCTGGCCTACTCCAGCGTCTCGCAGCTGTCGTATGTGCTGCTCGGCGTGCTGCTCATGACGCCCGCGGGGCTGCTCGGCGCGCTGCTGCAGATGCTGTTTCACGCCGCGGCCAAGATCGGCGTCTTTCTCTGCGCGGGCTCGGCCATCTTCCTGACCGGGACGGAGACGCTCGACGGCTTCCCCGGTCTCGGGCGGCGGCTGCCCGCGACGATGGTGTGCTTCACGCTGCTGTCGCTGTCGCTCGTCGGTATCCCGCCCTTCGGCGGCTTTTTCAGCAAGTGGTATCTCATCTCCGCTGCGCTCGCGGACGTCCCCGGCGCGCTGGGGTTTGTGATCGCGGGCGTGCTGCTGTTTTCGGCGCTGCTGACGGCGGGGTATCTCTTCCCACCCGTTGTGCGCAGCTTCTTCCCGGGGCGAGCCTTTCCCGGCGCGGCGCGCGTGGCGGAGCCGCTCACGATGGTGCTGCCGCTCGGGGTGATGGCGGCGGTGTGTCTGCTGCTCGGGCTGTTCCCGAACGGGATCCTCGCGGTGCTGCGCGCGGTCGCGGGATCCATTCTGTAAGGAGGTGCGCATGAACGGACTGCTTCTGACGCTGCCGGTGGCCCTGCCCTTTACGGCGGGTCTGCTGAGCTATTTCATTCGCTTCCCCTCCAAACGCGCCCAGGACCTCTGGTACGGCGGCATCATCTGTCTGACGACGGCACTGGCGTGGCTGGCCATCCTGCTTGTCGGTGAGGAGCGCGTAACGCTCCTGCACTTCACGGACACGCTCACCATCGCGCTGCGCTGCGACGGGGCCGCGCGCCTGTTTGCGGCCCTCTCGGCCACGCTCTGGCCGTTCACGGCGCTCTATGCCTGCGACTACATGCGCCATGAAAAGCACCTCGCCATGTTCTGGTCGTTCTTCACGGCTTCCTTCGGCGTGACGCTCGGCATCGCCTTTTCGGCGAACATGCTGACGATGTATCTCTTTTACGAGCTGCTCACCCTCGCGACGCTCCCGCTCGTCATGCAGCCCATGACCGCCGCGGCCAAGGCCGCGGGCATCAAATACCTGCTCTACTCCATGTCCGGCGCGGCGCTGGCGTTCATCGGGCTCGTCTTTCTCATCCTGCACGACGCGCAGGAGTTCGTCCCCGGCGGGCATCTGACAGCGGCGAGCGGCGGGGATCTGTCGATGCTTCTGCCGGTGTTCGTGCTCGCGTTCGTGGGCTTCGGCGTCAAGGCGGCGCTCTGGCCGCTGCACGCGTGGCTGCCCGCGGCGGCCGTCGCGCCCACCCCCGTCACGGCGCTGCTGCACGCGGTGGCCGTCGTGAAGGCGGGCGCCTTCGCCTGCATCCGCCTTGTCTACTACAGCTGCGGCACGGAGCTGCTGCGCGGCACATGGGCGCAGACGGTCTGCATCGTCCTCGCGCTGGTCACGATTCTCTATGGCTCGTGCATGTCGCTCAAGCAGCGGCACTTCAAGCGCCGCCTTGCCTACTCCACGATCTCGAACCTGTCGTACATTCTCTTCGCCGCCGTGCTCATGACGGGCGATGCCCTCGCCGCGGCTTTCCTGCACCTCATCACGCACTCCGTCGTGAAGATCATGGCCTTCTTTGCCGCCGGCGCGGTGCTGCACTACGCGCACCGCGAGTACGTCGACGAGCTGGAGGGACTCGCCCGCCACATGCCGGTGACGTTTGCATGCGTCATCGCCGCGGCCTGCGGCCTGACGGGCATCCCGCCCTTCCAGGGCTTCGTCAGTAAGTGGTACATCGCCTCGGCGGCGGTCGCGGCCGGGGACGGTCTGGCTCTCGCGGGCTTCGCGGTGCTGCTTGTGTCGGCGCTGCTGACCGCGATCTACATGTTTCAGGTCGTCATCAAGGCGTACTTCCCCCGCCGGACAGCCATCCCGCCCGCGGCGGACTCCGTGCGTGAGGCGGGCTGGCAGATGACCGTGCCGATGGTAATTCTCGCCGCCGCTGGGCTGCTGCTGGGTCTGTTTCCGCAGTGGCTGCTGGACGTGATCGGAAGGGCGGTGACGCTGTGATGGAGCTTCTGGCGCTCGCCCTCGTATTTCTGCCCGCTCTCGCGGCGATCGGCATCGCCGTCTCCGGTCTGCGCAGCGAGCGCGCACTCGGCGCGGCGGCCATCGCCGTCACGGGCGTGATGCTCGCGCTCATGCTGGCGGCGGTTCGGTTCGGCGGCGACGGGGTCGTCACCGTCCCGGTCATGAACCTCTCGTTCTGCTTCGACGGCTTCCGCAAGCTCTACGGCACGGTCGTCTGCTTCATGTGGCTTATCTCGGCACTCCTCTCGCCGCAGTATTTCCGCCATCACGACCACCTGCGGCGGTACTATTTCTTCTTCCTGCTCTGTCTCGGCTTCACGGCGGGCGTGTTTCTCTCCGCCGACCTCTACACGACGTTCCTCTTCTTCGAGCTGATGAGTCTCGGCTCCTACGTCTGGGTCGTGCAGGAGGAGACGGAGGGCGCTCTCGCCGCCGGAAAGACGTATCTGACCATCGCCGTGCTCGGCGGACTCGTGACGCTGATGGGGCTTCTGCTGCTTCACCACCTGACGGGGACGCTCGTGATCTCCGAGCTGCGCGCGGCGTGCGCGGCCGTTGAAAACCGCCGTGCGCTGTGGGCAGCGGCGCTGTGCGTGCTGTTCGGCTTCGGTGCCAAGGCGGGCGTGTTCCCGCTGCACATCTGGCTGCCGCAGGCGCACCCGGTTGCCCCCGCGCCGGTCTCGGCGCTGCTGTCGGGCGCGCTGACAAAGGCGGGCATCTTCGGCGTGCTCCTGCTCACGGCGCAGGTGCTCCCCGGCGACACGCGCTGGGGGCTCCTGATCCTTGCGCTCGGCGCGGTGACGATGGTGCTCGGCGCGGTGCTCGCGGTGTTCTCGAACAACCTCAAGTACATCCTCGCCTGCTCCTCGCTCTCGCAGATCGGCTTTATCCTGCTGGGCGTGGCCATGATCTCCCTGCTCGGCGAGCACAATGCTCTCGCCGCGAACGGGACGGTTCTTTACATGCTGAACCACTCGCTCGTGAAGCTCACGCTCTTCCTCTTCGCGGGCGTCGTCTACGCAAACACCCACGCGCTCGACCTCAACGCCATCCGCGGCTTCGGGCGCGGCAAGCCCCTGCTGCACGCGGTGTTTCTCTGCGGCGCGGGGTCGCTCGCGGGCATTCCGGGCTCTTGCGGCTATCTCGGCAAGACCCTCCTGCACGAGGGCATTGTGGAGCTTGCCGCCGAAACCGGCAGCTGGGGCATCACGGCGGTGGAGTGGCTGTTTCTCTTCACGGGCGGGCTCACGACCGCGTATCTGCTGAAAATCTACGTCGCCGTCTTCTGGCAGAAGGCCCCGGTGGACGCGCACAGCCCCGCCCACTGGGGGACGCCGCTCTCCGTGCTCGCGCTCGTGCTGGCCGCGGCGGCGCTCCCGGTGCTGGGCCTGCTTCCGCACGCGCTGGCGGAGAAGCTCTCCTCTGCGGCGCTTGCCTTCACCGGCGGGCACCCCTTCTCCCACACGATCCACTATTTCGCGTGGACGAACCTCAAGGGCGTCTGCATCTCCGTCGCGATCGGTGCGCTGGTGTATGTGCTCTTCATCCGCCGCGCGCTCATGCGGCGGGAGAACGGCGAGCCGCGCTATCTCGACCGCTGGCCCGGCTGGCTGAGTCTGGAAGGGTGCGTCTACCGCCCCGTTTTCGGCATGCTCGACCGGATTCTCCGCGTCCTCTGCCGCGCCGTGTGCGACAGTCTCGACGCCGTGCTCCTGCTCCTGCGACGCACAGTTCTGCGCGACACGCGCCAGCGCGTGCGCCGCAGCGCCTTCAGCGCGCCGGTGCGCGCCATCGCCCGCAGCAGCGGCCGCAGCGAGGAGGACGTCGCCGACAAGGCGGGTACCTACCTGCGCATGGCGGGGCGGCTCTCCAACAGCCTGTCCTTCGCCCTGCTGATGACGTGTCTGGGGCTTTGCATCGTGCTGGTGTGCCTGTTGCTGCATGTCTTCTGACCTTACTTTATCAAAAAGGGCGATGCCCTTTTTGATAAAGTAGTTTTCGCTCCGCTCTGCGCCTTGCCCCGCCGCTTGCGGCGGGGCTGCGACACTCTCTCCGCGCATGGTGTTTTTTGCGACGTACACGCCGCCGCAAAAAACGGATTGGTATTTATTCGCGCCGCTGCGGCGCCGCGAACTCTGTGAGACTTTTTATCTGCAAAAATAAGAGAAGCCCTGCGGCCGCAGGGCTTCTTCTTTATTTTTGCAGGTTGGGGACTACGCCCAGCAGGACGAGCGGCTCGGAGCCGGTGTTGAAGACGCTGTGGCTGTGACCCTCGGGGCAGTAGTGGCACATGCCCGGACGGAAGGGATACTCCTCGCCATCGTCGAGACAGATGCCCTCGCCGGAGAGCACGAAGATCATCTCACAGCTCCCCTCGTGGGTGTGCAGGCCGATGGACGTCCCCTGCGGCAGCGTCATCTGCAGCACCTTGCAGTTGCCGTCGTCATAGGGGCGCGCCTGCAGCGTGCCGACGCCGCCCTTGAAGTGCTCCATCGGCACGGGCGTCATTTCATCAAAATTCAGCAGCATAATGCGTTCCTCCTCAGTTCAGAAAATCCTTGAGCTTCTTGCTGCGGGAGGGGTGGCGCAGCTTGCGCAGCGCCTTCGCCTCGATCTGGCGGATGCGCTCACGAGTGACATTGAACTCCTTGCCGACCTCCTCAAGCGTGCGGGTACGGCCGTCCTCGATGCCGAAGCGCAGCTTGAGCACCTTCTCCTCACGCGGGGTGAGCGTGCTCAGCACGTCCACCAGCTGCTCCTTGAGCAGCGTGAAGCTCGCCGCCTCGCTCGGCTCGGACGCACCCTCGTCGGGGATGAAGTCGCCGAGGTGGCTGTCCTCCTCCTCGCCGATGGGCGTCTCGAGGGACACCGGCTCCTGCGCGATCTTCAGGATCTCGCGCACCTTGTCGACGGGCATATTCATCTCCTCGCTGATCTCCTCGGGCGTCGGGTCGTGGCCCAGCTCCTGCAGGAGCTGGCGGCTCACGCGAATGACCTTGTTGATCGTCTCGACCATGTGCACCGGGATGCGGATGGTGCGCGCCTGGTCGGCGATGGCGCGGGTGATGGCCTGGCGGATCCACCACGTCGCATACGTCGAGAACTTATAGCCCTTCGTATAGTCGAACTTCTCCACGGCCTTGATCAGACCCAGATTGCCCTCCTGAATCAGGTCGAGGAAGAGCATCCCGCGGCCGACATAGCGCTTCGCGATGGACACGACCAGACGCAGGTTCGCCTCGGCGAGCTTCTGCTTGGCGCGCTCGCCGCGCTTGCACTCGGCATTGAGCGCCTTGCGCTCCTCGTCGGTGATCTCCTCGCCGCTCTCCTCGATCTCCTTGAGACGCTCCTTGGCTGCGTTGCCGGCGGTCATGGCCGTGGCCAGCTCGATCTCCTCGTCCGCCGTCAGCAGGGGAACCTTGCCGATCTCCTTGAGGTACATGCGCACGGGGTCGTCGATGTTAAAGCTGTCGACGAGCGTGTTCGGGTCGACGAGCTCCTCCTCCTCGATCTCGTTGATCTCCTCGAGGGCGGGCTCGCCGTCGTCGGGCATGTTCGCGAGGAAATCCTCCGTCCCGACCTCGATGCCGAGCTGCTCGAGCGAGTCGTAGATGTGGTCCATCTGCTCGCTGTCAAGATCCATCGCGTCGAGCACATCGGACAGCTCGCTCGCGTCGAGCTTGCCCTTTTTCGCGCCCTTGACGAACAGCTCCTTGAGCTTTTCGTGGGCGTTGATGAGCTGCGCCGCGGGGAGCGCGGCGATCCCCTTTTCATCGAGCTGCTTGCCCTTTTTCTTCTCCTCCGCCTGCTTCTTCGCGTCCTCGGCCAGCAGCTGGTCGGCCATGGCCTTGAGTTCCTTCTCGCTGTAGTGCTGTTCACTCATATTTGCTTTCCTCCGTAACCCTTTTTCTGTTTGTATTTCTCACAGGCGGCGGCCAGCGGATCCATCCCCGGCCCGGCACCCCGTTTTTCCGCTTCCTCCCGGATCACCCGGACATAGTCGCCGAGCGCGCGCTCCGCCGCCGCGGCGGACTGCGGCTTCTGCAGCAGTGCCGTCAGCTGCGCCATCTCCTCCGCGGAGAGGACGCCGCCCAGCTGCGCCAGCCGCTGCGGCTGGTCGCGCCCCCGGCTCTGCCAGAGGTATGTATAGATCTTCCCCAGCATCGGCGAGGAGAACTCCTCCTCGCGCAGGGGACTCTCCTCCCCGAAAAGGCCGTCGTCCTGCATCAGCAGGCGGATGACGCCCTCCTCGGCCATCGCGCTGCGCAGATTTTCGTACCGCAGGCCGCGCCCCGCAGGCTGCAGCGTCACGGCGGGGCTCATCTCGCGGCGCTCGCGGTCGCGCTTTTCCTTGCGCGCCTTGCGCTTGAAGGCGCGGTCCACCTCGAGCCGCAGCGCCTCGGCCGTCAGTCCCGCCGCCTCGGCGGCGCGCGCCGTGTAGATCTCGCGCTCCACGGCGTTTTCCAGCCCGGCCAGCACGCCGCTGACCTCCTCGGCATAGGCCACGCGCTGGCGGTCGTCGCTGAGGTCAAACTTCCCGGCCACCTCCGCGATGCGGAACTCGATGCCGTTCTCGCTGCCCGAGAGGAGCCGCTCGAACGCGTCGGGGCCGAAGTTTTTGATGAAGTCGTCCGCGTCCTGCTTTGTCGGCTGACCGTCGACCATCTTGTTCGGCAGCTTCAGCACACGGACGGTGAACTCGCTCTTGTCGAGGATCTCCAGCGCGCGCTGCGTGGCGAGCCGCCCGGCGTTATCGTTGTCGTAGCAGAGCACAAGCTCCTTCGTGTAGCGGCTGAGAAGCCGCGTCTGCTCGACCGTCAGCGCCGTTCCCATAGACGCCACGGCATTGTCGAAGCCCGCCTGATGGAGCGTCACGACGTCGAGGTTTCCCTCGCAGAGGATGATGTTCGGCCGCTTCGTCTTTTTCGCGAGGTTCAGCCCGTAGAGCACGCGCCGCTTGCTGTAGGTCAGCGTCTCGGTCGTGTTCATGTACTTCGGCTCGGACTTGTCGAGCACGCGGCTGCCGAAGCCGACAACGTCGCCCCGCACGTCGATCACCGGGAGCATGAGCCGGTTGCGGAACTTGTCGTATAGCCCGCCCTTCTTATTCTGCACCACAAGGCCCGCGCGGACGAGCTCGTCCTTGCTGTAGCCCTTCTGCGTCATGGCGCGCAGGAGACTGTCCCAGCTATCGGGCGCGGCGCCCATGCCGAAGCGCACGGCGACGCCGCGGCGGATCTGTCGCTTCTGGAGATAGGCGCGCACCGCCGCTCCCTCGGGACCCTGCAGCGTCTGGTAGTACCAGCGCGCGGCGTCGCGGTTCAGCTCGAGCATACGGCGGCGGAGCTTCTCCGTCCCGCCGTCGTTTTCCTCCTCCGGCACGGGGAGATTCACCCGCCGCGCCAGAAAGCGGATCGCGTCCGGATAGGAGAGGTTTTCGATCTCCATGATGAAGTTGATGACGCCGCCGCCCTTTTTGCACCCGAAGCAGTGATAGAACTGCTTGTCCTGCAGCACATGGAACGAGGGCGTTTTTTCATTGTGAAACGGACAGCAGCCCCAGTAGCTCCCGCCCTTGCTCGTGAGCGGGACGTATCCACCGACCACGTCGACAATGTCGTTGCGGGCGAGCAGCTCGTCCAGAAAGCTCTGTGAAAACAAAGCGCCATCCTCCCTTCCGCGCAGATTCTTCTAATGTAATATACGCCGCAAATGTGAAATTTCCTCTTTTTTCGGAAAATTTTTTTCAGGAAAATCCGGCTCCACTGCAAGCCGAAAGCCGTGCGGCCAAAACGGCCGCACGGCTCAAGCTATAAATGTCTCGCAGAGTTCGCGGCGAGAATTAAAATTCCGCGTTCCCCACGGTGCGCGGGTGCAGCTCAACGTCGCGGATATTGCTCACGCCCGTCAGATACATCACCATGCGCTCGAAGCCCAGGCCGAAGCCCGCGTGGTGGCAGGAGCCGTACCGGCGCAGGTCGCAGTACCACCAGTAGTCCTCCGGGTTCATGCCCAGCTCCTTGATGCGGCTCTCGAGCAGCTCCAGACGCTCCTCGCGCTGGCTGCCGCCGATGATCTCGCCGATGCCGGGGACAAGGCAGTCCGCCGCGGCGACGGTCTTGCCGTCGTCATTGAGACGCATGTAAAACGCCTTGATCTCCTTGGGATAGTCGGCCACGAACACGGGCTTCTTATAGACCTGCTCGGTCAGGAAGCGCTCGTGCTCGGTCTGCAGGTCGGTGCCCCACTCGACCTTATAGTCGAACTTGTCGTTGTGCTTCATGAGGATATCGACGGCCTCGGTATAGCTCACGCGGCCGAAGTCGCTCGTCATGACGTGCTCCAGACGCTCCCGCAGCCCCTTGTCCACGAAGCTGTTGAAGAAGTTGATCTCATCGGGGCAGCGCTCGAGCACGCGGCGGATGATGTGCTTGATCATCGCCTCGGCCACGTCCATGTCGCCCGCGAGGTCACAGAACGCCATCTCCGGCTCGATCATCCAGAACTCGGCGGCGTGGCGCTGGGTGTTGGAGTTCTCGGCACGGAACGTCGGGCCGAAGGTATACACGTCGCCGAAGGCCATGGCGAAGTTCTCGGCGTTAAGCTGGCCGGAGACGGTCAGGCTCGTCTTCTTGCCGAAGAAGTCCTGGCTGTAGTCCACGGTGCCGTCCTCCGTCTTGGGGACGTTGTTCAGGTCAAGCGTCGTCACCTGGAACATCTCGCCCGCGCCCTCGCAGTCGCTGCCCGTGATGATGGGTGTCTGGACATAGACAAAGCCGCGGCTCTGGAAGAACTCGTGCACGGCGTAGGCCGCGACGGAGCGGACGCGGAACGTCGCGGAGAAGAGGTTCGTCCGCGGGCGCAGATGCTGGATCGTGCGCAGGAACTCCACGCTGTGGCGCTTTTTCTGCAGGGGATAGTCGGGGGTGGACTTGCCCTCGATTTCGATGGAGGTGGCCTTGACCTCGAGCGGCTGCTTGGCCGCGGGCGTCAGCACGACGGTGCCCTTCACGATGAGGGCGGCGCCGACATTCTGCGCGGCAATCTCCTTATAATTCTCCAGCTCGTCGGCGGACATGACCACCTGCAGATTTCTGAAGCAGGAGCCGTCGTTCAGCTCGATAAAGCCGAAGGTCTTGAGGTCGCGGATCGTGCGGGCCCAGCCGCCGACGACAACCTCCTTGCCGGAGAGCGTTTCGCTGTCGGCAAAAATCGCTGCGATTCTTGTGCGTTCCATATACATTTCACCTTTTCTGTATCTGAAAGTAGTTTGAACATAGATATATGTATTATAGCCCAAATCCACGGCGTTTACAAGGACGGATTTTCCCGGGAAACGGGGAAAAAGGCACACACCGCAAATGCGGCGCGTGCCTTTTGAAAGAATCCCGTCAGTTCGTCTGCTCAAACATGTAGCAGGTGGATGCGCTGCGCCAGTTCAGGGAGAAGTACCCGTTGGAATAGCGCAGATAGTAGCCGCCGAGCGAGAGACGGCTGGAGCTGTAGCTCGCTCTGGAGCCGGAGGTGCTGATGCTGAGGGACGAATAGCCGTAGCGGCCGAGGTAATAGTTCGCACCGCCGCTCGTGAAGCCGAGCTTGCCGCCGCTGTAAGTCCAGAGCATATCGTCCGTGACGTCGGAGACAATCTGCCCGTTCGACACGGTCACGGCCGTCACGCCGAGCGCCCCGCCGGTGTGCGTGAGGGCGTAGTATTTACCGTAGGAGTAGACCGTGATGACATAGCTGCTGCCACTGCTGATGGAGGAGACGGAGCGGTAGGTCGTGGTCACGATCGGCTCGGTATAGCTCTCGCCGCAGCGCGTGCAGGTGTAGACATACTGCCCGTCCTGCTCGGTGCGGACGTAATCATGGCCGAGGGCGGGGATCGTCTCGGTATAGCTGTCACCGCAGCCGGCGCAGGTGTAGGTCATCGTGCCGCTTTCGGTGCAGGTCGCGGGGGCGGTCGTCTCCTCGGTGTAGTGGTGCGCGTGGACGGTGACGGCATAGCGCACGCCGCCGAGCACCACGCTCGTCTCACCCTCGGAGACGCCGGTGATCGTCACGTCATAGTCGGCCTCCTGCGCCCGGTAGAGCTGCCACTGCTCATTGACGTTGCCGGCACCCGGATAGGACGCCGCGAACGAGGAGCTATAGCGGTCGAGATAGGCGCTGCCGCTCGTGATGGAAAACGTCTCGCCGAGGTCACTGATCGTGAGCACCTGCGCCGTGTCGGAGAGCGTCAGGTTCGACGAGTGCGTCCCCGCCGTCAGGCTGAGGTAGCGTCCGTCGGCGCTCTGTACGGTATAGCCGCCGGGGACGGCCTTGATCGTCCAGAGATAGGCATCATAGCTGCCGCCCGCGCTGTAGCTCACGCAGGCAAGGCCGCTGACGGTGCCCGCGCCGTCCCAGGAGCTATAGTAGGTGGAGCTGTTCGTCGTGAGCAGGCTGCCATTGCAGACCAGCAGATACCGACCCTCGGAAACGCTCGTCACACGGCTGTAGCCCGCGGCGTTCGCGCGCACTGAGACGCTCACGATCGAGGCATCCGCCGTCTCCGTGATATCGGCGTTCGCGGTGGTGAAGGTGTAGCTCCCGCCGACCTGAAGGTTCACGGCGACGGTGGGGATCAGCTCCTCCGTATAGGCGTCGCCGCAGCGCGTGCAGGTATAGGTCAGCGTATCGCCGTCCTTCGTGCAGGTGTAGTCATGGCCGGGCGCAGCGATGACCGCGTCGGTATAGCTGTCCCCGCAGCGCTCGCAGGTGTGCGTCGTATAGCCATTCTCCGTGCAGGTCGGGGCCGTCACAACCGCATCGTAGTCATGGCCAAGCGCCGCGGTCGCCGCGTCGGTATAGCTGTCCCCGCAGCGCTCGCAGGTGTGCGTCGTATAGCCATCCTCCGTGCAGGTCGGGGCCGTCACAACGGAACGGTAGTCATGGCCGAGGGCAGGCGTTGTCTCGGTGTAGCTGTCACCGCAGCCGGTGCAGGTATAGGTCGTCTCGCCGGGTTGGGTGCAGGTCGCCGCGCTGACGGATGCCGTATAGTGGTGGCCGGTCGCGGGCAGCACCTCGGTATAACTGTCGCCGCAGCGCGTGCAGGTATAGCGCGCCGCGCCATCTTCCGTGCAGCTGGCGGGGGTGATCTCTGCCGCGTAGTCGTGGCCGAGGGCCGCGGTCTCGTCCGCGGTGTGGCTTTCACCGCAGCGCGTGCAGGTATAGGTCGTATAGCCGCCGTTCCCGCAGGTGGGTGCGGTCACAACCGCGTCATAATCATGGCCGAGGGCGGGAACGGTCTGTGTGTAGCTGTCACCGCATGCGGCGCAGGTGTAGGTGATGCTGCCCGCTTCGGTGCAGGTCGGAGCCGTCCGGGCGGTCACCTGATAGTTGTGGACGTGATTCTCCTCGACGTTGATGACATAGCGCGTGCCGCCGATGACATAGTACGTCGAACCCGCGCCGGTGCCGGTAAAGGACAGCTCGGTCGCGGCGGACGCGCCGGTCGTCACGGTGCCGGAGGCCGCGGCGCGCGCGAAGTTCGCGCCGTCATAGCTGCCCCAGGCGATTTCAGACAGCTGCCACCAGTAATTGCGCGCCGTCGTCAAAACAACCTGAATATAGCGGAAGCTCTCAACCGAATCGGGCACGGCGTAGGTGGACGTGACGGCTCTGGAGCTGCTGCTCGTATAGGTGCCGATGCTCGTCCAGTCCGCGCCGTCGGCGGAGACCTGTACGCTCGCGTTCGTGCAGTAGTCGCCGTGCGCGGGAGCGGAAATCTGCACCGCGTCGAAGCGCACCTGCGCGCCGAGATCCACGCGGGCATACATGCCGCGCGTCTGGCTGCCGGTCGACCAGTAGTAGGTGGAGGTATCGCCGTCGATGAGCTTATCGGCCGTGCAGTTATAGCCGCCGTCCGTATACCCGCCGACAGACGCGGAAGCGCTCGCTGCGTAGGAGACGGTGGTGCCCGTCCCGGCGACGGTGCGGAGGTTCGCGGCGGCGACGGCGGCATTGCCCGCCTTCGTGACCGTCTGCTCGCCGTCAAGCGTATAGACCCCGGACGTCTCACCGACCTTCATGCTGACATACTCGCGCGGAAGCAGCTCGCTGTAGCGCTCGCCGCAGCGGGTGCAGGTGTAGATCGTGTCGCCGTCGTCATCCGTGGCGGCATAGTCGTGGCCGAGCGCGGGGGATCGTCTCGGTGTAGCTCTCGCCGCAGTCGGTGCAGGTATAGGTGACGCTGCCCGCCTGCGTGCAGGTCGCGGTCTGCGCGGCGGTCTGCTGATAGTTGTGCACCTGCGCGGGGGGATCGGTGTTGATGCTGCCATCGGCGTTGAAGCCGCCGGGGACAACGGAGGTATCCAGCGAGGAGGTGTAGCTGCCGTCCATCGCAAGGCCCATTGCGCGCAGCGGCAGACGGATCTTCGCCGCTTCCTGCGTCTGCGTCTCCGCGCCGGGGTAGTCGCTCCACATGCAGAACATACCGCCGATGACCGAGGACGTGCTCAGCGTCGAGCCGCAGACCTTATAGTTGCTCCAGTTGGATGCATAGGTATAGCCGCTGTCGAAGTTGTCGTTCTTGCCGAGGACATAGTAAAAGTCGCCGGTGGTGTTGATGATGCGGAAGCCGTCGCTCGCGAGGTTCGACGCCGAGCGCGGCGAATAGCCGCTCCAGCCGCTCGACCAGTAGCACACGACGATGTCCTTATCAAAGGTATAGGTCGTGGAACCGACGGCGGCGCTCGTCCGGTTAGCGAACTCGATGCCGTCGTTGAAGGCGATGGGCGTCATGCCCGCGCTCTTCACCATCGTGGAGAGCGCGTTGACGTACTTGATGAAGTAGCCGTATTTGCCGCTGCTCTGCAGGCTGCCGAAGCCCATGGAGCCGCTGGTATAGCGGTCATTGGCGTACTCGTCGGCGCCGAAGTTGAAATATTTGCAGCCCTTGGCGGCGAAGTAGTCGATGTACTTCTGAATGAACGCCTGCGTGAAGGCGACCGCCGTGCTGTTTGTCACGTCGATCGTCCGCGACGAGCCGTTATAGCTGCAGGTCGTCCCGGTGAGCGAAGACGCCGCCTGCAAAATGGCGTCCATGTGGCCGGGGCTGTTGAGCAACGGGATGATCTCGATCCCGGCGGCATTGGCGGCGGCGAAGATTTCGTTCATCTCGCTCTCCGTCCACTCGCCGCTCGAGGCGGAGGTATAGGCGGTGTTGCCCGCGTGTACCGCTGCGGAGACATCCGCCGACGCGTAGGCGGTGCCATTCACCGTGATGGACATATCATCGAGCAGAAAGCGCATGCCGTCGTTTCCGACGGCGAGCATGACGTGCGTATAGCCGTCCGCCTTCGCCTCATAGATGAACGATTTGACCCAGTCGGGGGTGAAATACTTTCGTCCGCTGTCGAGCATGGCGATCTTCATATAATCGCCGCTGCCGGCCGCGAACGCCGCCGTCGGGAGCATGCACAGCAGCATGCAGACCGCGAGCAGAATCGAGCATAGCTTTTTTCCTCGCTTCACTTGATTTCCTCCTGTCTTTTGTCGCAATTTTTGGAAGTAACTGGAAACTGCCTCCATCATATAGGACGCGCTCCGTTTTTGCAACAGTTTTTTTGACGTTCTTTGAAAAAGAATTACTCTCCGCTAACCGCGTAAGTCCAGAAGGGGCGGCCGGGGCCAAAGGCCGCGATGTTCTTCATCGCGCGGGCATAGGTGCCGCCGCCCACCACGAGCGGCTCGCCCATGTCGCCGGTCTGTTCGCGGTATGCCGCAAGCAGGCTCCGGATGACGCGACTGTTTTTGTCCATATAGACCGGGCGCATCTCGTGGCGCTTCCACACGCGCAGCCCGTAGGGCGCGGCGGCCGCCCGCATCCGCGCGAGCACCGTCTCGCCCGAGGCGGTCACGGGATAACGGATGTCGAAATAGACGCGCACCTCGCCCTCCTCCACCGCGAGCTGTCCCGCGTTGATCGTGAGCAGGCCGCGCATGGCGTAGACGCAGGCGATGGCGGGGCCTTTGTCGTCCTCCACGCCGCGGCCGTAGAGCTGTCCGTCCGCGAGCGTCCCGGCAAAGGGCGAGCAGCTCCACCCCTCACCCGCGGGGACGGTATCGAGGTGGGCGTGGATGCCGATCAGCTCCTCCCCTCGCCGATCTCGGCGTAGCCGTAGCGGTAGTTGGCATTTTTTGTGCGGAAGCCGAAGCTCCGGCAGAGCGCGAGCACATAGTCCAGCGCCCGCGCAGGGCTCTCGGTGCCGGACTTTTCGCGCAGCGCCGTCAGGAACATCAGACCGGCCTGTCCGCCGCCGGCGACCTCGATCGGTCCGTAAATTGTGGTGCGCAGATCCATGAAGGTAAAGCCCTCGATCACGCCCAGCCCGACGATGCACGCCACCGCCAGAACCGCCGTGAGAACGGCCTTGCCCTCACTTTTCAGGCCGCTGATGGACATGCTGGTGCCGAACGACGCCAGCACGAACGGCAGCGCGAAGGTATAGGTCATGTCCGTGAAGCCGGTCAGGTCGATGATGTCCGAGGGGATGATCTCCAGCTCGCCGCCGAAGATCTCAAACACGAACATCACGAGCACCGATGTTTCATGTTCGGGCCGAGCATCACGGCGTCAAAATCCGCGTGGGTGAAGAAATAGCCGATCTCCAGCCCCCCGGGGCAGACCTCCTCGCGCAGCATATAGCCGAATGTCTCCTGCGCGATCCGGTTTGTCAGTTCGCGCAGCGGCGAGTGCTCCACATACGGCCACGGGCGGTAGCGGCACTGGCACTCCGTGCGCAGACCGAAGAGCTGCCCGAGCTCCATGCAGTGGCGCACCAGCTGTTCCTCGCACGAGCCGAGCTTCGAGCGGCAGGACGCGGCGGCATGGAACACGCCGCTCTCCAGCGACAGAAGCCTGACGTTGTTGATCGTCAGCGCGCGGACGCCGGTCTCGATGTGCATCTGTCCGGCGTAGCGCGCGTCCAGCCGCAGCGTGAAGGCTCTGTCACAGACGGGCTACCCCTCATAGCTGCGGTCGAGCAGCACGCGGTCGGAGCAGGAGCAGGCCACGAACGTCGCGCCCTCCTCGTCGCCGTCGAGATTGATCATGCGTTTTGCCTTCAAAAGACTCTTGTCGAGCTGCTCGGCGCCGATCGTCGTCCCGTCCGCCGTCAGGATGCCGTCCTCCAGGCGCAGGGCGCCCTACGGCAGGTGCTGCGCGAGAACGTCGAAGCCGGTAACCGGGCGCTCTCCTGCGGGGAGATCGCGGAATGGGAGAAGCACTCCAAGCAGTTCCACAAGATCTTCTACGCCTATGCGCAGAGCCCCTGTCTCGACGAAGCGGACGCCAAGCTCCGCCCCCGGCTCGAGCTGCTCTCGTGCATCTACTATCAGTCCGCCAGCCGCGAAAAGATCAACAAGGAGCATAACGAAATCCTCCGGCTCGTTCTGGACGACAACTTCGAGGCGGCGCAAAAGCTGATGCGCGCCCACCTCGAGTGCGACATGCTCTACGCCATCAAGGGCTATCACGCCTATAAGGAGAATCTGTAATATGCGCAAAAAGCAGTCCTGCTCCGGGAGCAGGACTGCTTTTTTCATGTTCGGGTGCCGGTGTTTATTTCTGTTTTCTTTATTATAGTGGGATGCGTTCCTCAGGACACGCGACCATGAAATTTATGAGCGCCGCTTAATGGCAGCTGTGTCCGCCGCAGCCGTGGCTGCCGCAGGTATGGCCGCCCTCACCGTGCTCGTGGTCGTGGTGGCTGCAGTGAACATCTGGGTCATAGCCCAGATGTTCACTGCAGCGCGTTCACCGCCGCGTCCGCCTCACCGCTGGCGCCGCCATAGAGCCTGATGTCCGCTTCTGCCAGCGCCGCCTGCGCGCCGCCACCGATTCCGCCGCAGATCAGGGCATCCACGCCCTGCCGCATCAGAAAATCCGCCAGCGCGCCGTGGCCGCTGCCGTTGGTATCGACGACTTCCGCACGGACAATTCTGCCGTCCGCCGTCTCATAGATTTTAAACTGCTCCGTGTGGCCGAAATGCTGGAAAATCCGGCCGTCTTCATAGGTAACCGCAATTTTCATAGGTAAATCTCCTTTTGGTCTGTCGTTGTATTTTCCCCCGCAGATACTCGAAATCACTTTCTTTGAAAATCGGATCGTCCTTCAGCATATATACACACTTGAAGCTGTGGATAAATCGCTGCTTATAGTTCAGGTCAGACGCCACGGTCTCATAGAACCCTCTGCCATATTTCCGATCCTCTTCCGATTCACATTTCAAAAATCCCGTGCTCTTTTTCAGCAGCTCTGGCGCGGCTTTCACCCTGTGCTGCGCATCGGCCGCACGATACCGCAAATCGCGGAGGTATACCCCACCCCGTGAACCTCCGCTGCGCACATGCTCCATCCAACGAGAATACGATATCGCCGATCACGGCTTCCCGAAGTACGTTGCTTCCCCCGATGAGCGGAGGAACGGAATCAAGCACGCCGGAGAGGGAAAACCGGTCATATACCGGCAAAAAGATAATTTGAAAATGTAGGACTACAATACATCTTGGGCTTTGCCGACGCTGTTTGAGAAGACGGCTGCCGAACTGGGGATCCGGCATAAACTGATTCGCCCCTATACGCCGCGCCACAACAGAAAAGTCGAGCGCAGCCACCGTGAGGATCAGAAGCTCTTCTATTCCTGTCACCCCTTCTATTCTCTGGATGATTTTGTAAAGCAGCTCGCCGTCCATAACCGCCGCTCCAACAACTTACCCATGAGACCGCTCCACTGACTTTCTCCCTTCGAGTTCGCTGTTCAATATGTTTGACAAACCTACAAATCGCCCGGGGTGGCGCGCCCGTCCTTCTCCGCGCGCAAAAAAACAGCGGGCAGAGAACTGCCCGCCGTCATCGGATTATTTATACTGCGCGTAGCTGCCGCCCGTACTGCCGCGCAGAGCGCCGCGGCGGCGCAGCTGCGTGACCGTCACCGTCTCCGCGCCGACGGCCTCCTCCACCATGGAGAACACCATCACCATCAGCGCCGCGTTCGGGAACGGGCAGAACTCGCCCGGGTTCGTCATCGAAACCATCAGCATCGCCAGATAGCTCAGCAGCATCGCGCCCACGAACGGATCCTTCCGCCCGCGCAGCAGCAGGCTGAACCGGTCGCGAATCAGCACGCCGTAGGCGAAGATGCCCACGATGCCCATGCTGCCGATGACCTGCGCGACGAGGTTGTGGTAAAACGCCATGCTGCCCGGTACGATCACGGCCAGCGCGGAGTGCGCCGTGTTGCCGAGACCCGTGCCGAAGAGCGGGTGGCGCAGGAAGTCCTGCACGCCGGCGGCGAGCAGCTTCCAGCGGTCCTCGTCGCCCGAGATCAGGTGGCCGCTGCCGCTGAGACGGAACTCATAGAGCGACTTGACCGCGTCCATGCCGAACAGGGCCAGCGCCGCGGCGCCCGCCGCCGTCAGGCCCAGCATCGCCCATTTGCTGACAACGCCCGTGCGCACCAGATAGACGCAGCACAGCACCAGCAGCACCGCGCCGAACACGAGCGCCGTGCGGCTGCCCGTCAGCAGCAGCGCGGCCATGAATACCGGCGCGCTCAGCAGGTGGTACTTCTTCAGCCCCGCCAGATAAAACGGCATCGGCAGCGTCGTGAGCAGGATCGTCGCGGCGAAGTTGCGGTAGCTCAGATAGAGCGCGGAACCGCTCTCGATGAACTCCTGCCAGTTTTTGGCGTAGGTCACCGCCACCACGAGCACCATGCCCCAGCCCAGCGCGCAGAAAATCTGTGCGAAGCGGACCTGCAGGTTATATGTACGGTGCTCGCGCAGCTGCGAGCGGAACAGGACATACACGCCCAGCATACACACGCCGAGCCCCAGCATGTAATACAGCGACAGCGGGTTGGTGTACTGCTCCCAGCTGATGACGCCGCAGCCGCCGAGGATCGTCGCCGCGGAGACGAGAATCAGGCCCCGCGCGCTCGTCCCGAGACGCAGCTCCACGGGCCATGTCGTCAGGTGCAGCACGAGCGAGGTCATGAGCGGGATCAGCAGGAACACGCACGGCAGGAAGCTGCCGAGGTTTTCATATTCAGATGTCGAGAGCAGGAAGATCATGCCGAACGGCGTAATCGCGGCGATCAAATCCGGGCAGAACGCCAGAAACCAGCTCGCGAGCAGACCGAGCACAATCACGCCGAGCACCGGCTGGCCCGTGGCCAGCGCCGCCAGCATCACCAGAAGCAGCAGCGGGAAGTACCAGCAGCTGTTCCACAGCTGCACCGTCCCGTCGGAAAGGCGGGCAAACAGACTCTTGCCGCGTGCGAGCAGCAGGTCGGTCTGATCTGTTGTCAAATGAAAATGTAAGCGCTTCATATATCCACCGTGTCCTTTCAGTACACGTCGCCATAACGGCGGGTGCGTTTGCCCGCGATGGCGGTCTGAATCTTAAATAAATCTTAATTATTTGTGAATTAAGTGATGAACTTTTTTCAAGTTGCATGGTTTTTACAACTTTTATTCCCCGTTCTCTCTGGGTTCAGTTTGCAACTCTATCACGTTCCATGCAAATTGTCAAGAGTTAAACGCACAGTTTTTGGCGAACAATTCTGCTGCTTTTGTACGTTTTTATCGTGTTTCTGGTATTTCATACCATTGCTCAGGCGCGCAAACCGTGCTGCCGCATGGCTTTGGCGGATTCGGTGAAACACGCCCGTTCCTGGCGGCGGATCGTCATAACATTTCCGTCACATATTTGTTACATCTGGTCTCGGGATACCCTTGCGCGGCGTGCGGCGCAAAATTGTGTGGCATCTGTCCAGAAGATATGCTATAATGAATTTGCAAACTGGTATATTTGCCCGATTTTTGAGAGGAGAAAACAAATGAACCGCCAATTCCCCCGGCTGGAGGTGGACGCAGGCCGGATCCGCAGCAACGCACAGCAGATCGCGGCGCGCTGCCGTGCGCGCGGCATTGCCGTCTGCGGCGTCATCAAGGGTGTCAACGGCCTGCCGGAAATCGTCCGTACATATAAGGAGGCCGGCATCGCTGAGCTCGGCACGAGCCGCATCGAACAGATCGTTCGCTGCCGCGAGGCCGGGATCGAAGGGCCGTATCTGCTGATCCGGATTCCGGGGCTCTCGGAGCTGCCGGATGTGGTGCGCCAGTGCGACTGCTCGCTGCAGAGCGAGCGCGCGGTGCTCGACGCGCTCGCGCGCGAGTGCGCGCGGCAGGAAAAAACGCACAGCGTCATCGTCATGGCCGACCTCGGCGACCTGCGCGAGGGCTTCTGGGATCGCGAGGAGATGGTCGAAACCTGCGTGCATGTGGAGCGGGAGCTGCCGCACGTGCATCTGCGCGGCGTCGGCGTAAATCTCTCGTGCTACGGCTCCATCAGGCCCACGCCGGAAAAGATGAACGAGCTGATTGACATCGCGCGCGAAGTGGAGCGGCGCATCGGCCGTCCGCTTGAGACCGTCTCCGGCGGCGCGACCAGCTCCTATACCCTCGTGCACAGTGGGGCCATGCCGGAGGGGATCAACCACCTGCGCATCGGCGAGAATATCCTGCTCGCGAAGGATCTCCAGATCGACTGGGGCATCCGCGGCATGGACTATCTGCAGATGGACGCGTTCACGCTGCGCGCGGAGATCATCGAGCTGCGGCGTAAGCCCACCTATCCGCAGGGGGAGTTCGCCATCGACGCCTTCGGCCACAAGCCGGTCTATACCGACCGGGGCGTCCGTCTGCGGGCGCTCGTCGCGCTCGGCCGCGCCGACGTGGGTGAGCTGGAGTCGCTGCGCCCCGTGCAGCCGGGCATCCGTGTGGTGGGCGGCTCGTCCGACCACTGTATCCTCGACGTGGAGGACTGTCCCCTGCCGCTGCGGGTCGGAGATGTGATCGACTTCCGCCTGTGCTACAGCCATGTGCTCTACGCCACGGGGCGAGATGATCTGCCCGTCATGGTGCATCCGTAATATGCCAATACGCCGGGCCATGCCCGCCCGGCGTCAGATTTTCATTTTGAATAGGAGGGGTTTTCTTGAACACTCAGACCGCAGGCTTCGCCGTCCTGCTGCTCGACGCGGCCATTGCCCTGTTTTCCTTCTTCGTCGTGGCGCCGTGCGTGCTCAACGCCGTGAGCCTGTTCGGCGTACAGAAGCAGTTCGCCAGGACCATGATCGACGAGGGCGTCATCTCCGAGGAGGCCGTGCAGCGTCTCCACCCGAAAAAGCAGATCGCGGGCGTGATCGTTTCGGTGGTACTGGTGGCCGTTCTCGGCGGCATCTGCTGGCGCAACGCGCCGGCGGGATACTTCTGCGGCGGCCTGCCGCTGATCGCGGGCTTTCTGAAGTACCGCAGCATCGTTCAGTTCAACAGTCTCACCGTGCAGCGCTTCCGCAACACCTATAAAGACGAGATGGACACGAACAAGTACAACAAGTACGTCGACGCGCACTTCTGATCCCCGTCTCCGCGAAAAAAAGCCCATTGCTATGGCCGCGCGCCATAGCAATGGGCTTTTTTATTGTGTCGTTTTCTGGTTTTTTACTTAACCAGCTCGATCAGAGCCGTCTCCGCAGCGTCGCCGCGGCGGATGCCGGTACGGATGATGCGGGTGTAACCGCCGTTGCGCTCGGCATACGCAGGAGCAATCTCCTTGAACAGCTTGTTGGCAACGTCCTCTCTGGTAATGAAGCTCAGCGCCTGACGATAGGCAGCCAGATCACCCTTCTTGCCCAGGGTAATCATCTTTTCAGCCAGGGGGCGGATCTCCTTGGCGCGGGTGATGGTGGTCTCCATCCGGCCCTTGTCCAGGAAATCGGTCACCTGCTGACGGAGCATCGCCTTACGCTGATCGGTAGTTTTACCGAGCTTACGAGTTCCGGGCATTTGTGTTTCCTCCTTGATCGGATCTGCAGCGCATCAGCGGAGCAGTCAGTTGTTTTCTTCGTCGGCCAGGGACAGGCCCATCATGGCCAGCTTGTTGATGACCTCTTCCAGGGACTTGCGTCCGAGGTTGCGCACCTTCATCATCTCGTCCTCCGTCTTGGAGATCAGATCCTCGACGGTGTTGATGTTCGCGCGCTTGAGGCAGTTGAAGCTGCGCACGGACAGATCCAGCTCCTCGATCGTCAGCTCCAGCACCTTGCTCTTGGAGTCCGTGGGCTTCTCGACAACGGTGGACTTGTCACCCAGCGCGTCGGAGAGGTCGGTGAACAGGGCAAAGTGGTCGCAGAGGATCTTCGCGCCCAGAGACACAGCGTCCCGGGCGGTAATGGTGGAATCCGTCCAGACCTCCAGCGTCAGCTTGTCAAAGTCGCTCATGCTGCCGACGCGGGTGTTTTCCACCGTGTAGTTGACCTTGTACACGGGGGTATAGATGGAGTCGATAGGAATCACACCGATCACGCCGCCCCGCAGGGCCTTGTTGCGGTCGGCGGACACATAGCCGCGACCGTGGCTGAGGGTGATTTCCATGCTCAGCGTGGCGCCCACGTCGAGGGTCGCGATGTGCAGGTCGGGGTTGAGCACCTCGACCTCGCCGTCGGCCTTGATGTCGCCGGCGGTCACCTCGCAGG
>ERZ773187.688-NODE-688-length-31051-cov-10.016325_pt1 | contig 31051 bp, 28 predicted proteins | sample MGYA00511242_ERZ773187 | MGnify/ENA primary metagenome ERZ773187 (study PRJEB29015, sample SAMEA2737744) | human gut metagenome | biome: human gut; feature: human-associated habitat; material: faeces | place: China | collected 2012 ...
CAACAACTGTCGGATTTTAGTAAATATCTATCCGGTACGAAGCCCGGCCTCTTGGTTTTTAGTTTCGTTTCGTACATGCAAAAAAAAATAACCGACGCCTTTTATATCGTCGATTATTCATTTGTTTGCAGCGGCGGCATTTTGCCCCATCTGCTGGCAGTAATGCAATAGATTGCGAAGGCATGCAAAACTTTATTTGATCTAACTGGCTGATTTTTCGACGCCAGCTGCTGCATAAACTGCAGCAATAGCACTATTTGCTAAAATCTCTTGCCGCCACCATGCACTGGCAAGCCCCGCAGTTTGCTCATTCCAGCCTATCCATACCGACTCATCACTGGTCTGTGCTAAAACCTGCTTTTCTATTAGCGCTCCGCTTTCTATAAAACGCTGGGCTAAATAGCGAGGCAGATAACCGCAACCGAGGCCGTTTATTTGCAGTTCGAGTTTAGTTTTAAAGTCAAAGACGGTGATGGCCTCTTGATCGTCGAGCAACTGAGACGAAACCGCACAGCCAGGCAAACTATTATCTCCCACCACGATAGCGCGGTAATTTTTAATAACGCGTCGGTTAATAGGTTCGGCTTCCTGAGCCAGGGGGTGATGCGGCGCCACTACGAAGACCTGCTCCAGTTTACCAAGACAGGCAAAGCCAAAGGCACTGAGCTGGGGAGGCTCATGGAGTGCACCGACGATAATGTCCGCCCGGCCCTGAATTAGCGCCTCCCAGGACCCGGCCAGCACGCCGTTGATAAATTTCAGCCGCGTGACGCTATGGCGCGCATAAAAAGCCTCGATCAACGGAGCCAGTAACGAAAACGGAAAGGTATCATCCACGCCAATGACCAGTTCATTTTCCCATCCCTGGTGCAGTTTAATAGCCTGTTTTTCCAGCTCCCGCACGGCGTGCAGTACATCCCGCCCCTTCTCCAGCAGCATTTGCCCGGTACGGGTAAAGCGGGCGCGGTGCCCGGTACGATCGAGGATCTGGATATTGAGATCGCTTTCCAGCTTGTGCACGGTATAGCTGAGCGCCGAGGGCGTTTTAAACAGTTTTGCCGACGCAGCGGCAAAACTGCCCTCTTTTTCCAGCGCATCGAGGATGATAAGAACATCCAGCAGTGGTTTCATGCTTCCCCCTTGTGGCGCAATTGCCTCCGCGGGCTGCATCACTCCATCGGCATAACCAGCGGATCGGGAAATTGATACTCAAATCCCAGTTCGTGACAGATACGGTTACCATCAATCACTTTGCCTTTTCTTTCGCCCTGCGCATCGTGGAAATGCGGAGGTTCCAGACCAAGCTGACGCGCCATAACCGGGTAGAAGGTGCTACGAGCGGGATGAGAGGGCGCACATATATTATAGATGTGTCCGCCTTTTGGAGCCTGCAAAAGCAGGGTAATTGCCGCGATGACATCTTCAAGATGCACAAGATTAACGCCATGTTGCCCGTCCGGCGCCGTTTTCCCCGCAAAGAAACGACCCGGGTGACGCCCCGGCCCGACCAGGCCCGCAAGACGCAGGATATCAACCTGTGTACCCGGTAAATTGTGCAGCCAGTCCTCCAGGTCTTTTAATACCCGTCCGCTCGCGGTGACCGGCGCGCGCGGACTGTCCTCTTTTACCGTTCCTTCGGTATCGCCATAGACCGAGGTTGAACTGGTAAAGATAATGCGTGGAATATCATGGGCCAGGGCGCTGTCGACAATCTCCTGCATCGCCTGCAGGTAGAATCCGTCTCCCGGTCCGGTTCGGCGGGCGGGCAGCGTAATGACCAGCGCGTCGACATTCATCAACGTATCCAGATCGTCGGCATCGCAGATAAGTTCTGGCTCCAGGCGCAATTCGACCCCTTCGATACCGCACATCCGCGCGGCTTCCACGCCGTCTGCGGTGGTTTTACTGCCTGTCACCTGCCAGCCTCTTGCCGTTAATGACATCGCCAGCGGCATCCCTAACCACCCTAAACCGACAATTGCGACCTTTTTCATCCGTCTTCTCCTGACATTTACGCGTCTCTGTTAAGGCTACGCCAGCCGTCCGGAACTGACAATTCATAGCTACAATATGAAATGAATTAATGATTAAAAAAAGCCCTTGCTTTCAGTGACACAAGTGGTTTAGGTTAAAAGACATCACATGAATAAGCATTCATCGAGAATTTTATGACACGCGTTCAATTTAAACACCACCATCATCACCATCATCCTGACTAGTCTTTCAGGCGATGTGTGCTGGAAGACATTCAGATCTTCCAGTGGTGCATGAACGCAAGAAAAGCCCCCGGAAGATCTTCTTCCGGGGGCTTTTTTTTGGATCGTATTCAGACAGGTTAAAACAGGATCACGAGGAACCAACAATGTTAGATAATTCACGTTTACGCATAGCTATTCAGAAATCAGGCCGTTTGAGCGATGATTCACGCGAGCTTCTGGCGCGCTGCGGCATTAAAATTAACCTGCACACACAGCGCCTGATCGCGCTGGCAGAGAATATGCCGATTGATATTCTGCGCGTACGTGATGACGATATTCCAGGCCTGGTGATGGATGGCGTGGTGGATCTGGGCATTATTGGCGAGAACGTGCTGGAAGAAGAGCTACTGACCCGCCGTGCGCAGGGTGAGGATCCGCGTTACTTTACGCTACGTCGTCTGGACTTCGGCGGTTGCCGCCTGTCGCTGGCAACCCCGGCTGACGAAGCCTGGGACGGCCCGGCCTCCCTCAATGGTAAGCGCATCGCCACCTCTTATCCGCACCTGCTGAAGCGTTACCTCGACCAGAAAGGGGTGCAATTTAAATCCTGTCTGTTGAATGGTTCAGTTGAGGTCGCGCCGCGCGCCGGACTGGCCGATGCCATCTGTGACCTGGTTTCCACCGGTGCGACCCTTGAGGCGAATGGCCTGCGTGAAGTGGAAGTCATGTTCCGTTCAAAAGCCTGTCTCATTCAGCGCGATGGCGAGATGCCTGATGCCAAACAGCAGCTGATTGACCGCCTGCTGACCCGTATCCAGGGCGTTATCCAGGCGCGTGAATCCAAATACATCATGATGCACGCCCCGACCGAGCGTCTGGACGAAGTGATTGCCCTGCTGCCGGGTGCCGAGCGCCCAACTATTCTTCCGCTGGCAGGCGATCAGCAGCGCGTAGCAATGCACATGGTGAGCAGCGAAACCCTCTTCTGGGAAACCATGGAAAAACTGAAATCGCTGGGTGCCAGTTCTATCCTGGTACTGCCTATTGAGAAGATGATGGAGTAATGGCCATGAGCTTTAACACAATCATCGACTGGAATAGCTGTAGTGCCGCGCAGCAAGGGGAATTACTGATGCGCCCGGCGATCTCCGCCTCCGACAGCATTACCCGTACCGTTGCGGAGATTCTCGAAAACGTCAAAAAACGTGGCGATGACGCACTGCGTGAATACAGTGCTAAGTTCGATAAAATCGAGGTGCAGGCCCTGAAGGTCAGTGCGGAAGAGATTGATGCCGCCAGCGCGCGCCTGAGCGATGAACTGAAGCAGGCGATGGCCGTTGCTGTAAAGAATATCGACACCTTCCACACGGCGCAGAAACTGCAAAACGTCGATATCGAAACCCTGCCAGGCGTGCGCTGCCAGCAGGTAACCCGCCCGATTGACTCCGTCGGCCTTTATATCCCTGGGGGCTCAGCCCCTCTCTTTTCTACCGTATTAATGCTGGCGACCCCGGCACGCATTGCGGGTTGCCGTAAAGTGGTGCTCTGCTCTCCTCCGCCGATTGCCGATGAGATCCTCTATGCCGCACAGCTGTGCGGCGTGCAGGAAATCTTCAACGTGGGTGGCGCGCAGGCTATCGCAGCGCTGGCGCTGGGCACCGATTCGATTCCTCGCGTGGATAAGATCTTTGGCCCTGGCAATGCCTTCGTGACCGAAGCCAAGCGCCAGGTGAGCCAGCGTCTGGACGGCGCGGCCATTGATATGCCTGCCGGCCCTTCTGAAGTGCTGGTGATCGCCGACAGCGGTGCCACGCCTGACTTTGTTGCCTCCGATCTGCTGTCGCAGGCAGAGCACGGCCCCGATTCTCAGGTGATCTTACTGACGCCGGATGCGGGCATGGCACAACGCGTGGGCGAAGCCGTAGAGCGCCAGCTGGCCGATCTCCCCCGTGCAGAGACGGCCCGCCAGGCGTTATCTGCCAGCCGTCTGATTGTGGCCAGCGACCTGGCCCAGTGCGTGGCGATCTCTAACCTCTACGGACCTGAGCACCTGATCATTCAGACCCGCAACGCCCGTGACCTGGTCGACAGCATTACCAGCGCTGGATCGGTGTTTCTGGGCGACTGGTCACCCGAATCCGCTGGCGATTACGCCTCGGGGACGAACCACGTGCTGCCAACCTATGGTTATACCGCTACCTGCTCCAGCCTGGGACTGGCGGATTTCCAGAAACGGATGACCGTGCAGGAACTCTCTCGTGAAGGCTTCGCCTCCCTGGCGGCGACCATCGAAACCCTGGCCGCTGCAGAACGCCTGACCGCCCATAAGAATGCCGTTACGCTGCGCGTTGCAGCCCTGAAGGAGCAAGCATGAACATTGAAGAGCTGGCCCGCGACAACGTCCGCGCGCTGACCCCGTATCAGTCTGCTCGTCGTCTGGGCGGAAGCGGCGATGTCTGGCTGAATGCCAATGAATTCCCCACACCTGTGGAGTATCCCCTCACCCAACAAACGCTCAACCGCTATCCGGAATGCCAGCCAAAGGCGGTTATTGAAAATTATGCCGCTTATGCCGGCGTAAAGCCGGAGCAGGTGTTGGTTAGCCGGGGCGCTGACGAAGGCATCGAACTGCTGATTCGCGCGTTCTGTGAGCCAGGCAAGGACGCGGTGCTCTACTGCCCGCCAACCTACGGTATGTATAGCGTGAGCGCCGAAACCTTCAATGTGGAACTGCGCAAAGTGGCTGCCCGCGACGACTGGCAGCTCGATTTGCAGGCTATCGCCGATAATCTGGACGGCGTGAAGGTGGTGTTTGTCTGCAGCCCGAATAATCCGACCGGGCAACTGATCAACCCGCAGGATATCCGCACCCTGCTGGAGATGACTCGCGGGAAAGCACTGGTGGTGGCAGACGAAGCTTATATCGAGTTTTGCCCGCAGGCGACGCTGGCAGGCTGGCTGGATGAGTATCCGCACCTGGTGATCTTGCGTACATTATCGAAAGCCTTCGCCCTCGCCGGGCTGCGCTGTGGATTTACCCTGGCCAATAAACCGGTAATTGACCTGCTGATGAAGGTCATCGCACCCTATCCGCTCTCTACGCCGGTTGCTGATATCGCGGCCCAGGCGCTGGCTCCGCAGGGCATTAACGCGATGCGTGACCGCGTGGCGCAGATCCTTGTTGAACGTCAGTACCTGGTGAACGCTTTAAAGTCCATTCCCTGCGTTGAACAGGTATTCGATTCGGAAACGAACTACATCCTGGTGCGCTTTACCGCCTCCAGCTCAGTATTTAAATCTTTGTGGGATCAGGGCATTATCTTACGGGATCAAAATAAACAACCTTCCCTGAGCGGCTGCCTGCGCATCACCATCGGCACCCGTAAAGAGAGCCAGCGCGTTATCGACGCCCTGAATGCGGAGAAAGTATGAGCCAGAAGACCCTCTTTATCGATCGTGACGGCACCCTTATTTCGGAGCCCCCCAGCGATTATCAGGTCGATCGTTTCGACAAACTGGCCTTTGAAGCCGACGTGATCCCTACTCTGCTGAAGCTGCAGAAAGCCGGTTTCAAACTGGTAATGATCACCAATCAGGATGGGCTGGGTACCGTCAGCTTCCCGCAGGCAGACTTTGACGGCCCGCATAACCTGATGATGCAGATCCTCTCCTCACAGGGGGTGGTGTTCGATGACGTGCTTATCTGTCCGCACCTGCCGGCGGATAATTGCGAATGCCGTAAGCCGAAGGTCAAGCTGGTAGAGCAGTATCTGGCAGACGCGGTACTCGATAAGGCTAACAGCTATGTCATTGGCGACCGCCCCACCGACATTCAGCTGGCGGAGAACATGGGCATCGCTGGCCTGCGTTACAACGCTAACGACCTTAACTGGGCCATGATTGGCGAACAACTCACGAAACGCGACCGCTACTCTCACGTTGAGCGTAATACCAAAGAGACGCAAATTGATGTGAAGGTCTGGCTGGATCGCGAAGGCGGTAGCAAAATCCACACCGGCGTCGGTTTTTTTGACCATATGCTGGATCAGATCTGTACCCACGCCGGTTTTCGCATGGAGATTGCCGTTAAAGGTGACCTTTATATTGACGATCACCACACCGTCGAAGATACCGGTCTGGCGTTGGGCGAAGCCCTCAAGCTGGCGCTGGGGGACAAGCGTGGCATCAACCGCTTTGGTTTTGTGCTGCCCATGGATGAGTGTCTGGCACGCTGTGCCCTCGACATTTCGGGTCGGCCGCACCTGGAATACAAAGCCGATTTTACCTATCAGCGCGTGGGCGACCTGAGCACAGAGATGGTCGAGCACTTCTTCCGTTCACTCTCCTACACCATGGGTGTAACCCTACACCTGAAAACCAAAGGGAAGAACGATCACCACCGCGTAGAGAGCTTGTTCAAAGCCTTTGGCCGTACGCTGCGCCAGGCTATTCGTGTGGAAGGTGACGCCCTGCCGTCGTCGAAGGGAGTGCTGTAATGAATGTGGTGATCCTTGATACCGGCTGCGCCAACCTGAACTCGGTAAAATCGGCCATCGCCCGCCACGGTTATGACCCCGTGGTGAGCCGTGATGCCGATATTGTGCTGCGCGCCGACAAACTGTTTTTACCCGGCGTGGGCACCGCCCAGGCCGCGATGGACCAGATCCACGAGCGTGAGTTAGTTGAACTCATCAAAGCCTGCACCCAACCGGTATTGGGTATCTGCCTCGGCATGCAGCTTCTGGGTCGCCGTAGCGAAGAGAGTAACGGCGTGGATTTGCTGGATATTATCGAGCAGGACGTCCCCAAGATGACCGACCACGGTCTGCCTTTGCCGCATATGGGCTGGAACCGCGTCTACCCGAAAGCGGGTAATCGCCTGTTCCAGGGCATTGAGGATGGCGCCTATTTCTACTTTGTGCACAGTTACGCCATGCCAGTGAACACTTACACCATTGCCCAGTGCCAATACGGCGAAGCATTTACCGCAGCGGTGCAGAAAGATAACTTCTATGGCGTGCAGTTCCACCCGGAGCGGTCGGGTGCCGCAGGCGCACAGCTGCTGAAAAACTTCCTGGAGATGTAATGATTATTCCAGCATTAGATTTGATTGACGGCACCGTTGTTCGTCTGCACCAGGGCGACTACGGCCAGCAGCGCGATTATGGCAAGGATCCGCTGCCGCGTTTGCAAGATTATGCCGCTCAGGGGGCTGAAGTACTGCACCTTGTAGACCTGACCGGCGCAAAAGATCCCACCAAACGCCAGATCTCCCTCCTGACAAAACTGGTTGCCGGCGTGAACGTGCCGGTGCAGGTCGGTGGTGGCGTACGTATTGAAGAAGATGTGGCGGCGTTGCTTAACGCGGGCGTGGCGCGCGTGGTGGTCGGTTCTACTGCGGTAAAAGATCCCGAAACGGTGAAAGGTTGGTTTCGTCGCTTTGGCGCTGACGCGCTGGTGTTAGCGCTGGACGTACGCATTGACGACCAGGGTACGAAGCAGGTGGCAGTAAGCGGCTGGCAGGAAAACTCCGGCGTCACCCTGGAAGCACTGGTGGATACCTATCTCCCGGTTGGTCTAAAGCATGTCCTTTGCACGGATATCTCCCGGGATGGCACCCTCGCGGGCTCGAACGTCTCGCTGTACGAAGAAGTCTGCGCCCGTTATCCGCACGTGGCGTTCCAGTCTTCAGGTGGTATTGGTGAGCTGGATGATATTGATGCCCTGCGTGGGACAGGCGTGCGTGGCGTGATCGTAGGACGCGCCCTACTGGAAGAGAAATTTACGGTGACGGAGGCAATTCAATGCTGGCAAAACGGATAATTCCCTGCCTCGACGTACGCGATGGTCAGGTGGTAAAGGGGGTGCAGTTCCGCAACCACGAGATCATCGGCGACATCGTCCCGCTGGCCAAACGCTATGCCGATGAAGGCGCGGATGAGCTGGTCTTTTACGATATTACGGCCTCAAGCGATGGCCGCGTGGTGGATAAAAGCTGGGTGGCACGCGTCGCGGAAGTGATTGATATTCCTTTCTGCGTGGCGGGAGGCATCAAGTCGGCAGAGGATGCTGCAAAAATCCTCTCCTTCGGCGCTGATAAAATTTCTATCAACTCCCCTGCCCTGGCAGAGCCGGAGCTAATTACCCGTCTGGCGGATCGCTTTGGTGTACAGTGCATTGTGGTGGGGATTGATACCTGGTTTGATGAAGCCACCGGCAAATATCATGTTAACCAATATACCGGCGACGAAAGCCGCACCCGGGTAACGCAGTGGGAGACCCTCGGATGGGTGCAGGAGGTGCAAAAACGCGGAGCGGGCGAAATCGTACTGAATATGATGAACCAGGACGGCGTACGCAACGGGTATGACCTCGCACAGCTGAGCAAAGTTCGCGCCGTGTGCAACGTGCCGCTGATCGCTTCTGGCGGTGCCGGATCGATGGAGCATTTCCTGGAAGCCTTCCGCGACGCTAATGTCGACGGTGCGCTGGCCGCATCGGTGTTTCACAAGCAGATAATTAATATTGGTGAGTTAAAAACGTTCCTGGCGGACCAGGGCGTGGAGATACGGGTATGTTAACAGAGCAACAACGCGCGCAGCTGGACTGGGAAAAAACCGACGGCCTGATGCCGGTCGTGGTACAGCACGCGGTATCGGGCGAAGTGCTAATGCTGGGGTATATGAATCAGGATGCCCTGCAGCAGACCCTCTCCACCGGTAAAGTGACTTTTTTCTCACGTACTAAACAGCGTTTATGGACCAAAGGTGAAACCTCGGGCCATTTCCTGAATGTGGTGAGCATCACGCCGGACTGTGATAACGATACCCTGCTGGTGCTGGTTAACCCTATCGGCCCAACCTGCCATCTGGGTACCAGCAGTTGCTTTGGTGAGGCCAGCCACCAGTGGCTGTTTTTATATCAGCTGGAACAACTTTTAGCAGAACGTAAAACGGCCGACCCGGATAGCTCGTATACCGCCAAACTTTACGCCAGCGGTACCAAACGTATCGCGCAGAAAGTGGGAGAAGAAGGTGTAGAAACCGCTCTCGCTGCGACGGTACATGACCGCGGCGAACTGACCAATGAAGCCTCTGATTTGATGTATCACCTGCTGGTGCTGCTTCAGGATCAGGAGCTGAATTTAACAACGGTTATTGAAAACTTGCGTAAGAGACACAAATAAAAAAACCGGGGAAACCCGGTTTTTTTTCACTTAATGAATCATCACGCTTTCTGCTGGTAATTTCGCAGTGCGTTCCGGCCGAGGACAAAACCAGAGCCGATCAGACCGCCGAGGAGCACGGCCAGGATAACCGTAATACTGCGCTTAGGACTGTCGCGATTGATAGGCAGGTCTGGCTTCATAACATAGCGATAGCCATGAATGGACGTCGGCTCAATCTTGAGCTTTTCAATATCCAGCAGGCGCTGCTTGTTCTGGTAATAGTCATTCGCAAAGGTCAATGGGCGAGAAGACTCGCGTTGCACCATCGTCGACAAGGCATCGGTCCCCAGCAGGAACATGCTGTCCTGAGTGACATCCTGTGTCTGCTGGATCTGCGGTTTGGTTACGTTGGCCGCTTCAGCATATTTGAGCGCTTCGCTAATCTGTCTGATGCGCAGGTCTTTCTGCTCTTGCGCAATCTCTTCCTGGTTTTCAATCGAAGTCTTCAGGGTCGCAACCTGCTGCTCAATGTTATCTTTGAGATCGCTGAATAGCTCTTTGCCGATCTGCTCATCAATCTCCTGAATGTATACAGCGAGCTGCTTTTGCGCCGCTTTCGCAGAATCACCTACATAGCTAACCTGAAGGGGCGATGGTTGTCCTTTAACCACCGGCTCGATGGTCAGTTTCTCTGGCTCTTCTTGATTTTCCAGTGTACCTGATAAAGCAGAAATTGCGGCATTATAGCGGTTGAATACGTTAGCCTGTATATCCTGCAGGCGGGGTGCAGAACTGCCATAAAGTACGTTTAAAGCAGTGCTGTAGGTACCGATTTGAGCTGTATCAGGCTGAGTGATAATTGAAGAGGAGGACCATTGCTCTTTGGCAAGCATCAAATATGCGCTAGCGATGACAATAGCAATGGCAACAAACGCAGCGATCAACCATTTTCCGCGCCAGAGCTGTAGTACAAGATCAATTAAATCAAGCTGTTCCGGGTCATTGCTTCGTGAGACCACGTCGTTGTTATTGTACGTCATATAATCCTTAACAATGAAAAACCACAAGGCATAAAGTTATCAATACAGTTTATCGGTTGTTGCATGAATTTCTATAGGAAATCGACGAAGCATAAAGAAATGAGTACAACATATCCAACCTAAATACGCAGTTTCAGATTGCCTTTTCGGAATGAATTTTTCCTACAGTTAGTCTGATGAAAGCTGGTGCAACATAAGAAAAATGCCCGGACAAGCCGGGCAATCAAGGTTTTTAATCATTGCCAAAGAGATCGCGGGTGTAGACCTTGTCGGCAACGTCGATAAGCTCTTCTGCCATACGGTTAGAGATAATGACATCGGCTTCTTCTTTGAAGGCGTCCAGCTCACGAACCACACGGGAATTAAAGAAAGAATCTTCCTGCATTACCGGCTCGTAAATGATGACCGGGATACCTTTCGCCTTGATACGTTTCATAATCCCCTGAATAGAGGACGCGCGGAAGTTATCGGAACCACTCTTCATGATCAAACGATAGATACCGACCACTTTTGGCTGGCGCGCCAGGATGGAGTCGGCAATAAAATCTTTACGTGTGCGGTTGGCATCCACGATTGCCGAAATAATGTTGTTTGGCACCGATTGGTAGTTAGCCAGCAGCTGCTTAGTATCTTTTGGCAAGCAATAACCACCGTAGCCAAAAGAGGGATTGTTATAGTGATTGCCAATCCGCGGGTCGAGACAAACCCCTTCAATAATCTGCCTGGTATTCAGCCCCAGGCTCTCGGCATAGCTGTCGAGCTCGTTGAAGTAGGCAACGCGCATGGCCAGGTAGGTGTTGGCAAAGAGTTTAATGGCTTCGGCTTCGGTGGCATCCGTAAACAGCACTTCAATATCTTTCTTAATCGCCCCTTCCTGAAGCAAAGCAGCGAATCGCTCCGCACGTTCTGAACGCTCGCCAATGACGATTCGTGAAGGATGGAGATTGTCATACAACGCCCTCCCCTCACGCAGGAATTCAGGAGAAAAGATGACGTTATCAATTCCCATCTTCTCTTTAATCGACTGCGTAAAACCTACCGGGATGGTCGATTTTATGATCATTACCGCATTTGGGTTGATCGCTGTGACATCTTTTATAACCGCTTCAACGCTGGAAGTATTGAAATAGTTAGTCTTCGGGTCATAGTCAGTAGGAGTTGCAATGATGACGTAATCAGCATTTCGATAAGCATCTTGCTTGTCCGTAGTGGCACGGAAATTGAGCGGCTTAGTGGTTAAATACTCCTGAATCTCTTTATCCACAATTGGCGACACTTTTTGGTTGAGCATATCAACCTTCGCCTGCACGATATCCAGCGCTACCACTTCGTGGTGCTGCGCAATCAGAATCCCATTTGAGAGACCGACATAACCTGTTCCGGAGATAGTTATTTTCATTCGTTTAACGTCTTAATTGGTAAGAATCTGGAGGCGAAACAACGCCAGCGCAATATACAACTGTTGGGGTTTTTACCCCTTAAGCCGAGCGACTGTCAAGGAAGTTACCTCTATACACTAAGCACGAATTGCAGCGATTTTGACAGGCTCAGCGAGGCCAGAAACTATAAACCGAGTCACCATGGGCATTCTGGCGAAAAAAAAAGCCCGGTGACATATACCGGGCTCGCATAGCATGCTGACTTAAATCAGATTAATCCAGCCATTCGGTGTGGAACACACCTTCTTTATCAATACGCTTGTAAGTGTGCGCGCCGAAGTAGTCACGTTGTGCCTGAATGAGGTTTGCTGGCAAAACAGCAGCACGGTAGCTGTCGTAATATGCAACAGCAGCGGAGAATGTCGGTACCGGAATACCATTCTGAACCGCATAAGCCACAACATCACGTAACGCCTGCTGGTAGTCATCCGCGATCTGTTTGAAGTAAGGCGCCAACAACAGGTTAGCGATGCCGGCGTTTTCTGCGTAAGCATCGGTGATCTTCTGCAGGAACTGAGCACGGATGATGCAGCCTGCACGGAAGATCTTCGCGATTTCGCCGTAGTTCAGATCCCAGTTGTTCTCATCAGATGCAGCGCGCAGCTGAGAGAAGCCCTGAGCATAGGAAACGATTTTGCCGAGGTACAGCGCCCGACGCACTTTCTCAACGAATTCCGCTTTGTCGCCGGCAGGTTTAGCCTGTGGACCGCTCAACACTTTAGATGCGGCGACACGCTGCTCTTTCAGGGAAGAGATATAACGCGCAAATACAGATTCGGTAATCAGAGACAGCGGCTCGCCCAGATCCAGAGAGCTCTGGCTAGTCCACTTACCGGTACCTTTGTTCGCAGCTTCATCCAGAATCACGTCAACCAGATATTTACCGTCTTCGTCTTTCTTGGTGAAGATATCTTTGGTGATATCGATCAGGTAGCTGCTCAGCTCGCCGTTGTTCCACTCGGTGAAGGTTTCCGCAAGCTCTTCGTTGGAGAGGTCCAGGCCACCTTTCAGCAATGCGTAAGCTTCAGCGATCAGCTGCATGTCGCCGTACTCGATACCGTTGTGAACCATCTTCACATAGTGACCCGCACCGTCCGGACCGATATAAGTTACGCAAGGTTCGCCATCTTCAGCAACTGCGGCGATTTTGGTCAGGATTGGTGCAACCAGCTCGTAAGCTTCTTTCTGACCACCAGGCATGATGGATGGGCCTTTCAGAGCGCCCTCTTCGCCGCCGGAAACACCTGTACCGATGAAGTTGAAACCTTCTTCAGACAGTTCACGGTTACGACGAATAGTGTCGTGGAAGAAGGTGTTACCACCATCAATAATGATGTCGCCTTTATCCAGATATGGTTTCAGTGAATCGATAGCAGCATCTGTACCTGCACCCGCTTTCACCATTAACAGGATACGACGAGGCGTTTCCAAAGATTCAATGAACTCCTGCACTGTGTAGAACGGAACCAGTTTCTTGCCCGGGTTCTCGGCAATCACTTCTTCGGTCTTATCACGGGAGCGGTTGAAAACGGAGACGGTATAACCACGGCTTTCGATATTGAGCGCCAGGTTGCGCCCCATCACTGCCATACCGACAACGCCGATCTGTTGTTTGGACATTACATACTCCTGTCAGGTGTGGTCACCGCTAATGCGAAGCGGTTTGAGAATCACTTCTTGAACTTTAAACAATACTAAAGTTGTTATCAATTATTTTTGAACTTCTTACAGTTTTTAACGATTGTAAAATGCCTCCAAAACGCCTTGAAGATTGTTTATGCAGATCTTTTACGCATTATTTATAAGGTCAATAAACTCATCATTCTTGAAAAAACGGACTAGCTCAAATTTATTAGGCTGAAATGAGCATGCAATATTAATTAACCTCTCAATATCTTCAACATTCCAACAAATTAGAGCGAACTGCTTATCACCCATATACCTTGCAATATCTGACTGGTGTTTATCCAATCGATCTAAATTTGGGGCAATTATTATTTTTTTCTCATAGTCCAAGAGAGAAAATATTGATCCCGCACCTGCATGGCTGATCACTAAATCATATTCAGAATAGTGATTTTCAATTGATTGAATGAAATTAACTTCTTTGAAATTATGCGTTTCAGAATTTGAAAGACCATCCGCCTTTTGACACATAAAAAAATTATCAGCCATATCAGGCAAAGCTGAAATCGCTCTGATTTGCTTAATAAGTTTATCAAATCGAGTAGTTCCTACTGTTACTAAAATTTTCATAACACTCCGGAAAATTTAGCTTTTTTATACTGATTCAAAAGCGTTTTATGCTGTACATAAAATTCATCAGCAATAGATGACATGATGGTACCTGTAAAAGATTTTGTTTCAAACCTAGACCAAGTTTCAAGATGTATTATTTTTGCACCAGCGATATACTTGAAATAAAACGCAGGAATGAGGGCTACGCCGGGGCCAGTTGAAACAACTACTTTTATTCTATGGGCCTTATGAATTTGCATGCAAACCTTGATTTGATGCAACTGATTGAAGCGAAGCACGCTGATAAAACTCGAATATTTATTCCTAAATTCACGAGTGATATAATGTTTATCAGACCAATTTTCCTTGATCTTATAATCCGATAGAGTAATTTTTGTTTTCTTTATGTCCTCACCAATCCTTTTCATTAATCTATTCATCTGAGCTCGGTGTCCTCCCTCGCCATAGATAAATAAAGCACAACCCTCTTTTCTCATGTTAAGCAGCTTCTCCATTTCTAAAAGCTTTACTAATAAGTGCTCTAAAATAAACGTATCTGATCATATAAAGAACTATAAGGAATAAAGACATTATTGGGATTAGATAAATCTCTTGAATGTTAATATAATTTTTCCACACTAAAAATAAAGATAGTATAACTATAAATATCAATAAATTAAAATAAAGAGATGTTCTCTCCTTACCCAAAAACAATATTAAATTCGATTGGACTAGAGACAATTGTGAAGCTAGCGTGAAAAGCATGACAGGCACGACAATTAATAAAATGTCACTGAACATAACGATATCAAGAGATAATTTCACGTAAAAAACCAATGGTACAATACTTCCAAAACAAACTAATGACGAAATTAGAATAACTTTTTTATTTATTTCCAAGTAAACAGGTTCATCTTTAGATTTTGCACACTCAACAAGTTCCCGATAAAAATAATTCATGTAAGCTCGTGAGAATACAGAGATAATCCCAATCACACTTATCGCCAAGCCTAATACCGACATTATTTCATCAGTAAGAATTTCACGGGAAAAATACGGCAAAAGAAAAACAATTCCGGTGGAAATAAGACCAACAAACCCAACATTAAGAGCAAACTTCCAGTTGAAATTTCCAAAACCATTAAGCTTTGAAACAACTATACGTAAATTTTTCACATAACAAAAATAATAAATAATTTGATTAATTATAGTTGCAATAAGGTATGATGCAAAGAATATATTAAGCGGTTTTATAGAAGGATAATACCGGCCATATATTAATATTCCGATCACAAACAAAACTAGCGCCAATAGATCGTAAATTAAACCCGGTAAAGCTTTTTTGTAATATATATAGTAATATCTAAAAATTTGATTTATTGATAAACATGCAAGGGAACCAGCGAAGAGAAGAGCATCATTAATATCCAATTCTAATGAAGGCACTGCCAATACGCAAGTCATAACTGATGATACTATGATACTTAAAAGCAAGACATAATTTAGATCCTTAATGCTGATTTCATTGCCGTCTTTGATGATGGCCGTACCTAACCCTTGGCCAATGAATATAACGGCCACTGTAAAAAATGAATAAAAGACAGCAAAAAGGGCAATTTCTTTTTGCGGGAAAACTAAAGTCAAGAGGAAAAATATGATTACTCTTGAAGCACCCGCCGATACAGTATATCCCAACCAGATCAGTTTATTTATAAACAACATTTAAATGCCTCAAGCAGCCTTTTCTGTGCAAGTTCTTTTGTATATTTTTTTAATACCGTTTGCTGAGCATTATGAGAGATTTCTAATAAATTTTGAGTAGATGTTGAAAGTATTTGCTCGATTCTTTTTTTGTAGTCATTACAATCATAACAAATTAATCCATTATATTTATCAACAATGAACTCATTGAATGATGGAATATCACTTAGTAACGGGATCATACCTGTTGCCATAGCCTCAAGAGGAACTAAACCCAAACTTTCACTTTCAGAAGGATAAATTAACACATCATGTTTTTGAAATATTTCTGCCAAATAGTCGTGACCAACGGCGGGAAGAAAATCTACATTAGGTAAATTTGCCGCACGTTTCATTAACGCATTTAATTCAGGGCCATCACCGACAATTGTGAGACGGATTTTGGCGTTAAGGTTAGGTGACAACGTTTCAATTGCCTGGAGAATTAAATCAACTCTCTTACTTTTTATGAGTCGTCCAGCATAAAGCATTTTTAATGGCTGATCGAAATCTCGTTTAACGTAGCTGAAAACTTTTGTATCTACACCACCCGAAGGACTTACCGCACATTTATTAATGTCCAGATCGTATTCTTTGCTGGTAAAGTCAAGATATGATTTTGAGGGAAAGATTACCAGCACCGCATTTTTGAGTGCGCCATAGATGATTTTCTTTTTAATTCGAAAAAAGAAAGCACTAGTCCCATTAAGTTGTTTAACATCTCCACCATGTACATGAACTATAATTCTCGTTCTTCTCATTAAATTGCCTAATTTCACTGGAAGATAACAATGAGAAGCATAATGTAGGTAAAGGCAATCACTTCTGGTAAGCAACACTTTAATAAAAATGGACAAATAGAAAATAACATAATTGTATAACTTTTCTATTGTATTTGTAGCTACTTTGTCAAGCACACATAATTCTATAATGTGACCATTAACATTCAGCGAATCACCAGCATTTTTAACAAAACGCCCCAGATGTGGTGTATCTGGACCTGGATACATATTACTTATGAGCAAGATTTTCATTGAAAGGCCTTTTCAGTAAACAACCAACAATTGCGCTGATCGCTTTGATGAACATTACGCACAAGAAGAATTTAAATGAGATATATATGAATACGTCTAAACCATCTCGCACCCAAAAGAAACAATAGCCGGTACAAGTAATCAAAGTTATCTTTATAGTGATCAACTTAGTCTTTTTTGTTATTGCGTCAATCAATTTTAAAATTGCACCTTTAACGATTCCCCAAAACCAAAACCAAGTAGTGCCAAACATAATAATAAAACTACCTATAATAGTAGGCGATATAGTTAATTGCGTATCCATATTTAAAATATAAATGGAATAAAAATATCTATTATTTAAAAAATTGACGGGCTTGCTTTCCCATAAAAACGCGGAACAATTATAGCAAATTCATTGAAGAATATAGAGAAGTACTGAATGCTATCCGTTTTATCAATATACTCGATGATATCTTTAATCGCATAAATCGGAGAGAATGACTCTAATGCGAATGAAATCATCACTGATGAGCCAGATAGAATCATATTTATAACCTCATCCAACTGGAACCGTAACGTAATGCACCTAAAATAATTAGAGCTATACAGCAACAACTACATAAAACTGCAATTTCATTAACTTGCAATACTTTTCTTTCATATGCAAATAAGTAATAGCAAGAACAGCAGCTCCCATGACATTCCTCGAGCCGCCTATCACGTAGTAATAAATAGACCCACAGAAAATAGCCAAGGCTGTAGCCAAAATAAATCGTATTTTACATGGTTACGAAGAAAAAACACAACAGAAGATGGAACAAAAGCATATATTAAAATAATTGACAAGCCTCCACCAGAGTTTTGTTCCAGACGAGCTTCATAACCACCGCCAAATGCCACTCCATTATTTTTTACATATATTATTAAAGCTATAAATATAACATCAAAGCAGATATTACAAATATCTTAGAACTAATATTAAGAAACCAAGAGTTTGAAAAATCATCAGAATAATTATGGCGGGAAGAAATTTTTAAAGGTGTGATGAAATATGAAAGATGTATTGAAATAAGGCTTAAGAATGAAAACCAAAACACATCTATATAACTATCTTCAAGTGGAATACCTTGTATCCATACAGATATATAATACACAAAATTTATTACAAAAAAAAATATAGTAAAAACACGAATATATATACCCTTTGTGAAATAGATGATACAAATGAGGTATAAAAGAGGGAGTAAAAAATACAGAGATGCCATCAATCTGCCTTAACTTAAAATATTAGCATTACTGAAAACGGAAGGGTTTTAAACGAGCATTGTGGTTAGGCAAAGCTACCGCCCTTGGCTCGTAAGCAACCAACATGCTTATATTCTATAACATTTTTCAAGTGCCGAAATCGTATAATCATTTCATCATAAGAAAGATATCGATCTAATTGTCTGACTTATCTTCATCAGAAACGACCAAAACTTGATTTTCAGGCTAACTACAAAAACATCTATAGCAAAAAATTTTGAGGCGGCAGGCGTAAATTTTTACAGTGCATAACTGTCACCTCAACATGTGATTAAATTAATTTAGATTCAGTAGATTATTACTGATTTAACAACTTCTCGACCCTACGTCTAAACTTCTGCCCTTCCTTCAAGTTCCGCAGCCCATACTGAACAAACGCCTGCATATAGCCCATCTTCTTACCGCAGTCGTAGCTTTCGCCCGTCATCAGCATCGCATCAACGGACTGCTTCTTCGCAAGTTCAGCGATAGCGTCGGTGAGCTGGATACGCTCCCAGGCGCCGGGCTCTGTCTTCTCGAGCTCAGCCCAAATCTCAGCATTGAGCACATAGCGCCCTACTGCCATCAAATCAGATTCCAGGGTCTGTGGCTGATCCGGTTTCTCGATAAAATCAACGATACGGCTGACTTTACCTTCAGAATCCAACGGCTCTTTGGTTTTGATAACCGAGTATTCAGACAGATCGCCCTTCATACGCTTCGCAAGAACCTGACTACGACCAGTTTCGTTGAATCGTGCAACCATGGCAGCCAGGTTGTAGCGCAGCGGATCGGCAGTAGCGTTATCCAGAATAATGTCCGGCAGCACAACCACAAACGGGTTATCACCGACTACCGGGCGTGCGCACAGGATAGAGTGACCCAGACCTAAGGGCTGAGCCTGACGCACGTTCATAATTGTCACGCCCGGCGGGCAAATGGACTGCACTTCGGCCAGGAGCTGACGTTTTACACGCTGCTCAAGCAGCGCTTCGAGTTCGTAGGAGGTGTCGAAATGGTTTTCGACGGCATTCTTGGAGGAATGCGTGACCAGAACGATTTCTTTGATCCCTGCAGCAACAATCTCGTCGACGATGTACTGAATCATCGGCTTGTCAACGATCGGCAGCATCTCTTTAGGAATTGCCTTAGTGGCTGGCAACATATGCATGCCCAGACCCGCTACCGGAATGACTGCTTTCAAATTAATCATTGTTTCTTCCACCTTAAAATGGTTGACGAATTATAGCCTTTTAGACTCATTTCGCCACTGAGAAATGCCCTGATCGGGAGATAGAATACGTAATTCTCCCCGTCAATTACAGTAGTTGTAATCCGATTCGTCACGTTTGAGATCAGGAATCATCGCAAAATACGTCACATCAACGTTGTGGCAGCGCAAAATTCAACCTATCCACATTCACCACATGTTGATCCACCCGGTCGATATCCACCGAGCTCTGCCCCTTCTCATTCACCGCCTTCACGTTCGCCAGTGACAGAAGCGTTTCTTCCTTAGCCATAAACTTGCCCCTAACGTCTTTGCGCAGGTCGAAGTTAAGTTTCAAGGCCGGGCCGGTCGTCGCCTCCTGCATCACGTGAATATTACGCATAAAGAGGTGTTGCGGTTTGTTGTGAAGGGTTAGAGAGGCGCGCTGAATGTTTACGTTGGTGATAGCGACAAACGACGTCGCGTTGCCTGAAGAGATTTGGATCCCACGCAATTTTTTATCTGCATGACGATTATCCAGCCGGATATCGTTCAGCTTAAAGTTTTGCGGGATGGAGAGATAATTACCTTTGATCACGCCATAGCCAATGAGAAAGCCTGCGCTGTCGACCATTTCAACGTTATCAATGACAAAGTTATCGCAGCCATAGATCGCCACCGTTGCGTTATCAATACCCGCTTTTTTGCTGAAGTCCGGCGTGATATTACGGGCCTTGACGTTGCGAATGATAAAATGTTTACCGTTCTCAACATGCACCAGCTGGCGGCAGTTGCTGCCGGTGATGTTGGCTACGACGAAGTTTTTTACCGACTGATCTTCAGGGTACTCATTGTCGTAAGTGCTACCCGCCAGACCGATACCTATCCCCCAGTTGATCTTACCGTTGGTGCAGTCAATATGGTCGATAACGTGGTCAGAAATCAGGATGTTCTGGTCATTGATCGCCACGTTCCACTCGATGGCATCCCCCTGCAGGTAACTGAAGCGACAGTTGGTGATTTTCGCGCCATCAACCTGATTGTGGAATCCCTGCCGCAGGATGGCGTAGTTCGCTTTGGTTACCGTCAGGTTATCGATCAGCAGATTGCGCATCACCTTCGGTTTTTTACCGCCGATATAGATCTGCGTAACGGGCCCATATCCACTCATGGTCAGCCCTTTGATCTCGCAGTTCGAACCGCGTACATCGAGAGTGATGTTTTCGGTTCTCCCCTCCCCTTCCCCTATAACTTTACAGCCATCCTGCAGAACGAAGCGACCGCGACCATTGCCGGTTAGCGCGCCGCGTATCAGCAAGGTTTTACCCTGGGGAATGAAAATCCCGGTGTTGATATTCTCGCAGGTCAATCCTGCCGGAACTTCCACCGTATCGCTTTCGGCAAAGGCCTGCTTAAAGGCGGCGATCCAGTCGCGGTTGTTATAATCGCGGATATTCACCGTGCCGCTCTTTGTCGCGGCGCGCACACCTACCAGAGGCGTTACCGCCAGCAATGAACAGGTAGTGACGAACGTGCGTCGCGTCATGGATTTCGGCATAGAGCCTCCGTTTTAAAGCGTTTGTAACAGACTGGCCAGCTGATGATTAATGCGCTGCTGGTTAAAATCGGTCTCCACCTTACGGCGAGCGTTATGCACAACCGGCGTCAGCGTGTCGTTATCGATATCGCCAAAGGCGGCAAGCTGATCGGCCAGCGCCTGCGCATCATTTTCCGCCACCAGCCACCCGGAATGGCCGGGTTCAATCAGCTCCGGGATCCCGCTATGCACGGTGGAGACCACTGGGATCCCCACGGCCATCGCCTCCATTAAGGCCACCGGAATGCCTTCCATATCCCCGTCGGTACCGGTAATGGAGGGCAGCAGGAAGAGATCGGCTTCGTCGAGCATCGCTTTCACTTCGTGGCTGGGCTTGAAGCCCGGCATCTCAACATGAGAGTCCAGCTGATACTGCTCAATAAGCGTGCGCAGACGACGCTCCCAGGGACCGATACCCAGAATGCGATAATGGAAATCGACACCGCGTGCTTTCAGCTGGCGGCAGGCCTCGATGGCCACGTGCAGCCCCTTCTTCTCGGTCAGTCGCGCCACGGAAATTATCTGCAACGGTTTACCCGGCACTTTGACCGGACGCTGGGTAAAGCGATCCATGTCCACGCCCATGCGGGAGACGGTAATTTTCTCTGTCGGGCATCCCATCGTTTTCAGTCGCCCAGCCCACAAGTCGCTGATGGGCAGCATCATATCGCCGCGCTTAAACAGCTGTTGGTATTCGGGCGTGTAGTGGCTGAGCACATCGCGGCTGGAGATATCAATCCCGTGAAACACGGTAGCGATTTTGCCTTCGATCACGCCCAGTTCACGCAGCTTGGCGGCCGTAACGCCCGCCGGACCAAAGTGGGCGATGAAAACATCTGCCCGATGCGGTTGCGGCGTCTGGCCGCAAATAGAAGAGAGGATAAGATTGCGCGATTCCGCGCCATAGCGGGAGACATTCAGCGCCTTCCAGGTGGCGGGGCGATGCATACCACTCAGGGTACGCAGCGCACGGTATTGCAATTTTGCCAGTCGTCCCTGCGGCTCTACCTGCAGCCAGCGCGTTTTTGCCGCAAGATTATAATCAGTCCAGGCCGCATGGGTGTTCTGCGTATCGCCCTTTTGCAGGGCGATAATCTCCACGTCATATCCCATATCAATAAACGCGGTGATCTGATTTAAGACAAAGGTTTCTGACGACAGCGGGAATTTCAGCAAGAAGAAACCAACCTTCATTTCCCCTCCCCGATGCGATCGAGAACCGATTTCACCATGCTAAGGCCATTTTCGCGCTCGGCCTTCACGGCAACCGCCAGACGTTCATTAACCGCCGGCAGCGAGCCCAGCGTATCGGCGACCATCGCCTCCAGCGAGCCATCCAGCAGGTGACGGATATCGATAGCCATCTCCGGCATCCCCAACTGCTGCATAATGCCCGCCGACTTGTGTTCATAGTTGATGGCAATGGCCGGTGTGGCAAAGTTCATGGAGATGATAGCCGAGTGCAGGCGGGTTCCCACCGTCAGGTCGCAGGCCCCCAGCAGTTTGCCCATTTCAAGGTCATTCAGTTCATCCATCACTACGTGATAACGGGACGGATCGCTGACATGCTCGCGCAGGTTCAGCGCCACCATGCGGTCATCTTTGTTATAGCTGTCGATCCCGGTACAGGTAGAGAGCGCCAGCACCTGGTAGCCGCTCTCCAGGATACGATTTACCACGCCGGCAAAGGCTTTCTCATAAGCAGCCTGCGTTGTGCCCAGACGCTTGTCGAAAGGCGCCAGTTCGCGCAGGGTAATGGCAACGGTTTTCTGCTTCGCTGCAACGTCCAGCCAGTGCTGCACCGCGTAGCTCGGCTGGAAGTTTTCCGTCTGATGATCCACCAGCCAGGCCGTATCCACGCCATGCTCGACTTTGCTGGTGTCGATATCGCTACGCTTCATCAAATCAAGGCTCACGGATTCGCGCAGAATCAGCGCGTCACAATGGCCAAATACGTAGTTGGCTAACTGATTAAACTGCGGATCCTGGAATGGCCCTACGCTGTGACCAATCATAAACAGCGGTTTTTTCGCCATAAACGTACAGAGCGCATGTTCGAACTGCGGCACGCCATAGAGGTCGACAAAGAAGGAGCCGCCCACCTGAATAATCGCATCATAGCCCGACAGCAGGCGCACAAAATCGGTAAACCCCTGGGCAATCGCAATATTGCGCAGTTTGCCGGTATCGGTCACGCGGGATAAGAGCACCTGATGCTGATAGCGACGGCGCAGCACTTTTTTGACGCGTCCCACCACGCCCGCCGCACTGTTATGTTGCTTCATCTGTGAAAAGAGCGGATCGCCCATCACCGGGCGATTCAGTAACCAGGAGGAGCTCACCGGATAGCGGCTCATTACATCCACTTCTGTCTCAGGCGCAAGCGTGTTAATAGCATCCAGAAGACCGCGCAGAATGGCGCTGTCGCCGCGGTTACCGCAGGTGTGGTTGCCAAGAATCAATAATTTCATAATGACCTCTAAAAGGGGTTCTTCATTCAGCGGATGCGGCCTTTGGCCCTCATCCTGCACGCAATAAGGTTTTCATCTTTTCGCTGCGGCAAAACTGGCGTTTCAACTCCACCACCAGCGCATTACGCGACAGCACAATCATGACCACGAACGCCAGCGCCCCTGCGGCAATCTGCGCCGCCAGCAAGGCCCCCAGCGCCAGGTGACCGCCGAGGGCAACCCCTAAGCCGTAACTCACCGCAAGCGTCGGTAACGAAAGGTAGAACGGCAGCCACAGGCTCAGGATGTATTGACGGTAGCTGGAACCCAGCACCGGTTTGATCATCACGAAATAGCTCAGAACGGTATTGATTATCTGTACCAGCAAGAAGCCCAGCGTCACGCCGATCGCACCGGCCATGTGTCCACCCACGATAATGGCGGGAATAAACAGGAATGTTTTGAACACATTAAATTTAAAGCTAATGTCCACGCGCGCTTTCGCCATCAGCAGTGAACCAATCGGATTACCTACCGAGCGCAACAGACCTACCACGCACAGCAGCTGCAGAATGGGAACGATCGAGACCCATTTCTCGCCAAAGACCAGCGGAACAAAGTTGTTGGAAACCACCATCAGCCCCAGCAGCGCCGGAAAGTTGATAATCCCCACCACCGAAAGCAGCTTGTAGAAATTCACCCGCAGCTTCTCGGTATCATCCTGAATTTTGGCAAAGGCCGGGAAGAGTACGCGGGTGATGATCGGGTTGAGCTTCATCGGCGGGACCACCGCCACGTTATAAGCCAGGTTGTAGCCCCCGGCGACGCTGGCACCGAGAATACGCGCCAGCACCAGGGTTGAGAGGTTGGTATTCACATAGTTGATAATGCTGTCGGCCGTCAGCCAGGCGCCAAAGCGCAGGTTGGAGGAGACCGACTTGAGGGAGAAGTGCAAACCGGGGCGGTAAATTTTGCGGCCAAAATAGCCAAACAGCAGGGTACGCACCGCCGTATTGACCAGATAACCCAGGATCGCGGTCATCGCCAGTGGCCAGAAATGAGCGCTAATCACGGTAAAGGTAAAGCCCGCCAGTACCGAACTGGTCTCAATCATGCCAATTTTGTTGAACTCCAGCTCCTTCTGCATCAGCGCGCGGAACTGCTGCCCGTGCGGGATCAATACGAAGGCAAATGACAGCGTGCGAATCAGCGGGGCCAAATCCGGGTTGTTCAGTACATGACCAATCACATCGCTCAGCAGAAACACCACCACGAAGACTGACAGTCCCAGCCCGACGTTCAGCCAGTAAAGCGTGGTCAATTCCAGATGGCTAATCTCTTTGCGCTGGATAATGGAGTTGGCGATGCCGAAATCCGAGAGAGTATCGGCGAGGGCGATAATCACCAGCGATACGGTCAGCAGACCGAACTGGTGATTGTCGATGATGCGCGCCAGCACCGTCATCTGCACCAGCCCAAGGCCGATGATGATGATGGTGGCCATGGCTGACCATTTGGCGCCGCTGATGGTTTTTTCTCGTAAGCTCATCTTAGTACGCCGCTTTGTTCACAAAACCTTTGAAGATCGTCAGGAAAACGATTTTGATATCGAACCAAACGCTCCATTCGCGGATGTATTCCAGGTCAAATTCAATTCGTTTTTCCATCTTCTCAAGCGTGTCGGTCTCACCGCGCCAGCCGTTAATCTGCGCCCAGCCGGTAATGCCTGGCTTCACTTTATGGCGCAGCATGTAGCCTTCAATCAGCGCACGATACTGCTCGTTGTGCGCAACCGCATGCGGTCGCGGGCCCACGATGGACATACCGCCGGTCAGCACGTTGATGAACTGTGGCAACTCATCAAGAGAGGTACGGCGCAGGAAATTACCCACGCGGGTTACGCGCGGATCGTTCTGCGTCGCCTGCGTCACCACCGTGTCATTCTCCATCACCTTCATTGAGCGGAATTTCCAGACCTTGATAGGCTTACCGTCCATACCGTAGCGGGTCTGTCGGAAGATGATTGGCCCCGGCGAACTGAACTTCACCGCCAGCGCAATGGCGCACAGCACCGGAGAGATCAGTAACAGAATCAGGGAGGAGAGGATGATGTCCTCTACGCGCTTCAGTACCCGGTTGATACCCGAGAGCGGCGTGTCGTACAGAGGCACGACCGGCACGCCGTTAACCTCTTCAATGCGTGAATGGAGGATGTTGAAAGTAAAGACGTCCGGGATCAGGATCACCGAACAGGTGGTGTCGGCCAGCTCTCGCATCAACCTTTTAATGCAGGACTCTTCGCTCATCGGGATGGCGAGATAAACATTGTGGATTTTGCCGGCTTTGGCATCCTCAATCAGCTGCTCGTAGTTGCCTGCCCAGTCAGCGGTCACCCCGCCAGGTTTGGCGTCGTGATACACCCCTACTACGTCGAAACCCAGCCACGGCTCATTGCGAAAGCTCTCCATCAGGGCCAGCCCCACCGGGAGATCCCCTGCTACCGCCACATAACGCTTGTTATACCCCCGATTGCGCAACCAGCCCGCGCCGAAGCGAATCAGCGAGCGGCAGGTGACCATGCCGACGCTGGTCAGCAGATACCAGTAAAAATAAGTACTGAAACTGTTGTCGAAAGCGCTGCTAAAGGCCACCAGGCCTGCGCTGAAGATGAGGCTCAGCGTCCAGTTTTGCAGTAATAACATCAGCTCCGTGGTCATTTTTACGCCACGGTATGAGCGATAAAAATCGGTCATACCGCCAATCATCTGGAAAACCACCAGCGCAATCAGCGCCATCAGCAGGTGCATGTATAAAAACGAGAGCCCACTGAGCTTACACACCACCCACAGCCCACCGAACATGATGGTGATATCCGAAAAACGCTGCACCATTGAGATTAACGATGCATTCGTTCTGGCTCGCTCGCGCTTTTTTAGATTTGTCATCGTTGTTCCTTTCGTTACCTTTCCCCTCGCACCGCCCTCTCGCCAAAGGGGAGAAGGCGGGGTAAGGGGGAGGTTTTCGTATTACTGATTCAACAGCGCCAGAATGTCCTTTGTTCGTGCTTCCATCATCGCCGTGTCGGCGCGGGACTCCACGTTCAGACGCACTACCGGCTCGGTATTCGATGAACGCAGGTTGAAGCGCCACTGCGGGAAGGCCATGCTGATCCCGTCGGTGCGGTCAATCTCCAGCGCGTGGAGGGCAAAATGATGCTCCACGCGGGCAATCGCCTCGGCCGGCTGTGCCAGCTTGCTGTTAATCTCACCGCTCGCCGGGAAGGCGGCCATGCGGTCGCGCACCAGCTCACCCAGAGTCTGCCCTTTCAGGCACAGCAGTTCAGTGACCAGCAGCCACGGGATCATCCCGCTGTCGCAGTAAGCAAAATCGCGGAAGTAGTGGTGCGCACTCATCTCGCCGCCATAAATGGCGTCTTCTTCACGCATACGCTCTTTAATAAAGGCGTGGCCGGTTTTCGACATCACCGGCGTGCCGCCTGCTGCCTTCACCACGTCCACCGTGTTCCAGGAGAGACGCGGATCGTGAATGATTTTTGCCCCCGGGTTTTTCTCGAGGAAGGCTTCCGCCAGCAGGCCGACGATGTAATACCCCTCGATAAACTGCCCTTTCTCGTCGAACAGGAAGCAGCGGTCAAAGTCGCCGTCAAAGGCGATGCCCATATCCGCGCCGTGCTCGATCACCGCGTTGCGGGTGTCGTCGCGGCATTCAGGCAGCAGCGGGTTGGGAATACCGTTCGGGAAGTTGCCATCCGGGGTGTTGTGAACCTTGATAAAGGTCACCGGCACGTTCAGCGCCTTAAAGCGGGCCTCCAGCGCATCCACCACCGGGCCGGCCGCGCCGTTGCCGGAGTTGATCACCAGCTTCAGCGGCTTCAGGTTCGCCACGTTGATGTAGCCCAGCAGGTGGTCGATATACTCGTTTTGCAGATTAATTTGTTTGTAGCTGCCGCGCCGGGCTTCATCGACCGGCGGGAAATCGTTGGCTTCCGCCAGGCGCTGCACATCACGCAGGCCGGTATCACCGCTGATAGGACGGGCGCCCTTGCGCACCAGCTTCATGCCGTTGTAGTCCATCGGGTTATGGCTGGCGGTCACTTCGATACCGCCATCCACCCCCAGGTGGAACGTCGCGAAGTAGATCTCTTCGGTACCGGACAGGCCGATATCCAGCACGTCCACGCCCGCGTCCTGCAGCCCTTTTGCCAGTGCCAGCTTCAGGGACTCGCTGGTGAGGCGCACGTCGCCGCCCAGCACGATAGTTTGCGGTTTTAAATATTCGCCGTAGGCGCGGCCAATACGCCAGGCAATGTCTTCGTTCAGCTCTTCGCCCAGCTTGCCGCGAATATCGTAGGCTTTAAAACAGGTTAACTTTTCCATGATTACCCCTTATTCAGGCAACAGTTGGCCCGACCCATACCCGGGCCAATTTCATTCTTATTTATTCACAGGCCAGGTAAGCGACGCGCTATCTGGCAAACAAGTGCGCGGTTACACCCGCCCGTAGCGATCCTGAAAGCGGACGATGTCATCCTCTTCGAGATAGGAGCCTGAGCGCACTTCAATTAAGTCGAGAGGAATTTTCCCTGGGTTTTCCAGGCAGTGGGTTGCACCCAGCGGGATGTAGATGGATTCGTTTTCACCCAGCAGTTTGATTTCGCCGTCGATGGTCACTTTGGCGGTTCCCGCCACCACTACCCAGTGCTCCGCGCGATGGTGGTGCATCTGCACCGACAGCCCTTCGCCCGGCTTCACGGTGATGCGTTTCACCTGATAGCGGTCACCGGCATCAATGGAGTCATACTTCCCCCACGGACGGTACACTTCGCGGTGGATATGGTGCTCGTGGCGGCCATCGGCTTTGATCTGCTCAACCACTTTTTTGACATCCTGAACGGCGTTGCGGTCAGCAATCAGCACGGCGTCTTTGGTCTGCACAACCACCAGGTCTTTGACCCCCACGGTAGTCACCAGGCCGGACTCGGCATACACGTAGCTGTTTTCGGTTTTATGGCTAATGACATCGCCATGATGGACATTGCCCTCTGCGGTATGCGCACTGATCTCCCACAGGGATGACCACGAACCCACATCGCTCCAGCCCGCGTCCATCGGCACGACCACCGCATCGGCGGTACGTTCCATTACCGCGTAGTCCACGGACTCTTCCGGGCAGGCCAGGAATGCCGCTTCGTCGACGCGAATAAAATCGAGATCCGGGTCGGTGACGTTCATCGCTTTTTCACAGGCGCGCAAAATATCCGGGCGATATTTCTCCAGCTCCTCGAGGTAACGCCCCGCGCGGAACAGGAACATGCCGCTGTTCCAGTAATACTCCCCGCTGGCAACATAGGCCTGCGCGGTATCCAGATTCGGTTTTTCGACAAACTGCGCCACATCAAATGCCACGCTGTCGCCTTCGCCTGGTGTCACATCACCGCGACGAATATAGCCATAGCCGGTTTCCGGCATGTCCGGCACGATACCAAAGGTCACCAGCTTACCGTTTTCGGCATAGGGGATAGCGGCGCGAACCGCATCGCGGAAGGTCTCTTCCTGCTGGATGACATGGTCCGCCGCCAGCACTAACATCAGCGGATCACACTCCGGGCTGCTGCGTTTTGCTGCCAGTGCCGCCAGGGCAATGGCCGGCGCGGTGTTACGTCCGGCAGGCTCCAGAATGATGTTTTCTGTCAGTTTGTTCAGCTGGCGCAGCTGCTCGGCAACAATAAAGCGATGCTGTTCGTTACAGATCACCACCGGGCTTTCACACTCCACGCCGTTCAGACGGTTCACCGTCGTCTGCAGCATGGTGAGCTCCCCTTTCAGGCAGAGGAACTGTTTTGGATAGAGCACGCGGGACAGCGGCCACAACCGGCTACCAGAGCCTCCAGCCATCACGACCGGATACAGTTTGCTTTGACTCATGATTTATCCCCGTATATCTGCAATAAATTGGCTCAGCACGTTCTCTTTCTCGAGCGTGCGTTCGGCATATTCACGTGCCACCGTGTTCTCTTTTGGCATGGCGAGTGCCTGTTCAATGCCGGCGACCAGGGCAGAGACCGACTCTGGCTCTACGCAGACGGCGATCCCTGGATAGCTGTCGCACAGCTGGCCTAATTCGGTTTCGGCTTCGGCGGTGATGACTGCGTTACCGCCGACGGCGAGTATGTTGGTCAGCTTCGACGGCAGGACGGCATCTGCCGCGCCGCGTTTCTGTACCACCAGATGGCAATCGCCCATCTTCAGCAGCGCCGGCAATGCGTCGTAGGACTGAAGCGGGAAAAATTTCACATTAGTCAGGCCACGTTCGGTGGCCATTTTTTCCAGTCGGGCTTTGCCGCCCCCCTGGCCAACAATGACAAACTGCCATGGCTGGTCGCTAAGCTGGGTCGCTGCCTCGATCACGCTCTCCAGCCCCTGCTTTTCGCCGATATTGCCCGAGTAAAGAATGATTTTGTGCTCGTCAGGCAAACCCAGCTGCGTACGCAGTGCCTGAGCGTCACTTTCTGTCACGTCACGAAAGCGCGCCACTTCCGACCAGTTAGGGAAGAAGATGACTTTTTCCGCCGCCACCCCCTTCTCCTGCGCTTTGTTCATCATGGAGCGCGAGATGGTCGAGACGTAATCGACGTTGTGCAGGCCATTGCGCTCGAAGGCGCTCGCCAGCTTCGCAACGGTGCCGCCCTTCCCTTTGCCGGCCATTCCCAGGCCGAGCATGGCGTCCACTTCATAATCCTGAATATGCAGCAGGGTGCGCGCGCCGGAGAGTTTGCCCAGCAGACGCATGCCTGGTGTGCAAAAGAGCGTCGGCACGACGCCAATAATGCGATCCGGCTTCCAGCGACGCTGCGCCATCAGCGGGAAGAAACTGCTCAGGGCAAAGCTGCCCAGATGAATTAAACGTTTCAGCGTCGACGGCTGCTTCGGTACATAAAGCGGGCAGCGCCACACGGTGGCCTTGCCCTCTTCCCGACGATAGCGCCAGCTGGAGTAGCGTTCTCCCACTTTCCACTCCGGGTAGTAAGGCGGTGCGGTAATGACCCGCACCTCGTGACCCTGGCTCGCCATCCACTCGACCATCTCACCGGTGTATTTCCCGATCCCGGTCAGCTCTGGCGAGTAGTTAATTCCGTAAACGAGGATTTTCATAGTCCCGGCACCCCGGCCTGACGCTCGGCAAGGAAATAGGCCCGACTGTTGTCGTGAACATTGTCGCTTGCCAGCAGCGCCTCTGGCGTCAGCCAGCGGTAGTCGTCATGCTGGGCGTCAGGCAGACGCAGGTCTGCCTCACTGACCTTCAGACGGAAACCGAGCACCACGTAGTGGGTGGTGAAGTCCGGACCTGAAAAGTTATCGTCATAGAAGTGCTGCCAGACCCCGTAAAACTGCCCTGCCGCCATCGGCAGACGCAGGCCCAGCTCCGCAAGAGTCAGTCGCTCAAAGGCATTCGCCAGCGTCTCATCCTTCTGTACGCGCCCACCGGGCACGAACCAGAAGCCCTGTGCAGGACGATTGGTTCGTTTCCCCAGTAAGAACTCGCCGCGTTCGTTCTCCACGATCAAATCAATAGAGATGAGCGGAGTGGAACGAACGACCGTGGCAAAATCTTCCTGACTTAAAAACATCATTACCCCCGGAAGCGGTGCTG
>ERZ773187.690-NODE-690-length-31017-cov-63.944932_pt1 | contig 31017 bp, 24 predicted proteins | sample MGYA00511242_ERZ773187 | MGnify/ENA primary metagenome ERZ773187 (study PRJEB29015, sample SAMEA2737744) | human gut metagenome | biome: human gut; feature: human-associated habitat; material: faeces | place: China | collected 2012 ...
CCGTGATGATGGCCCCGGGAGGCTCGATGTACGCGACGCCCGGGAAGGGCAAAAACGAAGTCCGCATGGCCTACGTCCTCGAAAGCGACAAGCTCGAGCGCGCCATGGATATCCTCAAAAAGGCCATTGAGGAATACAATCGGATTAGAGCGTGAGACAAAATCAAATTAGAAGTTAACCATTTTCCATGATGCTATTGCCGACCGAATGAAGTCAGCCGGCAATAGCGGTATGGACGCACGGATTTATTGCGAAAAAACAAATCCGCCTCTGTATCACACAGGGGCGGATTTGCTTATTGGTCATACGGTACTCGAAAATCGTCCGGATATTTCTTGAACTTGCTGCCCGGTGTTGTAGTTGTTCATGTGATAAACTTTCTTTTTCCGTATACAGCGAACATCTATGCGCATGTGATGGAGAACGCCGACCGGAAAAACGCTGACATTTTAGCTGACGTGTTTTTGAAAAAGGCTTGAATTTTCAAAGTGAGTTGAACTAAAGTTGAATTATTTCTTCTCGTCACAGATAGAATATCTTGTTAAAGTTGCAAAAACATCCGTTTTCGTAAAGAAAACGGCTGCTTTTTTGATTGCAGAGGCAGGACTCGAACCTACGGCCTCCGGGTTATGAGAGCGCCGAGCGGCCGCTCAATCGATAGTAAGAGCCTCCTGGACAAAGCAGGAGGCTCTTACTATTGTGTGGAGTATTCAGGAGAGATCGCTCTGAAAAGCGTTTTATGCGCCGTAGCCGAGCATCACGCGCGGCAGCCAAAGCGCCACATCGGGGAAGAGCGTCAGAATCGCCAGCATCGGTAGCCAGACAAACAGGATCAGCGAATATGTGGACGGCAGCATCTTCGTCAGCGAAGACTTACCGACGCGGGCTCCCATGAAGAGGACTGACGCGCACGGCGGCGTGATGCAGCCAAGGCCGAGGTTCACGATCATGATCGCCGCAAAGTGAACGGGGTCAATACCGAAGTTGGCAAGCACCGGCGTCAGAATCGGTGCGCAGATGTACATGGCGCTGGAGTCATCCAGGAACATACCAAAGAGGATGAGCAGGATGTTCACACACAGAAGGATCACGTAGCGGTTGCCGCCCATAGCGTTGAGCAGGGCCTCGACCACACCGTTGAGGTTCTCGACCATGAAGATACGGCTGACCATGGAAACGCAGAACACCATGAAGCCGCACACGCCGGCCGTGCAGCAAGTCTTGACGAAGATCTGCACACAATCCTTGAAATTGATTTTCTTGTAAACGAAAAGGCCGACAAACGCCGCATAGAACACGGACACAGCCGCCGCCTCAGAGGGCGTGCAGATGCCGCCATAAATCGCGCCAAGTACGAAGATGGGGAAGAACAGTGCCGGCAGGGACTTCCACGTCACCTTGGCTGCATGGCTCAGGCATTTACCCTTGGCCACGGCGGGCTCAATGATGATATTGGGGTCCTTCTTGAACTTGAAGTAGCTCCAAACGCAGAAAGCAATCATCATCACGATGCCGGGGATCATCGTGGCGAGGAAGCAGGCCAGCAGCGGTTGGTTGGTCAGCCAGCAGAACACGAGCATCATGCCGCTGGGTGGGATAAACGAGCCAAGCATACAGGTGGATGCCAGCAGCGACGAAGATATCGCCGTGTCGTAGCCCGCCTTGTTCATTCCGGGGATCATCAGCTCGCCGATGACGGTTTCAGCCGCAAAGGAGAAGCCAGAGATCGCGCCGAAAATACCGCAGCAGACGGACATCATCATTGCAAGGCCACCCTTGACGCGGCCGAGCAGCAGATTGACGAAGTTTACCAGGTCCCCCTCGTTCTATAAATCCGCCCGCTATGATAAATAGTGGAAATGCCACCATCGTCATAAATACAGTTATGTGGCCTCCTTCGACGAGATTAAGGAGAACGACTTCAACTTGAATATCCCCCGGTATATGGATACCTTTGAGGAAGAAGAAATTGTGGATATTGCTGAAGTTCAGCGAAATATTGCCAGTATCAAGGTAGAACTGGCCCAAGTACAGGCGCAGATGAAGAAGTATCTGGAGGAACTGGGGCTATGAGTGATGAACTTGCGAATACTGGGAAAATCCTGATTTATCAGAACGAAAAGGGCGATACCAAAATTGATGTCTATTTTGAGGAAGATACAATTTGGATGACGCAAAAAGCAATGTGTGAGCTTTACCAAGTAGCTAAGTCTTCTGTCAGTGAGCACATAAGTAATATTTTTAAAGACGGCGAATTAGAGCCGGAAGCAACTGTTCGGAAATTCCGAACAGTTCAGATTGAAGGCACCCGGCAAGTAAACAGAGAGCGAGACTACTATAATCTAGACATGATTCTGGCCGTTGGTTACCGGGTGCGTAGCAATGTGGGTATACACGCACATGAAAGCGATCTTACACAAGGCGGGGCTGCCGGACATTCGCTTCCACGATCTGCGGCACACCTTCGCCACCCACGCCATCGCCAGCGGCGTGGATGCCAAAACCCTGTCTGGAATTCTGGGGCATACCAACGCCAGCTTCACGCTGGACACCTACACCCACGTCACACCGGATATGCAAAAAGCCGCCAGCGGTATCGTTGGCGGCTTCATGGAAGATCTGCTCGGAAAGGGGCTGAGACCTTGGCAAAGAAACGGAAAAACGGAAAAGCGGAACCGGCACCGTAAGACAGCGCGGCGACGGCCGGTGGGAGGGCCGTGTTGTCATCGGCTATGATGACAATGGCCTTCCCAAGACGAAGAATGTTCTCGCCAAAACAAAGCGGGAATGTCAGGAGAAGCTGCGTCAACTCACCGAAAGCATGGTGGGGCGAAATGACCGAAAGGTCAAACCGGATATGCTGTTCGGGGACTGGCTGTGCTATCTTGTTATTACAACACCAGACAAGTGCAGCGCAATTTAGGGGTGAGGTTCCCCTTAAAAAGCACAGACTATCTCTTGCCGCATAAAAAGCGGCCAGCAGTTTACTCTGCTGGCCGGGAAAACTTTATATTTTTCACTGTCCTCTTGACGGGTAGCAGTTCAACTGAACCGCTGCGCTTATTTTGGTATTCAGAAATTGCGCTGGATGAAGCGCCGCAGCATCGCCGCGACCTGCGCGCGGGTGGCGCTGCCGGTGGGCTCCAGCTTATCGCCGGTCCCCTGCATCAGCCCCTCGCCGACGGCCCAGTTGAGCGCCGAGACAGCGTAGGCGCTGATGGCGGCCTGATCCTGAAAGCTGGAGAGGTTTTCGCGCAGTGTCACGGCATCCATGCCGCGATAGGCCGCGAAGCGGAACAAGATGGCCGCCAGCTGCTCACGCGTAATCGCCCGGTCAGGTGCGAAGGTGGACGCGTCGAAGCCAGTGACAATACCGTTTTCGGAGGCCCATGCAATCGCCTGCTCATAGTAACTGCCGCGGCGCACATCAGCAAACGGGCAGCCATGCCTGGCCGCGGGCTCGTTTTCCATGCGCCAGAGGATGGTGACGATCATGCCGCGTGTGGTGGACAGATTCGGGCCAAACGCCGTGGCCGTCAGGCCGGTCATCAGCCCCGTGTCATAGACATACGCAACATCGTCATAGTACCAGCTGCCGGACGGAACATCTGCAAACGGCAGGCCGCTGCCGCTGAAGCGGACATAAACGTTTGCCGTACCGCTCGGCATGGTGAAGGAATACGTGCCGTCGCGGTTTTCGGTGAGTTTGAGGCGCTGGCCGTCTTCGTCCGTGACCGTGATGCGCTGCACAGTGGCGTTCCGACCGGGCGTGACAGTGATCGTGACCTTGGCGCCCGCGCTGGCGTAGGACTTGTCGACCTTGGCGACACCGTCGCCGCTGTTCGAAATCTTCACAGGGAAGCTGGGCTTGGCGGGCTCGCCGCCGCCGGACGAGCGCTGCTGCACCTTCACGGTTGTGAAATCCGTCTTCGGCGCAATCGTCTGGCTTCCGTCATAGGCAGCGATAAAGGTATAGGTCTGCGTCTTGTTGGGAAGCGTGGCCGAATACGTGCCATCGCCGTTGTCCGTCATGGTGACGGCATTACCGGCCTCGTCCGTGCCGGAGACCGTCACAACCGCGCCATCCGGCAGATTGCCGCGCTTAAGCGTCAGCGTGACCTTGCCGCCGCCCGAGAGTGTGTCGTGGTCGGCAGTCAAAATGAACGTCGGCGCGGTGCGGTTCTTTGCCACAAGGTTGATGGCCAGTGTAACCGGCTCATAGTTCTGCGAGGTATACTGGACGGTGATGGTGCCAACCTTTCCCTCTTTCGCCGTCTCGTTCTTGAGAATCGGAATCGAGACGCCCTGCTTGCCATTTACCGTCTTCAGCTCCGCGCCGGAGCTATAGTACCCGTCGGCCGAGACGTCCAGAGTGCCATAGGGCGCGTCATTACCGAAGCGCAGCCCCTCTGCCAGCGCCGGCAGCGCCGGGAACGCAACCTCGTAGGTACCGGCCCAGCCGTTGTAGATCGTGAGCGTCACGGGCGCGGGGTCTGTCAGCTTGGCCCGCTTGACGATGATTTCGGCCGTTCCGGAAGCTTCCGCGTAGGTGTAATTGTCCGGGGTAAACTTCCAGCCAAGATCTGCGTGCCTACCGGCGTCCAGAATTGCGTCCGGCGTCTGCCAGACGAAGGTTCCTTGAAGCTTTGGTGGGATTGTCTCGCCAGAAAGCGTGATGCTGCCAAGCTTCTCGCCGTAGGTGAGCTCGGATTTGCTCGGTGTGGCAGTAGCTGTGACCGTCGAGCGGTCCTTTGTTTCCACACGAACGAGAATGGTAACATTCGAATAATTCTTGCAAGCTACAGCGATGGTAAATTTGGCAGCCACTGTACCTGGGGCCGTAACTACAGCATTCACAGGAATCTTCAGACTGTGGCCTTCCAAGACAACCTGGTTTGCGTCAATCAACTTAGATACTACGATGTCCTTTTCCGTGATCTGATAGCCTTCAAAGCCCAGGTCCTGAAGGTTACTCAGGCACGCATCCAGATCAACCGTGTACGTGTGCGCAACGCCGGAGTAAGCATCAACTGTTTTCGTCTGCTCCATATGGGACGTGTTCTTCGTAATCGTGCCGGTTATCTTGAACGTTTTCTCCATGATCGGATGCTTGTTCGCGTCATAGCCGAAGCAGTAGTTGCGGTTCGTCAGCGTGACCTTGACGGTTACTTTCTTACCTTCTCCGGCGTTCGCGTCCTCAAATTCTGCCGAGATGGTGTAATCCGTACCGGCCGTCAGGCTGCTGCTTCCGATGCTGCTGGCTGTAACGGTTGCGTTTGCCGAACCGTCGTAGGCGCGCGTCTGAATGGTGGCCGAAAGGGCCGCGTTGGACAGATCAATCCGCTGAACGGTCAGCCGCACGGTGTTCGACGAAAGCGTATAGTTATCTCGGGTTACTTCGCAACGGTACGTGTAGTCACCTACAGGTTCGTTAGCGACCAATGTATTCGTTGTGGCGTTTTGAATTGCAACACCGTTGCGATACCACTGATAGGTTATGCCGCTGCTGCTATTCGACTCAACTGTTGCCGTGAATTTTACAGACGTGCCGTAAGGAACTGTCGTTTCTCCATCGGCCGAAATCGTCACGGAGCGAAGCGGCAGGATTTTTACCTCCTTGGCCGTATCCGATGCAAAGCTCGCCGCTATAATGTCGCCCTTTGCCTCCCAGCCCGACGAAGTCTTAAAGGCATAACCGCCAGGAAGCAGCCGGCCGTAGTTTTCATAGGTCGAGCCTGCTACGTCGATGGCGTAGTATTTGCCGCCGTTGAGCGTGAGCTTGCCGTCGCCTGTGACTTTCAGCCGGCCGAACGTGCCGTCACCGATCGAGACCGTACCGCCGCTGAATTTGAGCGCAGACGAGCTGGAACAAGTCACCTTGAATCTTCCGCCCGCAATACTGAAATTGCCTTCTTTAACTTCCGTATCTCTGATTATGGTTACATCTTTTAGCAAGTACACGCAGGAACCATTGTTTTCCTCCGCCAGGGCCAACATCTTGTCAAAATAACCATAACTTCGCTGGCCGTCCACCGACAAATACGCTTCGGCTTTCTCTCCGCACGCGCATGTTCCGCTGTTGCTAAAATCGTGCTTGTGCTTTCTAATCGTAATATATGTGTCTTCGCCTGCTTTGAGTTCTGCCTGATTTTTCGCGTTTGGCTGATAATCTTCGCCAATATAAAACACATCTAAGGTATTATTGCTAAGTTTCCCAAGCGTTGCCCCTTTTGTAATAATATGCTTATAATTTCCATTGGTTAGCATTCCACTGCCGTAAGGTTCGAATGTGAGCTTTCCGTCAAAATACGCACTCTTACTTCCGACAGCCAGCAATGCATGATCATCTACAGTAACATCTCCTACAGTAACATCTCCTTGAAATTTACCGTTGCTCACCTCCAACGATCCACCATAGGTAACCTTTGCATGATCATAGGTTCCGCCGTTGACGGTCACATTTCCGCCGATTATAAACAAGCTTCCAAAATTAGACTTCTCGTCACCGGCAATGTATGCATATCCTCTCCCTGAGTTCGAGGAGGATCCATGCACCATAATACTTGGCGCGTTTGCGCCTTTATTTTGAATTGTTCCGTCGCGAACGTTCAGATAACCGCCAGCCTCCACTTCAATGACGCCCTGAACAGAGGTATGCTTGGATGTGTCCCCGATCACCGTTCCGTTTGAAAGATTCAGCTTCCATTTGTCCCATTGAACGCGGAACGCCACACCTTTGCTCGTAAGCGTTTTTTTGTTCAAATCCATGTAGAGTGTTTTTCCGGAGAGGTCACCCAGATGCTGGTATTCAATCGTCCCAACCTGCGCGTCCTGGAACATGGTAAACCAGCAATCTTGGGATTTTAGCATCTTCCAGGCTGCGTTCATCGCAAGGTCAAAGGTTTCATAATAGGTTCTATAATCGACAAGCGCACTAGGAGACACGCTGGCCGCCATCTGCGATTTGCATTTGCTACAGAACCCGGTTTTCTGGTCAACATCACCGTGCCTATGCTCGCAAGTCTTGAATGTCTTTTTAATTGTCTTTACAACCGTAAAACCGTCGGCGGTAATCCTCGCCCGAATATAATATTGTTTTTCTCTCGGAGTAAATTCAACTGTAAACGCCCGATTGGCGTCGAGCTCAATTCCATCATAACTAGTTTGGTAGTTCGAACTATCACTCACGAAATAGCTGCAAGTAGGCGTTGTACCAGACAAAGATATACCCCAAAAGATTCTAACTGAGATTCACACTCGCCTTATCCGAAGAAATGTTCTTTTATATCTGTGACGCCGCCATCCTTGTCGCAGAACCACTCATAATTAGAGTGGCAATTTTGGCAGCGAGCTATCACATCAAAGCCACCAGGCGAGTGCCGGTTGCTGGTAATACTCATAACTTCCAATGGCTTCCCACAGACCGGACAAAGCCTAATTTTTCTCGCTTGACGAGTAGCGCGCTCCTCCTGCTCTGCTTTGAGTGCATCTAAGAGACTGCGCCAGAGATTTGAATTTGGATCACATTCTGCATAGTCTTCAAGCTGTCGACGAATATCATCGGTAGCCAAAACGAGAAACTTATCATCCAAAAACTGACGGTGACGCTTGATATAATCGGCGACTACTATGGGCATATATGTGTTTCTGTCCATCGCATACCGCATTGCCGATAGCAGGATCAAGCGAAAATTAGAATCGCAGATTGGGGCGAGCAGATCCTGTGGGAACAGCAGGAGCACCTTGCCGTCATTCATGAATACGCGCAGCGGGTGCTGTTTTTCTGTTACCCGGTCCAGTAAGTTGTTGGTTTGCTCTTTCAACTCATCAATGGTGATGGATTCATAGTCCTGAAATGTGTCTGATTCGTAATTCATCATCTGACCTCCGTTCACTTTGTCCTCGCTATCAGGTGTTGGCATTGTAGCTCTGACGGAGAGGTTAAGCAACTCCTTTGTGCAGGGATAGGAGGAGCAAAATTTGTATCGCTATAGGCAAAGAATAAAAACTTCCCTTAATTCTGATGGCATCTTAAGGGGCAGCTTGTCAGAATATGGGGAAGAGGCTTGAACACGCGAAATGCAATTGACTTTAATCGTGATTTCAGAATAAATATTTTACGATTGACTCCCAAAGGACGTTGACTTTTATCATAACTGCAAATATAATATTATTGAATCGTTGTAACCGAGGTGATTGTGTGGATTACATGACTGAGCTCTCCGCTATTGCCAAAACACATGGTGGAATTATCGAGACGAAAATAGCTGCACAGAGAGGTATCTCAAAAGCAGTGCTTTACAAACTGTGCAAGGAAAATAGAATTCATCGTATCGTGAAGGGCCAATACATTCTGCCCGATGACATACAGGACGAGCTGCTGGCCATCAGCAACCGTTCCAATAAAGTTATTTTTTCGCACGAAACGGCCCTGTACCTTCACGGCATTTCCGACCGCACACCATTTGAACATACGGTCACTGCACCGTCTGACTGTATTCCGTCTGCGGCAATCAAGTCGGAATGTAAGGTGTATTATATCAAGCCTGAATTGTTTGAACTCGGTAAAACAATGCTGAAAACACCTGCCGGAAACGAAGTCCCCACATACGACTTAGAGCGCACGATCTGCGACGTAATTCGCAGCCGCAACAAACTCGGAACAGAAACGTTTCACGCTGCCTTGAAGTTATATGCGGCAGATCCCCAAAAGGATCTAAACAAACTGAACTTTTATGCAAAACAGATGCGGGTGGCCAATGTCCTGCGCCAGTATTTGGAGGTGCTTCTATGAGTAATGCAATGAGCTTGAAAGCGAAAATCCGAAACATTGCAAAAAAGAAGAATATTCCTGCACAGGTCATTTTGCAGAACTATATGTTCGAGCGCCTGTTGGTGCGCCTGTCTGTCTCTGATTACAGGGAAAAGTTCGTGTTGAAGGGCGGTATGCTGGTGGCTGCCATCGTCGGGCTGGATAATCGCGCTACAATGGATCTGGATACCACTCTGAAAAACCTGCCTCTCACACCGGATGCCATCCACAGCGCACTGGAGCAGATCTGCGCAATTCGCTTTGACGATGGTGTCTCTTTTGAGATCGGAACCATTTCACCCATCCGCGAAGATGACATATACGGCGGATACCGGGTTATGTTGAACGCATGGTTTGACACAATTGTTACTCCGCTGAGTATCGATGTGTCCACTGGCGATGCCATCACGCCTCATGCAGTACAGTACAACTTCTCTGAGATTTTCGATGACGAAAAAACCTACGAGCTGTGGGCATATAACATCGAAACTGTCATGGCGGAAAAAGTGGAGACCATCTTGCGGCGCAGCGTGTTCAACACCCGTCCCAGAGATTTTTATGATGCCTATATATTGGCTACAACGCAGAAATTTGATCAAGCAGTATTTGAAAATGCACTACAGGCAACAGCCAATCACCGTGATACGGCTCGACAGATCGAGGATGTTCCCGGCATTCTTCGGAATATCGAAGAATGCCCAGAGCTCAAGACAATGTGGGAAAGGTACCGCAAACAATTCACCTATGCAGCGGGTATTGAATACGAGCAGATTATAAATGTGCTGAAAACGCTGCTGGGAATAAATGCGATTGCCAAGAGAGAAGCGCCTGTTACAGATAAATGATTCAAATCTGACGGTAGATGTAGGAATGTGGAGATCTAAGGCTGAGTCCCGTTTTTCGTACAGTTTATAGAAATTAGAGGTAGTCTTGCGCCTCGATGGGGTGATGAAATGCTGATTATAGATAACATAAACAAAACAGTTAAAGAAGACTTGCAAGCAGGTATTCAAAAGGGCAGCAAGATGTCTGTCGCGGCGGCCTGCTTTTCAATCTATGCGTATCAGGAACTCAAAAAGCAACTGGAAGGCATAGAGGAACTGCGTTTCATTTTCACCTCTCCGACCTTTATCACTGAGAAAGCCTCCAAAGCGCAACGGGAGTTCTATATCCCTCGCATTTCCAGAGAGCGCAGTCTGTATGGTACGGAGTTTGAAGTAAAACTCCGTAATGAACTGACGCAGAAAGCGATTGCGAAAGAGTGTGCAGACTGGATTCGGCACAAGGTGGTTTTCAAATCGAACGTCACCCAGGAGCAGATGATGGGTTTTATGACGGTTGATGAAAGCACCTATATGCCTATTAACGGGTTTACCACAGTCGATCTCGGCTGTGAGCGCGGCAACAACGCCTATTATCCGGTGCAGAAGACAGAGAGTTTTGAAAACGCCAACTACTTCCTCAAGCTCTTCGAACAGCTCTGGAATGACAAGAAGAAGTTACAGGAAGTCACTGACGTCGTAATCGAGAATATTTCCGCTGCATATCGTGAGAACGCCCCTGAATACATCTACTTTGTTGCGCTCTATAACATTTTCAAGGAGTTTCTTGATGACATTTCCGAAGACGAATTGCCGAATGAGGCAACAGGTTTCAAGGAAAGCAAAATCTGGGGAATGCTTTATAACTTCCAGCGCGATGCAGTTCTTGCCATCATCAGTAAACTTGAGAAATTTAACGGCTGCATTCTGGCAGATAGCGTAGGTCTTGGTAAAACCTTCACTGCGCTTGCCGTCATCAAGTATTACGAGAACCGCAACAAATCTGTGCTTGTTCTCTGCCCCAAAAAACTTTCTGAGAACTGGAATACATACAAGGGCAACTATGTCAACAATCCCATTGCCACAGACCGCCTGCGCTATGATGTGCTCTATCATACGGATCTTTCCCGTGAGCATGGACAGTCGAATGGCATTGATCTTGACCGTCTAAATTGGGGCAACTATGACCTTGTTGTCATTGATGAGAGCCACAACTTCCGCAATGGCGGGGAGGTGTCCGGCGAGGACGCAAAGGAAAACCGGTATTTGAAACTGCTCAATAAAGTCGTTCGCACTGGTGTGAAAACAAAGGTGCTGATGCTCTCGGCAACACCTGTCAACAACAAGTTTATCGACCTTAAAAATCAGCTTGCACTCGCCTATGAAGGTGATGCTTCGCAGATGAACAAAAAGCTCGACACGACCAAAAGTATTGATGAAATTTTCCGTCAGGCGCAGAAATCTTTCAATACATGGAGCAAGCTCCCTGCTGACGAACGAACGACGGACGAGCTTTTACGGACACTTGATTTTGATTTCTTTGAACTGCTGGACAGTGTAACGATTGCGCGGTCAAGAAAGCACATCGAAAAATATTACAACACTTCCGACATCGGTAAATTTCCGGAGCGTCTGCCGCCGATTTCGCTGCGTCCCTGCCTGACAGACCTGAGCGACGCTATCAACTATAACGATATTTATAATTTGCTCATGTCGTTGAGCCTGACGATCTATACGCCGTCGAATTATATCATGCCGTCGAAGTTGGCAAAGTACATCGACATGACGCACCACAAGGGAAACAGCCTTACCCAGCAAGGACGTGAAGCAGGCATTCGGCGTCTTATGAGCATCAACCTTCTCAAACGTCTGGAAAGCTCGGTTGCTTCTTTCCGCTTGACGATTGACCGCATCAAAAAGCTGATCAACGATACGATTGGGACGATCAAAAATTATCAGTCTGGGGACTGCGTCCTGAATCTGACGGAGATTTCCGGCGCAGAAGATTTTGATTACGACGATCAGAACACTGATTTCTTCTCCGTCGGCAAGAAGGTCAAAATTGACCTCGCTGATATGGACTATGTTTCATGGATGCGCGAGCTGGAAAAGGATGCGGAGAATCTGGAACTCCTGTCCCTCATGATTGCCGACATCACGCCGGAGCATGACACAAAGCTGCAAACGCTGTTTGACTTGATCCGCAAGAAAATTGAGCAGCCAATCAATCCCGGTAATAAGAAGATCATTATCTTCACTGCATTCTCTGATACCGCCGATTACCTCTTTGCAAACGTCAGTAAATTCGCAAAAGAGAACTTCGGACTGGAAACGGCAGAGATTACCGGATCGGTTGACGGAAGAACAACCATTCCGAAGCTCCGAGCCGATCTCAACACGGTGCTGACCTGCTTCTCGCCGGTTTCTAAGGGCAAAGCTGTACTCCTGCCCGGAAGTACCGATGAGCTTGATATTCTGATTGCAACCGACTGTATTTCCGAAGGTCAGAACTTGCAGGACTGCGACTACCTCATCAACTATGACATTCATTGGAACCCTGTGCGCATTATCCAGCGGTTCGGACGAATTGACCGTATCGGAAGCAGAAACGACCATATTCAGCTCGTAAACTTCTGGCCGGATATGGACCTCGACGAGTATATCAACCTGAAAAGCCGTGTGGAAACCCGCATGAAGATTTCGGTCATGACCTCTACCGGCGACGATGATCTGATCAATGCCGAGGAAAAGGGCGATCTTGAATACCGCCGCGCACAGCTCAAGCGGCTGCAAGAAGAAGTAGTGGACATTGAGGACATGACAAGCGGTATTTCCATCATGGATTTGGGGCTCAACGAGTTCAGGCTTGATCTGCTCGAATACATGAAGCAACATGAGGATATCGAAACTGCACCAAAGGGTCTGCACACCGTTGTTGGACAGACAGAGGATTCTCCTGCCGGTGTAATTTTTGTTCTCAGGAACATCAATGACAGCGTGAACATTGACAACCGGAATCGTATCCATCCCTTCTACATGGTCTACATCAGTGAAGAAGGTGAAATCGTCTGCGATTATCTCAATCCGAAGAGATTGCTCGACACAATGCGTCTGCTCTGCCGTGGCAAGAGCGAGCCTTGTGCGGAGTTTTGTAAGTGGTTCAATGACAAGACGGATGACGGACGTAAGATGGGTGAGGTCTCCGAGCTGCTGAGCGAAGCAATCAATTCCATTATTGATGTGAAGGAAGAAAATGATATTGACAGCCTGTTTAAGAGCGGCGGTACATCCGCACTGCTCAGTGCAGTTTCGGGACTGGATGATTTTGAGCTGATTTGCTTCTTAGTCGTGAAATAAGGAGGGCTTGCGATGCTTGGATTTCCTGCATCTACGGAGTTTGGCAAAAGAATACCGAAGCAGAAGTTCTATGAGAACCTTGACGTTTCTCCCACTTTGCGCCGTGTGTTTGTTGACCAGATTCGTATGGTGTACTGGCGAAACAAGCTGGCAGCGTCTACGCTGAATATCGCTGCGGGCGAAGCAGTGACCGAGATTGAAGTGTTCGAGGTGCGGCTGAATGATCCGCAGCTTGACGAAGCAGTGCTAAAGCAAATCGACAAAGAGATCCCGTACCACATTCTCTTTATTCTGACCTGTGATGGCAAGGCTCAGGCGTGGATCGGCTACAAGGAGGCTGCTGCATCCGGCAGCAACGCCTTCAAGGTGAGCCGCTATTATCACACCGACTGGATGCCGGAAGACGAACTGCATCTCAGAATCGACGGCTTGAATATGGATGCCGTCTATGAAAGCCTTGTCCGCCAGATTGCCGGGGACAAGCTGCAAACAGATTCCAGTGAGAGTCTGAAAGAATCTGTCGAGCGTGATGAAAAGAAGAAGCAGCTTGAAAAGCAGATTGCCACACTGAAAAGCAAAATGCAGCGAGAGAAGCAGCTAAATAGGCAGATGGAAATGAACGCGAAGCTTAAAAAACTCCGAATCGAACTAAAGCAGATGACATGAAGGAGGTTGTAGTGTGCCAAGCGTAAATACAAAGAGAATAGAAGAATCTGCAACTACAGCCCTGAAAGCTGCATTGCTAAGGTGCCCCATACTTGAGTCATACATCGACTCAAATGATAAGACGCCTTCGTGGGATGGGACAGTATTCGTATATAAATCTGAGAAGACAAAAAAAGAAGACCTTGCTGGTCGTGTTCCAATCCAGATTAAAGGGACAGAGAAGGTTATTGTGTCTGATACCGCAACTTTTTCGTGTAGTATCGCAGATTTGAATAATTACTATAAAGATGGGGGCTGTATTTTCTTTCTTATAAGCGTCGATTTAAGTTCGGGCAATTCAAGAATATTCTATAAGACTTTGCTTGTTGTTGACCTTGACAAGATAATCAAGGGTGCCGGAAAACAAAAGACCAGCACAATTCACTTGAATCTTCTTCCTGCTGAGGCTAATGAGATTTCTAGCATTTTTATGGAGTTCACAGACAATGTGCATAAGCAAATGGGCTTCATCGGAAAAGACATTCCTACTTTTGAATCCTTGGAAGCAAACGGCGCAGAGATTACTTCCTTAACTTTTACTGCATCGGGTATTGGATTAACTATGGATGAGATTCCCAAGTTCCTGTCTACACATGACTTTTATCTGTATGCAAAGGTCAAAGGCTTGGATGTGGATGTCCCCATTGATAAGGTCACAAATGCGGTTATATCAAAGCCTGTGGACGGAGAGGTGCGGATAAGAGATCGGTGTTTCTTTCCTGCCTATCGAGTGGTGTACGAGAATGGAAATTCCATCATTCGCATTGGCAAAGGGATTAGTGTTGCCCTAAAAGCAGAGGAGAACCGTATTACAGTACATACAGACAGACCGGATACCCTGTCCGATTTTATCATTGAAGCGGACTTCTTTATAGAACTGGTTGAGCAAGGAGAATTAACACTGAATGGAGTGACTATCCCGCTTAATGGTGCATTGTTGTCAGATTTGCAAGAGAGAAAGAAAATTCTTGAATACTGCAAGGATGTAAAGAAGATGCTGGATTATTTAGGAGTGACCGAAGAACTGCTTCTAAACGATTTGTCTGAAAATGATGAGAAGAATCTAAGGAACTTCACAGGAGCGGTGCTATACAACCGGAAAATCGGGTTCCCCACCATAGAACAAGATCAGTTCTATGGTGCATTCAAAATTGCAAATCTTGTGATTTGGATTTGGGCAAAGAGGCAATCAGACGGTATGTATAACATAGATAGCTTCTTCAAATTGCATCAGATTACACTTTTCGCAGAAGACGATGTTGATTTTAAAAGACCTGTTCAGGCATCGCAGTTTGTACTGTTTGATAAAAAGGGATTGGTTCATATCTCTAATATGGACTATGAAAGGGTTTACTCAGGCATAACTCAAACACCCCATTCCCCTGAATATTGCACGAAAGTTAACTTTTTAGTCCTTGATATGATAGGAGCATACGATGAACAGGCAAAGCACGATGAGAAGTTACTTAACTTGGCAGAAAAAATATGTGACTGGTTAAAAAGTATCGAGTCCATGATTGACCCGAAGGTTTTACTTCTTAATAAGCTCCAAATTACTAAGCGTCGCAGAACACTTTCTACGAGCGAGATTATTGAACTAGCCAAACTCACAGAAAGCGATTACCCACCAGCAACAAGATGTGGAGCGTACTTGCTCATGGATGCTGATGAAGAGGCACAAAAGTGCTTCGACGAGCTTCCACTCATAGCACAAGAAGAATTTTTGAAATATCCGATTTGCCACTTTGGCAAACTTACAATGAAGGAGGATAAAACCAATGGATAAACTACGCATGGAATCGCCGGATATGACGGCGCAGAACATAGACCGCATTGCCGCCCTGTTTCCGAACTGCATCACGGAGATGCTGGATGAGGAACACAGCACGCAGGAGAAAAAGGCGTACAAGCGGGCGGTCAATTTTGAACTACTGAAACAGATGCTCTCGCCGGACGTGGTGGACGGGGACGAGGCATACGAGTTCACATGGGTCGGCAAGAAGGCGGCTATCGTGGAAGCCAACAAGCCGATCCGGAAGACGCTGCGCCCCTGCATGGCGGAGAGCAAGGACTGGGACACCACCGAAAACCTCTACATCGAGGGCGATAATCTGGAAGTCCTCAAGCTCTTGCAGGAGAGCTATCTCGGCAAGGTCAAGATGATCTACATTGATCCGCCGTACAACACCGGCAACGACTTTATCTACGCCGATGATTTCATGCGCTCGCAGGAAGAAGAAAACGAGCAGATGGGAATGTACGACGAGGACGAAAACCGCCTGTTCAAGAATACCGACACCAACGGACGCTTTCATTCCGACTGGTGCAGCATGATTTATTCCCGGTTGCTGTTGGCAAGGAATCTACTGACGGAGGATGGGTTTATTTTTATTAGTGTTGATGAAAATGAGTTTGAAAACATGACCAAAATATCAAGCGAGGTTTTTGGGAGAAGTAATTTGCGTAACTGCATTGCAGTACGTCGAGGCATAAAAAACGTTCAGGCTCAGTTTGATACACTATCGTCTTTATCGCAGGGGCATGAATATATTCTCCTTTTTTCAAAGAGGACTGACTCGCGACTGCCTAAGTTATTTAGTGTATTCGACGAAAAGAAAAAAGGAAAATGGGACACTTTTTGGAGAGGGACTGACAGACCCACAATGCGTTATGAGTTGTTTGGCAAATGCCCCGAAAAGGGACAATGGCGCTGGGAACAGGGACGGACAAAGCAAGCAATTAAAAACTATGAAGTATATTTAAGCAATTACTCAAAAGAGATGTCCATCGATGATTACTATAGTTGCGTTCTTACATCATCAGGGGCGAAAACCGATTTCGTTAGGCTAAATGATGAAGGGACTATTCAATATTACGTGCCGCCACAGGAAGGTAAACTATTGAGTGATAATTGGATGGATATAATGATGACAGGCACGTATACAGTATTCGATACTGAAAAAAGTCTTGATATAATGAATCGGATTGTTGGTTGGATTACCAAGGAAGAGGATATTATTCTCGACTTCTTCTCTGGCTCCGCCACCACCGCTCACGCAGTCATGCAGCTGAACGCCGAGGACGGTGGGCACCGCAAATTCATCATGGTGCAGCTGCCTGAAAAGTGCGATGAATCCAGCGAAGCCTATAAAGCAGGCTACAAGAACATCTGCGAAATCGGCAAAGAGCGCATTCGTCGCGCCGGGGACAAGATCAAGTCCGAAATTGATGTTGTGCATAAAGATGACTACGCTGCGTTGGTACAATCGCAGCAGTCTAATGATCAAAAAGTAATGACAGGATTTGATTCGCTGAAAAGTTCTGGTGTTCTTACAGAAAAGGGTTATACATATAAGGACAAAGATACCAAGGAAATTTCGCGTATAACCTATTCCGCCGAAGACCCCAATGATTTTTATCGTTTTCATCCCAATGCACTCGACATCGGTTTCCGTGTCCTCAAGCTGGACGATACCAACATGAAGGATGTCTACTATGCGCCGGATGACTACGATCAGGGGATGCTCGCGGCGCTGGAATCCAATATCAAAGATGACCGCACCGACCTCGACCTGCTGTTCGGCTGCCTGATTGACTGGGGGCTGCCGCTGTCCCTGCCGTACAAGTCAGAGCAAATCGACGGCTGCACCGTCCACACCTACAACGACGGCGACCTAATCGCCTGCTTTGACGCGAATATTCCCGAAAGCGTGGTCAAGGAGATCGCACAGCGTAAACCGCTCCGTGCTGTCTTCCGCGATTCTGGTTTTGCGTCCAGCCCGGAGAAGATCAATGTGTTCGAGATTTTCAAGCTCTATATGCCAGAGGATGCGGGCGACATCACCAAGCGCGTGAGGGTGATCTGATGAATGATGTGTTGCATGGATTTCAGAATGTTTGCGATAAAAATGCGCTGCAAGAGAATTTGACTTTTATAGCGCTATATATTGGATTGTATGAAAGTTTTGCTGATACAGTAGAAAGCCATGTGGAGTCTTTTTTTTGTAACGATGCTTTTCTTGATAAGAACGGAAAGATTCGGTATAAACCAAGTGAAGAGTATGTAGAGGAGATTAAGAACCGTTCGGTCGATGATAAAGGGAATCACAATACACTGAAATCTACTATGCTCTGGTTTGTTGAAAATGGGGCTTTGACACAAGATGATTACAGGTTGTTCCTTGAATTAAAGCAACTTAGAAATTCCTTTGCTCACAAGATGACAAAATATCTCTGGAGTGGACTTTATGAGGAGCATGCGAAAGCATTAGGGGATTTGTTGAGCCTGTATCGAAAAATTGAAAGATGGTGGATTGTTGAAATTGAAATACCAATTGCAGGTAATGATGTGCCGGAAGGGTATGATGCAGATGGCGTTACTAGTGGAATCCTGTTAACTTTTGATATGATGATTAATACGCTATATAACGGAAAATCAGAAGATTACTTGCAGATTATCCGCGACCTTCAGACGAAAGATAGAGGGATTTGAAAGACAATGAAACTCCAATTCAAACATCAAAAATTTCAGGCGGATGCGGCAAAAGCGGTCGTTGACGTCTTTGCCGGACAGCCGTATCTTACGCCGACCTATATGATGGATCGTGGTCTTGAAGATGGTGAGCAGCAAGCAATCGCAACGATGGACGATTTTACCGGCTGGCGGAATGAACGCATCGTGCCGGAGCTTTCCGACAAGCTGATTTTGGAGCATCTGCAAAAGGTACAGCGCGCCAATCAGATCAAGCCGTCGGACAAGCTGGAAGGTCGCTATAACCTGACGATTGAAATGGAAACCGGCGTCGGTAAGACTTATACCTACATCAAGACCATGTATGAGCTGAACAAGCACTATGGTTGGAGCAAATTCATCGTGGTCGTGCCGAGCATTGCCATCCGCGAGGGCGTTTATAAATCTTTTCAGGTGACGCAGGAGCATTTTGCGGAGGAATACGGCAAGAAGATCCGGTTCTTCATCTACAACTCTGCCCAGCTCACGGAAATTGACCGTTTTGCGTCAGACAGCGCCATCAATGTCATGATCATCAACTCTCAGGCATTCAACGCCAGAGGTAAGGATGCGCGACGCATTTACATGAAGCTGGACGAGTTCCGCTCCCGCCGCCCAATCGACATTATCGCAAAGACAAACCCGATTTTGATCATTGACGAGCCGCAGTCAGTCGAGGGCAAGCAGACAAAGGAACGCCTGAAAGAGTTTAATCCGCTGCTGACGCTGCGCTACTCCGCCACTCATAAGGTGGACAGCATTTATAACATGGTCTATCGCCTTGACGCGATGGAAGCGTACAATAAGCGGCTGGTCAAGAAAATCGCCGTCAAGGGAATCACGGAATCCGGCAGCACGGCAACCGAGGGATTTGTCTATCTGGAAAGCATCAATCTTTCCAAAGCTGACCCGACAGCAACCATTCAGTTTGACTGCATAGGGGCAAAGGGACTTCGCAAGAAAACCGCCACGGTCGGTATCGGTTACAACCTCTATGACTATTCTGGCAATCTGGACGAGTACAAAGTTGGCTTTGTGGTCAAGGCTATCGATGGACGCGATAACTCTGTGGAGTTCCTAAATGGTATCAAAATCTTTGCCGGTGACGTGATCGGCAAGGTCAGTGAAGACCAGCTTCGCCGCATTCAGATCCGCGAAACGATTCTTTCTCACTTGGAGCGGGAGCGTCAGCTTTTCCATAAGGGCATCAAAGTCCTGTCCCTGTTCTTCATCGACGAAGTTGCGAAGTACAAGCAGTATGATGAGGTTGGGCATCCGTTCAACGGCATCTATGCGGATATGTTCGAGGAAGAGTACAACGACATTCTCAGCTCCATGCAGCGGGAAATCGGAGACGAGGACTACATTCAATATCTGGACGCAATTTCTGCCCATGATACCCACGCCGGTTACTTCTCGGTTGATAAGAAGGGCAAGATGACCGACAGCAAGCTCTCCGACAAGAAGGAAGGCACGTCTGACGATATTGACGCCTATGACCTGATCATGAAGAACAAGGAGCTGCTTCTGGATCGCGATCCGAAAAAGTCTCCTGTGCGTTTCATTTTCTCTCATTCTGCGCTGCGTGAAGGTTGGGATAACCCGAACGTGTTCCAGATTTGTACGCTGAAACAGAGCAGCAGCGAGGTTCGCAAACGTCAGGAAGTCGGTCGCGGTCTGCGCCTATGTGTCAATCAGGACGGCGAACGTATGGACGCCAACGTGCTTGGAAATGATGTGCAGTCCATCAATGTTCTGACCGTTATCGCCAGTGAAAGCTATGACAGCTTCGCAAAGGGCTTGCAGACTGAGCTTGCCGATGCAGTTGCCGGACGTCCTGTGGCGATTACTGCTGATCTGTTCAAGGGTAAGGTCATTGTGGATGCCAGAGGCAACGAACAGGTTGTGGACGGCGATACGGCGCAGGCGATTTATTTTGATTTGATTGTCAACGGCTATATCGACAAGAAGGGCGTACTGACTGATAAATATTATGCTGACAAAGCAAACGGTACGATTCAGGTTGCGGAGGAAGTGGCAGATAGCCGTGATTCTGTGATCAATATTCTTGATTCCGTCTATGACAGCCGCGCCATGCAGCCGGAAAACGCCCGTGACAAGAATGTGGAGCTGCAAGTTGACCCTGATAAGCTCGCCATGCCGGAGTTCAAGGCCCTTTGGAAACGCATCAGCCCGAAATCAGTATATGTGGTTGATTTTGACACCAATGAACTTGTTGACAAGGCGATTGCATCCATCAACCGAAATCTCCATGTGCCAAAGATCTACTTCAAGGTTGAAACTGGCGCAATGGATGAGATCAAGTCAAAGGACTCGCTTCTTAACGGAAGTGCATTCTCGAAGTCAAAGTCATCTACTTATGACAGCAGCAAGCAAATCCGTGCCAACAGCAGTGTGAAGTATGATCTGATTGGCAAGCTGGTCGGAGAGACCGGTTTGACACGAAAAGCAGTCGTTGCAATTCTGACCGGCATTGAGAAATCCGTTTTTGAGCAGTTCAAATTCAATCCAGAAGAGTTCATTATCAAAGCAGCCGCTTTGATCAATGACGAAAAGGCAACTGCAATCATTCAACACATCACCTACAATGTGCTGGACGAGCATTACGATACGGATATCTTTACCGAACCGACCATCAAGGGCAAGCTCGGAACGAACACGATGAAGGCGCAGCGACATCTATACGACCATATCGTGTATGATTCTACAAACGAACGAGATTTTGCGACCGATCTGGACACGAACGCAGATGTTGCAGTTTATGTGAAGCTGCCGGACAGCTTCTATATTGCAACACCAGTGGGGCATTATAATCCAGACTGGGCGATTGCTTTCTATGAAGGTACCGTCAAACACATCTATTTTGTTGCCGAAACAAAAGGCTCTATGTCCTCTATGCAGCTCCGGCTCATTGAGGAATCCAAAATCCACTGCGCAAGAGAACATTTCAAAGCAATAAGTAACGGAAATGTGGTTTATGATGTCGTGGACAGCTATCAGACGCTTCTTGAACGAGTGATGAAATAACTCGCAACTTATGAGTCGAGAGTTGAATTGATGGGGAGATGCCTATGGACGCACGAAAGCGCTTAATTATCATAAAAGGAAAAGACCAGACGGACTCGGTCGCGAGCTTTCAGTTCCATGACGGAAAGTGCGAGGTCGTCTATACCAGTGCGCCCAATAAGACATACAGCTTTCAGAGTAGCAATGTGGAGATCCTGCCTCTGAAAAAGAAAATTGACCCTGCGCAGGTGATTGTCATCGCAAATGGGCAAGCCATCAGCGGAATTGATGAGATTCTCGATTTCGGCGGGTATTATCGTATTGTCCGCAACGGAAAGAGAGATTTATCGTTCTACAGGAGCGAAGTGCAGTTCCAGCAGAATTGTCTGGCGGACGGTAAAAATCAAGAAGCATTCCAATATTTCAAGGAGACTGCCGCTGCAATCAGTCTGGTGGCGGAAAACGGTATCAACATTCTAAGCATGCAGTATGACAAGATCCAGCAGGTCAGCGAGGATACCGTGTTGGCAAGCTATCTTGCACCGCAGAAAGACGTCAAAATGCCCCAGATGCCGGAGGCAGTGATCTATCCGTTTGGCCTGAACCAGAGTCAAAAGCTGGCGGTAGAACGGGCGCTTTCCTCCAAAATCAGTATCATTCAGGGGCCACCGGGTACTGGAAAGACACAAACGATCCTGAATATCATCGCCAATGTTGTTCGCAGCGGAAAAACCGTGGCGGTTGTCTCCAACAACAATTCCGCAACGCATAATGTTGTGGAAAAGCTGGAGAAGAAAAATGCTGCTTTTCTGACTGCGTTTCTCGGCAGTCTTGCCAACAAAGAGAAGTTTCTGGATGCACAGACCGGCGCCTATCCGAATATGAGCGATTGGGAAATGCCCCCGGAGGAACGACAGCAATTAGATCAGGAAACGACTGCACTCTCCAAAGAACTGAACGAAATGCTTAATGCCAAAAACCGCATTGCGGAAATCGAGCAGGAGTTCTTGCAGCTAAACCCGGAGCAGCATTATTTTGAGGAATATTACGCAAGTTACAGTGACGTGCCAATGGAGAGCTTGGACAAGCTGTCCTCGCAGAAGCTTCTTGCGCTTTGGATGGAATTTGAACAGCACGCAGAGCGTGAGACTCGCTTGGGCCTGTTGCAAAAAATATCTATCATGTTCCGATTCAACCGTAATGCGCTCAAATTGTTTATCCGCGCCCCAGAACAGGTCATTCCCTATTTGCAAAACCAATTCTATTTCGTAAAGAGGCGGGAACTGGAGGCCGAAAAGCAGGAATTGAACCGAAAGCTGGAGCGCTACGCTTTCGATGCGAAGATGGATGAGCTCACACAGAAGTCCCTGCGGCTGTTCCGGGCGGAACTGGCAACACGGTATCATTGGCGGAATAATAGACGGTGCTTTGAAAAGAATAATTTCCGCCGAAATTCTGCGGAGTTTACCCGTGAGTACCCGGTGGTACTTAGCACGACCTATTCCATCAAGGGAACGCTGAGCATTGAACATATCTATGATTACCTGATTGTGGATGAGGCCTCGCAGGTTGATCTGGCTACCGGGGTACTGGCCTTCTCCTGTGCACGGAATATCGTGATTGTTGGGGACTTGAAGCAGCTCCCTAATGTGCTGACGGAGGATGACATTCGCACCAGCGATGCCATTTGGCAAAAGTATTCCTTGGATGAGCGGTATCGCTTTTCTACGCACAGCCTGCTGTCCTCTGCGTTGGAAATATGGCAGGACGCACCTGCTACGCTGCTGCGGGAACACTACCGCTGCCACCCAAAAATCATCAACTTCTGCAACCAGAAGTTCTACCACGGGCGACTGATCGTTATGACGAAGGATCATGATGAGCCGGATGTATTGACCATGTACCGGACGACTGCCGGTAACCACGCCCGTGGACATCTCAATCAGCGCCAGATCGATGTCATCCAGCAGGAGGTGCTTCCGCGGCTGCATCAGCAAAATTTCCAGAGCATCGGTATTATCACGCCATATCGGGATCAGGTGACAGCCATCCGCAAGCAGCTGGGAGATACTTATGAGGTGGACACCGTCCACAAGTTTCAGGGGCGAGAACAAGATGCTATCATTCTGACCTCAGTCGACAATGTCATTACAGATTTCGTGGATGATCCCCATATGCTGAATGTGGCGGTTTCCCGCGCGGTTCATTCGCTGGCGGTGGTCACATCGCAGGACCCACGCAATGACCAAACCAACTATGGCGACCTAACGCGGTACATCGAATATAACAATTTTGAGGTTATCCAGAGCCAGGTCTACTCCGTATTCGATATGCTCTATCATGGCTATGCCGAGCAACGCAGGGCATATCTGCAAAAACATAAGCGGGTATCGGAGTACGATTCCGAGAATCTCATGTACTCTGTGATTCAAGAGGTGTTGTCTGAGGAGGCGTTTTCCTCTATCGGTTGTGCAGTGCATGTTTCTCTTGCGACACTGGTGAAGAACTATGAACCGCTGACAGGGGGAGAACGCCAATATGCCCGCAATCCATTGACCCATGTGGATTTCTTGCTGTTCAATCAGATGGATAAGCAACCCGTGTTGGCGATTGAAGTAGACGGGACTGGCTTTCACGAAGCGGGGAGCGAGCAGGCAGAGCGAGATATGAAGAAAAACTCCATTCTGGAGAAGTGCGGCGTCCCGCTGCTGCGACTGCGCACAGATGGCAGTGGGGAAAAAGAGAAAATCAAAAATGCACTAAAGGGAGAATGATCATGCCGAAAATTATCAGGAACGCGATCAGATGTAAGAAATGTGGAGATGTTATCGAAAGTAAGACTGTCCATGATTTTAAGTTTTGCAGCTGCGGCTCGTGCGCCGTGGACGGTGGCCACGATTACCTTCGCAGGTGCGGGGATCTTGAGGATTGGGAAGAGCTGTCCGAAGTGGAAAAATTAGAGAACAACGGCGCATTGACTTGATTTTGAATGATAGAAATTGAGGGATAGAACCATGCCTCTTGAAATTGTTCGCAATGATATTACAAAAATGAAGGTGGACGCTATCGTCAATGCGGCGAACGAAACGCTGCTGGGTGGTGGCGGCGTGGATGGCTGCATCCATCGCGCGGCGGGGCCGGAGCTGCTCCAAGAGTGCCGGACGCTGGGCGGTTGCCGAACCGGCGAGGCCAAGCTCACCGGCGCGTACCGCCTGCCGTGCCGCTACATCATCCACACCGTCGGCCCCGTGTGGAACGGCGGTAAGTACGGCGAGCGGGAACAGCTCGCCTCCTGCTATCGCTCAAGCCTTGCGCTGGCGAAGAAACATGGCTGCGAGACGGTTGCCTTCCCGCTGATCTCCTCCGGCATCTTCGGTTACCCCAAGGATCAGGCACTGCGCGTGGCGGTGGACGCCATCAGCGAATTTTTGGCTGAAAACGACATGACGGTGTATCTCGTCATTTTCAGCCGTGCGGCGTATACGATCGGCAATAAGCTCTTCGCGGACATCGCCGCCTACATCGACGACCACTATGTGGACGCGCACACCGACCTTCGCGGGGAGCAGATGCGCCGGATGAGCATCGTCGAAAGCCGGATGCTGACCGCCTACGAGGACGCGCCCATGGCGGCCTCCGGGCTGGACGAGGCGCTTGCGCATCTGGACGCCGGATTTTCGGAGACGCTGTTGAAGCTTATCGACCGCAGCGGCAAAAAGGACGCAGAGGTCTACAAGAAGGCCAATGTAGACCGCAAGCTGTTCTCGAAAATCCGCAATAACCCGGACTACAAGCCCTCCAAGCCCACAGCGGTGGCTTTCGCTATCGCGCTGGAGCTGAGCCTGCCGGAGACCCGCGACCTCATTGCCCGCGCGGGCTACGCCCTGAGTCCCAGCAGCAAGTTTGACGTCATCATCGAGTACTTCATCATGCAGCGGGACTATGACATTTTCAAGATCAACGAGGCGCTGTTCGCCTTTGACCAGAGCTTGCTGGGAGCGTGAGGAATGAAAATTATACTCAGCCGAAAAGGTTTTGACTCTGCGAATGGCGGCATCGTCAGTCCCATTTTTGAAGATGGCACAATGGTTTCGTTTCCCATCCCCAGCGATGATGAGGATACATATGATTCTCTTTACTACAATGGGATTCCATACTCCAAGATTTTACATGATTTGAGGTATAAGGGTGGGAACCACTGCCATGTCGACCCGGATTTGGATTTGAGTCGGCGTGCAAAGGAAATTGACGGCTGGTTTCCAGCGTTCGGTCAGCGGGATGCCGCGGCTTCTTACCTAAAGAATCTGGGTGTTGCGCCGGGAGATATTTTCCTGTTTTTTGGAAATTTCCACTTTGTTGAGTGCAAAAACGGAGAATACAAGTATTCGCGGGAGTGCGGTGATTTTTACCGTGAAAAAGATATTCAGGTGATTTGGGGCTACCTACAGGTGGGGGAAATCCTTTCTGCGCCCGAAAAGCAAAAAGAAGCGTGGTGGCACCCCCATTCAACCGATGAGCGGACAAGCGGCACAGCGAATGTTATATTCAAGGCATCTGAGAAACTTTCTCTGGATATCACCAAGCCCGGAGCGGGATTGCTGCCCTTTGACAAAAAGCGTGTGCTAACGCTGGAGGGCGCAACAAAAGCAACTTGGGCGATGAATGAAGTGTACGATACGCAGCACATATACGGAAAGAGAAAGAACGGTGCAAAAGATCCAATAAAGGGATTATACTACGCGGGCATTTGGCAGGAACTTGGACTGATGGAATCGGATGCCTGCACGGAGTGGGCAAGAAGTATACTTTTGTAATCAGGAGCGTAACACCATGACTTTTATCTGCTACCCCAAATGCACCACCTGCCAGAAGGCGCGAGCATGGCTGGACGAGCACCACATCACCTATAATTTTCGCGATATCAAGCTGGAAAATCCCACTTACGACGAGCTGGCCGCATGGCACGAGCATAGCGGCCTGCTGCTGAAAAAGTTTTTCAACACCAGCGGTCTGCTATACAAATCTATGGGGCTAAAGGACAAGTTGCCCCAAATGAGTGAGGACGAGATGCTTAAGCTCCTTGCAACAGACGGGATGCTGGTCAAGCGCCCACTGCTGGTGGGCGATGACTTCGTGCTGGTCGGCTTCAAGGAAACCGAGTGGGAGAGCCATCTAAAAAAATAAAGAAGAGGTGAAGCATCATGAATGTGCAACGGGCAAAAGAACTGCTGATGGTTTTGGCGGATGGCGTTGATCCCTTGACGGGGGAGGTACTGCCGGATGACCACGTGTGCAACAAAGGGGAGATCGTGCGGGCGCTGCACTGCGCCGTGGAGGAACTGTCCCGCAGACGGAAAAAACCGCTGCCCGAAAACAACGGAAAACCTTGGACGGAGGAACTGGACGACGAGCTAAGCCGCTTGTTCGACGGCGGTATGAAAAAGAAAGACCTCTGTACGCACTTTGGCCGTACCCCCGGCGCGATCGAGTCCCGGTTGGAGCGGCTGGGGAAACTGTAAAGCTGCAAAAATGTAACATAAATGTCGCCCGACAGGCGACCAAACCCTCCTTTGGCCGCACTACAATGGCAGCGTAATCAAACGAAGGAGGGATTTCCTTATGACAGAACTGGTTTTTATTCTTGACCGCAGCGGCTCCATGTCGGGGCTGGAATCGGACACCATCGGCGGCTTCAACTCCATGCTTGCACAGCAAAAGAGGGAGGCAGGCGAGGCGCTGGTTTCCACGGTGCTTTTCGCCAACGACAGCACGGTCATCCATGACCGCCTGCCGCTGAGCGAGGTGCCGCCCCTGACGGAAAAGGAGTATTTCACCTGCGGCTGCACGGCGTTGCTAGATGCCGTGGGCGGCACCATCCACCACATCGGCAACATCCACAAGTACGCTCGCCGGGAGGACGTGCCGGAAAAGACGATGTTCATCATCACCACCGACGGCTACGAAAACGCCAGCCGCCGCTACGATTACGAGCGGGTGCGCCGTATGATCGAACGGCAGAAAGAGCGATACGGCTGGGAATTCCTGTTCCTCGGCGCAAACATCGATGCGGCCAAGGAGGCGGCACGTTTCGGCATCGGTGCGGACCGCTCGGTGAACTACAAGTGCGACGAGGCGGGCACGGCGCTGAATTACGAGGTCATCAGCGAGGCGGTGTGCAGCGTCCGCGCCGCCCGGTCCCTCAGCGCCGACTGGAAGCGCCGCATCGACGAGGATGTGCAGAAAAGAGGGAGGTAAGCGTATGTACGGAGCGATTTTGGGCGACATCGTGGGCAGCCCCTACGAGTTCGACTGCAACAACTATAAGGCGAAGGATTTTCCGCTGTTCAGCTGCCGTTCCGACTTCACGGACGACACGGTGATGACGTTAGCGGTGGCAAAGGCGCTGCTCAGCACCCGTGGGCAAGACGATGCCGCCATCGAAGCAGCACTGGTGCGGGAGATGCAGCAACTGGGCCGTGCCTATCCCGACCGGGGCTATGGCACCCATTTTGGCGGCTGGCTCTATGAGGACGACCCGCAGCCCTACCAGAGCTACGGCAACGGCAGCGCCATGCGGGTGTCGTCTGCCGCATGGCTGGCGAAGGACATGGCAGAATCGCTGCATCTGGCGCAGCTCACCGCCGAGGTGACGCATGATCATCCAGAGGGCATCAAGGGCGCACAGGCTGTCGCTGCGGCGATTTTCCTCGCCCGCACCGGTCATGACAAAGCGGAAATCAAAGCGTATGTGGAGCGCGAATTCGGCTACGACCTCAGCCGCAGCTGCGATGAGATTCGTCCCACCTATCACCATGTGGAGAGCTGTCAGGAAACCGTACCGCAGGCTATTATTGCATTTCTGGAAAGCACAAGTTTTGAAGACGCTCTCCGCACAGCGGTGTCCCTTGGCGGTGACAGCGACACCCTCGCCGCTATCACCGGCAGTATCGCTGAGGCGTTCTACGGCGTGCCGGAGGAACTGCGGCAGGAGTGCCGCAAGCGGCTGACACCGGAGCTGGCGGAGATCCTGATTGAATGGTAGAAAGCCGCGCTTTGATAGCATATCAAAATGCAGGCGGTTTAAAATCTGCCTCGCAATAGACAAAGAAAACCGTGTGCTGACCGCAAGGTCAGCACACGGTTTTTCATTTGGATTCCTTCAGCCACTGCTGAAATTCCGCTAACGAGATAATATCTCGGTCACATTTCTGTTTCTCTTCTCTAGCTTTTTCGCTCCATGCATAGAACGCCTCGTCCGTGATGCGTCCCGCCTTGATCCACGCAAAGCGCCGCTTATACTCTTTGCGGTATGCCTTGAAGATTGGGTCATCCGACTGCTTCTTTGTCCACTGCTTGAAAGCCCCGATCTCCCGACAGACCTGCTCTCCTCTTGGAACAGGCCGCTCGCAATACTCCGCGCTGACCCGCCCGGTCTGCGGAAACCATCGTCCGCAGTTCTTGCAGCGCCGCACGGTGATGTCCCGTTCCACGCAACTCCGCAGAGAGTAGTCGATCATGTCCCGGATGCTGGAGGAATACAGCACCGGCGAACACCGCCCCGGCTCCACCGGCTCAAAGCTGAGCGGGATGGGGCGGAACGAAAACAGGTCGGGATCTTTCGGAGAGTCGTGAAAGTAATTTTTTGCCGCCTGTGCCTGCGGTTCCCTGCCTGCGCTGTCTACATCCAGCACCAACTCAAAAAAGCGTTGGACCTGTTGCTGATACAGCGGAAGCTGTTCAGGGAGCTGGCACAGCTCGTCCAGTATCTGCGCATCCTCCGCACTGCCTCGGTCATTTTGATTGTACATCGCCGACTGGCGGTAGCGGCAGTGAACATAGAGAAGTCGAAAATAAATGTGTATGGAGGCTAACCTCCACAGTTTTCTCCTGACATTCTCAAGTGCGTCCCTGTCATCCTCTGCGATAAACCGGCTCCAGTTATCCGTGGCGCTCTGCAGCATCGGTGTCACTTCCGCGCAGTCCAGTTCCTGAAAGGAGAGGAGGCTTTCCAGAAAGGGGAACTCCTTCTGGACGTCCGGAACGCCTTGCGTACCAAGGGAATCATACTGGAAAATCTCTCTGCCCTCAGAGAAGTACATTTTGGCATACCACATGGCAGATCACCTCAAAATAGACAATCGTAATATAGAAATAGAGACAGTCTTGACAAGGGATGAAAAGTATGTTACCATACGATCACGGAAAGACTGTCAAAAGTAATTTATAGTTAGTCTAACACGGAGACTGCGGATTGTCAATGAAAAAGACGGTCACAAATCCGAAAAAGCACCTCGACAACTGAATACCCATCACCGGAGATGATACACGCCGGAGAAGTAACGCCAGGACGCCGCGGCAAAGCGGTCGAGCGTACCAAGGCAGCGAAAACGCCGTGCAGGTCAAACAAGGCCGCAGGGCAGGAACGGGTACGGTGCGTGGCAGAGAACAAAGAAAGGGGGAAGAAACATACATCGTTCCTACAAAAAGGAAAACCGCTGAACTGTTGCAGCAGTCCAGCGGCGCGCCGCGTTTCGGAAAACGCAGACTCCATCTGCAAACAGTCTAACAGAGGGACCTCCGAAACGCAAGTAATTTTTCTCTGAATTCTATTGGAGGTAACGATTTTGAAAATATCAACCTATCACAGCTACGATGAATTGCCGCTGTTCCTCAACGCGGAACTGGTGGCAAAGGTGCTGGGCGTGTCCATCTCCAGTGCCTACGAGCTGATGCACGAAGAAGTATTTCCGTCCGTGCGCATCGGCAGTCGGTTCGTGGTGCCCAAGGATAAATTCCAACAGTGGGTAGAGCGGCAGACTGGAGGTGCCAGATGAGAACTTGGACAAAGCGCGATCCGGTCAAGAACTATTTTCCTCTGCCTAATGAGATCTATCAGCTGGATCTGTCTCACGGCGCGATCGCTGTCTACGGTTACCTGCTCCGCATCGAAGACCGCAGAACCTATCAGTGCCATCCCAGCTACGCAACCATCGGAAAAGCGGTAGGGATGAGCAACAACACCGTGCGGAAGTACGTGCAGGAGTTGGAGGAACGCGGACTCATCCGCACCGAACGCACCAGCATCATCACGCAGGACGGGCGCAAGCAAAACGGAAGTCTGCTCTACACGATCCTGCCGATCCAGTTTTCCATCGGGGAATTTTATCAGCGGCAGATGGATGCTGTGGACAGAGCAAAGGAACGGCAGCGAGTGGCAAGACGCATGGAGCAGACCAGCGTGTGAAACAGCAGATATGTTTCTCTGCGTCCTGTTGCTGTGACCGAAAAAACCGTGGGACCCATCGGTGCGAAGCGAGGTATAGCAGCGGGGCTGCGCGTGCCTGCGGGCCCGCGGCGCCGATGAACTGCGTCAACCCGCCCTTGGCGGGCAGCCGCAGTTCATCGGCTGTTATTCTGCTCCCACGGTTTTCACCGCCTCAAATTTGAAGGAATTTTCACAGATTTTGTGCTTTCGGATGTGCTGCACAGATCAGTTCCCAGCGCCGTTCGCCCTGTGTGCCGCTGTGTGTGCGTTTAGGGGCTGGGGTGGAGGGTTTACCCACCAAAGCCCATTGAAGCGAGCGTTGCGGCGTTTGTGGGCGATGTGTGAGAGATCCTTGCGAATACTGTTCCGGCAAAGGAGAAATGAGTCATATAGGGGTGAGTTTTTCCTCCTGACCATGCCCTGTTTCGGAGATTGTAGCCCCTTGTTTACCCGTTCGATTAAAGCACAGACCGGCTATAATTTGTCAAGCCGAAATCTCATTTGGAATATAGGGCGTGTA
>ERZ773187.700-NODE-700-length-30517-cov-13.336091_pt1 | contig 30517 bp, 31 predicted proteins | sample MGYA00511242_ERZ773187 | MGnify/ENA primary metagenome ERZ773187 (study PRJEB29015, sample SAMEA2737744) | human gut metagenome | biome: human gut; feature: human-associated habitat; material: faeces | place: China | collected 2012 ...
TATGTTTGATACAGTTATTAAAGAAGATATTATACCTTTAATTGATTGTGCAAAATTATTATCCCAACAATATGATGTTGTTATAACAAATCCGCCATATATGAGTCCAACAGAGAAACAAAAAGTATTGGCGAATGATCGATATCCTGACTCAAAAACAGATTTGTTTGCAATGATGATTGAAAGGGGGTTAATATTTGCTTTTAATTATGGATATAGTTGTATGGTTACCATGCAAGCGTGGATGTTTATATCTTCATATGAAAACTTGCGATTGAAAATTATAGAAAATTATACCATATCTAACATAATGCAGATGGAAAATATGGTTATGGGAATAGCGTTTGGTACGGCAGTTTCAAATATTTTTAAAGGTAATTTAAAAGATTTTAAAGGTACATATAACCAAATAAAATATAAAGATATTAAAAATGATAAACCATATATGTTTCCGATTAAATCAAATAGATTTGCTCAAACTAATGCAATTAATTTTAAGAAAATTAAAAGCGCTCCTATAGCGTATTGGGCTTCAAAAGAAGTTTTAGACATATATAAAGAATGCTCTACATTGAATAATTTTATTGATTGTAAGTCAGGAATAATGACAGGTTCAGAAGAATTTATAAAGCATTGGTATGAAGTTAAAATTAATAGTATTAAATTTGATTGCCAAACATACAAAGATATGGGTAATTATAAATGGTTTCCTCTAAATAGTGGTGGTAGATTTAGAAAATGGTATGGAAATAACCTGAAAATTGTTAATTTGTATAAAGATGGATTGGAGATAAGAAAAACTGTTAAAAATTATAGATTAAGGGATAAAAATTATTATTTCAAAAAAGGAATAACTTGGGGAAGAATTACATCTGGAGATATTGCGTTCCGAAAAGTGATAAATGGAAGCTTGTTTGGGGATGCTGGGCCGGTAGGATTTGTTGAAAATAGACTAAATTATTTCTTAGCATTTTTATCAACAAATGTGGTTAAAGAATTATTAGAATATAAAAATCCAACAGTTAATTTTCAAATTGGAGATATTATGTCTTTACCAATGAAATTTGAAAAAGAAGATAATGTTGAATCCATAGTTGATAAAAACTTAAATGTTTCTAAAACAGACTGGGACTCATTTGAAATATCGTGGGATTTTGAAACACACCCTTTTATAAGACTTCAAAAAGGATTGTGGGATGCTACAAGTGTTGCATGCACTATGTCTCATTACTATGGTAAGCCAGTAGAAGTTAGTTCACCTTTAGAATTATGTTATCTATTATGGCAAGGTGAATGTAATGAAAGGGTCAATACTCTTAAATCAAATGAAGAAGAGTTAAATAGAATCTTTATTGATATATATGGATTGCAAGATGAATTAACACCGGATGTAGAAGATAAAGATGTAACTGTAAGAAAAGCAGATGAATCAAGTGACGTTAAATCATTTATCTCATATGCAGTAGGATGTATGTTTGGAAGATATTCATTAGATAAAGATGGATTAGCTTATGCAGGTGGAGACTTTAATATCGATGATTACCATACATTTAAACCAGATGTGGACAATATTATTCCTATCAGTGAAGTTGGTTACTACGAAGATGATATTACTGCACGTTTTATCAAGTTTGTAAGTAAAGTGTTTGGAGAAGATTCTTTACAAGATAACTTAGCTTATATTGCAAGAGTGTTAGGTGGTAAAGGAACTCCTGAAGAAGTAATAAGAAACTACTTTATTAGTGACTTCTATAAAAATCATGTAAAGACATATCAAAAAAGACCAATCTATTGGTTATTTGATAGTGGAAAGAATAATGGGTTCAAAGCTTTAATTTACATGCACCGATATAATCCGGATACAGTATCTAATGTGAGAACAGAATACTTACATAAGTTCCAAAATACATATGAATTATTGATTAGAGATGATGAATACGTAATGGAACATTCAGATAGTAAAGCAGAAGTAACAAAAGCAATGAAACGTAAAGAAAACTTAGAAAAGAAATTAGCTGAAACTAGAATCTATGATCAAGCGTTAGCGCATATTGCCAATAAACGAATTGATATTGATTTAGATGATGGTGTGAAAGTCAATTATGAAAAATTCCAAGATGTTGAAGTTATCAATGAAGGAAGTAAAGCAATAAAAGTTAATCTATTAAGTAAAATTTGAAAATAGTTAGGAGATAAGCAAAATGGACATAAATAAAATTCAGGAAAAATTAAAAAATGAATTTTCAGGAGGTAAACGTAAAATAATCTTTTGGTATGATGAGGACAAGAAATTTGCTGATGAAATAAGTGATTTCTCTTTTGATAATGCCAAAGTCATTGTTTTAGATGGAGTGAACTATTTTAAAACTAAATATACACTTGAAGTATTAGATACAGAGTCGAACTATCTTATTTATGCTCCTTTTGCTAAACCTGATGATATTGAAAACCCATTATTAGATACTCTTCTTTATTCGAAGCAATTCTATGCAGACTATTATTCATTGTTAGCTGAAGAGTTAAATGTTCCAATGGGAAATAGATCTAAGTTAGAAACATATTCAGCATTCTTTACTAATAAAGCTAGAACAAGAGCATTTAAAGAAATTAATGCGGATTATAGTGATGCAAATAATATTGATTTAGCAATTCTTGCAGCATTATGTAAGGTTAAAGTAATAGATTTTTCTGAAATATTTAAAACTGTTGTTAATCAGGGTATTGTTGACAATTCTTATTTAAGTAATATCGAGAAATACGGTTCTATCGATAAATTTTGGGAGTTATGTAAAAAGTTCTTTGGTTATGCTGATAACGAGCCAACTTTAGAAAAATTGTTTGTTAGAATCTTTATTTCAACAATATTCAATGTAACTTTAAAGGAACTTCCTGATAATTTGGATCAATATATACTATCGCATGTTTCGGAGGCTTCTGTGTTCTTAACAAATTATAAGAATAATTCATTAACGACTAAGACATTTAATGATATTTCTTTATATTTGGCAAAATTATTGAACATTTCATCTTCAATTAAAAAGATGTCATTTGAAGACATAAAAAATAATGATGTTTTTGTAGACTTTGACGTTGCTTATATTAAATATTTAATTGGTTATGCTGAAGAGCAAGTCAATCTAGAAAAAATTGATTTGTATTTGAATGCAAGAGAAAATACACATTTCTATGCTCAATTTGAACATAGTTATAAAGCTATTCAATATGCATTTTATCTTTTAAAGGAAATTAATGCTTTTGATAAATCATTCCATGATGTAACAGTTGCAGATTATGCCAATAAATATGCAGTAATAGATAAGTATTATGATTTATATGTCTATCATTTTGATAAGCGTGAAATTGAAAATGGTTTCGATAACTTAAACACTTTAATCGAGAATAAATATAACAATACTTATTTAAGTAAGTTAAATGAATATTGGGACAGTAAATTATTGGAGTATGGTTCATACCAAAACATTCCGGGATTAAAACAGAAGGATTTTTACTCTCAAGTAGTTAGTCGTATGGCTAGAAGTGGTAGAAGTAGAAATGAATCTTTAAAGGTATGTGTGATTATATCGGATGCCTTTAGATATGAGTGTGGAATGCAACTAAATGATTTTTTCGAATTTAATGAGAAATATGAGACTAGAATTTATCCAATGATATCTACCATTCCTTCTTATACTCAACTTGGAATGGCAACTTTACTACCAAATAGAAGTATTCATATTGGGGATGATTATAGCGTAAGTGTTAATGATCGAAATTCTCAAGGTATTAGTAATCGAAATCAAATTTTACAAGCGTATGATTCTTCATTTAGAGCAGTATCTTTTGAAGAAATTAAAAATAAAACTAAAGAAGAACTGCGTAATGAACTTAATGATTATAAATTAATTTATGTTTATCATAATCAAGTTGATGCTAGAGGGGATCATGCACTAAGCGAAAATGAAGTATTTGATGCAGTTCATGAAAGCTTTAATGAAATTGATTTAATTATCCGCAAGATGAGAGGAAATCTAAATTTCAACAACTTTATAATTACAGCAGATCATGGATTCATTTATAGAAGAAAAAAGCTTGTCGAAAGTGACAAAATTGATTTGAATGATAAAACGAATATCTATTTAAATAAACGTTTTATATACTCGAAAAATAAAGTTAATCAACAAGGAATAATTGAATTTAACACAGATTATTTAGGTAACGGTAATTCAATGATAACGTATGTACCTAAAGGTGGAAACATTTTTAAAGTACAAGGAGCTGGGCAAAACTATGTACATGGTGGAGCATCGCTTCAAGAAATGGTTGTTCCTGTAATAGAACTTAAAACAACTATGAGTAAAGTAGAAACAAAAACAGTGAATATTGATATTATTGCTTCAAGTATGAAAGTGACAAGCTTAATGGCACAGTTTAACTTTATTCAAGTAGAGAAAGTTTCTGAATTAGTAAAAGAAAGAAAGTTTACAATCTTCTTCGTTGACGAAAACAATAATACAATCAGTAATGAAGTAATTGTGAATGCTAATGTGACAAGTGATGACATGAATCAAAGAACATTTATATGTCGTTTTAATCTAATTAATCAGCAGTATGATTCTAAGAAAAAATATTACATGGTTATTAAAACTGAAAATGGTCTTGAATATAAACGATATGAATTTGTAATGGATATTGCATTTGCTAATGATTTTGATTTTTAGAAAGGATGAATTGATATGGATTTAGAATTAAAAAATAAGTTAAGAGAATCTTTTGATGGAAAAATAGTCCGTAAAGATTTGTCAAAAAAAATTAAAGAGGGAGCAAATGTACCAATTTATGTTCTTGAATACTTATTAGGAATGTATTGCAGTAATGATGATCCAGAAATGATTGACGCAGGCGTTTCTAAAGTTAAGAAGATTCTATCTGATAATTTTGTACGTCCTGATGAAGCTCAAAAAATATTATCTGTTTTAAGACAAAGAGGTACATACACAGTTATTGATAAACTTACAGTAAATTTGAATATTAAGAATGATAGATATGAAGCTGAATTCTCAAATTTAGGACTAAAAGCTATCCCAGTCTCAGAAGAATATCCATCAAAGTATGATCGTTTATTATGTGGTGGAATTTGGTGCATAGTAAATCTTGAATATGAATATGTAGAAGAAGATAAAAAAGCTTCACCTATTCATATATTAAAATTAAATCCAATTCAAATGCCTCATGTAGATATAAAAGATTTACAAGAAGGTAGAAAGAACTTTACTAAAGAAGAATGGATTGATGTAATGCTTCGATCTATTGGTATGGAACCAGATGAATTAAATGAAAGAGAGAAATGGCTATTATTACTTCGTATGGTTCCACTAGTTGAAAACAACTATAATTTATGTGAATTAGGTCCTAGATCTACTGGTAAATCATATGTGTATAAAGAAATTTCACCGAATAGTATTCTAGTATCTGGTGGGCAAACGACTGTAGCAAACTTATTCTATAACATGGCAAGAAAACAAGTTGGACTTGTTGGTTTATGGGATTGTGTTGCGTTTGATGAAGTTGCTGGAATTAACTTCAAAGATAAAGATGGAATCCAAATTATGAAAGACTACATGGCAAGTGGATCATTTGCTCGTGGTAAAGAAGAAAAAGCAGCAAGTGCATCTATGGCATTCGTTGGTAATATCAATCAAAGTGTAGATGTTCTTCTAAAAACCTCATCTTTATTCGATCCATTTCCGCCTGAAATGGGAACAGATACAGCATTTTTAGATCGTATGCATTGCTATTTACCTGGTTGGGAAGTACCTAAGTTTAGACCGGAACACTTTACAGATGATTATGGATTCATTACCGATTATTTGGCTGAATTTATTCGAGAACTTAGAAAAACTGGTCAAGGTGATGCTTTAGATAAGTACTTTAAGTTAGGGAAAAATTTAAACCAAAGGGATGTTATCGCGGTAAGAAAAACAGTATCTGGGTTGATTAAACTTGTTTACCCAGATGGCGAATATACTAAAGAAGAGCTAGAAGAAATCTTAAAGATTGCATTAGAAATGCGTCGTAGAGTTAAAGAACAACTTAAGAAAATTGGTGGTATGGAATTCTATGATGTTAATTTCTCATATATTGATAATGATACATTTGAAGAAAATTATGTTTCTGTTCCAGAACAAGGATCAAGTACATTAATTCCTGATGGAATGTGCAATCCAGGTCAAGTATATACAGTTTCCGAAGGAAAATCAGGAATGATAGGATTATTCAGACTTGAATCTCAAATGTTACCAGGTAATGGCAAATTTGATCGTAGTGGTTTGGGTTCTGATAAAGAATGTAAAGAAGAAACTACTGCTGCATTTAATTATCTAAAAGCTAATTCAGGAAGAATATCTGGATCTATTAGTACAACAACAAAAGACTATATGATTCATTATCAGGATCTTCAAGGTATTGGTATGACTCATACATTGGCGATGTCTACATTGGTTGCATTATGCTCTATCGCATTAGGAAAACCAACATTAGGATCACTTGTAGTATTAGGTGATATTACAATTAGTGGTACTGTAATGAAAGTAGAAAACTTAGCAAATACACTACAAGTCTGTCTTGATAGTGGTGCAAAGAAGATATTATTACCGAGTACATCGTTTGTTGATTTTGCATCTGTACCACCAGAACTTATGAGTTGTTTTCAAATAATACCATATCAAGATCCAGTAGATGCAGTTTATAAAGCATTGGGTGTAGAATAAAAAAGTTTGGTAGGTGAGATTGTGAAAATCCAAAGAGTAAAAATTAAAAATTACAGAAATCTGAAAAATATAGATGTAGAATTATCAGACGTGGTTGCTTTAATTGGTGAAAATAATGGTGGAAAAAGTAATTTCCTCAAAGCAATTACTTTGCCTTTTTTAAATACTGAAAATGGTTATTATAATAAAAATTTATCATGGTTAGATATAAATGATGAAGCAAAGAATGAGTATTATAAATTCCTTATTGATTATCAAGCTGAAATAACTAAAGGGGAAATTACATTTGAAGAATTTATTAATCAGCTTCCAACTGTAGTTGTAGAAGTACAGTTGAAGATAGACGAATATGAGGAATATTATGTTAAGAATCTTAGCTATAGTATTGATAATCAGGAGTTGGTTTATGGCTTACGATATGAATACAAGCCTTATAAAAATAGAGAATTATATGATCAAGTGAAGAGTATTTTGAAAAATGAACATTTGAATAATGAAAGTATAAAAAGTACAAAAATGAATTTATTGCCTACAGATTTTTATAATTACTCGATAACCGTACCAAATAAGGGAACTATTAGTTATGATTCATTGCAATTGTTCAAATATACATCATTAGAAGCTGAACGTGATGAATTTTCTAAATCAAAAGAGAAATTAGGGTCTAAATCTCTTGTGAAAATATTGCAAATGGGTCTAAGTAATGAGGATAAGTTAACCATTGAAAAAGAATATAGTCATTTTTTTGAATCACTAAAGTCTATTAGTAAAATGGAACATATTCTTAATTGGCAAGATGAATCAGAATTGGAAGATGCAAAAGACTTTTTTGAACATATTAATATTTTACCCAATATGCCACCGATGCAATCACTATTAAGTAGTATACGTTTAGGATTCTTGGATAAAGAGCTGACCTCTCAAGGATTGGGAAATAGAAATCTCATATTATTGTTAGTGTTAATAAATTCTTTAATCGACAAGGATGATGATACCGCTTTTAATGTTTTAACTATTGAAGAACCAGAAGCTCATTTGTGTATAAATAATATTAAACTGTTAAGTAGCTTTTTTAAAGCATTTACAGCAAAGTATAGGAACGTTCAATTATTTTATTCAACACATAGCATTGAATTCATTAATAAAATGAAATTGGATAATGTAGTTATAATTCATGAAGGTAAAGCCTTTGCATTAAAAAGTGAATTAAGTGAAGATGCCCGTGATTATTTAACAAGAAATCCCAACATGGATATATTTAAACTCTTGTATTCCCAAAAATGCCTTTTATTTGAAGGCGTTACAGAGGAAATGTTAATTAGATCTTATATTGATTCGAAGAAAGAACTAAATGATATTGAATTAATCTCATTTCATAAAGGGTTTAAGGATATTATTAGTATATGGAAAAAAATTAATATTGGCACTAGTAATAGACTGGGGGTATTAAGAGATTATGATAATCAAGAAAAAGCTAAACAAGAACATGATAATCTTTCGGATGATAAAACAGTGTGTATAAGAACTACAAAAGAGTATACTCTAGAACCTGAAATTGTAAAAACTGGAAATAATTATGAAATTCTTAAAGAAACATACGGTGAGAAATTTGGATGGAGTGAATTCACTGAAGAAGAGTTACAAAACGCTTGGAGAAATGCCAAAGCTTTAGATATGCTCGTCATATGCAAAGACATCGAAAATGGAGAACTTAGTAATTTGGAAATGCCAAATCATGTAAAAGAAGTATTGGATTTTTTAAGCAGAGCAAATAAAGGATAATAGTTTATATGATGAAAATTACAGTTGCTGGTGCAGGTGCCGGTAAAACAACAACAATGGCAGAAACTATAATTGAACTTCATCGTCGACTAAATTCAAAGCGAATAATTTATTGTATTACATTTACAAATAATGCAACAAGGTGTATTGAAGAAAAATTGATAAATTATTATGGGATTATTCCATCAAATATAATCATTAGTACTATTCATTCATTTCTTTTTAGAGAAATAATCAAACCTTATTATTATATTCTGTACGGAAAAGAGTATGAAAAAATATCTATTTGTAAGTTGCCCGATAATCCTAAATATAAAAATTCTTACATAGGAAAACTTGAAGACAGAAATATACTCCATCAGACAATGATTCCAGAAAGAGCAAAATGGGTGGTGGTAAAAAAATCTGGTGATAGAAAATTGATAAATGAAAAGAGAAAGATAATTCATCAAAATTTATTGAAATATATTGAAACAATTTGTATAGATGAAGCTCAAGATATTGATAACAATATGTTTGAAATAATCAATAGTATCAATAATGTGGGTATTAATATGATTTTGATGGGAGATCCAAAACAAGATTTAAAAGGTAATTATTGTTTTAGAAAATTAATTGATTTTTATCCTAATTTAGTTAATTACGAAATACGTTGTTATAGATGCCCACAGAAACATTTAAAATTATCTAATTTATATGTTTGTGATGAAGAAAAGCAGTACTCTGAAAAATTAACGGGCGAAGTAAATTATTATTTTGCAAGTGATATTAGTTGTAAAGAATTAATAAATAATAATTTGTTTGATTTATTATATATATCTCAAAAACAAAGTGGATATGATACACACATAATGTCAAAAACTAATGATATTAGAGAATCAATAGCAGAAGAATTAGAGCGTTTATATCAAAATAAACTACAACATCTATCAAAAATAAAAATAGCTAGCTTGTCGTATTACAAAGCTGGAAAACTTATATCTTATTATTACGAATATAATGATAAAGAAAAAGCTATGAGTAAAACTTTTCAATCCGAAAGAATTGAAAAAACAAGTTATGCTAGAATTATTAACCTATTACCAGAAATAAACCATTGTGGATTGAATGATACTATTTTTGTTAATTCAATTGATATTATTAAAGGAATGGAAGGAAAAAATTGTTTGTTTATCTTGACAACGGACTTGGCAGCTTATTTATTTGGTGAAAAAAGAGACGATAACAAGGTAAAAAACAAATTATATGTAGCATTAACGAGATCGTTAGATAAATTAACAATCTATATTGACGATAAGGTTGAACAAAAATATGGAAAATGTTATATAAATGATTTTTTCTCGAAAAATATATCGGAAAATTAATAAAAGTGTTGACGGGGATAAAGTACCCACTTGATATACTATACTCGTAAGGAGGTACACAATGTGAAGCCTAAAGAACTAGAAGAAGAATATGGAATTACAAAAGAAAGGATAAAATTATATAAAAAAAGTGGGATTTTTACACCTAATAATCCTCCGTCAGGGAATCGTGCTACTGATTACACAGAGTGTGATATAGAGCAACTTAAGTTCATTGAGATTCTCACAAAGTCGGGTTTGACATGTTCAGATATCAAGAAACTGCAGGACAATGAGATAAACATGAAGGATGCAATTATCTCAAGAAGAAAGCTTATTGAGGATGATATAAAGAGAAAAACGAGTGCTTTGATAATGCTTGATAAATTATCCAATGATGAGGTGACATTTGAAAATTTTGACGTAGAGTTATATTGGGATATTATCAAAGACAAAGAAAATCATGGTGAAAAATTTATTGACATTGGTTATGAAATTCCATTTGATTTTATTAGAACTTTTAAATGTCCATATTGCGGTGAGGAATTAGAAATAGATTTAGAGGATTATTTATCAGATACATCTAGTTATGAGCGAGAAAATGGCATGGGTCCAGATATGGTTTATTATTTTGATTCTACTGATGCATTATGTTGTGATTTTTGTAAAAAGAATATAAAGATTGTTGGATGGATTCGTGAATATCCCATTGGCGCAATTGACTCAGAAGATATTTTGATTGAAGGAGATGATAGTGATGACTAAAGAAGAAAAAGAATTACTAAAAAGAATGTCTCTAGGTGAATTAGATGGTTTTGTTGGAGATATGTTAACAACAGATGGCGGTTCTTCGGTGTGGAAAACAATAAAAAATGGATTGCCAGTAATGCTTAAACAAGGTCCAACAAGAAAATTTTTTAATGGTAAAGAAAATGAAAAGATACCTGGAATTCTTCATACTTTACAAGAATGGTCCACTGATGAGCAAAAATTGGAGTTTTTAAGAAAATTTGGGTGGTTGATGAAAGATTCAGCAGTTAAAGCGTATAGCGCAAAATTTAAGCCTAAAAAATAGAAAAAATCGTACTTCAAATAAGGATTTATTAACATTTACTCTGTATAGTCATTTATGAACGAGGTTTTGTATATGAATCAAGTAGTAAATGGTTGTATGATGTGTGTGATGAAATATGGAGGACAAGTTAAAGCAAGGAAAAATTGTAGGTTCTTTCATTCTAAATGTACTTGTCAAAATTGTAGCCATGAAACAATTCAAAATTATCGTAAGGAGTTTAGTAAACTAAGCTCAAGAGAAAAAGACTATTTTCATTCAAGTATAAATGAAGGTATGTATGTATCATTTGATGAAAAATAAAAATCATTGCTAGCTACAAAGCCATATTTATCCGAGGATGATTATGAATTCTTATGTAATCTAGAAGATATCATGATTAAAGATGATAGAGTGTATATCAAAAAAATGAGCACGTAGATCAAAATTCTACATGCTCTTTACTTATGCGTTTTTGGTTATTATCGATAAATAATTGCTGTATTGACATACAATTATAGTTGAATATGAAAATATCGACTTGATAATATGTTATATGCTTAAATTTAAAGTTTATACTATGTATAATTACATATAGTAAATGTGAAGCATTAAAAGGTGAGTATTCCGCTATCTGAAGTCCATGCAATACGCCACAGAAGTCCACATAATCCATTAAAGAAGTCCATCTTTTTTAAATCTTAATACGTAATACAAGTCCACTAAAAAACACGGTCAAATTAAATCGGTAATCCGCAATTAGATAGGGTCGACTAAAAGTTGGCTTCAAAAATTGTAGGGTTGAAAACCCTATGAGTGTTTAAAGGATTAACTAGGGAGCAGAGATATTTTAAAATTTGAGCACGTAGAATGATTCTACATGCTCTTTTATTTTGGATTGGCAAACTTTACTCCACTATATATTGATTTAAGTGTTTCAAGCGTATAAATACTTGTTTTCCAATCGTTTTTAGCTTCTTGGAAAGTATTGGTTTTGCCATCTAAGTTACCATCTTGAACAGTGATATTTGTTCCATCCCATCCAATAACAACACCAACATGATTTTTACCGATTGCGGAATAAATTGCTCCTACTTTTGGAGTAGATGATATTTCAAATTTATCAGGATGTGTTCTTACAAGTTGATCTGCACATTGATAACCATCTCCAGTAAAGCCAGGACTATAACCATATATCTCATAGAATCTTCCCCAGGCAAACCAAGTACATTGTCCAAATAAGGCACTAGCACTATAAGGATTATTAAAACCCCATGCTTGCATATTTTCAAAGTTTGGATTGCTTCGTATATCTCCAAATCCTAATGAAACATATCGCATGACATGATCCACATAATCAGGATCACCATAAGAGGAAACACCTAGTTTAGCACATTGCTCATTCGCAAATACTTTGGCATTGGCTTTGCTATAGCCACCAAAGTTTGTAATAGCCCAACTTATATACCCATTACCATAATTATATCCTTGAAGTGCAAGATAGATATGTTCAGTATCCGATGGATCTTTTACCTTTGCTTCTTTAAAGCATGAGGAAAGGTATTTTATACCAACTTCTATAGAATACTCAGGATCTGTAATACTATTAGGGGTGTTAGGATATTTTTCATTCATTGGACATTCACTAGATTGCATAGGATCATTACCTTTACCACCGGATTCTTGCATCATAACTGCTTGAATAATGACTACGTAATCTTCCATATCATATTGCTTTGCATATTTTTCAATTGTATCTGAATAAGCTAATACTTCAGCGCTAACTGTTTCAGTACCTGGTAATATAATTGAACCAGACGAAAGAGAGCCAAATACACCGATAAACAAAGTAATTACCAATAACAGAATCAATCCTGTACCTGCACCTAATAGAGTAGATAACGAACTCGTTACTTTTCTAACAACAGCAGCAGTGCCTTTAAATGTTCTAGTGATAACGTTTGTAGTTCTAGTAGTATTGTTTTTAATTTCTTTTGCTTCTTTAATTTTATTTTTATGTTTTGTAATAGAGAAATATCGCATTTGTTTTGAATAATGTGTTTTATTAGCCTTAGGCGTTTTAGTTATCTTCACCTCTTTTGATGGAATTGATGAGCTTGTTTTAATTGCCTCAAATTGTTTTTGCTGCTTGATTCTTTCTTTATGCTTAAGAATCTTTTCTTTTCCATAATTTTTTATTCTATGAGTAGAAGCTGACACTGTTTTAATTGCAGTATTTTGCACTGATTCAGTTGCTTCAGCTTCACTACTCGTTCGTTCCTTTTTATTTCCAACAACATTCGGTTTTGATTGAACAACAGAAGACTTAATAAAGTGTGAGAGATTGCCCTTATTGTTTTTCGTTTTAATGTCATGGACAACTTCTCTAGTTTTAATTGTATTAGGCAAAACTATTCACCTACGGTTGGTTTTCTATCGGCAGGCTTAGTTGTGTTCATTTGATAGATAAGATTATCTTCTGGGATTTTATTTACAAAAGGAACAATAGAAGCACCATATTTAATCAATCCACATCCAGATTGAGCATTTGTAATATAAACTTGCTGTTCTTTATTGATTTTAAGCAATTCGGCTAGATCTTCTCTGTCATTTGGCGATTGATTCAACATAACGATGAATTCACTATTTGAAAGCATGGAAGTACCTTGTTGAGAAGCAAGAAGATACTTCACGTTTTGTGTGATACCAGTAGGATATGCATCACGCTTTCTAAATTGTCTCCAAGCCGAAGCAAAGAAGGATGCACTTTCTTCATTTTCGAAAATAACATGAATTTCATCAATAAAGACATGGGTTCTTTTACCTTTTCTCCAGTTCTCATTCACACGGTTAATCATGGCATCGGTAATAACCAATAATCCCATTGTTTTTAATTGCTTACCTAAATTGAAAATGTTATATGAAATAATACGATTCTTAACATCAACATTTGTATGGTGAGCAAATGCATCCAATGATCCATCTGTGAATAACTCTAGTTTTAATGCTAATGCACGTGCTTCTAGTTCTGGTTGTTTCAGTAGCATAGCCCTTAATGTTTTTAATGTTGGTGTAGTATTCGTTGTTCTAGCTTCTTCATAGACTAGTGCAACACATCTATCAATAATGCTTCGATCAACTGGTGTAATACCGCGTTTGTTGTTATCCAATTGTTCAAATAAAGACATGATGAATTGTGATTTATCACCAATAGGATTACCACTATCCCCATATCCCTCAGCCATATCCATTGCATTGATGTGATCCTTACTTCCTGCTGCAATTTCAATAACAGCACCACCTAATTTATTAATGATATTCGAGTATTCATTTTCTGGATCACATACTAAGATATCGTCATTGGTTGAACATGCATAAAATTCAATTTCTTCTTTTGCAAGAAATGATTTACCAGCACCGGGGACCCCTAGAATAAAAGCATTAGGATTTTGAAGTTTAGCTTTATTGCAAATGATGAGGTTGTTTGTAAGTTTATTTTGGCCATACCAAACACCACCTTCATCCATGATTTCTTGTGCTCTAAAAGGAACAAAAGCACTCGCGCTTTCCGTTAATAGAGTTCTAAAGATTTCTAAACGATTAATGCCGATAGGTAGTGTTGTTACTAAACCATCTAATTGTCTAGATGCAAAGAATAACACAGATAATTCGCATGAATGTGCTCTAGCGATAGCTTGAATTGTTTCTGTATCAGTATCTAGTTCTTCTTTACTATTTGCCATATGAACAATGGTAATATTACATTGGAGCATCTTTTGATCTCGAACAGTTAAGTCATCTAGGAACTCTTTACATTCTTTTCTTTGTGATTCCATATCATAAGGAATGACAGCGGAGAAGTTGTTGTTTGCATTTTGTCTTCTTTGCCAGTTTGTAATGTTAGTATTAACTCCTAATAATTTATTTTCAGCCTCTCGAACTGCTTCATCAGTAGGGATGGATAAGATATCCATGGAGTACATTAAATTCTTATTTAAACCACAAATTTCAGCAACGAATTTATCCTTTAAAAACTGTGGATAATTTTCTAAATAGATGACACGACCATATTTGTTATCAAATTTAAAATAGTTATTTTCATATTTAGGCATTTTAGGAGTAATAGTTTCTTTAAAAGAATGACCTTTATACATTAAATCATCCATATCAAAGATGAATGGTTCATAAGGATCACGATAAAAGTCGTGTAATATTTTTAATCGATCATAGGTATTAAGTTCCTTACAATCCGATCCAATCTTATTAAAGTAAGAGGATAATTCTAACGTGATTCTAGAGAAGAAGGTTCTTGCTTCTTTAATGTCCTTTTTAAAAGCAGTAATAGTAATATATTTCTCTTGAATTAGGTTATCACTTTTAGCAAGATTTTCTAAAACAAGAGAATTATAAGAATCGCATAAATCATCTAGACCATTATTCATATCCTTGATCAAGATATTTTTTGATATCTCATCAGGATCAACTTTACGATTTGAAATAGTGATTTTAGTCATGCATGATGAATCCAATGAGTTTAACATTTCACCATAGCCAAGTAATATAGATTCTTTGTCTTCTCCAGATGCATCGGAGTAGTTAATATCTAGAAATTTATAACATTTAGAGAATCTATTTCCAGTAGAAAAAATACCATCCTTATAAACTACGTCTACAGGGATGGTATCTTGAACACTTCTAGGAATTTTAATCTTTTCCTTGTTCTGTCTTTTGAATTTTAATAAACTTTTTAGCATTTCGTTTTAGTTCCTCCTTCTTCGATTTTTCGATGATTGGTTTAGCTAATTCGTAGTAAAGGTTAATAGGTTTATCAATGAGTTCAGTATGTTTTAATAATACTGATTTAAAGAATTCTATGATTATCTTTTCCATTGTCATTGATTGGTAGGTAATGAAACCTATGGATGCAAAAGGGATAGCACCTAACATACATAACCAACTTGTTGTTTCCATTCCCAACGTATCGATTGTTAGAAAGTAGATAACAACAGCTACTAAACATGCAAGAATGGAATAAATAAATTGTCTAGGTGATAAACCAAAGAAAATACTTTCTGTGTAACTACGGACTTCCTTGTTAATCTTAATCTCCATGTTTAGTAGCCTCTATATCTAAATATTCATTTAATTCGTCAAAAGTCATATGATGTGATGAAATATATAAAATATTTTTAATTGGTACAGATACTGTTCCAATATCATCATATCTAATCGTAATAAAGTTTGATTTAGGATGTTCAAATTGATAGACAATTTGTTCTCCTAAAGGTAAATATTTATTTTGAATAGCATGAATTGTATCTCCATTTACAAGATGCAACGTGCTTACTGTATAATTTCTGTTTACTTCCATTTTTTTCCTCCATAATAAAAGCATCTAACTCATGCTAGATGCTTACTTGATTTATTTTATTTTGTACTTATTATTTCAACTTATTCGTGCATAGATATATCTACTGCTGGATGGAATTGTAATTAAAACTTAGATTTCTTACTCATAATTTAATTCACTCATAATTCGTTGATGTTAGAAATCATATTCTTTTCTATCACTTATTGTGTCTAGAAGTTCGTCAAAGTTATATGGCCAAGCATTATCACCGCTAATAGTAACTTTTTTTCTGTCACTATAAATTATTGTTAAATCCCATTGTTGACCGTCCATAACATCTATTCCGTACTTTGAAGTGGAGTAATTTTTTTGCCATTCACCAATATAAAGATTGTTTATGCCATCTAAAAATTCTTCTTTATCCCTTGTATATTCATTAATTAAATTACCATTATGATAGTATTTTCCGTTAACAATATTATCTTCAACAGTTACTTCATAAATATCTTGACTCATGAAAAAACCATGGATATCGTATTTTATACTTTTTATTGCACCTGTATGTTTATTAAGTTCGATACCTTTAATCATTCTTTTTGATACAGGTGGATCAATATTTAATTTTTCGAGTTCTTTAAGGGCTGTATTCAAATACTCGCGGTTCATTTTAATTCGGACTAAATTACTTGGATCCATATGAGGTTGATTATCATAATCCGGATTCTCCATTTCATACTTTAAATGAGATATTTCTTTGCACAAATTTTTTATTTTGTTTTTAATTATTGTTGAATCTTTATCCTTTATTTCTTGTTCGTAAAAATAAGATGGACTTATTAGCATTATTATCATCCTTTCGTTTATCTATATTTTAATTTTAACATTTATATATAAGCGAAAATAGATGTTTTTGTATTAATTATAGTCCCATCATATCTTTAACAAGTCGATCACTCATTTTAACTGTTCCTACAAGAATTAACATATTGAATATTAATTCTCCAATATAAGACCATAGCATACTTACTGCACTTGCATCTGTATCAACAACAGGCGCAGATGAAGCAAAGGCTGAGAATATGATACATGCCAGTACTATCATTGCTCCTTCTAGACATACTCCAGCGTAGGATTTTAGAAAAGTATAAGCTACATTTTGTGTGGATTCACCAGCTGAGGCAGCTAGGGGAATAGGCGAGATTGCGGTATACATATATAATTTGAAAAAACGTCCGTATACGGTCAGTATCAAAACAAATGACAGAATAGTTATAAATATACCACCAAGTAGAGTAACAGCCCACAAGGGAATGGATTCAAGAAATCCAACATTTTCCACTGCATCTATAATTTCTTGAGGTATAACAGTTTCTGTTGCTGTTCCAACACCAACTGTATTCATAATTGAACTTATTACTCCTTGAATGATTTCAAATATAGCCTTCATAAAATCCATGCCATATACCACTAAACCACGAGCAATCGCAAATCTTAAAAACAGTTTCATAGCTTGTTCAGGCCTTTTAATTTCATTCATATTCGTACATGTTTTTACGATACCAAATACAAAAAACAAAACTAATAATGCAAGTCCGATGGAAAGCATAGCACCATGTACTTTTACAATAATTTCCCATATCACTCCACCTTTAAAAGTTTCTGGAGATTGAGTGAGAAGAAGCCAAATTTCGGCCATTTTCTCATTCCAAGTTTGTATCGCATTGATGAGATTATCAATAATTCCATCCATTTTTTTATCACTCCTTTCAAAAAAGCCTTTAGCTATATTGCTAAAGGCTTAATTAATCTTCCCAATCTTTTAAAGTTGCATTCCAATTTCTTTTGAATGTTTGTTCATTTAATATTGCTTCCACAACAGGTAATAATAACTTCATATTATGAGTTATTACTGTTTTAAAATCAATGTCTTGATTCACTTGTTTCTTTTTCTTAAATGATTTCCATTTTTTATCTAAACTTGGATCGTTAATAAAATCATCACTAAATGCTACAATATTGTTAAAACTAGTATTTCGATGATTAAATGTTTCGACTAGAGCATTGTACAAATCAGATCCATTTAAGGTATGTTTTTGTGATATCGCATAAATATCATAGAAATCTTTATATCTGCTGTTATATCTACCCAAAGATACGATTGCTTCAAATTTTTCGGCAATGGCTGAATAAATTGAGTACGCATTTACACTTGGAATCTCCATATCTAACAATACTGGGAAATCCATTTTTATTCTATCTGGGTAAACTATATCTCCAAATCCAATATCGATAGAAACTGGGATTTTGGTCTTTTCCAGAAGTGCTAATATCGAAACATTGACACCATGATATTCTTTAAACTCAGTTATGTTTTCTACTTTGAGTGAACTAATATCAAAATATAAGGCGTCATCACATTGAATTAGAAAGATTTCAGTAAATACCTCTTTCATAAATTCACTATCGTTAGCAATTTTATTTGCTAGAAAATCAATATCCATTGTAGCTCTTGGATATTGTCTGTTAAATAAAGCATATAGGAAAATGCCACCTTTAAGAGTAAAATTATCTGAATATTTAGAAATAGACATTCTATATATTGTTCTTTCTAATGCATAAGTAACTAGTTCATTTTGCATTGTTGAATTTTCTTTGATTGCAATATTTTTTAGTCTAGATTTTATAGATGCGGCTGAAATCATAGTAGTACCTCCATATAAGATTTTAATATTTTTTCACATTTTAGATTCTTTGCATAATTGTATAGAACATTTAAATCTCTGTCTTTGCGTTTTAAATAGTTGATTAATATTTCTTTAGTTTCTTCAATTCCTATTTTTTCACGATAATAAACAACATCAACGACAGTCTTTTCTATGTCATAAATTCTAAAATGATGACCATCTTCATTTACATCCACAATACCTGTTTTATATCTTTCATCAGAAAAATAGTAAACCTTAACATCTGGCCAATCAGGAAGATTACGAACCTTCAACTTTCTATGAACTGCGAGATCAATTTCCATAGTTCTAACAGTCGTTAAGTTATAATATGACGCTGCACTAATTAAGCAAATTACCCCTGTTTCCACATAAGCATTAACAAGACTAAATTCATTATGATCACCTTCGTAATTTAAATTTTCATAATATTTACGATTGATTTTCTTAAGTTGTCCTGATTTTGTTAATTGATTGATTTGATAATCACTAAGATTTAAATCATGTAATTCAGATTTTTTATAAATCATTTTATCAAAGTACTCACTCAATTTAGCTACCTCATTTCATTGTTTGACGGCAGATATTCAAAAGTGCCGTCAATTCAACTGTATAATATAATCAATTCTATACAATGTCAATTTGTTATTTTAACCAACAATAATGTTTAAAATTTCCTTAGCGAAAGTAATGATAATTCCACCAGCTAGAGTCATAAATCCATTTGCACGTTGTGATGGATCATGACTTTTAAGTGACAAACCTACTTGAACTACTCCAAACCCAAGTAGAATCATACCAATAGCTCGAATTAACCCAAAGATAAAATCACTTAGATTGTTTACAACAGTGACAGGATCATTAGTCGCATAGACACTTGTTGTAAAAAGTGTTGCTCCCATTACAAGAGCACAATAAATACCAAAAGCTAGTTTTGTATTTTTATTTAGTTTTCTCATTTTCATTCTCCTCAATTTCTAATGTTTCTAGGTATTCTTCCAAGTCTTCTTCTGATAGTAATTCATATTCTTTATCTGAGACGGGGATGTCATACCAGTTTTCAATATTGTATTTAACTAGACCATGGCGATAGCAAGGTGCTTTACCATCTTTTGTTTCTTTTATACGTGGATGTTTTAATAAGTCATATTTCTTATCAAAGATAGGTTTTTCACCACGAATAAATAAAAGGGCGTAGTCATTATCTAACAGTCTTACTTCATCGGCTGTTAATAATTCACGCCCTGTTTGTTGGTAATTTGTAGAGTAATTACCAGAATGACCAGTTGATTTACCATAGGTGTTTGTATCAAGGGTTTCTTTTCCAAGATATTCGCTTAAGAATTTGTGAGTTGATTGTTCATTACCACCTAGGTAAAATAATTCGTCACAGTTTCCTACAATGCTTTCCCAAGAGTCTTTGTATAATGCTTTAAGTTGAGCTAAGTTTTGTAGAATGATAGATACGGAAATACCTTTTGATCGCATAGTGGATAACAGTTTATCAAATTCATCAGGTAAAGCAACATTAGCAAATTCATCCATAACGAAGTGTACCGGAATAGGTAATTCACCTCCATGGATGTTTTCTGCCTGGTAATAAAGCATTTGGAATAGTTGTGTATAAAGCATTCCAATTAGAAAGTTAAATGTTGAATCATTATCTGGGATAATTGCAAACAATGCACCTTTACGTTCACCTAGTTTTTCTAGTTCTAATTCATCAAAAGCTGTAAGAGAAGCTAGACTTTCTAAGTTAAAACAAGCCAGTCTTACTCCAACAGAAATCAAAATAGATTTGGCAGTTTTACCAGCAGCTTGTTTAAAGATTCGCCATTGTTTATAAGCAAGTGTTCCTGGATTATTTGATTCAAGTTCATCAAATAATAAATCTAAAGGACTTTCATATTCTTCATCATCTTCCTTTACTTCGGCAGCAGCTATCATTTCCATAACCATAGTAAAGTTTTGTTCGTACTCTGGAGCTTCGTGGTAAAGGTAGAGCATTAAAGCTTGAAGTAATGCAGTTTCACTTTTTTCCCAGAATGGATCATTTGTTTGAGATCCTTTAGGAGTAGTATTACGAATTAAGTTAGTGATTAACTTTAAGATATCCTTATCATCTTGGATATAATGGAAAGGATTGTACCCATGACTTTTTGACATGTTGATTAAATCAATTACTTTAATGTCATATCCTTCTTTTTCTAACATATATCCAACATCACGTAATATTTCACCTTTGGGATCTAAAATAACAAAACTTGTATTGCATTGCATGATATTGGGTTTGGCATAAAAACGAGTTTTACCAGCACCTGATCCACCAATAACCATAGTGTTAAGGTTTCTTCTATATCTTTTAACATCCAATCCCATCATGACATTTTGCGAAAAGATTTTGTTGTTGTCATACTCTTTGTTTGCATATTTCTTATTCACTTGTTTTGTGTTAGCCCACTTGGCTGATCCGTATTCTTCAAGTCTTCTTGTATTCTTAAGTGTGGATAAATAAATACCGACGCCCAAGATATAGAATACTAGGAATACTAATATAGTTTTGGGTGTATTGTCACAAATCTTAATATGAAAAGGATTGTTCATGATATTTCCAAGCTCAGGAATTACATTAAACAATCCATTATCTGCATATGGGGCAATTAGTAGTGCAAACCAAATAGTCGGTATTAATAATAAACCAATTAAAATATATTCGTCAGTTCTATCTCGATTCATATTGACGCAATGTTTTTGATTTTGCCTGTGGAGCATCACAAACTTTCAAAATCATGCCATCTAAGAAATCAAAAGATTTACCTTCAGCTTTTTGTTTATCTTTTAAATCAACTAAAGCTTGAACCATAATTCTTCGTTCGATATCATCAACGATTATTGCAAATTTTTCTTCTTTACTAGTCATATTAAGTATTTTCCTTAGCATATACGTATAATCCATGTTCGATTCGTTTAGAGATAATATCGAACAACTCCTTTATACTATATAGCTTACCTTTAATAACTTTCGGATTCAAATGTGCAAAATATGAATTTGCACTATGGGCAAAATTTTCTGTGACTTGAAGTCCATATTTACTTGCTAGAGCATAAACACAACTTGCAACAATAAATTCATCAAGTTGTCCTGCTTCATCTTTAACAATTTGAAATAAGGTTGATGTTAAATAATCTAATTGGTTTATATTTGGATTTCTATCTACAACATTCTTCTCTTTATGCTTGAAGGCAAATTCTAATTCAGTAGAACTAGGGTAGGAGATAGAAGGTATGATATCAGCAGATGTTTGAGTAATATCAAAGATATACTTTACATTGTAATTCACACCTTGTGTTCCGTCTCTTCTCATAAAAGGTTTACTTGGTTCAAAGATTCCAATACCTTTTTCATTCTTCTTAATATAGAATCCATCTTCACGCCATCTGGCTACATCTTTTAATATAGTAGCATTTGGGTTTTGGGATTGAATTAAAAGGGTATTAGTGACCGTATAGTTATGTCTTGCTAATACCCTTAAGAATTCTAAATATTTGTCTTTATCACTCACGGTGATTGATAATTGATTATCTGCTTTATTGAATAATACAGATCTTTTTTCTTTCATCTTTTGAGCAAATTCTTCTTTGCTTAATCTTTTTGTTTCCATAATTAACGCACCTTCCTTTTAGGCGATTTCTTTTTTATCATCTGCTTTTGTTTTGGTGATTTTGATGATTTGCTGTTTTTCAACTCATTCAATTGCTTACGCACTGAAGGTTTATCTTTTGTCGAGCGATCTTGCATCTTTAAAGAAGGCTCGGACTGATTGTCGCTCTTTGTCATCCGAGCTTTTTCGGGGTTTGATTGATTCATGACTTTAGAAACAATTTCATCATGTTCTTTATCACTAATGATAGGCATATCTTGAATATGATTGTCCTGTTGAGATAAGATTGTTTCTCTAATAACTTTAGGATCGATTTTTGCTAATTCAAATTTATCAATAATACGTGATATCTTTGAAGCATCGTCAGCACGAACCATGATGTCACAAATCCCGTCTTTGTTATTCTTTTCTTTTAAGACAGAGTAAAGTACTCCATACTTTTTTGCTTCTTTGCAGAAGACTTTTAGATCTTCATGACGTAATGCAAAAACAGATAAGGGCTTATCAGATTTCAATAATGCATCAAGTCGTGTTCGACCTTTGATTTTTTTCTTATCTGTTAGAAAGGCATATAACATTGTTGCAATTGATTTTGCTGCACCACCACCTGCGTGTAGGGTAACATTAGCAGCAACTTCAATACCTTGTAATGTCATGCGGACCATTTGATCGGCAGTTTCTCCACCTGCATTCATTTACTTTTCTCTCCATTTCTTTTTTGTTGTTTGGATTTCTTCTTTTGATTTATCTTCGTGTATCTTATCCAAATTGTTTTTCATGGACTCATTCCTTTTACAAATACTGTCACAAAGTTTCACCTCCTTCCGTAATTCATTAATTCTTTTTAATAATTGGTCATGTTCGTTTATCAGTTCGACTTTTATATCAGAATCGTTGCAACGATTGATTTTGTTACATAGAGAACGATTATTTTTAGTTAACTCATCTAGCACTTGGTTTAGCTTAGATTTATAAGAATCTATTTCTTCAAGTGAACTCATTTTCTTTTTATTCATAAACGTGAGCTCATCGGTTATTTGTTTTAATTTATATAAATCTTTTTTGACTGCAGGATGGATATATTTTCTTGGTTTGTGTTTAGGCAAGATTCCTAATTCATATAGATAGCGAAAATATAAAGCACGAATTCCAGTAATCTTCTTTGTATTTTTAAAGGTTCCTTTTAGACGATAGCGCTTTGGTTCTGTAGCAACTTCACGAACAAAAGATGTTCTAACACGAATCCTTTCTTTAATTGCTTCCATGCTGTAGTCTTCAGTTTTACTTAAGTTATCAGTACGGTAATATTTCTTTCCACCAGGAGGAAGGATAGCAAAGTATTTTCCATACTTTACTTGATAACCAAGTTTTTCAAGATTTCGAACAAATTGATTCCAGGTAACCGATATGCTTATACAGTATTCAACATCTTTTACGATAAGAGTTCGGTTGCTTATTTTAAATTGTCTTTCACTATTTACTTCGGCATAATGTTTTTTAAATCCTGGATTTTCAATAATGCTTAATCCGTGCTCCTTACATATTTCATCAGATAATTCTCTTAATCTTTTATAATCAGAATGTTTATTTAAAAATCTTTTTCCAGTTGTCCATGAGACAGAATTGATAACAAAGTGAGTATGAATATGGCCTTGATCTAGATGAGTGCAAAGCAGAACTTGAAAGTCATTGCCGAGCCATCGATCCATTAATTCTCGTGTCATGTTATGAGCGGTAACGGGATCAACCTCACCGGGAGAAAAAGAGTGGTAACCATGAAAAGCTACCACTTGATTTGTTTTATTAAATTGTTTTTTAACCATCATCATTTGTTCGTAGGCATGAGCAGGATCAAGATTGATTCCACTTACGAAAGACATGTTATCAGTCTTATCAGCATTTGCTGCATAAGATAACACATTACTTAAGTCATCATCTTTAGATTCAGTTTTTTCTTTATTTGCTGCATAATCAAGCACTCGTTTCAAATTATCGTTTACAGCCCATACACTAGTTGTTGCCATCCATGTTATCCTCTTTGACATTAGTGATAATTTTCATGATTTCATTATATTGTTTGTTTAATTCATCGTGACAGTTTTTAAACATATCGGTGTTGATGTCATTGGTACAGTTAGCAACATAAGTGATTTGATTTATGTTGTTTCCAATTCTTCTAAGTTGAACCAAACAATCCTTTAGTTCTTCAGAAGGAGCAGGTTTAGGATGATACCCATCCATCAACATTCGAAGATAATTCTCACGAGATAGTTTACAAACAGTAACGTCTTTATTTAATTGATTAAGTTCTGAATCGGATAAATGAATGACAACAACGTTTGTTCTTACACGCCCGCTCATTTTTGTTTCCCTACAACAATGAGACAGATCGATGTGATTCCAGCACATCCACCTAAAATAAAGATTGCTAAATCTTTCATGATTTCTACCATAGTTGAAATCTCCTTTCTTCGGGGTATTAGGGGCATCCCCTAAAATATTGACTTTGTGGTTGACCAAAGTCCTTGCTTGCTACATTTCGACACGCAAATCTTCTTCCTTTATCGCGGGTGAATTTTTCCTTTTAAAATATTCTCCAGATTTTAATTCAAACTTTTCATATTGTTCTTTAATAGCATTTAATTCTTTTAAATCGGATAGTATTTCTGTATTTTCTTTTTCTAATTCAGCCTTACGTTTATTGTTTCGATCACGCTTAGCTTCAAGTTTTTTGATTTCACTATTGAGTGTTTTAATAGATGCTTCCATAAACTTACCGAAAAGAATTATCGAGAAATATTAATTCCACGTACTTTACTATCTTTAATTGATTGTTTGAATTCTGGAATTAGATCTGGTGCTTTTCTTTCTAACATACTTTTAACAGATGCAATGTAGCGATTTACATCTGTTTGTTTTATCTGACGATCACTTAACATAAAGTAATCATCTTTAATATCATTTCTTACTAACCAGCGTTCAGTGTTAGCAATAAAATCACTTTTTCTCATTTTGTTTTTTCTCCTAACGAATCTGTTCATTCTTATTTTTTATTTTTTCAATATAAGAATATTCAGTGTCTACATAATCATTTTCGTTTAAAACGATTTCTTGATTTTGATATTGTTCTTTTATTTTTTTGAGTGCTTCTTCTTTTGAAGATGCTTCAACTTCAATTTGTCTTTGAAGCGTTTCTGTAATTTCGATTTTATAAGTTGGCATTTTGTTTTATCCTTTCAATGAAAAAAGGAAACTAGATTATTTTCTAAGCTTCCTTATGAGTTTTAACTTTTGATATAAGTTCTTCATTTATATCTTTGTGATTTATTGGATGACAATCTTCTGTTTCATATAATCCTTTACAACATCTCGTTATATTTTCTGTAGACGATTTTCCAGCAAGATCATTATCAAGATGCAAAATAATTTTTTTGATTTTATGGTATCTTGATAAATAACTTTCTAAAGAAATAGGTAAGTATGATTCGTTATCTCCGACACCAGAAAGAGATAAATAATTGTATTGTCTATAATCTACATTCTTCATTTTTAACAAAGTAATATAAGATAATAAATCAATCGCTGATTCAAATACATGAAGTTCTTCATTAGAATCACTTGTAATATTAAAACTAAATCTTTTGTCACTACCTAAACAATCTTGTTTAAACGAAGAGTCAGTTGCACGTTTACAAGCAAACCTTGGTTCACACATTAGATCAAATCCAATAAACACTACATTATTAGAATGTCGTTCTTGGTAAATTAAACCACCTTCAATTAATGAGTTGATCAGCTCTAAATCTAACTTTCGTTTATTTACTAAATAATCAATCACGTCATTGTTTGAAATATTTTCTTCAGGTAATCTTAACGGAACTTTAGTTCTAGGTTTTGCAACTTCTAAGACTGGGGGATGTTCATTTATTAAATCTAATAAATAGTGGCATGCGTCTTTGAATTGCCAGCCTTCAATTTTAATCAAATAATCTAATGCAGATTTTCCTCCAATTCGAGTTGACCATTGATACCACATACCATTGGATAGTTTTAAAGAATCATGACTTCTAAGGTAGTAAGAATTATTTCTTCCATTTCGAACCAATTCATCAGGGACATAGTTTTTAAAGTAGCTGAGAGCATCTAGCTCACGTATTCTTTCAACGTCCTTTTTTGTTATTCTATTACTCATTTAATTGGTTCCTCCTTTTTTGGAAACATTGTTTTTATTCCGTTGTCTTTGCAAAACTTCTTCATTTCTGAATAGTTGTCCTTAATGTTATATTCAAAAGAATCAGCCTTAATCTCATTTACTTTGTAGTAATTACATTTAATAGCATCAATCCAAGTGTTTAAATATACATTTAAATCAGTGCCAAGTTGTGGATTAGAATCTTTAGTTTGATAAATTCCTAAACTATCCATTTGATAAGTTTGAGGAATAAGAAGCTTATTTTCTTTATCGACAAAGATTTCTACATCCGGATCAGCCATTAAATCACCATTTAGTTCATAATAATGAGACATGGCAATTCGATTGTCTCCAATCTTCTCAACATTGAAGTCCATTGCATGGGCTGCTTTGTATTTCATATAGTAAACATCATCTCCAAGAATTGGTGAAGCTATATTTTCTAATGCTTCATAGTTCATTCTTTCTATTGAAGTATCGATAAAAGGATGAACATTAATATCATTTTCATGAAAATGTTGATAAATCGTTTCTATAACAGCTTGTTTAAAGTAGTTATCTTTTTCAAATAAATAACATTGACCAGGATATTGTTCGTTGAATTGTGAAAGACAATTATATATTTCATCTCCAGTGTATACACGTCCATATCTTGTATCCGCATCTTTGCTGGTTAGATAATCGTATAGACCTGTTTTTAATAATTCTTCTTCCATTGCATTAATAAACGGACTAGCATATTCTTCGCGTTCTGCTGGATTCATATACTTGCTTTCCACATCAATGATTGCACGATATCTATTAAATTCTGGTTCAACTTTTTCTATTAACTCATGAGCGTTTGCTTGAATGTTGACTAATACGTCTCTCAGTTTGTCATAGTCTTGATTTGCGTATGAAGCAATATATCCAAAACTATAATCGCTAGTATCAATATTAAAGTGATTGCAGATTACAAAAGCTAATGACTCAGCTTCAATTTCTTTTTGTTCTCGACTTTTATCTGTTTGCTTGTGAAGTATGCTGTGAGCATACTCGTGAACTAGAGTTTTTGCTTTTTGTATAGTATCAAGGTTACTATTTACTACAATTTTATCGTCAACAGGGGAGTAGTATCCTTTAGCACCATTTTGTAATGAGACATCGTTTTCTTGTTCGATAAATTGTATTTCTATTGTTGCAACATCTTGAATTGCTTCAATTAAAGCATCAGCATCATGACTTGTTCCTTTTAAATCAGTGACAAATTCTGGAATAGGATCTCCAGTTGTTTGGGATATATCAAATACATTTACTAAATGAAAACGAGTAACTTTCACTTCTTCTTGTGTTGGTTCCTCGTTATTTTCCTGATCTTTTTCTTGTTTGATTTTGATTTGATAGGGAGCAAGTATCTTAATAGCATGTTCACCTTTATTAACTTGCCTATTAAAGTTGTTTTTCCAAGAATTATATCCAGCAATCAATGATGCACCAGGATATTGACCTAGTATTAACATTGTATTATTGAATGAATATTGATGAAATTTAGATAAGAACTTTAAGTAGTTTCTAAAGTTTTCTGATGAGTAAACATCTTTAACACCTTGTTCTATTTGCTCGAACGCCTCTTTTGTTCTATCTTCATATTTAGCCATTCAATCATCTCCTTTCATTGTGATATAAATTAGCGTTGATATTTTTTTGAATCTCTTGATTGTTTAAGACTTACTAATTCGTTAAGTATAGAATGTGCATCATTCATTTTTTTGACTAGCATATCCAATATCTTCACATAAAATTGTTTCGGTGAATATGCAGCATATACCTTTTGTAATTGTCGAATCTCAATATGTGAATCCAATCGTTCAATATATTCATTCGCATATTCTTCCGACTCAATAAGCAAACGATCATACAATTCATCATTTAGAATAACATTTCCATATGATCCAAAATGCTTCGTTTCTAAAGAGAGTGTATTATCTTCTATATTATTAGGACAACTGAGTTGGCTACCCTGGCTAACTGAGTTTGCCACCCCACCTAACTCTGTTGACTGGTAGCTAACTAAGTTTGCCACCCCACCTAACTCTGTTGACTGGTAGCTAACTAAGTTTGCCACCTCTTTTGCGACATAAATACAATTTTTAATGCCATGATTTACAAAGTCTTTCTTCTCTAACAAATTCTTTTGAATCCATAACAGTTACATCTGGTTTCATGTTTATCTCACCTCTTCTCTATTTTTGATTTTATTCATATATTGTTTTAACGTGATGACAGTTTTATCTGTATCTTTTACATCACGATCTTCATTGATTTCTCGATATCCATCGGGTCCTAAATCAATAGGCTTATCCGAAAGAATTGTACCCCAGTGATTTACTAGGATACGTTTGGAAAGTTCTACCATTTCGCCCTGGCATTCGTCATCATGACGTATCTCATATTTGTGGAGTCCAGTGGGGATAAGTTTTGAATCAATTCTTAAATCAGTAAATAGCACCTCACGCCCATATAGTTTTATTGGAGTAAAGTGTTCTTTTTCTAAGTCTTCTTTGCTTCTGATCATATGCAGCACCTCTAACGCGATTTACTGTTATCACGTTGTCTTTCAACAAAGAAAGCACGTTGATAATTCGATTCAATTTTCATCTCTGCAATTGCACGTTGTTTTAAATCTTTTAAAGCATCTTCGATATCATTGAAATAATGACCACTTCGATAACCTTTTGATCGGTTGTCAGTAGTGATCCAAGTAACATATGGGGAAGGGGCTTTATCATTTTCTCCTAAAACGAACACACTGTTGCAAGATCTTAATGTCGCGATAATTTCATAATTGCCATTCATTTCATGATATAGATCCGAAATATCTACAGGTTCTAAACCTAGATTTTTAATTGTGATAGGTGTGATATCGTTTTGCTGGCAATAGGATAGATATTTTTGTAATCCATCAAAATGATTGATATCATCACGCGCTTGATCAACCGCGCACCAGATATTGTAATGAGTATCGATACTCATATATTTGATATCTTTGCCATTTTCTAAATCATCGAATAGATAATCATCTACATTAAAGTCCCAATCAGCAACTTGGTTTACTGTGATACTATCTTCAGTAAAACTTAATTCAATCATCTGTTCAGGATCATTAATTGAATGAGCGTAGCAATGAGTGTTCTGATGATTATTTGTTTCAGATAAAACATAGTCGATTTGATAATTGTAATACTCGAATTCTCGTAACGAGTTATAATATTCTGCAAATTCCATATTCTACTCCTCTAATTGTTTTGCTAGTATGACAACTCTTTTATTGTTATCACGTGTATCACACGTAACCAAAGTTATCAATTGATCTTCTTTATTCACTGAAACACCAGTTTTATACAATCCTCTATTAATCGAATCAGATATAAAGGCATTGAATGAATTTGTTGAATCCCATTCTGATTGTGCGAATTCTAAAGAATCATTCAAGTCATTTAAATCAATGTTCATGACTCCAAAAATCCGATATATTCTAGTTTCATCTTCAGTAATGAATTTAAATGTATCATGCTTTTTATAATAGTTCTGATCTATATAACTCATCAAAGGTGTAAAAATAATGTTATCCCATTTACTAGAATGACCATAAATTACAACATTTTTTG
>ERZ773187.701-NODE-701-length-30513-cov-12.081161_pt1 | contig 30513 bp, 29 predicted proteins | sample MGYA00511242_ERZ773187 | MGnify/ENA primary metagenome ERZ773187 (study PRJEB29015, sample SAMEA2737744) | human gut metagenome | biome: human gut; feature: human-associated habitat; material: faeces | place: China | collected 2012 ...
GAAGTATATTGTAGATGACCAGTTAGATGGGTCAATTACTATATACCAGGTTCAAAGGAACATCCTTTGGTTCTGTGGCAACTATGGGTCTTGCGATGGTGGGAATTGCCGCTACAACAAGTATTCCCGTACCATTAGTTGTGGGTGCAGTTGTTTCTGGAGCGTGGTTAGGAGATAAGATGTCGCCTTTATCAGACACAACCAATTTAGCGAGTGGTGTAAGTAAAGTACCTTTATATGATCACATTCATTCTATGCAGTATACAACACTTCCTGCAGCTGTAGTCGCTATGATCTTATTTACAATTGCCGGCTTGTATTATAGTGGTGGAAGTATGGATCTTGCCCAACAAAAATTGATTTTAGACACATTATCTAAACATTTCAATATCAATATTCTATTGATTTTACCTGCCATTCTAGTTATTTTGATTTCTGTATTTAAATTACCTTCCTTATTATGAATGGGCTTAGCTGTAGTTGTATCTGCTGCTTTTGCTATGGTATTTCAAGGGGTAAACTTTGTTGATTTAATGAACTATGCCTTTAATGGTTTCAGCATTGAAACAGGTGTATCCATTGTTGATCCTATGTTGAATCGTGGTGGTGTGCTTTCTATGTCTGAATTATTAGTGACATTTATGGTTGCCAGTGTAATGGGAGCTGTCATAACGTCTACTGGTATTTTAGATGTTTTGGCAAAAAATGTTCTTTTAAAATTTATCAAGAATCGTACAGTATTAGTATTTGTCACTTTAGTATATTGTTATGTCGTGAACTTCTTAACAGCTGGCGGACAAACAGTATCTATCATTGTAACTGAACAAACGTTTGAATCGACTTATGAAGATATGAATATTTCTCGTAAAGTATTATCTAGAACACTCGAAGATTCTGGTACATTGTCTGCACCCATCGTTCCTTGGGGTGTTGCGACAATTTATGTCATGGGCGTACTTGGTTGCTCAACAGCTTATATTCCATACGCATGGTTCATCTTTATTGTTCCTATTTTCTCAATGATTTGTGCCATTACTGGGATTGGAATTTGGGATAAAGAAGAAAAGCCAGTTCGAAAATAAATGTTATACTTCTTTACTATCTTTTAGAATTAGTGTATAACTTAGATGTAAATAAAAAAAGGGAGCTTGTAGTACAGGCTGAGAGGAAAGTGTGACTTTCGACCTATAACCTGATTTGGATAATGCCAACGTAGGGAAATACTTTGTCTTTTTAGTGTGAGTATACCTATATTGGTTGCTCACTTTTTTTTGGTGGCAAAATGGGAGCACCACTTTTTGCCACGTTAAATAATCATTTGGAAAAGGAGATTTTAAAATGAACACAAATGAAAGTACAGTAAGTATAGGCGCTACATATACCACTCAGATGGACGCTGCGCGTAAGGGAATTATTACGCCAGAAATGAAGATTGTAGCCCAAAAAGAAAAAATGACAGAAGAAGAACTAAGAGAGTTAGTCGCATGTGGTAAGGTTGTAATTCCGGCCAATAAAAACCATAAATCTTTAAATCCTGAAGGTGTGGGAAGTATGTTACGCACAAAGATTAATGTAAACTTAGGGGTTTCTAGAGATTGCAAAGATTATGATGTCGAAATGGAAAAAGTTATGGCAGCCGTAAATCTTGGTGCAGAATCAATTATGGATTTATCGAGTCATGGAAATACACAACCATTCCGTCAAAAATTAACAGCTGAATGTCCAGCTATGATTGGTACTGTACCTGTATATGATAGTGTGATTCACTACCAAAGAGATTTAAATACATTAACCGCAAAGGATTTCTTAGATGTAGTCGAGTTACATGCCAAAGATGGTGTGGACTTTGTGACTTTGCATTGTGGAATCACAAGAAAGACGATTGATCAAATCAAAAAACACAAACGTAAAATGAATATTGTTTCTCGTGGAGGAAGTTTAGTCTTTGCGTGGATGTCAATGACAGGGGAAGAAAATCCATTCTATGAATATTATGATGAAATCTTGGATATCTGTGAAAAATATGATGTGACGATTTCTTTAGGAGATGCTTGTCGTCCTGGATGTTTAGCAGATGCCACGGATGTATGTCAAATTGAGGAATTGGTTCGTTTAGGAGAACTTACAAAACGTGCTTGGGAACATAACGTACAAGTTATTGTCGAAGGACCTGGACATGTTCCATTAAATCAGGTAGCTGCCAATATGCAGGTTCAGCAACAAATCTGTATGGGCGCTCCATTCTATGTATTAGGCCCATTAGTTACAGATATTGCACCTGGCTATGATCATATTACAGCGGCTATTGGTGGTGCGGTTGCAGCTATGTCAGGAGCAGCCTTCTTATGTTATGTAACTCCGGCAGAACACTTGGCTTTACCAAATGTCGAAGATACAAAACAAGGAATCATTGCTTCTAAGATTGCAGCACATGCGGCTGATATTGCCAAAGGTGTCAAAGGAGCACGAGATATCGATGACAAGATGGCTGACGCAAGAAAGAATCTAGATTGGGATGCGCAATTTGAGTGTGCGCTAGATCCAGAAACCGCAAAAGCAATTCGTCAATCTCGTATGCCAGAAGATGATCATAGTGATACTTGTAGTATGTGTGGTAAATTTTGTGCTGTAAGAAGTATGAATAAAGCTCTATCTGGGGAGAATATCGATATTTTATAATGGTATTGTTTTGCATAGTTTATATTTTTTAACAATTATTTGCAGAAATTAGTTGATGTTGTGTGTTTTTTATAAAAGTATGATATATTAAGAGTGTAACGTTTAAATGTTATATTCTCTCATAACATATGTTACTAAATTGGGCTTAGTGAGTATGTTATAATTAAACGTATTGAGAAGGGGTTATTTATGAGTGAGTCAGTTTTAAATTTTCTTGAAGAAAAGAATCTTCCTGAAGTCACAAAAAAGAAACATACATTTTTGATGATGGATGGACACGACCAAGAAGATATTTACGTATTAAAAGATGGTGTTGTGAAAGTGAGTATTGTTTTATGTGATGGACGTGAATTCAATATCACTTATTTAAAAGGTTTGGATATGATTTCTTTGTTGAAAGATGAAATCAATAAAATGACTACGGCATCATTTCATGCTCGTATCGAAAGTGATACGGCAACTTTCTATCGAATCAACAGAAAATTGTTTGAACAATATGTAAAAGAAAATGAAGAATTACATGCATATATAGATTCGTATTATCGCAAAAAGATGACTGAAGCTATTTATCGCCAGCAACTCATGACAATGAATGGGAAAAATGGAGCTGTGTGTGCATTTATCTATCATTTGATTCCATTATTTGGTAGACAAGTTAAAAAAGGTATATTTATTGATTTGCAAATCACGAACGATGATATTGCCAATTTCTGTGGGGTATCTACAAGAAATAGTGTCAATCGTATCTTGCGTGGGTTAAGAGAAAAAAACGTTATTACGATGGTATATCATAAAATCTTAATTTTAGATGTAGATTATTTAAAGCGCTATGTACAGTAAAAGAAGCTAATTAATGAAAGAAGGCCAGTGGACATTGGCCTTCGTTGTTTATATATTATATTAAGAAATTGGTTTCGGAGAAGATGAATTTGAAAATTTAAAAATGACCGAATTATCTGGTTTAGAACTTTATTGGCATGACAAAACAGACTATTGGTAATAGCCTTGTTTAGTATGGAGTTCTTATTGGTTACATCCTTCTTTTATACATTCGCATCATTTCATCAATACATCTTTTTCTGTATGTTCTGTCATTCTTTGCGTTTTCCAAAGGATTATAGGTATAGGTATACTGCATAATGGCTCCGCATTTACATTGGATTGGGTCTTAGGTTAAAAGAATCAATCAAGTGTGTGCGGTATCTGAATTTATTGAGTCTGTTTTTTAATTTCTTTCTAGTTTCACGAGAATAATCCTTATTCTTTTTGATTCCAAGAAGTGCATGTACTTTATCTAGAGTTTTCTTAGAAGCATTGGCATAGAATCCATAATATCGAGTGGTTAAGAAATGATAGTCTGGAATATATATAATAAGGTGGTTTATAAAGTTGATTACAATTTCGGATAAACTTATTAATGGAACCGTGGCTGCACAGTTAACAGCATCACTTTTGGCAGTAAGCTGTATTACTGTCACATTTTGTGTAAATCTGACTATGGTACAAGACAAGGCAAATGGAACAAGGAAAGATTTTGATGTTTCACCGGTCAGCAAGCGAAAAATTTATTTAGGATATTTCCTCTCAACAGTTGCTAATTCTTTGATGGTCAATGGATTTGCATTCATATTATGCTTGGGATATTTATTTAAAATGGGATGGTATATGAATATAGCAGATGTAATATGGGTTTTATTTGATATGATATTGCTTGTTTTATTTGGAAGTACAATTTCAAGTATTATTAGCTTTCCGTTGACAAAACAGGGACAGCTTTCGGCTGTGGGAACAATTGTTAGTGCAGGATATGGATTTATATGTGGCGCTTATATGCCAATTTCAAATTTTGGTTCGGGGCTTCAAAAGGTGTTGTCGTATCTTCCAAGTACATATGCCACTTCATTGATTAAGAATCATATGCATCGAAGAGTTTTTAGCGAGATGGAGAGGAAACAGTATCCGAATGAAATGATTGAAGCATTAAGAGACACTCTTGATTGTAAGCCCGTTTTTCATGGAAATGTGGTAAGTGTAAATCAGATGATTGGTATTATGATTGGAAGTATTGTTTTATTTGGAGTTATTTATTTTCTTGTTACATCGTTTTTTAAGGTGAAGACAAAGGGTAAATAACATTGTTTTAGAGGATAAAAGTAGAAATGAGTGGAAGCCCAAGGTTGAATGGAGAAATGAATAGTAGAAATTTTCAGGAGGAATGAATCATGAATTACATTCGAGTGACAAAAGAAAATATTGATAAAGAACATATTTGTTGTGCTATGTCTGGTAAGCAAAGTCTTGCCAAAAAGGAATGGATGAAGCAGCGCTTTGATGAGGGACTTGTTTTTTACCGTAGTGAAGAGCGTGGCAAGTGCTTTATCGAATACATTCCAGCAGAAAATGCCTGGGTATCCATTGAGGCAGATGGCTGGTTCTATATCAACTGTCTATGGGTTTCCGGTTCTATGAAGGGACATGGGTATTCTAATGATTTATTGGAGGAATGTATCCGGGATGCCAAAATGCAGGGGCGAAAAGGAATTTGCATTTTGTGTGCAGAAGGCCGGAAGAGGGAATTTCTTGCCGATCCAAAGTTTCTGAATCACAAAGGATTCAAGGTTGCAGATATATCGGACTGTGGAATCAATCTCATGTATCTTCCTGTTGAAAAGGATGCCCAGCCTCCAAAATTTAGAGAATGTGCGAAGCATCCTACGATTGAGAAAACTGGTTTTGTCCTCTATTACACCGACCAGTGTCCGTATACCTATTATTGGGTGTCAAGGGTGCAGCAAGTGGCAAAGGAACATGGCATTATGTTTAAAGTCATTCATATTATGGACAAAGAAAGTGCTCAGAATGTCCCTGCACCAGTCACTACGTATGCTTTATTCCAAAATGGTAAATTTTTGACCCAGTCCATTCAGTCAGATAAAAAATTTCTGGCATTGGCAGGCATTTTGGAGTGAGGTACTTCTTGTACGCGAGAAAATGGAGGTAAGAATGAAAGCTATCGTATATACATCAAATGCTGGATGTACAGTAGATGATAGTGTTGTGTAGACGATTATCACAAAATATACGTATGCAATTTGTTGCTAAACTTATATAGCAAGAAAAAGGGATGTGAAGAACAAGTTGAAATTTACGATTACGATATGTTCATAGTGTGCATGTAGGCGTTAGAAAGGATAAAGAGTGGCTTCAAGTAAAGATTATTTACAATTTATATTAGAGCAGTTATCGGATTTAGAGGAAATTATTTTTCTCGCAATGATGAAAGAATATATCATATATTACCTGAGTAGAATTGTTGGAGGCATATATGATGACAGGTTACTTGTAAAATAAACACAATCTGCGGTTTCTTATATTGGAACTGTGACTTACGAATTACCGTATGAAGGAGCAAAAGAGATGTTGTTAGTAGAAGATGTTGACAGTAAAGAATATCTATCTGGACTCTTCAATGCAATGTATGATGAATTGCCGGTTCCTAAATCACACAACAAAAAGAAATCTTTGAATAATCAGTAATTGTGAAAGTAAAAAAAATTATGGGAAATAAAAAAAATCATCAGAGTGTCAGTTTAATAGATGTACTGAAGTATGTTTATGTTTCTGTTCAAGGTTTATAGACGTTTATTAAAATAAGCTTTTTACAGTTTTCTTTACAATTTTTGAAATTGTAAAGTATAAAAAAGACTCTGAAACCCTTTAAATAAAGGACTACAGAGTCTTAAATTTCAAACTGGCAGGGGTAGTAGGACTCGAACCCACATCAACGGTTTTGGAGACCGCTATCTTAGCCTTTGGACGATACCCCTAAGTGCCTGTTAATGATATCATGAATTAAATGGTTATGCAAGACTTTTTTTTGAAAAATCTCAATTGACAATAATATGAGGGTTACTTATAATTAATTAGGTATTGTAAAGAACATACCTAAAAGGAGGCTCTTATGTCAAGCCAAGTAGTTGTAGGTACCCAATGGGGCGATGAGGGTAAAGGAAAAATCGTCGATGTTTTAGCAGAAAAGGCGGATATGATCGTTCGTTTCCAAGGTGGAGACAACGCAGGTCATACAGTCATTGTAAATGGTAAGAAACATGTATTGCACTTATTACCAAGTGGTGTTCTACATGAAGAAGCAACTTGTATCATTGGTCCAGGAGTTGTTTGTAACCCATTCGTATTATTAAAAGAAATGGAACAGTTAGAAAAAGATGGTTTGTCAACTAAACACATCATTATTAGTGACCGTGCACAGATGTTAATGCCATATCATCAATATCAAGATGAATTGGAAGAGCAAGCAGCATCTAATAAAATCGGAACTACAAAACGAGGAATTGGTCCATGTTATGCAGATAAGTATGCTCGTCACGGTATTCGTTACCATGAATTTAAAGATTTTGAACATTTTAAAGTGCGTTTAAAAGACTGTTTAGATTTTAAAAATAAATTATTTACTGCTGTTTATGGTGGAAAAGCTATGGATTACGATAAGATGGTAGCTGATTTTGAAGCTATTTATGATCGTATTGTCCCTATGATCCAAGAAACAACACACTTAGTCAATGAAGCATTGGATGAAGATAAGACAGTATTGTTTGAAGGGGCTCAGGCAGCTATGCTTGATATCAACTATGGAACATATCCATATGTAACTTCTTCAAGTCCAACAAGTGCTGGTGTTACTACAAGTGCTTGTATTGCACCAAGTCGTATTCAGACTGTTGTAGGTGTAGTAAAAGCATACTCAACACGTGTAGGAGAAGGACCATTCGTAACGGAATTATTAGATGAACAAGGTGAATGGATTCGTGAACACGGTGGAGAATATGGAGCTACTACAGGTCGTCCTCGTCGTTGTGGATGGTTAGATCTATTAACTGTAAAACACGCAAACTTAATGAGTGGATTAACAGATATCGTTATCACTAAGATTGACGTATTAGATGGTTTGGATGAAATCAAGGTTTGTGTTGGATACGAAATCGATGGTAAAGAATATAATTATATTCCTAGTGATCAGGCAGATGTTGCCAAGGCAAAACCAATCTATAAGACTTTCAAAGGTTGGAAGACAGATATCACTAAGATGACTACAGTCGATCAATTGCCTCAGGAATGTTTAGACTATGTACACTTCATTGAAGAGTTTACTGGCGTACGTGTTTCTATGATTTCTGTAGGACCAGATCGTGTTAATAATATTTACGTACATGAGATCAAGTAATTTGATCTCTTTTTTGATAATATAGAATTGGTGGTGATTTTATGATACTCGATACAATTCATGGACATTATAATTCCTTCTTTGACTCTGAAAAGAAGATTGCGGATTATATAATCCAACATCCAAAAGAAGTGGTGAATATGACAATTAAACAGCTTGCCCAAGCATGTAATACTTCGCAAGCGAGTGTTTCGCGTTTTGCCAGAAAATGTCAGATGGATAGTTTCCATCATTTAAAGGTGAATTTGGCTAGGGATTGTGTCAATGAAATCGAACAAAAATCAAATACCATTTCTACAAGTGATATTTCAGGTTCTTTAGAAACCATTCTTTCCAATAAAATTTCTGAGCTTACAGCTACTATTCGCAATATTGATGTGGATCAATTGAGTGTGATTCTTTCTTTGATTCAAAATGCTAAACACGTACTTGTGTGTGCCGTAGGAAATACAATTCCGGTAGCGCTTGATTGTATGTTTAAATTTAACGAGATTGGTATTTTAACCTTTACATCAACCATTTGGGAAAATCAAGCTTCTTATGCGCTTGGTCTTGATTCGAATGATGTAGTCATCGCCATCTCAAATAGTGGGGAGAGCAGCCAAGTCTTTACGGTTTGCAGGGAAATGAAAAAGCGTGGGGTACCTACAATTGGAATTACGAATAATGAGGATTCAGTTGTTGCCAAAGAATGTTTATATCATATTCAGACGTCTACGCGTGAAAAGCTATTTTTAAATGAATTTTGTTTTTCAAGAATTTCTGTGGCGACCGTCATTGAAATTTTATATTTATTTTTAACGAATGAACGCACAGATAGTTATGATCGAATCAGTCAATGTGAAGAATTATATGCTTCTTTGAAGGTATAGTTCTTCTTTTTTGCGTATGAATTAAAATTACATAAAGTATTTATTGACGAAAATAAATTACATGATATATTGAAGGTGGTGATGATTATGAAAAAGAAATGTGCATTGTATGCATCAAAATTAGTGAAGGATGGAATGGTTGTAGGCCTAGGCGGTGGCAGTACCATATCGTATTTAATTGATTATGTAAAGGATAAAGATATTCAAGTGGTTACACCTTCTGCAAAAACAGCTTTAAAAGCCCAAAAAGAAGGATTAACTGTATTGAATACACAATATGTGGATCATGTTGACATTGCTTTTGATGGATGTGATGAGGTAGATTCACATTTGAATGCTTTAAAAAGCGGTGGTGGTATTCATACGCAAGAAAAAATTATTGCGTCCATGGCCGATGAATATATTGTATTGGTTGATGAAACTAAATTTCATGAGACTTTGGCATTTCAAGTGCCTGTTGTAGTGGAAGTATTACCTAAAGCATATAGTATTGTGAAAAAGAAACTTGAAAAATTAAATGGGAATGTTGAGTTGCGTACAGCTTCAAATAAAGATGGATTTCTAATGAGTGATGAAGGGAATATCTTATTAGATGTCTATTTTGATGGGGTTCAAGATATTCGTTTGTTGAATCAAACCTTGTTGATGATGCCTGGTGTTGTGGACACTAGTTTGTTTGTGGATATACTTACTGGAATGATTCTAGTCAATGATAAGGGCGTATTTAAAAAAGAAAGAAATGGAGAATTCTATGCCTTATAATTGGGGAATTGTTGGTTCTGGCTGGATTGCGCATGATATGGCAAATGCCTTGATTCAAGAAAAGATTGGTATTTATGGTGTGGCTTCTGGACATTATAGTTCGGCTAAAAAGTTTTCTGAAGAATTTTCAATTGAACATGTCTATGAGACTTATCAAGCAATGTTTGAAGATGAAAATATAGATATTGCTTATATTGCCACACCTCATAATTCGCATTACGAAATCATGAAAGAGGCTTTGATTCATAATAAACATGTCTTTTGTGAGAAGGCAATCACATTAAATTCTACAGAACTGAATGAGTGTGTAGAGATTGCCAAAAAAAGACGTTTAGTCATTAGTGATGGTGTCACTTTATTTCATATGCCGTTATTTAAAGAGTTGAAAAAATTAATTTTATCAAATTCTTTAGGTCCGGTGAAGATGGTTCAAGTCAATTTTGGTAGCTTTAAATAATATGATGTAAAGAATCGCTTCTTTAATCCTGACTTAGCTGGTGGTGCATTACTTGATATTGGTGTGTATGCCGTAAGTTTTGCACGTTGGTTTATGTCCAGTAAACCTAACACAGTATTAACGACAATGACACCATTTGAAACGGGTGTCGATGAATCGAGTGGTATCTTGTTGAAAAATATAGAAAATGAAATTGCGACAATTTCTTTGACAATGCGAGCTAAGCAGCCAAAGCGTGGCTTAGTGGCTTGTGAAAATGGGTATATTGAAATATATAATTTTCCTAGAGCGGATAAGGCAAAAATCACATATACAAAGGATGGTCATACTGAGGAAATTGTTTGTGGAGAAAGTAGATTGGCACTAAATTATGAAATTCGAGATATGGAAGAATATGTTACGAATTTGAGTGGAGAACAAAATTTAGAATATATTCGAGATGTGATGGATATATTGACAAAGGTACAGGAAAGTTGGGATTTGAATGAATAAAAAATATTTTTTCTTTGACATTGATGGCACTTTAACGGATCGTAAAACTGGTAAAATCGTACCAAGTGCACAAGTCGCATTAAATGAACTGCAAAAGAAAGGTCATTTTGTGGCTATTGCGACAGGTCGCGCTCACTATAAAGCACGTAACTTTATGGAAAGTGTGGGTCTTCATGATATGGTTTGTTGCGGTGGTGGAGGTTTAGTCATCAACGATGAATTGATTCAAAATATTCCTTTGGATTTAAATAAATCAAAGGCAATCGCAAAACAAGCATTATCTTTAGGGTATGGTGTTTTATTTGCGCTAGACGATTCAATTAAGGTATATACAAAGGATCATACATTTCAAAATCAAGTGGGTGATCGTAAGGAACCAACGGAATATATTTATGATGAAAATTTGGATGTGGATCAATTGGATGTGATTTATAAAATGTATATTTCTATTCCTAAAGAAAAAGAATCCCAACTGACTTTAAAGGATACACTTGGAAATATGCGTTTTGTGCCCGATTATTTAATGTTTCAATATGATGCAAAACACCAAGGAATTTTGGATATGATGCAGCATATTGGCGGTGATTTAAAAGATGTGGTTGTCTTTGGGGATGACACCAATGATAAGGTGATGTTTGATCCACAATGGACAAGTGTTGCGATGGGAAATGCGTGTCAGGAATTAAAGAATATCGCAACTTTAGTCACAGATGCCAATGTGGATGATGGAATTTATAATATTTGTAAGAAAATGGAATGGATTTAAGGCTCTAAAAAGACATTTTTTTGATTTTTATTCGAAAAAGTGTCTTTTTTTTCGTATATGAGTATGTAGGAAATGCCTACTAGAAAGGTTTACTCATGCGTAGTGCAAATTTATTAAATGATTTCGCCTTTAAGTATGTGTTTGGCGAAGATTGTAAAGAGGCCAATGATGCCTTAAAATCATTACTTACGGTATTTTTAGAAAGGAAAGTCCATCATGTGGTTGTTAAAAATTCAGAAATGGTAAAAGACTATAGTAAAATGAAGAATTCAAGGTTGAATTAGATAATCAAATAACGGTGGATTTAAAAATGCAGTTAAGACAAACCAAAGATAATTTGCCAATTCGCTTTAGTTATTATTTGGCTAGACTTCATGGTTCTCAAGAATTGGAAGGAAAATATTATGGAGAGTTAAAGGAAACAATCGTTTTAGTATTTTTTAATGTGAATCTAATTGATAATAATAGAATGTGTAACACATTCACATTGAAAAATGAGGATGGCTTATCTTTTGTAGAAGAAAGTCAGGATCGTATGAAGTTACTTACAATTGAGATGGCAAAGTTGGATGTAAACAAGCCGCTTGAAGAAATGAATGAACAGGAAAAGATGATTTATTACTTTTTGAATTGTTACAAAGGAATCGAAGATAGTAAAATTAAGATGATGGTAGAGAAGGATGGGGTGATTCAAATGTTAGAGAAGCGTGTAGAAACCATATCGAATGATGGTTAGAAAAAAATAATAGAAGATTTTCAAAAACTACATGAAAATGAAGAGCGAATGGAACGACAACTTGAACTTGAAGAAGCTCAAAAATAAGTGAAAAATGTTCAAAAAAAAGCAAATGAAGCTCAAAAAGAAGTGAAAGAATTGAATCAAGAAAGAGTTTTGATGGTTCAAATGATGCTTAAGAATGGTATGAGTGTATCTCAAATTGCAAAGTCTGTACCTAAAAGTGAAGAAGAAATTATGAATTTGATTTTGTAGTCACCTATATGGTGGCTTTTTATAATATTTTTTTCAAAGTTGGATGTTACTTCATAATAATGATGAAAATAAATGTTACTATAAATAAGTAGGTAATATGCATCCTAAAGCTATTTTGTTAAATTGTAGGTTGTAGAATAAAAAATGTATTGAAATTTCTTGATTATTCAATATTATGTTTAGTAGAAGGTGATAAGAATGCTAACGAAAAGGCAAATTGAAATTATAAAATTATTAAATGATAAGGACAAACTTACTGCACAAAATTTAGCATCATCTTTACATGTTTCTACAAAAACAATTCGAAATGATATTCATGCGATAAATGCTATGTATCCAAATAGTATTGAAGCTATGCAGGCTTCAGGTTTTAAATTGACGAATAATGAAATTTTTGCTCTTATAAAAAAAACAAAGCTTAATTCAAATAACACAGATATTGAATTTTTGGTATTAAAACATTTAATGTCTCGAACTAGTACTTACATTGACGATTTATCCGATGATTTGTTTATTAGTAGTACTTCGCTTTTAAAAATAATAAAAAAAATAAATAATTTGTTGGAAAAACAAAATTTTAATTTATCAATCATAAGGAAAGATAACAAGCTTTATTTAATAGGAAGTGAAGAGGAAAAAAGAAAAGCAATCTCATTCACTATATCTCATGAATTCACATCAAATGTTTTAAATATTAATGATTACGCGAATTTTTTTCAAGGCTTAAATTTAACTTTGTTGAAACAAAAGACAATTGGATATCTTGATGAAAAAAGCATCAAAATGAGAGATATTGAATTGATCAGCTTTTTATTGCACGTAGCAATTATGATAGATCGTATAAAAAATAAGCATAATGTTGTATATGATAATTATAATAATATAGACTCATATTTTATAGATTTAGCAAATGGATATCTGCGCTTGTTGCAGCAAATTAGTGATGTTACATTTAATGACAGTGAAATTAATTATTTGGCTACTTTATTTGCAGGTAAGGTAGATATTAATACAAGTAAAAATACGGATAAAATTAAAATGTTAATTGATTTTATGTTAAAAGATATAAATGAAATGTATGGTATAGATTTTCAATCTGATGAACAGTTAAAAGATAATTTGATTGCACATCTAATTGGTTTACAAAATCGAATTAAATATAATACTTTTCTAATGAATCCCATGATAGAAGATATAAAGCGTAGGTTTCCTATATTATTTGATATTAGTGTCTATATGGCGGATCAAATTCAAAGTTTTTATCATGTTCGTCTATATGAGGAAGAAATAAGTTATCTTACACTTCATTTAATGGGTTCTTTGGAACGTAACAAAGAAAGAGAAAGCAAAAATATTGTTATTATCTCACCAGTAGGTAAATCTGGTATGCAGTATTTTAATAGAAGACTTAATCATTTGCATCAATATGACGTTTACATTAAATCCATATTATCGTGTTTCGAATATGATAAAGTTCAACTTTATCATCCCGATTTAGTTATTAGTTTTGATGACTCCATTAAAATTAAGGAGTATCCGATTTACTACGTCAAGAATCTTTTAAATGATGAAGATGTTGAAAATATTTATAATATGTTACACCAAAATCATAAAGGAAATAAATGTTCGGACTTTTTTGAGGAAGAATTGTTTTTTTCTAAAGAGAATTTTGATTCAAAAGAAATGGTTATTCACTTTCTTAGTGATAAATTAGTTGAGAAGGGCTATGCGGATAAAAGATTTGAATCTTTAGTGTTAAATCGTGAAATAGTGGCTCCAACAGCGTATGGTAATTTATTTGCGATGCCTCATCCGATAAAAAAAGAAGGACTTGAAAATAAGATTGCAGTTTGTTCATTAAATAAAAGTATAAATTGGGATGATAAAAAAGTTAGACTGATATTTTTAATTTGCTTAAATAAAGATAGCCAAGAATCTGACTTTGATGAACTGTTTGATCGAATTGTTAGTATATTGGATAATCCTGAAAAAGCAGAGGCTTTAATAAAAGAGGATAAATATTCAAAGTTCCTAAATCTTTTCTTTGAATATTAAAATTATTTTTGTTTTTAAAAACTGTACAACACAAAATGAGCGCGAATCCTTAATCTAAAGGATAAACGTTCTTTTTTGTTACAAAATTGCATATGGATTTGGAATTTGAAAATGAGTTTATTGAACATGTAGATGTTATTTGGCAAAGTTTTGTTTGAGTAATAAAGGAAAATTAAATTTAAATGATTTGGATTTTGTTGTGTTAGATATAGTTCTTTTATGAATTGTTACGCGAATGTATTTTCCATTTATAAGTGGAAAATCTGGTTTTTACCAATTTTAAAATTAGTTTTACAATTTTCGCATAAAGAAAGGAATTATAGACATGGATATGGAAATAAGCTGTATGCAAATGATTTTGCATAGTGGAAATTCTCGTGGTGATTCTAGTGAAGCTATTGAATGTTTGAAAGAAAAACAATTTGATAAAGCAACGGAATTATTAGAAAATGCTAAATCAGAATTATTGTTAGCACAAAAAACTCACGCAGAAATGTTAAGAACAATGACGAACGATGAAGCAATTCCTATGAATCTATTATTGGTGCATGCGGAGGATCATGTAGCAAGTTCGGAAGTGGTTTTAACTATGGCAAATGAATTGTTTGTGGTTTACTCAATTTTGAATGAAGGAAAGGTGTATTAGAATATGGGACTAAAAAAAGATTTCCTTTGGGGTAGTGCAACCGCTTCTTATCAGTGTGAAGGTGCCGTAAATGTAGGTGGAAGGGTTCCAAGTATGTGGGACACATATTTGCATGATGGCGGATATGAAACTGGTGATGTGGCAAGTGATTTTTACCATCATTATAAAGAAGATATAAAAATGATGGCTGAAGGTGGTCAAAATACATTACGTCTATCATTGGCATGGCCAAGAATAATCAAAAACATCAAGGGTGAAATCAATGAAGAAGGTGTTAAATTTTATCGGGATGTTTTAAAAACTTGTCAACAATATGGAATTACACCATTTGTAACAATTTATCATTGGGATTTACCCCAATATTTAGAAGAAAAAGGTGGTTGGCTAAATGAAGAAACATGTTATGCATTTGAGCAATATGCAAAAGTATGTTTTGAAAAGTTTGGTGATTTGATTGAATATTGGGTAACGTTTAATGAACCTAAATGGTTTACTTTTAATGGCTATATGGTTGGAAATTATCCTCCAGGACATCATAGTGCTCAAGAAATGATTATTGCAGCATATCATGTTATGTACGCAAGTGCACTGGGAGTTCGTGCTTTTAAAGAAGGCCATTATAAAGGTATGATTGGTATCGTTCATAGCTTTGGACCTGTAGATGGAATTGATGATACTTTGGCAACTAAAATAGCTATGCGATTTGCAGATAACTATGCTAATAATTGGGTTTTAGATACTGCAGCTAAGGGTGAAATACCATTCGATTTATTATGTGTTTTATCTCAAAATTATGATTTGTCATGTATTAAAAATGAACATTTGCCAATTATTAAAAATTATACGGTAGATTTCTTGGGATTAAATTATTATTCTCGTGTATGGGTAAAACCATATAGTGGAGGAGAGACTCAATTAGTTGTTAATAACAGTGGTAAAGACTTTAAAGGAGAAAGTAAAATTGTTATTAAAGGATGGTTTGAACAGATTATGAATAATCCGGATGCTATCTATACTGAATGGGATGTAGAAATATATCCACAAGGTTTACAGAAGGGTTTGAAACAAGTATGGGAAAAATATCATTTACCTATTTTTATCACTGAAAATGGTGTTGGTGTAAGAGAAGATATCACTGTAGATCAAGTAGAAGATGACTATCGTATTTCATTCATGAATGACCATATTAGTGCGATTATGAATGCAGTCGATGCTGGTGTGGATGTTCGTGGATATTATGCATGGAGTACGTTTGATTTGTATTCTTGGAAAAATGGTGTTGAAAAACGCTATGGCTTGGTAGGTATTGATTTTGATGATAAGGAATTAAAACGTAAACCTAAGAAAAGTTATTATTGGTACAAATCTATTGCTGAAAGTAATGGAGAAAAAATACAAAGAAAGGATTGGTAAAAAAATGAAGGTAATGTTAGTTTGCAATGCTGGAATGTCTACAGGGATTCTAGCTAAAAAAATTGAAGAAGCAAGTGATGGTAAACTTGAATGTAAAGCATATGGGGAAGCTGAATATCTTGACCATATTAAAGAAGGCTATGAATTATTGTTGATTGGTCCACAAATTCGTCATCTAAAAAAACAGATTGAAGAATCTGTATCCATTCCAGTCGATACTATTGCTCCACAATATTATGGAATGATGAATGGTAAAGGTGTTTTTAAAGAAATAGAGAAAAAGTATAACTTGTAAAGATTGTAAAAGGAGAAGATATTTATATGATGGGAAATTTCACAACTTTTCTAGAAGAAAAGTTAATGCCAATTGCTACTAAATTCTCGACTCAGAGACATTTAAAAGCAATTCGTGACGCGTTTATTTGTATTATGCCAATTACATTGGCAGGTGGTATTGTATCGGTTATTAGTGCAGCTCCAGCTCCAGAAGGAACAACAAACGGATTATTACTTGCGTGGGCAGCTTTTGTAAGTAATAACAATATGATTTTATCTTGGATCAATGCAATTACAATGGGAGCTATGTCATTGTATGTAACAATTGCATTAACTTCTTTTTTGGCTAAATCTTATAAATTAGATAATTTATTGCCTATTTTATTATCTTTGTGTGGATTTGTTCTTACTTGTGTTGCACCTATAAAATTAGCTTTTGATGGTAAAACAACTGAAATATCATATTTGGATGGTAAAGGAATCTTAGCAGCTATTTTTATTTCGATTTTAACTGTAGAACTATATCGTATAATGCGTGAAAAGAATTTTGGACGCATTAAATTACCGGATTCTGTGCCTGATTCACTTTCTGAAACATTTGCTTCATTATGTCCTGGAATCGTTTTAATCGCTCTTTATTCAGTTTTATTTATTATATTCTTTAACATGAAAACTACATTACCTGGTTGGGTATATACAAAACTTGCACCAGCATTTACAGTAGCAGATAGTATGCCTTTTGTTGTAATCATGACAGCAATTGTACAATTGTTTTGGTTCTTTGGGGTTCACGATGCAGCTTTCTCTGGGATTTTAGCACCTATTCGTGAAAGTGGATTATCTGTAAATGCGGCGGCTAAGTTAGCAGGACATGCGATGCCTCGTACATTTACAACTCCATTTTGGGTATATTTCTGTATTATAGGAGGATGTGGCTCAGTACTTGCTTTAGCAATTTTACTTTGTAAATCTAAATCTAAACAATTAAAAACGGTCGGACGTGTCGGCTTAATTCCAGCATTTTTCAATATTTCAGAGCCAATCATTTTTGGAGTTCCATTAATGTTAAATCCAATTTTCTTTATTCCATTTATCTTAACTTCAACATTAAATTGCTTTATCGCATATTTATGTACTAGTTTAGGTATAATTGGAAAATCATTCGCAATGTTATCATGGAATATGCCTTCTGTATTTGGAGCATTTTTATCAACAATGGATATTAAGGCTTTGATTCTTATTGTAGCATTAATCGTATTAGATGGAGTTATTTATTATCCATTCTTAAAAGTTCAAGAAAAAGAATTGATTGAAGTCGAAGAAGAAGAATGATATTAATTAAGGCGCTATTATGCGCCTTAATTAATTTAGAGGAGGAAATTATGTCAACAGCACACAATAACGCAAATATAGAAGATATCGCAAAAGTTGTTTTAATGCCAGGCGATCCTTTAAGAGCCAAATTGATTGCCGAGAATTTTTTAAAGAATGCCGTATTATTTAATGATGTACGAGGCATGCTTGGATATACAGGTACTTATAAAGGAAAAAGAGTTTCTGTCATGGGAAGTGGTATGGGAATGGCCAGCGTGGGAATTTATTCGTATGAACTTTTTAAATTCTATGATGTAGATGCCATTATACGAGTTGGTAGTACAGGAAGTTATTCTGAAAAATTACCAATAAAGTCTGTAGTTTTAGTCAAGGGAAGTTATTCAGAATCTACCTATGCCTTAGCACAAAGTGGCGATACGGATCGTATGCAATATCCAGATGAAGATTTAAATAAGTTGATTGAAAGTGTAAGTCAAGAAGTTTCGATTCCTGTTGTAAAGACAAATACACATTCTAGTGATGTTTTCTACTATGAAGGTGATTTAGAACAACCAGAAAAAATGGTTGAAGAGCAAGATGCACTTTGTGTCGAAATGGAAAGTTTCGCCCTATTCCACAATGCTAAGGTATTGAATAAAAAGGCAGCTTGTCTATTAACTGTATCTGATTCTTTATGCACAAATGAACATTTAAGTACTGAAGAAAGACAAACATCTTTTAATGAAATGATTACGCTTGCCTTAGAAAGTGCAATTCGCTTATGAAATACAAAAAAATAGTTTGTGTCGTTATTGATTCTTTTGGGATTGGACAAGCTACAGATGCCAAAGAATTTGATGATGCAGGTGCCGATACTTTTGGACATATCCTAGAATATCGCCCAGATTTAAAGATAGATAATCTATATCAATTAGGTTTAGGAAATCTTCATCCAAGTGGTAAATCTTTACAATCAAAAGGCTATGCATTTAAGATGCATGAGGCAAGTTGTTCCAAAGATACAATGACAGGCCATTGGGAAATGATGGGGATTCATACGACAAAACCTTTTAAAACATTTACTGAAAATGGTTTTCCTGATGAATTGGTTCAGGAATTAGAAAGATTAACTGGCCATGTCTTTATTGGAAATAAAAGCGCAAGTGGAACGGAAATCTTAGATGAGTTGGCGATGGAAGAGATTCAATCGAACGGAAAGAAATTGATACTTTATACATCTGCTGATAGTGTTCTACAAATTTGTGGACATGAAAAAGTGACTGGATTAGATGAGCTATATCGAGTATGTCAGATTGCACGAGAAATAACTCTAAAACCAGAATACAAGGTAGGAAGAGTCATTGCTCGTCCTTATGTAGGAGATTCGGTGGGTCACTTTACACGCACTAGCAATCGTCATGATTATGCATTGTCTCCATCGAGTGAAACTGTTTTAGATGTGTTAAAATCTCATTCATTGGATGTGATTAGCATTGGTAAGATTCGTGATATCTTTAATGGTCAGGGAATCACAGAAAGTATTCATTCGACTTCAAGTCATGAGGGTATGCTTCAAACGATTGAAGAAATGAAAAAAGATTTTACAGGTTTATTATTTACGAACCTTGTGGATTTTGATGCCAAGTGGGGCCATCGAAGAAATGTTTCTGGATATGCTGATGAGCTTGAAGATTTTGATCTTTTATTAGGTCAGCTACTTGGTGTTATGGATTCAGATACACTATTGATCATTACGGCCGATCATGGAAATGATCCAACCTATAAAGGAACGGATCATACTCGAGAGTGTGTACCATGTTTAATGTATTCACCTAGTATGAAAGAACACGGAGTATTGGACGATTCAAGTTCGTTTGGTGTTCTTGGTGCAAGTGTTTTAGATAACTTTGATTTATCAAAACCATCTGATTTGATCGGTGAGTCTATTCTTGATTTGACAAAATAGAAAAATATATTAACTTATTTTAGCGTTTTGGTATCCCCTATGAAACTGCCAAAACATGGGGGAGGTAATTTTTTATGAATAAAATGGAAAATATGGAAATCAAACAATTAGTGGTTTCTATGAGTTTGCCCATCATCATTTCGATGGTGATTCAAGCTTTATATAATATTGTCGACAGTATCTTTGTTGCCAAAATTTCAAGTGATGCACTAACCGCTGTATCTTTATGTTATCCGGTACAAACCATTATGATTGCGATTGCATGTGGTACAGCCGTTGGCTTTAATACACTACTTGCACGATACTTAGGTGAAAAGAAATTTGATTATGCGAATAATACAATGATGCATGGAATCTTGTTAGGATTTGTGAATGGACTTGTTTTTTTAGTTTTAGGTTTACTTTTTTCTAATGTCTTTTTATCTTGGTTTACGTCCGATTCAAATGTGGTTTCACTAGCCAATACGTATATTCGTATATGCACGATGTTTTCATTTAGTGTCTTTGTACAAATTATTTTTGAAAGAATCATGCAGGCAACAGGAAATGCCATTTATAACATGGTTATGCAAGGAGCAGGAGCCATTATTAATATTATTCTAGATCCAATCTTGATCTTTGGATGGTTTGGTTTACCTGAAATGGGTGTTGCCGGAGCTGCCATTGCGACCGTTATTGGACAGTTTTGTGCCATGCTTATTGGATATGTTATTACGAAGGTAAAAATAAAAGAATTGGATATTCATATGCATAATTTTTCCTTTTCGATATCTATTCTACGTAAAATCTATAAAGTAGGTGTACCGGCCATCTTAATGCAGTCCGTATTAAGTTTTATGACTGTTTTTATGAATATGATTCTAGCACCAATCTCAGCTATGGCGATTACTGTCTTTAGTGTTTACTATAAATTACAGAATTTCTTGAATATGGCAGTGCTTGGAATCACCAATGCCTTGATTCCAATTGTTGCCTATAATAATGGGGCTAACAGAAAAGATCGAGCAATTGAAGCTATACAATTTTCTATGATTTTATCGATTTTCATTATGGCTGTAGGAACGATTGTATTTCAATTATTCCCTAAACAATTATTAGCCATGTTTAGTGCGAATGATCAGATGTATGGATTAGGAATACCCGCATTAAAAATCATTAGCTTAAGCTTTGTGTTTGCGGGTATCAGTATGGTTTTATGTGCTGCCTTCCAGGCCTTAAATAAGGCAAATACTTCGTTAGTGATTACTTTGGCTAGACAACTTGTCATTTTGATTCCATTGACATATGGCTTAATGAAGTGTTTTGGCATTCATGTAGGTTGGTATGCCTTTGTCGTTACGGAATTTATATGTACCATGTATTCATTATTTGAATGGAGAAAAATAAAAGGGGCTGTAACGGATAAAGAAGTTTCAGCTTAATAAAAAAGGACCGAATATTCAAGATTTAAAAATCTGAATATCGGTCTTTTTTGGTATAATATGTTTGTGCCAAAATACCTAGTTAATTGTAATGCATATCAGCCATCATTTCAATTCCCTTTGTGTTTTTCTTACGAAGATGTCATTGAAAAAGACGATATCTCAAGAACTGTGAAGGAAGTCGTAGAAGGGGTCAACATTTTTAAATATATCGATTTCTCACAATGCAACACTCATGGATATGATGCAATCCAAATGTTCGAAGCAGTCATTCTTGCATTTGCGATAAACGGTTATGCTTCTCTTCGTGATTTAGAAAAATTATGTAAATATGACATTCGCTTTAAATTCATTATGGATGGGAAAACCCCTTCTCATATGGCTTTTGAAAGGTTTATCAAAGATAAGCTTACTATGCCTATCGAAGATATATTTGTGGATATCAACAAGTATATTGAAACTCATGATGTCATAGATACAGAAGTATTATATATTGATGGAACCAAATTTGAGGCCAATGCCAATAAGATGACTTTTGTATGGATGAAAGCCACAAAGAAATTCAGAGAAAAGCGTTGGATCAAAGTTATGGACAGGCTTTCTGCATTTAATAAATATTGTTCAAAAAACAATTTGAATATTCGTTTTTCAATTGTACGAGAAATTAATTTTGATTATTTGTTTGAAGTAGTTTCTGTAATAGAACAGCTGATGGCGAAGAATTCAATCCAAGTTGTGCATGGAAAAGGTAAAAAGAAGCATGAACTGCAAAGGTATCAGGAAGCATTTAAAGAAGATGCGTTGAAGATGTTTAAATACACCATATATTCTGATATTGCAGGAGATCGAAACAGTTTTTCGAAGACGGATCCAGATGCAACGTTCATGCACATGAAATACGATTACTATAATCATACCAATGTATTCAAGCCTGGATATAATGTACAGGTTGGAAGCAGTGACGGATATATACGACATGTATATGTATCAAGTGACGTCAATGATCTTAGAACATATATTCCATTTATGGAAGGCTATCATATGGCGTATGGAAGCTATCCATATGCCACACCTGCTGATGCCGGATACGGAAGTTTTGACAACTATAAATATGACAAGGAACATGGAATTCAATTGTATATGAAATACAGTGGAATGCGTAAAGAAGCTGAAAAGAAAACAACTAAGAATCAGTTTACCCGAGCACAGATGAATCCAAATGAAGAGGATAAGATCATTTGTCCAGCGAATCATGAATTTACATTGGTAGATACACGAATAGAACGACGAGGCGTGTATCCACGAGAAATCGAAATGTATCAGAATGAACACTGCGAAGGCTGTCCATTCAAATCTCAATGTACGAAGTCAAAAACAGGGCGAACGATGCAAAGGTGTCGAGAGCTTGAATCCTACAAAAAAGAAGTCAAAGAAAATCTTTCGACTGAGCAAGGTAAAAAGTATATGACACAACGAAGTATCTGGAGTGAAGGAATCTTTGGACAGATCAAGGAAGACAATCATTATGATAAATTACGTCGTCGCGGCATATCTAGTGTAAAACTGGAGATACTACTCGTATGTATCGGTCATAATCTAAGAAGATATCACACTCGAAAACTAGAATTCCAGAAAAATAACAAAGTGAACTAAAGTTCTAAGAGTAAAAAAATAATGAAAATAGACATCTTTTTTTAGTGCGCCCAAAAAGGCAGTAAGGTTAGATGTGTATTTTCATTTTTTATTTATGTAAAATCTAATCAAACAAAAAGAAAGGAGCTTAACTCCATAAGTAATAAAATTTACTTATTCGTTACAGCTCCTTTTGCGTATTTAAATGTATACATACAAATAGATGTGGCAATGGCCACGTTTAGACTTTCAAAAGTTTCCATTTCAATTTTGACAATATGATTACTTAAATCAATTAATTCCTTACGTACACCCTGACCTTCATTGCCAACTAGAATTGCGTATTTTTCACTTGGTTTAATATCTTGAAGATCCTTGTGATTGTCGTGTAAAGCTGTGGCATACACTTCAATATTTCTTTCTTGAAGCTTTTTAATTTCTTCTACTAAATCCGTTTGGATAACAGGAATGTAGAATAGGGCTCCTTGACTGGACTGAATCGTTTTTGGATTGTAGATATCGGCACACCCCTTTGACATATAAATGCAATCAATGCCAAAAGAATGAGCGGTTCTTAAAATCGTACCTACATTTCCTGGATCTTGTACATTATCTAGTAATAGAATACTATTTTCTTTTTCTGGTTTTAAGTTTAATTTTTTACATACACCAATCATTTTAGAATTTGAATTCTGGTTTGACAATTTGTTTAATACTTGTTGCGTTACGGTTTCATAGTTAAACTCTATTGGACATTCGAGTCCTTCAAGGATAAATAATTCTTGTAGAGCATCTGCGTTAAATGCTTCTTTAACCATATGTTCGCCTTCGACGAGAAATAGATTTGTCTTATCTCTTTCTTTTTTTTGAATCAGTTTGGCGTATTCTTTTATTTTTTTATTGTTTACAGATTGAATCATAAAAAAATATTACCATACTTCGGCTTGAAAAAAAACATGGACTTCGATATAATTTGAAATGTTAAAGCAATGAGAAGACATAGTAACTATTTAACGCTTAGATCAGAGAGTAAACCGATTGGTGAAAGGTTTATATGAGTAGGGATAGTGAATTCACCTTTGAGCAAGAGTTAAAACCTCTTCCGTTTCATACGGTTATCATGGTTAATTAAGTGTGTCTATCAAGACGAAGCAAGATGGTAACGCGGCAGTAGTCGTTCTTGCGTCGTCTTTTTTTGTTTTTAGGGAAAGGAAGAACAACATGAAAACAATCGAAGAGCTTTTGCAGGAAGCTACACAAAAAATTCAAGATGTCAAAGATTCATCTTCATTGAATGATTTACGTGTCTTGTATCTAGGTAAAAAAGGACCTGTTCAAGAGTTGATGAAGGGTATGAAAGATTTGTCGAAAGAAGAAAAACCTATCTTTGGACAAAAGGTCAACCAGTTGAAACAAGATCTTTCTAAGATGATTGAAGAAAAGAAAGAACAATTGGCTGCTTTAGAAATGCAAAAAAAGATCGAATCCGAAAAGATCGATATCACTTTGCAAGGGCGTAAACCAGAACTAGGGAATGCACATCCATTAAATTTAGTGCGCCAGGAATTAGAAGATTTATTCATTGGTTTGGGATATCAGGTTATTGAAGGTGACGACATTGTCGATGATGAATATTGTTTTGAGAGAGCCAATATTCCTAAGGATCACCCAGCACGTGATATGCAGGACTCTTTATATATTGATCCAAATCGTTTATTAAGAACACATACAACGGCGATTCAGATGGTTGTGTTAGAAGAAAGTGCACCAAATCTTCCAATTAAGGTTGTATGTCCAGGTAAGGTATACCGTCGTGATGATGATGATGCGACTCACTCTCACCAGTTCATGCAGATGGAAGGATTGGTTATTGGTGAAAAAGTAACGTTAGCGGACTTAAAGGGAACTTTAGAATTTATGGCTAAAAAATTATTTGGTCAAGACCGTCAGATTCGTTTTAGACCAAGTTATTTCCCATTTACAGAACCAAGTGTAGAAGTGGATGTTTCTTGTCACATATGTAACGGAAAAGGATGTCCAACATGTAAAGGTACTGGTTGGATTGAAATTCTAGGTGCTGGAGAAGTACATCCAAATGTATTAAAAATGGCTGGCTATGATCCAGAAAAATGTAGTGGTTTTGCGTTCGGTGTAGGTATTGAGCGTGTTGCGATGTTGAAGTATGGCATTGATGATATTCGTCATTTCTATACAAACGATAAACGTTTCAATTCTACATTCAAACGTTATGAGTAGGAGGATTTAAGTATGCGTATTTCAAGAAAATGGTTTAATCAATTTATGGATGTACAAGATCTTTCTATTGAAGAAATGGCCAAACGCATTACCGATGCGGGTTTTGAAGTAGAAGGTATTGAACATTTATCGCAAGGAACAAACTTAGTGATTGGTCACGTTGAAACTTGTACAGAACATCCAGATAGTGATCACTTGCACTGTACAACTGTCAATGTAGGAAATGAAGTTGTCAATATTGTGTGTGGTGCACCCAATGTGGCTGCAGGACAAAATGTAATTGTTGCACTACCAGGTGCTGTTTTACCTGGTGGAGAAATCAAGAATGGTGTGATTCGTGGAGTTGAAAGTAATGGTATGATCTGTTCATTACTTGAACTAGGGGTAGATCCAGCCAGTTTAGATGATGATCAAAAGAGTGGTATTGAAGTATTACCTGCGGATGCGCCTGTAGGAAATACAGATCCACTTGGCTATTTAGGTTTAGATGATGAAGTGTTAGATATTGGTTTAACACCAAATCGTAATGATTGTTTAGCTGCATTTAATATGGCAAAAGAAGCGGGTGCCATCTTAAATCGTGAAGTTAAACTACCAAAATATGAAGGGGCTAGTGATGTAGGTACACCTAGTAACTTGCATGTTGAAAGTACAACATCAAAATGTCCATTATTCTATGGAAAAGTGATCAACCACTTAACGATCAAAGAAAGTCCAAAATGGATGAAAGAATTATTGGCAGCTAGTGGTGTAAAATCAATCAATAACATTGTCGATATTTCTAATATCGTTATGTTGGAAACAGGGCAACCAATGCACTTTTATGATGCGAAATCATTGCCAAGTCAAAGTATTGTCGTAGCCGATGGCTTTGATGAAGAATATACAGCCTTAGATGGTGTGACTTATAAATTACAACCAGAAGATATCGTCATCACAAATCAAGGTAAACCAATCGGTATTGCCGGTGTTATGGGTGGAGATGATTCTAAGATTTTAGATACTACGGATTCAATTATTATTGAATGTGCTATTTTTGATCATGTTGCGATTCGTAATACAGCACGCCGCTTAAATCTTTCTACAGAAGCAAGCGTTCGCTACCAAAAGGGAATTGAGCCATTAGCTAGTAAAAAAGCATTGGATCGTGCCGTTCAATTGTTGATTGAATATGCGGATGCGACAGGTATTGAAGAAACAGTTCAATATGGACAAGTTTCTTATGAACCAAAATCAATTTCTTGTACTTTAGAAGCTATTAATAATCGTTTAGGTACTGACTTTAACTTAGATGAAGTTGTCGATGTATTTACACGTTTAGGCTTTGAACCTGAAGTAACTCATGATTTGATTACTTGCCACATTCCAAGTTCAAGAACCGATATGGAAGGTATGGCCGATCTAAGCGAAGAAGTTATTCGTATGTTAGGGTACGATCGTTTGCCTAGTACACTTCCAGTTATGCCTATGACAGAAGGTAAATTAACATATAAACAACAATTGACTCGTCAGGCACGTCAATTCTTATGTAGTCAAGGCTTACAAGATTGTTTAACATATACTTTGGTTAGTACAGAAAAGAAAGACAATGCGATTTTTAATAATGATGAAGCAATCGAACTAGCTAGTCCTATGAGTGAAGAGCGTCGCTATATTCGTACAAGTATTTTGCCAAGCTTATTAGATGTTGTTTCTTATAACCGTGCTCGTAATATCAAAGATATCAATGTCTTTGAATTGAGTGATGTAGCTGGTGTAAGTGGTGCTAAAATGCATTTAGCTATTGCCATGAGTGGAAATTTACAACAAACTCGTTGGACAAGTGATGTAACACCAAGTGATTTCTATACATTAAAAGGTTTAGTAGAAGCTTTCTTTGAACAAATTGGTATTGCAGCTCAAAGAATTTCATTTGTAGAAAATGATATGGATACAACACACTTCCATCCATATCGTAGTGCTAAGATCATGTTAGGAAAAGATTGTATTGGATTATTAGGTGATATTCATCCTCAATATGGTAAGAATATTGTGATGGCTGAACTTGATTTTGATGCGTTGATCAATGTGAAAAAATCAAAAATCAAATTCACTCCGGTTTCAAAATATCCAAGTGTATCTCGTGACTTGGCATTCGTTTTAGATCGTACAATTCCGGTACAAAAGGTAGTGGACACAATCAATAAACAGGGTCGTTTAAATAAAGAAATGATCATTCGTGACGTAGAAGTATTTGATGTTTATGAAGGTGAACACGTAAGTAAAGATGAAAAATCAGTTGCGTTATCGATCACATTCCAGTCGGATTCTCATACATTAAAAGATGATGAAATCAACCAAGTGTTTGAAGCTATCCTTGAACATATTCAAAAAGATTGCAACGCAACACTTCGTAGTTAAGAGATGTTTTTGACGTCTCTTTTCTTTTGTCTACAAAATCTTGTAAGGCGCTTACAAAAAGGCTAGAATAAGACATATAAGGAGATTTTTTTCTATGCAAAAATATATTTTAGCAATCGACCACGGAACAACAAGTACGCGTGCTGTTTTATTTGATAAGGCAGCCAACGTGGTTGAGATTGCTCAAAAAGAAACGACAATATCCTACCCACATCCAGGTTGGGTAGAACAAGATGCCAATGAGATTTGGTTGGCGTGTTTGGCCGTGATGAGCGAGGTCATCTTAAAAAGTAAGATCCGTCCAGAACAAGTGGCTGCCATTGGAATAAGTAATCAGCGTGAAACAAGTGTTTTATGGGATGCATCAACAGGGCTTCCTGTAAGTCCTGCCATTGTATGGCAATCTAAACAGACAAAGAGTATTTGCGATAGTTGGAAGGAAAAAGGGTATGAAGATGTAGTGAAGGCGAAAACGGGTCTTCGTATTGATCCTTATTTTTCAGCGAGTAAGATTCGTTTTATTTTTGATCAAAATCCAAATGTCTATGAAAAGGCAAAAAAAGGCGAAGTGCTATTTGGAACGATGGATAGCTGGATCGTATGGAAGTTATCGGGTTCTTTAACACATATTACGGATGTATCGAATGCGAGTCGTACTCTATTATTTAATATCCATACATTATCTTGGGATGAAGAATTATTAGAAATGTTTGATATTCCTAGACAAATCTTACCGGAAGTCAAACCGACATCCTATGCATATTGTAAGACAGCTTCGTATCATTTTTTTGGTCAAGAAGTTCCGATTTGTTCCGTTGTAGGCGATCAGCAAGCGGCTTTATTTGGTCAAGGCTGCTTTAGTGCGGGCGGCATTAAGAATACATATGGAACAGGTGGTTTCATGTTGATGAATACAGGAGATAAAATTGTCGAATCAAAGAATGGTTTATTGTCGACGGTCGCTTGGCAAATTGGTAATCAAGTCAATTATGCATTAGAAGGAAGTATTTTTGTTTCAGGTAGTTTAATGAAGTGGCTTCGTGATCAGTTGCAGTTATTTGAAAATACGAAAGATACGCAGGGCATGGCAGAAAGTGTTGAAAATACAAATGGTGTCTATATTGTACCGGCCTTTGTAGGGTTGGGGGCTCCATATTGGGATGATGCTTGTCAGGCAACTATTGTTGGTTTAACTTTTGGAGCCAATAAAAATCATATTGTTCGCGCAGCCTTGGAATCTATGGCCTATCAGTCAAAAGATGTATTAGAGGCAATGAAGCAAGACAGTCAAATTGAGATTTCATCGATGAAGGTGGATGGTGGAGCTGCTACCAATAATTTCTTGTTGCAGTTCCAGAGTGATCTACTTCAAATGCCTGTTCAACGTTTTAAGACCAATGAATTAACGGCTTTAGGTGCAGCTTATTTGGCAGGACTTTCTTGTGGGTATTGGACACAAGATGAGCTTGGGGTAGATCTTCAAAAAGAGTTTGTGCCAGAAAAGAGCAAAGAAGAAATGGATAGCTTGTATTCAAACTGGAAAAAGGCGGTAAAAACTTGCCAGAGTTATAAATAAAAGTTAGAATATTGGCATGGAAATTTATACAAAAGAAGATTTTAAGCAAATATTTATCGACTTAGGCATTGAAAAGGGAAGTAAAATTTTATTAGAAGCAGATTTATCTCGTTATAGTGGTTTGGTGGGTAACTATCAAATGTTGATAGAAACACTGCAAGAATTAATTGGAGATACAGGTTTATTGTGCATGCCTTGTTTTTCGTATTCTTGTTTGGATCCTGCTTGTACGGATATGATATATCCTTTTGAAAAGTGGAAAGAAGTTCGTGAAAACTTGCCTGGCTACCATGTGATGTACACGCCTAGTGAAATCTATCAAGAGTGCACAAATTTGTTTTTACATTATAAAGATGTATATCGTTCAAATCATCCTGTATATAGTTTTGCGTATTGGGGATGTTTTGATGAAAACCTTTTAAAGGTGGATGTCAATGATGCTCTAAGTTTTAAGGGAAGTCTTTCTTTCTTACATGAAAAAAAGGCCTGCAACCTTCTAATTGGTGTATCACCAGAAAAGAGTTTAATGGTGCGGGCACTTTCAAATGAGTATCAACTGGGTAAGACTGTTGTACAAAGAGCTTTTCTTCATTCGAAGCGTCAGTTGACAAAGTCATTCCTTGTTCAAATTGTAGATGATGACTTATCTAGAGATTTACTGGATGGTTTGACGGTTCTACAAAGTGATTCGAGTCTAGATGATATCTTCGTACTTAGAAAAGGGGAATAAAGAATTCGCAAATCTTTTCTAAGGTGGCTTGGTCTTCTTTTGAGAAGTTATTAAATTCAAAAGAATCAATATCTAAGATGGCAACGAGTTTGTCATCTTTTTTTATAGGAATGCAGATTTCTGAATTGGAAGCACAATCACAGGCAATGTGACCTGAAAATTTATGTACATCTTCAATTCTTTGTGTTTCTTGTGTTTTAGCACAAGTACCTACAACACCTTTTCCATATGGTATGCGTGTACAGGCGACTTTTCCTTGGAAAGGTCCTAGAATACATTCGTTGTTTGTTTCATCACAAATGTAGAAGCCTAGCCAATTGATGTTTTCCATTTCATGATAGAGTAGAGCTATTAAATTTGAAATATTTGCGATGTTTGGCAGTGTATCATCGATTAAATAACTGCATTGTTCAATTAAAATTTCATTCATTTTTATCACCGTACTTATTTTACCAAAAAATGTATAAAATTAGTGACTTTTGTCATTGAAAAAAAGCTTTTTTTTAAGTACTATCCCGTTTTCGACAGTTATATAACGCAACAATGAGCGCAAACCTTTAGTTTAAA
>ERZ773187.704-NODE-704-length-30438-cov-12.831156_pt1 | contig 30438 bp, 29 predicted proteins | sample MGYA00511242_ERZ773187 | MGnify/ENA primary metagenome ERZ773187 (study PRJEB29015, sample SAMEA2737744) | human gut metagenome | biome: human gut; feature: human-associated habitat; material: faeces | place: China | collected 2012 ...
CCCTCATTTCTCCGAGGGATAAGCCCAGAATACCACAATGTCGGTACGCCTGTTCCAACGGCGTTAAAACAAAGTGAACGTATTATCACTATATTGATTATAAAGCGTGACATTAGTCACAAAATTAACCCCTGATGTTATGGGGATGTTTATGCGTCCGGGTTGTGTCACTCCGAACGGAGTAGGTAAACTGAGGATAAATGGAGGCTGAAAAGTTGATCCATACTATGCGCGAGGCCTGCACTTTATGGTGCAATAGCAGGCTTCTCCCTCGTGGTTGCTCAGGAAATACGTTGTGTCAAAACCGAATCGTGATATCCGCCCCTCATCGCTGCCTGCTGGCGTGGTTGAGCAACGGGTATACAGACCCCCTCATATTAACGATGCGATCCCCGATTTTTTGGCAGAAGAGGTACCCGTTGCACTGGTTTACAACGGCATTTCCCATGTGGTGATGATGGCCACTCCCAAGGATCTGGAGCTTTTCGCCATCGGTTTTTCATTATCGGAAGGTATCATTACGCACCCGCAGGAGATCTACGGCATGGACGTCGTCCCGGCCTGTAACGGCCTTGAGGTGCAAATCGAACTCTCAAGCCGCCGTTTTATGGGACTCAAAGAGCGCCGACGTGCGCTGGCAGGGCGAACCGGCTGCGGCGTATGTGGTGTTGAACAGCTTAACGATATTGGCAAACCCGTGGTGCCGCTGCCTTTTACGCAGCGTTTTGAACTCACTCACCTTGATCATGCTCTCCACCATCTCAACGATGTACAACCGATAGGGCAGTTAAGCGGATGCACACATGCCGCCGCCTGGGTATTGCCGTCGGGTGAGATCGCGGGTGGGCATGAAGATGTCGGACGCCATGTGGCACTGGATAAACTGCTGGGCCGCAGAGTGAATGAGAGTGAAGCCTGGCAGCAGGGAGCTGCGTTAGTTTCCAGCCGCGCCAGCTACGAGATGGTGCAAAAAGCGGCCATGTGCGGCGTTGAGATCGTGTTTGCGGTTTCCGCTGCCACCACCCTGGCGGTAGAGGTGGCCGAGCGTTGCAACCTGACGCTGGTAGGGTTCTGCAAACCGGGAAGAGCCACAATCTATACCCATCCGCAGCGCTTAAATGTTAATCAGTAATTTTGAATGTTGTGAGCAAATCCTTCCGCTTTCAGTAGTCCGTGTAAAGGCCTATTATTTATCACATCAAGGCAAAACGCCTTACACAGACAACTAACTTAAAGGGTTTATATCATGAAAAGCATCAAAACTTTTGTTGCAGTAATCGCTCTGGCTACCTCTTTCGGTTCTTTCGCAGCCCAGTCAATAACCGCCTCCGCCAGCACCATCGATGGCGCTGAAGCGAAAATCGCCGCCCAGGCACAGCAGGCCGGTGCGTCTTCTTACACCATCACTCAGGCCTTCACGGGTAACCGCGTGCACATGACCGCAGAACTGAATAAATAAGAGCAAAGCATTTGTCGAAAGAGCGCCCCCGGGGCGCTTTTTTTGTTTTGGCGATCCGCTGATTTATTGTTCAGTAATTTTGATTTATTAAAGCAAATCCTTCCGCTTTCAGTTGTTGATGTTCAGGCCTATTATTTATCACATCAAGGCACGGCGCCTTACACAGACAACTAACTTAAAGGGTTTATATCATGAAAAGCATCAAAACTTTTGTTGCAGTAATCGCTCTGGCTACCTCTTTCGGTTCTTTCGCAGCCCAGTCAATAACCGCCTCCGCCAGCACCATCGATGGCGCTGAAGCGAAAATCGCCGCCCAGGCACAGCAGGCCGGTGCGTCTTCTTACACCATCACTCAGGCCTTCACGGGTAACCGCGTGCACATGACCGCAGAACTGAATAAATAAGAGCAAAGCATTTGTCGAAAGAGCGCCCCCGGGGCGCTTTTTTAGTTTATGCCTGCCAGGCGTAATAACGCTGTTACCACCGCCGCGGCGATGATCACGAAAATCAACGGCACCTTGCGCCAGGCAAGGAATACCGCAAAGGCCACGCCCAACACCCGCGCCATCCCCGAAAAGTGCTCTCCTTCATAGAAGGTGGTCGCCAGCGCCACCGAAAACAGCAATACGGTTGCTGCATCCGACAGCAGCGCCTGGGAGCGTTCAGATAACGCTAACCGACTGCCCAGTTTCGCCCCGCCAAGCCGCATCAGGTAGGTGCCCGCCGACAGCAGGGCGATACCAAGGATAAAGACGGTCATGTTTTCCATTATTTCTTCCTCGTGGCGAGGCCAAACAGAGAGAGCAAGACGGGCAGGCCCACCGGCGCAAAGGGTACCGCAGCCAGCGACAACGCCGCCCCGCTAAAGGCACGGATAAGCGTGGTGCGGTTTTTAAAGGCGGGAACCACTAACGCCAGTAAAATGGCCGGAAACACCGCATCCAGCCCGATGGTTTCCGGCTCTGGCAGCAGTTTGCCGACCATCGCCCCCAGCAGGGTGCCCAGCGGCCAGATAATTGCCACACCCAGCCCGCAGAGCCAGTAGGCCGCTTTGCGCTGTTCTGGCGTTTTTTGTGACAGGCCAAATACCACGCTCTCGTCATTCATAATGTGACAACCCAGCAAGCTCGCGCCGCGCTGGCCCACCAGCTCGCGTACGGTAACGCCAAAAGGTACATGGCGCGCGTTCACCAGAAGACCCGCGGCAGCGGCAGCGAGTGGATTGCCGCCGCTGGCCACAATCCCGATAAACATAAATTCAGAGGCGCCCGCCAGCACGGAAATGGAGAGCAAAAACGGTACCCAGAGGGGGAAGCCATACGCCATTGCCAACGAGCCGTAAGACATCCCTACAACGCCAACAGCCAGACAAACCAGCAGAATGGCCTTTATCGTGTCGCCTTTCAGGCAGGAGAAATGTGGTTTCATACAATTTTAGCCATATCGAACGAATATCCATTATAATGAACGCATCACTGTAGTTTATCAAGATGAACGATTCGTTCGATTTATAGAACACGAGGCCGTTTTATGACGCAGCCAATAAGCGTAATCGCCAAAAGCCTGGTGCGGGAACGTATGCGAACCGGACTTTCTCTGGCGGAAATTGCTCGCCGCGCCGGGATCGCCAAATCTACCCTGTCGCAGCTGGAGTCCGGAAACGGCAATCCCAGTCTGGAGACCTTATGGTCACTTTGTGTGGCACTGGATATTCCCTTTGCGCGCTTGCTTGAGCCTCAGCAACCTATTACCCAGGTTATTCGCCGGGGAGAAGGGACGAAAGTGATTGCCGAGCAGGCAAACTATGAGGCAATTTTGTTAGCCACCTGCCCGCCAGGCGCACGACGTGATATCTATATGCTGGCGGCTCAGCCGGGCGCAGACCGTATTTCGCATCCGCATCCACCCGGTTCGGTTGAGCATATTGTTATCACGCAGGGACGGGCAGTGGTGGGCCTGACCGATGCGCCGGAAGAGCTGGGCGAAGGGGATTACATTTGTTACCCCGCCGATCGGCCGCATATTTTTAAAGCCCTTGAGCCAGATACGTTTGCGCTTATGGTGGCGGAACAGAACTAACTTTCAAGACACGGATAATCATGTCGCTTAAAGCCATCGCCAAAGAACTCGGGCTCTCGGTCACCACCGTGAGTCGTGCCCTCAACGGATATGATGACGTTTCTCGCGAGACGCGTGCCCGCGTGGAAGCGGAAGCTCAGCGCCGTGGTTACCGGCCCAATACCTTTGCCCGTCGTCTGAAGATGGGCAAAATTGATGCGGTTGGGCTGGTCTTCCCGGTACATCCTGTTCCGCTCAATAACAGCGTTTTTATGGACATGGTCGGCGAAATTAGCCACGAACTGGCGCGACATGAGATTGACCTGCTGCTGATTGCCGATGACGATCTGGCCGATAAACACAGCTATATGCGTATGGTGCAGAGCCGCCGGGTGGATGCGTTAATCGTGGCGCATACCCTCGATCGCGACCCGCGTCTTGAGCAACTGCAGGCGGCAAATTTCCCCTTCCTTGCCCTCGGCCGCAGCCAGCTACCGCAGCCTTACGCCTGGTTTGATTTCGATAACTATGCCGGTACCCACCAGGCCACCCGCTGGCTCATCGCCAAAGGCCACCGGCGTATCGCATTCCTGGGAGAGAGTAATAACCAGGCCTTTATCACTCAGCGACGCCAGGGTTATCTGGATGCGTTGCAGGAGGCGGGGCTCTCAGATGAATGGCTGCGCGCTATGCCTCCTTCCCGACGCGAGGGGTATACCGCCACCTGCGATCTGTTGGCCTTACCCGAACCGCCAACGGCGATTATTACCGACTGTAATACCCACGGCGATGGGGCCGCGATGGCGCTTTCCCAGAGGGGACGATTAACGGGCGACAACCCTGTGGCGCTGATTGTTTACGACGGTTTACCGCAGGACAGCATTGTCACTACCGAAGTGGCGGCAGTGATCCAGTCTACCCGTGAAGGGGTGGGCAGACAGATTGCCGATATGGTTCGTCAGCTGATCAGCGGCGAGGATATCGCCAGATTACAGGTGTTGTGGCAACCCGCCTTCTCACCGGGCGAAACTGCCTAATTTCTCTAAATTTCTAAACCCGATCACAAAACCGAAACGTTTAAGTTTGTATCCGAAACGTTTCGGATCAAGACTCAGATCATCCCGATGACTGGAGATGTCTGATGCAAGATGCCATTTTACGACTCGTAAGCGAGACGGTGGATGTGGTGATAAAAACCCACCCGTTCGCCGAGATTCTTTACTGGGGGCCGCACCTTCGCCACTTTTCGCCGCAGGATGCGGCCACGCTTTCCCGTCCTGTTGCCAATGGAAGACTGGATGTTGACTCCCCTGTAACCCTGATGGCCGAACTGGGTCACGGGTTATTTGGTTCCCCGGGCATTGAGGGGCATCGTCAGGGGATGGATGGCTCGCCGGTCTTTACCACCGCCGCCGTCACCCAGCAGGGCCAAAGTCTGACTATCGCGGCAGAAGATACTCACGCCGGTCTGCGCCTGACCAGTGAGATTGACCTGGAGGAGAGCGGTGTGCTGCGGGTGCGCCACGGCGTTACCAACCTGCGGCCGCAGGCGTGGCAAGTGGATCGACTGGCTATTACTCTACCGGTGGCAGAGCGGGCGCAGGAGGTCATGGCGTTTCATGGCCGCTGGATCCGCGAGTTCCAGCCTCACCGCCTGCGGCTGGAACATGACAGCTTTGTCATTGAAAACCGCCGCGGCAAAACCTCTCATGAACACTTCCCGGCGCTGATTACCGGCACGCCGTCCTTCAATGAAATGCAGGGCGATGTGTGGGGCGTGCACCTCGGCTGGAGTGGTAACCACCGTCTGCGTGCCGAAGTGAAAACCGACGGGCGGCGTTATCTGCAGGCGGAGGCGCTCTATCTGCCCGGCGAGATAGCGATTGCCGAGGGGAAAACCCTCTGGACGCCGAACCTGTACGCCAGCTACTCCGCGCAGGGGCTGAATGGCATGAGCCAGCAGTTCCACCGCTATTTGCGTGAAAACATTATTCGTTTCCCGGATAACAAACCGCGTCCGGTACACCTCAACACCTGGGAAGGGATCTACTTTAATCACGAACCGGCTTACATCATGCGCATGGCTGACGAAGCTGCCGCGCTGGGGGTGGAGCGCTTTATCATCGACGATGGCTGGTTTAAAGGGCGTAACGATGACCATGCCGCGCTGGGGGACTGGTACCTCGACGAGAAAAAATACCCGGACGGCTTAACCCCCGTGGTGCGTCACGTTAAGGCGCTCGGTATGGAGTTTGGCATCTGGGTTGAGCCGGAAATGATCAACCCCAACTCCGATCTCTATCGTGCCCACCCTGACTGGGTGCTGGCGCTGCCGGGCTATGAACAGGCCACGGGCCGCCATCAGCTGGTACTGAACCTCAACATTCCTCAGGCCTTTGACTATCTTCTGGAACGCATGAGCTGGCTGCTGGGCGAGCATCAGGTGGATTACGTGAAGTGGGACATGAACCGCGAGCTGGTTCAGCCTGGCCACAATGGCAAGGCGGCTGCCGACGCGCAAACCCGTCAGTTCTATCGCCTGTTGGATGTCCTGGGCGAGCGGTTCCCGCATATCGAATTTGAATCTTGCTCGTCGGGTGGCGGGCGTATCGACTATGAAGTCCTGACCCGCTGCCACCGTTTCTGGGCGTCGGATAATAACGATGCGCTGGAGCGGAACACCATTCAGCGTGGCATGAGTTACTTCTTCCCGCCAGAGGTGATGGGCGCGCATATCGGTCATCATAAATGCCATGCCACTTTCCGACAGCACAGCATCGCGTTTCGTGGCCTGACGGCGCTCTTTGGCCACATGGGGCTGGAGTTGGATCCGTTGGCGGTGGACGAGCAGGAGCGCGAAGGCTATCGCCATTACGCCGCGCTGCACAAACAGTGGCGCGAGGTGATCCACACCGGCACCCAGTGGCGGATCGATATGCCCGATGCCACGACGCTGGCTACCGGTATAGTGAGCCAGGACCAGGGGCAGGGATTGTTTATCATCAGCCAGCTCCGCATGCCGGACTACACCCTGATGATGCCGCTGCGCATGCCGGGGCTGGAAGCGGGCGCACAGTATCGTATTACGCTTCTCGATCACCCTAACATCCGCCTGACGGGCGAGGGGGGCCATACGATGCGCAAACTTCCGGCATGGATGGACGCGCCGCAAACGGTAAGCGGCGAATGGTTGATGCAGGCAGGGATTGCGTTGCCGGTGCTCGATCCAGAAACCGCCATTTTGATTGGCGTTGAACGCGTGTAAAGGTGAGGGGCCGTGAAGGCGGCCCCCGGTTGAGGATAAAAATAATGAACACGACTGCCTGTACCCACAAAGACAACCCTAATTTCTGGATTTTCGGGTCGTTCTTTTTTCTCTACTTCTTCATTATGGCCACCTGCTTTCCGTTTCTGCCTATCTGGCTGTCGGATATCATCGGTCTGAATAAAACCCATACCGGGATTGTTTTCTCCTGCATCTCGCTCTCTGCGATCGCTTTCCAGCCCGTGCTGGGGGTGATTTCCGACAAGCTGGGGCTGAAAAAACACCTGCTGTGGATCATCGCTATCTTGCTCTTCTTGTTTGCCCCCTTTTTCCTCTACGTATTTGCTCCGCTCCTGAAAACCAATATCTGGCTGGGGGCGCTTAGCGGCGGGCTGTATATCGGTTTCGTCTTCTCGGCGGGATCGGGGGCGATTGAGGCCTACATTGAGCGTGTGAGCCGCAATAGCTTCTTCGAATATGGCAAAGCGCGTATGTTCGGCTGTCTGGGCTGGGGACTGTGCGCCTCGACGGGCGGGATATTGTTCAGCATCGATCCGTCGCTTGTCTTCTGGATGGGGTCCGGCGCGGCGCTCTTACTCATGCTGCTGTTAGTGGTCGCCAAACCAAAACCAAACCAGACGGCGCAGGTGATGAATGCCCTGGGCGCCAACCAGCCGCAGATTACCCTTAAGACCGTGGTGAACCTGTTCCGTCAGCGCAAAATGTGGATGTTTATTCTGTATGTGATTGGCGTGGCCTGCGTCTACGACGTCTTTGATCAGCAGTTTGCCACCTTCTTTAAAACGTTCTTTGCGACCCCTGAAGCGGGCACGCGGGCGTTTGGCTTTGCCACGACGGCAGGGGAACTTTGCAACGCCATCATCATGTTCTGCTCGCCGTGGATCATTAACCGCATTGGCGCGAAAAACACCCTTCTGATTGCCGGTGTGATCATGGCTACGCGTATTATCGGCTCGTCATTCGCCACTACGGCGGTGGAGGTGGTGGCACTGAAGATGCTGCACGCGCTGGAGGTGCCGTTCCTGCTGGTGGGGGCGTTTAAATATATTACCGGCGTCTTTGATACTCGCCTGTCGGCCACCATCTATCTGATTGGCTTCAATTTTGCCAAACAGTTGGCAGCAATCTTCCTCTCCGCATTCGCCGGCAATATGTATGACCGGATCGGCTTCCAGGATACCTATCTGATGCTGGGCTGCTTTGTCCTGGCGGTAACGGCACTCTCGGCGTTTACCCTTACCCATTCGCGTCCTGCGGCGGTGCAGGGGAGTTCCGTGGAGGTAAGCTGAAAAGCGGTGCTGCCGCGATGGCGGCAGCACCGGTCGTTACTCGAGGTAGAACACCTCTTTAAGCTCCGTACTCACCGGGCTGTTGTCCGGGTTAGCGGGCATAACGTCACGCATATGTTTCCACCAGCGCTGGCAGACGTCGGTATGGGCGACGGCGTTCCAGCGCTCTTCCGATTCAATCTCCACGGTCGCAAATAGCAGGTTGCGTTGCTTATCAAGGAAGATGGCGTAGTGATGCGCGCCGTGGTCTTTTAGCACCGCCTCCAGCTCAGGCCAGATGGGCGTGTGGCGGCGTTCGTACTCGTCATGTGCGTCAGGGTTAACCTGCATCACAAAGGCTTTGCGGATCATAATGCCTCCAGGTAGAGCTCGCGCACTTCGTCGCGGCTGGCGGTTCGTGGGTTACAGGGCGCACAGGGATCGGCGAGCGCTTTATCCAGCCAGCCCTCGATATCCGCCTTCGTTACCCCCAGTTTACTGAAACCAGAAGGGATACCTACGCGAGCGCTCAGGGCGCGAATGGCATGGATGGCCTCCATGCTGGCCGCTTCGTCGCTCATCGTGCGGGTATCGACGCCCATCGCCTGCGCCACGCGGGCAAAGCGGGCCACGGCATTCGGGCGGTTAAAGTTTTCGATGATCGGCAGCAGGATGGCATTACACACGCCGTGCGGCAGGTTGTGCGTGGCACCTGGCTGGTGCGCCAGGGCGTGAACCAGACCCAGACCGGCGCTGTTAAACGCCATGCCTGCCAGATACTGACCAAACGCCATCTGTTCGCGGGCTTCAAGGTTATGGCCCTCGTCGACCGCTTTCGGCAGCCACAGGGTAATCAGGCGAATCGCTTCCAGCGCGTTGGCGTCGGTGAGCGGGTGCGCGCCGACCGAGACGTAGGCTTCAATGGCGTGGGTCAGGGCATCCATGCCGGTGGCGGCCGTAACGGACGCCGGAATATCCAGCATCACGCTGGCATCGTCCACGGCAATATCCGGGATGATGTTCGGATCAATAATCACCGCGTTGCTGGTCATCTCCGCCGCGGTGCCTGCGGTGGTGTTGATCGCAACCAGCGGCACGCCTGCGTTTTTCACTTTCCCGACGCCGGAATAAGCGGTAGAGGGGCCAGGGTTGGCGGTAAGGATTTTAATCGCTTTAGCGGTATCGATGGGGCTACCGCCGCCGAAGGCAATCACGTAGTCGCATTCTGCCTCCTGGTATGCGGTATACCCTTTCTGCACCAGCGCTTCCGTCGGATTGGGAAACACCTCGTCAAACAGATGATATGACATTTGATGGGCGTCCAGCGCGGCAAAGAGGCTGTCGAGCAGGCCGAGCTTCACCAGTTGACCATCGGTCACGATCAAGGCTTTACCCCACTGCTTGCTCGCCACCAGGTTGACCATATCGCTGATTGCGCCTGCGCCATGCAGGCTGATTTTAGGAAGCGCCAACATAAAGCTCATGATAATTCTCCTTAATATGATTTTTGGGTAATCCGTTCCCCTCACCCCGTTCCTCTCCGTTGGGAGAGGCTAAATGGCCGCACCAGCGAGTTCCCTCTCCCCAGGGGAGAGGGTTAGGGTGAGGGGGAAATTAAATCCGTCTCCGCTGCATAATTCGCCGGGTGATAATCGGCAGTGAGATCACCACAATCAGCATCGCGCCGATAATCACCGACATCACAATCCCCGGCACGTTGAGCAGGCTCAGGCCAAAGGTCACCAGCCCCATCAGGAAAGCGGCGATAATCACCCCCACCATGCTGCCGGATCCGCCCAGAATGTTTACACCGCCCAGCACCGCCATGGTCACTACCGCCAGCTCCCAGCCCATCGCAATCGTCGGGCGCGTGCTGCCCAGGCGCGAGGTAAGTAACACCGAGGCGAGACCCGCCATCAGCCCCACCAGAGCAAACAGCAGCAGGTTGTGACGCTTCACGTTAATGCCGGAATACCATGCGCCGGTCGGGTTATTGCCAATGGCATAGGTCCGGCGACCAAAGTTGGTGCGGTGCAGCACAAAGGCAAACACCGCCGCCAGCACGATAAACAGCGCGAACTCAAACGACAGTGCGCCCCAGACGTAACCCTGCCCAAACCAGGCAAAGCTCTCCGGATAGCTGTTCAGTGCCTGATCGCCAAGCAGGATGTAGGTGATCCCGCGATAGAGGCTCATAGTGCCGATGGTGATGACAATGGAAGATAAGTTAAAGCGCGTCACCAGCCAGCCGTTGAACAGGCCGCACAGCAGCCCGACGCCCAGCCCCACGCAGACCAGCAACGGAGTATCTACGCCCGCCGCTGCGCAAAAGCCCATCACCGTAGAGCTCAGCGCAATGGTAGAGGCCACGGAGAGGTCAATCTCGCGGGCGATAATCAACATCGCCATCGGCAGCACGATGATCGCTTTTTCGGTAAAGTTAAAAGTGGCGTCAGACAGGTTCCAGATATCGAGGAAATAGGGCGATGCGAGGGCATTCACCACAAATACCGCCAGCGTGACCGCCAGCAAGAACCCTTCCCAACACAGCAGTTTCTGGAAAAAACCCGTCGATGAGGGGGTCGGTTTCATCTCTTCAGTGGTCATAATTTTGCTCATGATTTCACCGCCAGTTTCTGACGCGCCAGCGCCGCATCGCGCAGAATCAACCGCCCTTTGCGTTTATTGCCGCGCTCGTTGAGCAGCACCGCAATCACAATCACCGTGCCGGAAATGGCCATCTGCCAGAACGGGGACACGCCGATGACCGGCAGGGCATTGTTAATTACCCCGAGGAACAGTGCGCCGAACAGGCAGCCGAGCACGCGACCGGTGCCGCCCATCGTGCTGATACCGCCAATCACGCATGCGGCCACCACCTGCAGCTCAAAGCCGTTAGCCACGTCGACATAGGCCACGGCGAAGCGGGAAATCCACAGATATCCGCAGAACCCTGCCAGCGCACCGGACAGGCAGAAGCTGACAAACTGCATCTTCCCGGCGTTGATGCCGGTGTAGTAGGCCGCCGTGGCGTTACCGCCCGCGGTGTAGAGCGCACGCCCGGTGCGGCTGTAACGCAGGAAATAGCCCACCAGCAACAGAGCGGCAATCGCACACCAGCTCAGTACGGGCAAGCCCAGCACCGCCGCACGCGGCAGGCCGAGGAAATCGGCCCCCATCTGATTGGAGTTCACCCAGCCGCCGCCGGAGAGCAAAAAGATAATCCCGCGATAGATGCTCATCGTACCCAGCGTCACCACAATGGCCGGGATGCCGAGCTTCCACACCAGCAGCCCGTTGATCATGCCCATCAGCAGGCCGAGCGCCGTGGCCAGAATCAGCAACGCCCAGACGGGCACATCCGGATGATGGAAATTGATGAGCGCGACGATCATGCCGGTCAGCGCCAGGTTAGCCGCCATCGACAAATCGATGCCTTTGGTGAGCAGCACCATCATCTGGCCGAGGGCGAGAATGATGAGGATGGAGGTATCGTTAAACATCTCCACCAGGTTTCCTGGGGCGATAAACGAGGGCACGCGACTGCCAATGGCGACGATCATCAAAATGATCACCGCGCCCAGCAGCGCTTCACGGTGTTTCAGCAGTTGCCTGACCATTATGCGGCCTCCTGTTTTGCACCGCTGGCGGCGCTGACGATGGTTTCTGCCGTTGCGCCCCCTGCCTGATACTCCGTCACCATAAGCCCTTCGTGCATGACGATAATGCGATCGGCCATACCCATCACTTCCGGCAGTTCTGACGAGACCATAATCACCGCCAGACCCTGACCGACAAGCTCGGACATAAATTGATGAACGGCGGCTTTGGAGCCAATATCAATGCCTTTTGTTGGCTCATCGAGGATGATCACGTCAGGATGTGTCGCCAGCCATTTGCCGATCACCACCTTCTGCTGATTCCCGCCGGAAAGCGTTTCAACCGGCTGTTTCCAGCTAAAGGCTTTCACCTGCAGACGTCTGGCGTACTCATCCGCCAGCTGCCATTCACGATCATGATTTAGCACCCCGTTGGGGTTCATTTTGCCAAGCTGCGGCAGGCTGATGTTCTGCGCAATCGACAGCTCAATGATCGCCCCTTGCTTCTGGCGCTCTTCCGGCACGCAGACGATGCCGGCTTTGATGGCGTCCGACGGCTGGCGGAAATGCTGCGTTTTACCCTTCAGGACGATTTCACCGGAGGAGGGGCGCGAGACGCCAGAGAGGGCCTGCATCAGCTCGGTGCGCCCGGCGCCAACCAGCCCGTAAAAGCCGAGGATTTCGCCTTTGCGCAGGGTAAAGGAGATGTTGGCAAACTCGGTGGGGTGGCACAGGTTTTTCACCTCCAGCACCGTCTCGCCCTTTTCGCACTCCACTTTTGGGAAGGTCTGAGTGATGGCGCGGCCCACCATCATGGCGACCATCCGCTCTTCGGTGATGTCGTTCATCGCGCCGGAACCGACATACACCCCATCGCGCAGAATGGTGTAATGGTCGGCCAGCTCAAAGATTTCGTCGAATTTATGCGAGATGAAGAGGATCGCTTTTCCGTCCTGCTTTAAGCGCTCCACGATCTGATAAAACTCGAGGATTTCGTGCTGCGACAGGGCCGCGGTCGGCTCGTCGAGGATCACCACCTGCGCATCAAACGACAGCGCGCGGGCGATCGCCACCATGTGCCGCTGGGCGATGCTCAGGGTTTTTAGCGTAGCCCGTGGGTCAATCTGTACCTCCAGACGGGTGAGGATGGCCTGCGCGCGGCGGTGCATCTCTGACCAGTCGAGTTTTTTAAAAAGGCCTTTATAGAGGTACTGACCGACAAAAATGTTTTCGGTGACCGAGAGTTCATCGAACAGGACGGTTTCCTGATGAATTGCCGTAATGCCGACCTTATGTGCAGATTCCGGTGTCGGGAGCTGAATAGGGATTGCCTTGTAGAGAATTTCGCCCTCTTCAGGCTGGTAAATGCCGGTCATCACTTTCACCAGCGTGGATTTGCCCGCGCCATTTTCGCCGATAAGGGCGGTGACTTTACCTGGCCAGAGCTCAAGCTGAACGTTCTCAAGGGCACGCACGCCGGGGAAGACCTTGGTGATGCCCTTCAGTTGGAGGAGTGGTGTCATGATAGTTCTCCATATTTATCCCCCCTCACCTCGGGAGAAGGGTAGGGGAAGTGCGGCCTGATGCCCTCACCCCAACCCTCTCCCACAGGGAGAGGGAGAAAGGATTAGAAAATCTTCGAGAACTTATCAATGTTGCTGGCATCGTAAACAAACGGCTCAGCCATGGCGCCGTTGCCATCGGCATCCAGCTTCACTTTGCCCAGTCTGCCCATGCTGGCTTCGCCTTTGGTGGCGGTGCCTTTCACCAGGTCATCCGCCAGATAGGTAGCGGCGTAGCCAAGGTCAATCGGGTTCCAGATCGCGAAGCTTTTGCTGGCGCCTGATTTCACCGCGCCCGCCATTTCAGACGGCAGACCTAAACCGGTGACGTACACTTTGCCTATCTTGCCCTGGTCTTTCACCGCCTGGGCGGCGGCGACAATACCTACGGAGGAGGGCGAGACGATCACTTTCAGTTCCGGATACGTTTTCAGCAGGCCCACCGCTTCGCGATAGCTCTTATCAGAAAGATCGTCGCCGTAGGCCACGGTCACCAGATTGACGGACGGGTACTGTGGCAGCACCTTTTTCATCTCGGCAATCCAGGTATTCTGGTTGGTTGAGGTGGGGGTGGCGCTCAGTACGGCCACTTCGCCTTTTTCCGCGTTCAGGGCTTTCAGCGCGTCGGCTGCCAGCTTCACGTTGGTTTCGCCGATCAGGGCGTTATTGGAAGGATTCAGGTGGATCTGACGACCGGCTTTCGCCACGCCAGAGTCCCAGGAAACGACTTTAATACCGCGCTGCATCGCTTTTTTCAGCACCGGCACCAGCGCATCAGGATCGTTGGCGGAGATAGCGATCGCATCCACCCCCTGCGCGATCAAACCGTTCAGCACTTCGATCTGCGCTTCAGCGGTGGTGGTGGTCGGCCCGGTATAAATGACTTTAACATCACCTAACTCTTTGGCTGCCTCTTGCGCGCCCACGTTGGCGGCTTCGAAGAACCCATTACCTAACGATTTTGCCACCAGGGCAATTTTAACTTCCGCCAGAGCGGAACCGGACAACGCCAGCGCGGCAACGGTGAGGATCAAGCTTGTCTTTATTTTCATTGCTTTTACTCCACTTGAGTCAGTTGTAGGGATTGCAGGTAAGTTTCGCCCCGTCTCTGTGAGCGGGGCGCGATGTTCTTATTTGTAGAGATCTAACGCCGACTGCATAGGGGTGACGTCAAAACGTTTGCCCAGCGCAATCAACTCTTCCCGGGTGATGGTCTGTTTCATCCCCCCCATGGAATAGACTTTTACCAGCACTTCTGCGGACTTCTCGGCGGTGTCGATCAGACCGAAGGTTTCATCCAGCGTTGGACCGCTGCCGAATACCCCGTGGAATGGCCACAGCACCAGCGAATGCTTCTGCATCTCTTGCGCAGTGGCTTCGCCGATCTCATCGGTGCCCGGTACCATCCACGGTAAGATGCCAACCCCGTCCGGGAATACCACCAGACACTCGGTACTGCCTTCCCACAGTTTGCGGGTAATGAAGTCGGTATTGTTTTCCAGCACATAGGTCAGGGCGATCAGGTTCGTTGCGTGGCAGTGCATGATCACCCGGTCTTTGCCATGAGTCGCCTTAATGCGCTCGCAGTGGGAGAGGAAGTGTGCCGGCAGCTCTGAGGTTGGCACCGCTTCGTTTGTGAGCCCCCAAAGAATGTGGTACCCCGCGCCGTCGCTGTCCACTTTTACCACGCCTAAGTTTGCGGTCGGGTCGAGCTGCACGTTGCGGAAGAACTTACCGGAACCGGTCACAATAAAAGGCGTATTCGCCAGCAAAGGCATAGGCTGGCTCAGCGCGATATAGCGCGGATTCTGGTGAAAATCCGCTTCAAACGGCGCGATATCTGCATCATCAAGACGCAGCGTCAGGTTACCGCCGTTGCGCTCATCCCAGCCTTTCAGCCAGGCATCGGAAGTGGCTTTAATCATGCCCTGGACGAACCAGGCGTTAGTGATGGTCTGCATAGTTTTCTTTTCCAGTTATCGCGGTGAGGTAACACCCCTCACCCTAACCCTCTCCCCAAAGGGGCGAGGGAATTTGAACACCCTCTCCCCTTTGGGGAGAGGGCAGGGGTGAGGGGGCAGTTATCCGCGCTGACTCAGCACGTCTTTCTCATACGCCCGCACGTTATTCAGCCACTGGCTGCCTGCCGGCGTGTCATTGCGCTGGCAGTACATCTCCCAGACGGCCTGCCATGGCAGTGATTTTTGCTCTTCCAGCAGCGCCAGACGCGCGGTGTAATCGCCTTGCGCTTCCAGTTTCTTCAGCTCCGCAGTTGGCTCCAGCAGGGCGCGCAGCAGGGCTTTCTTCATATTGCGGGTGCCGATAACCCATGCCGCGATGCGGTTGATAGAGGCATCAAAGAAGTCGAGGCCGATGTGCACGCGGTCGAACAGGTCGTGGCGGATAATCTCGCTGGCAATGGCCTGGGTCTCGTCATCCAGCAGCACGACGTGGTCACTGTCCCAGCGTACCGGACGGCTTACATGCAGCAGCAGGCGCGGCACGTAGAGCATGGCGGCGGAAATTTTGTCGGAGATCACTTCGGTTGGGTGGAAGTGGCCGGCATCCAGACACAATGCCGTCTGGCGGCTGGTGGCATAACCCATGTAGAACTCGCCGGAGCCCACGGTATAGCTCTCTGCGCCAATGCCGAACAGCTTGCTCTCTACGGCGTCGATGTGGTGCGCCGGGTTAAGTTTCTCGCTGATCGCCTCATCCAGCGCATTCAGCAGACGCTGACGCGGCGCGAGGCGGTCGACGGTGATGTCTTTCATGCCGTCCGGGACCCAGATGTTCATCACCGATGGCGTGCCAAGCTGCTCGCCGAAGTAAGCCGAGATACGACGGCAGGCCTGCACGTGCTCGATCCAGAACTGGCGAATCTCGTCATCAATATGGGCAAGGGTAAAGCCATCCGCGCTGAGCGGGTGGGAGAAGCAGGAGGGGTTAAAATCCAGACCCAGCTTGTTTGCTTTTGCCCACTCCACCCAGTTTTTAAAGTGTTCCGGCTTGATTTTGTTACGGGCGATGGGCTCGTCGGATTCAAGGTAGATGGCATGCAGGTTAAGGCGCTTAGGCCCGGGGATGAGGCTCAGGGCCAACTCCAGATCCGCGCGCAGCTCCCCGGCGTTGCGGGCTTTACCCGGATAGTTGCCGGTTGCCTGAATACCACCCGTCAGTGCGCCGCCTGGGTTCTCGAAGCCTGCGACGTCATCGCCCTGCCAGCAGTGCATGGAGACCGGCAGACGATCGAGCTGACGGAGCGCCTCCTCGACATCCACGCCCACGGCGGCGAAACGCTGTTTAGCCAGTTCCCAGGCTTGTTCTAATTGAGTGGTCATGCGCAAAGCTCCTTTGTCAGTCGGTTTTGCTGAAACTGTGCCCGGTAGCGGGCAATTTCATGGCAGGAATTAGGGGTGAACGTGGTGAGGTTGTCGTTGTGACTGACCAGCGTTCGGAATTCATCGACGCTACGCAGCTCATCCAGGGTCATGAGCTGGATACCGATATTGCCGAGCGTAGAGGCTTCAATCGGCCCGGCAATCACCGTGATCCTGCAGGCGTCGGCGCAAAGCTGATTCAGCAGCGCGTTCTGGCAGCCGCCGCCCACAATGTGCAACTGGCTAAACGGTTTGCCGCGTAGTGCCGCCAGTTCGCTCAGTACGTCGGCATAGAGCAGGGCGAGGCTGTCGAAGATGCAGCGCGCTAATTCAGCCGGCAGATGAGGCACCGGTTGATGGCTTTCACGGCAGGCACTCTGGATTTCGCTGCTCATATTTGCCGGGTTGATAAAACGATCATCATTGGGGTTGATCAGGAAGCGGCAGGGCGCCAGCCTTTCGGTCTCTGCAATCAGCGCAGGCAGGTCGCTGATGGCCTGCTCTTTCAGCACCCGCTGAAGCAGCCAGAGCCCCATAATATTTTTCAGCACCCGGTAGCGCCCTTCGGCGCCGCCTTCGTTAGTGATATTGGCCGCCAGCGCCTTCTCGCAGGTGTAGGGGGTTTTGCTCTCAAAGCCCATCAGCGACCAGGTGCCGGAAGAGAGATACGCCGCATCCTGATCGGCCAGCGGCGCTGCAATCACGGCGCTGGCGGTATCATGGCTGGCGACGGCCACCACCGGGATAGCGTTGCCCTGCGGGCTGCCCCATTGGCCAATCACGTTGCCCGGGTGAGTCGGGGTGCCAAACCACTGGGGAGATGCCCCCGTCCAGTTCAACAGGTTCTCATCCCAGGTATCAGAATTGATATTCACCAGCTGCGTGGTAGTGGCATTGGTGTACTCCCAGTTCATGTTCCCGGTCAGCCGGTAGCTGAAGTAGTCCGGAATCATCAGCGCATGGGCAACCTGTGCCGTCAGCTCTGGCTGCTGCTCCACCAGTGCACGCAATTGATACAGGGTATTGAAAGGGAGAAACTGAATGCCGCTGCGGCCGTAGATGTCGGCTTTACCTAACTGCTCCACGGCGCGGGCCATGACGCCGTCTGTACGGGCATCACGATATGAAACAGGCAGGCCAACGCGCTCACCGTTGTGGCCCAGCAGCACGATATCCACTCCCCAGGTATCAATGCCGATACTGTCGATACGCATACCCTCATCGCACACCTTATTCAGGCCGGTACGGATTTCCGCCTCCAGGCTATCGATATCCCAGATATCAAAACCGTCCTGCTTCTGCAGGCAGTTCACAAAGCGGTGGATTTCGCGTAGCGAAAGTGTGCGCTGAGCAGGTTCATAGCGGGCCAGCATGACGCGGCCGCTGGAGGCACCTAAATCGACAGCCACACAATGGCGAACAGTCATGGTCAGATCCTTTCTTAAGTCATTAGCGGAGAGTGTAAGAAAGGGAAGAAAAACAGACCTTCTTGCCACTGACAGGCAAAATCGGCAGCTGGCAAGAAAGCGAAGGTGAACGTGAGAGAGTTCACAGTTTCCAGTTATCCCCGGGAATTCAGGAGATGTGACCCTGACCGCATTTCCCGATCTTTCCGCGCGTTTCTTAAAAAACCGACAGGCTTTGCGCACTTTGCTGTCAAAAATTTAAGGTGAGTTCGCAGGGGCTTAATTACTATTTTGAGAACATTTCTCATTCGTAGGGGCCGTTATGACCGTACTGCACAGCGTGGATTTTTTCCCTTCTGGAGGTTCGCCAGTCGCGATCGAGCCACGGCTTCCTCAGGCGGCGTTTCCAGAACACCATCATGATTTTCATGAGATTGTGATTGTGGAACACGGCACCGGCATACACGTATTCAACGGCCAGCCCTACACCATTAGCGGCGGTACCGTCTGCTTTGTGCGCGATCATGATCGGCATTTATATGAACATACCGACAACCTCTGCCTGACCAATGTTCTCTACCGTTCGCCAGAGGCGTTCCAGTTTCTGTCGGGACTGAATAAGCTGTTGCCGCAGGAGCAGGACGGCCATTATCCGTCGCACTGGCGTGTTAACCAGTCCACCTTACAGCAGGTGAGGCAGCTGGTAAGCCAGATGGAGATGATGGACGCTGGCGGGGATACCCATGCGATCGCCAGTTATGAGTTGCTGTTTATGCAGCTGCTGGTCCTGCTGCGCCGTAGCAGCCTGATGGAAAAGGCGGGCAATAACGATGAGCGTCTTAATCAGCTGATGGCGTGGCTGGAAGACCATTTTGCCGAAGATGTGTGCTGGGAAACGCTGGCAGATAACTTTTCGCTTTCGCTGCGCACCCTGCATCGCCAGCTGAAACAGCACACCGGGTCGACGCCACAGCGCTATCTCAACCGTTTACGCCTGATTAAGGCGCGTCATCTGTTGCGCCACACCGATGAGAGCGTGACAGATATCGCTTATCGCTGCGGTTTCGGCGACAGTAACCATTTTTCAACGCTATTTCGCCGGGAATTTAACTGGTCCCCGCGCGACATTCGCCAGGGCCGGGATACGCCGCTTCAGTAACGCGAGGAAAATCACCGTTTTTTCAGCGTAAATGGCCGATAATAAGCGGTTATTAGCCGTTGAGGTGTACCGTGGCCGCTCAGTTGATCCTTCGCAAAGCCGACTTTTTTGCCGGTGCCGGCCAGGCCGTTGCCGTGGCGGATCGCTACCCGCAAAATGTCTTTGCCGAGCATACCCATGAGTTTTGCGAAATGGTTTTGGTCTGGCGAGGCAACGGTCTTCACGTGCTTAATGACCGTCCTTATCGCATCACCCGCGGCGACCTGTTTTACATTCATGCCGAAGATAAACACTCCTACGCTTCTGTTAACGACCTGGTGTTGCAGAACGTCATCTACTGCCCTGAAAGGCTGAAGCTCAACGTCGACTGGGCGGCGGCTATTCCGCGTTTTACTGAGGCGCGCGGCGAACCGCACTGGCGACTGAGCAGTAACGGCATGGCTCAGGTTCGACAGGTGATTGCCCAACTGGAGCAAGAGAGCCAGAAGAGTGATCCCCTTGCTAACTCAATGTCTGAACTCCTTTTCGCGCAGCTGGTGATGACCCTTAAGCGCTTTCGTTACGCCACCGATCATCCTTCAGCGAATGAGCAGGAAGCCCTGCTCGACAAACTCATCACCGCTCTGGCGGGCAGCCTGAACCGCAGCTTTGTGCTGGAGAAGTTCTGCGAGCAGGAGCAGTGCAGCGAGCGGGCATTGCGCCAGCAGTTCCGCACGCAGACCGGTATGACGGTTAATCATTACCTGCGCCAGCTGCGGATCTGCCACGCACAATATCTGTTGCAGCACACGGAACTGATGGTGAGTGAGGTGGCGATGCGCTGCGGATTTGAGGACAGTAACTACTTCTCCGTGGTGTTCAACCGCGAAGTGGGCATGACGCCGGTCCAGTGGCGCCAGCGCAGCCGCAAGGCGGCATGATCGCCCCGTCATTCAGTCATTTATAATAAATTAATAACCACACAAAGAGTGCGGCATTGATAATCATTTTCAATATCATTTAATTAACTATAATGAACCAACTGCTTACGCGGCATTAACAGCTGTGCCGCCCGACAATAATGGAGAGGATTATGAGTTATACACTGCCATCCCTGCCGTATGCCTACGACGCACTGGAACCGCATTTCGACAAGCAGACGATGGAAATCCATCACACTAAACACCACCAGACTTACGTGAACAACGCGAACGCCGCGCTGGAAAGCCTGCCAGAGTTCGCTAACCTGCCGGTTGAAGAGCTGATCACCAAACTGGACCAGCTGCCAGCCGACAAAAAAACCGTACTGCGTAACAACGCAGGTGGTCACGCTAACCACAGCCTGTTCTGGAAAGGCCTGAAAACTGGCACCACCCTGCAGGGCGACCTGAAAGCCGCTATCGAGCGTGACTTCGGTTCCGTGGACAACTTCAAAGCTGAGTTTGAAAAAGCCGCTGCGACCCGTTTCGGCTCTGGCTGGGCGTGGCTGGTGCTGAAAGGCGACAAACTGGCGGTAGTTTCTACTGCTAACCAGGACTCCCCGCTGATGGGTGAAGCAATCTCTGGTGCATCCGGTTTCCCAATCCTGGGTCTGGACGTGTGGGAACACGCTTACTACCTGAAGTTCCAGAACCGTCGCCCTGACTACATCAAAGCCTTCTGGGATGTCGTGAACTGGGACGAAGCTGCTGCGCGTTTCGCTGCTAAAAAATAAGGTTGCATTGACCTGAATGAGAAGCGAGTCTGATGACTCGCTTTTTTTGTATCTGAAGGAGTAGAGATGCACTACCCGGTCAACGTGTTTACAGGCAAGGTAACGGAGTACGAAGGCAGCCGCCCCAGCGCTATCGCCAAAGTACAGGTAGACGGCGAGCTGAGCTTAACCGAGCGCGGTCTCGTGGGCGATGAGCAGGCTGAAAAGAAAATTCACGGCGGGCCGGAGCGCGCGCTGTGCCACTATCCGCGCGAGCATTATGCTTTCTGGATGAATGAATTCCCCGGGCAGGCGGAGCGCTTCGTCGCCCCCGCGTTTGGTGAGAACCTCTCTACCGAAGGGCTGACCGAACAAAACGTCTTTATCGGCGATATCTTCCGCTGGGGTGATGCCCTGATTCAGGTGACGCAGCCGCGTTCGCCGTGCTTCAAACTTAACTACCATTTTGGCATAGAGGATATGTCCGCCCGGCTGCAAAGTGCCGGTAAAACCGGCTGGCTCTACCGGGTGGTGCTGGCGGGGAAAGTGCTGACGGATGCCCCACTGGAACTCGTTTCCCGCGTGAGTGATGTGTCGGTGTACGATGCCTGCGCGATCGCCTGGCATATGCCGTTTGACGATGAGCAGTACCATCGTCTGCTGTCGGCGGCAGGATTGTCCACCAGCTGGACCAGAACGATGCAGAAGCGCCGTATTAGCGGGAAGATCGAGGATAATTCGCGGAGATTGTGGGGGAGGTAACGGCCCCTCACCCCGGCCCTCTCCCCAAAGGGGCGAGGGTGAAAAAACGCACCGGGTAGTCCCCACTCCCCAGGGGGGCGAAGGTGAGAAAAACGCACCGGGCAGTCCCCTCTCCCCTATGGGGAGAGGGTTAGGGTGAGGGGGGAGCTACGAACGTTTATACAGCGGCAGCCACAGCGTCAACCGCAGACCGCCCAGAGGGCTGTCGTCGGCTTTCACCCAGCCATTGTGCTGCTGCATCGCGGTCTCGACAATCGCCAGACCTAACCCCGTGCCGCCAGACTCGCGATCGCGCGCCTCATCGGTACGGTAGAACGGACGGAAAATCTGTTCGCGATCTTCCGGACTTACGCCCGGGCCGTCATCATCCACGTTAATGGTAATGCCGTCTTTATCCACCGAGAAGGCCACCTCAATCTTCGTATGCGAGTAACGCAGGGCGTTACGCACGATATTCTCCAGCGCGCTTTCCAGCGTGTTGGGGTTACCGTACAGCGGCCAGGGTCCGGGCGGGAAGTTAACGGTAAACGACTTGCCCATCTGCTCAGCTTCAAAGGCAGCGTTGTCCAGCACCTCATGCCACAGGTGATTGGCCTTCACCTTTTCGCTCACCAGCGCATTTTTCTGCTGGTTGCGAGACATCACCAGCAGGTCGTTGATCATGCTATCCAGACGGTGCGCTTCCGTTTCGATACGCTCCAGCTCTTTGCTCTCTCCGCTACGGCGGCGAAGCAGGGCGGTTCCGAGCTGCAGGCGCGTCAGCGGCGTGCGTAGCTCATGGGAGATGTCAGATAACAGACGTTGCTGGGTGGTCATCATCCGCTCAAGCGCCGTCACCATCTGGTTAAAACTGGCCCCTGCCGCCAGGAATTCTTGCGGTCCCGCTTCCAGTTCAGGGTGCTGTCGCAGGTTACCCTGCGCCACTTCATCGGCCGCATTTTTCAACTTACGAGCAGGTTTAGCCAGACTCCATGCCAGCCACAACAGCAGCGGCGAGCTGACCAGCATCGTGACAATCAGCAGCAGCAGCGGCCGGTCGAATAGCAGGTTAATAAAGTCGGACTGGGAATTGCTTGCAGGACGAATCAGGTAAAGCTGGTAGTTATCTTCCCCGTCACGCACGGAGAAGGGCCCCACCATCTCGACCCGACCATATTTTTTCTTTTGCGGATGGTCGGCGTTATCTGCCTGGCCAATAAAGTTACGAATGATCTGCATTTCACTGCGTTCCGCACCGATCACGCGCCCTTCGCTGGTCACCAGCAGAAGACGTTGGCCGGGCGGCGCCCATTTATCAATGGCGCGAAAAAGCCTGCGCCACCACATCAAATCATTGGGCGGATCAATAGCGAGCTCCGCTTCTACGTGCTGCTCAATCATGATGCCCTGACGTTGCTCGCTATCGAGGAGCTCCGTCATCTGGCGGGAATCGAGCTTAGGCAGCATCAAGACCAGCATCAAAACCAGTGCCAGCGTCAGCCAGAAAATGGCGAAGATGCGGGCGGTTAAGCTGCCTATCATGAAGCGGAGACCATCAGATAACCACGGCCACGCAGGGTTTTAAACCACGGATGCCCATCCTTACGCTCTGGCAACTTACGGCGCAGGTTAGAGATGTGCATATCAATGGCCCGATCGAACGGCGTGAGACGTTTACCCAGCACTTCCTGGCTAAGGTGTTCACGCGATACTACCTGGCCCAGATGTTGCGCCAGGAGATAAAGCAGGGTGAATTCGGTACCGGTCAACTCCAGCGCCTGGCCGTCAAAGCTCGCTTCCTGGCGACCTGGATTCAGGCTCAGGGAGTCCACTTCAAGGGTTGGCGATCCGGTATCGGTATTCTGCTGCTGCTCGCTCCAGTGTGAACGGCGCAGAATCGCGCGAATACGGGCCACCAGTTCACGGTCATTGAACGGTTTCGGTAGATAGTCGTCTGCGCCCAGCTCAAGGCCGAGGACGCGGTCAAGTTCGCTGCCGCGCGCGGTCAGCATAATAACGGGTGTCTGGTGTGTCTGGCGAAGCTCTTTAAGGGTGTCGATACCGTTTTTCTTCGGCATCATGACGTCGAGCAAAAGCAAGTCAATGCTATCGTCAAGGAGACCCAGCGCCTGTTCCCCGTCATGGGCAACTTGTACATCAAAGCCTTCCATGTCGAGCAACTCCTTCAACAGGGATGTCAGCTCTCGGTCATCATCAACTAACAGGATTTTATTCATTGTTTAAATACCTCCGAGGCAGAAATTACGTCATCAAGGCTATCTAATCCATGACTTTACGTTGTTTTACACCCCCTGACGCATGTTTGCAGCCTGAATCGTAGACTGTCTCTCGTTGAATCGCGACACGAAAGATTTTGGGAGCAAGTGATGCGCAAAGTTACCGCTGCCGTCATGGCCTCAACGCTGGCCTTCAGTGCGTTTAGCCAGGCTGCTGTAGCTATCATCAGCGATAACGGTTCCTCAGCAGAGGGCGCAACGCAGCACAGCAGCCAAAGCCATATGTTTGACGGCATAAGTTTAACCGAACATCAGCGTCAACAGATGCGAGATCTGATGCAGAGGGCAAGACATGACCAGCCCCCTGTTAATGTTAGCGAAATGGAGACAATGCACCGCCTTGTCACCGCAGAAAATTTTGATGAAAGCGCTGTGCGCGTTCAGGCAGAAAAGATGGCGCAAGAGCAGGTTGCTCGCCAGGTCGAGATGGCCCGGGTCCGCAACCAAATGTTCCATCTGCTAACGCCCGAGCAGCAAGCGGTTCTGAACGAGAAACATCAGCAACGGATGGATCAGTTGCGTGAGGTTGCACGGATGCAGAAGAGTTCCGACTCAACGTTTTTCAGTAGCAATACCCGTAGCAACCAGTAAACCCTGTTTTCCTTGCCATAGACACCATCCCTGTCTTCCCCCACATGATGTGGGGGTTTTTTTTGCCTGAAATTCGCGCGCGTTAACTTTTTATTCATCTTATTGGCTCCCCTGCATCCGTTATACTAGCGGCATGTCATGACAGGAGTGTTTATGAATCAATCCTATGGACGGCTTGTAAGCCGGGCGGCAATCGCAGCGACGATTATGGCGTCGGGATTACTGCTGATAAAAATTTTCGCGTGGTGGTACACCGGCTCGGTCAGTATTCTGGCGGCACTGGTAGACTCGCTGGTGGATATTGCCGCCTCGCTCACCAACCTTCTGGTGGTGCGCTACTCGCTGCAACCCGCAGACGAAGAACATACCTTTGGCCACGGTAAGGCAGAATCCCTTGCCGCGCTGGCGCAAAGTATGTTTATTTCGGGTTCGGCGCTGTTTCTCTTTTTGACCGGCATCCAGCATCTTTTCAACCCAACGCCGATGAAAGATCCGGGCGTAGGCGTTGGGGTGACGGTTATCGCGCTTATTAGCACATTGGTTCTTGTTACGTTCCAGCGCTGGGTGGTGCGAAAAACGCAAAGCCAGGCGGTACGGGCAGATATGCTTCATTATCAGTCTGATGTTATGATGAATGGCGCTATTCTTATTGCACTCGGTCTCGCCTGGTACGGGTGGCACCGGGCCGATGCAATATTCGCGTTAGGTATCGGGGTGTATATTTTATATTGTGCGTTACGCATGGGCTATGAAGCGGTACAAGCGCTTCTGGACCGGGCACTTCCCGACGCAGAACGGCAAGAAATCTTTGAAATCGTGATCTCCTGGCCTGGCGTCAGCGGGGCGCACGATCTTCGCACGCGGCAGTCAGGGCCGACCCGCTTTATACAGATTCATTTGGAAATGGAAGATAACCTGCCGCTTGTTCAGGCCCATCTGGTGGCTGAGCAGGTCGAGCAGGCGATTTTGCAGCGTTTCCCGGGCTCAGATGTCATTATTCATCAGGATCCCTGCTCAGTCGTACCCAGGTCAGGCAATGACCATTTGAGCTTTCGTAATTCGTTGTAAAAAAAGTGAGCCAGGCCAGCATTTTGTGGATAAATTACCGCCATTGGGTCTGACCTGAATCAATTCAGCCGGAAGTGATTGATATACTATTTGCAGTATAAATTGGTCGCCAGACGTCTTCCGGCAACAGATTTCATTTTTGCATTCCTAAGTTCAGAGGTAGTCATGATTAAGAAAATCGGTGTGTTGACAAGCGGCGGTGATGCGCCGGGCATGAACGCGGCAATTCGTGGTGTAGTCCGTGCAGCGTTGACGGAAGGTCTGGAAGTTTTTGGTATCTATGATGGTTATCTGGGCCTGTATGAAGATCGCATGGTACAACTCGACCGCTACAGCGTGTCCGATATGATTAACCGTGGCGGCACCTTCCTGGGGTCTGCACGTTTCCCTGAGTTCCGCGATGATCGCATCCGTGAAGTGGCGATCGAAAACATGAAGAAGCGCGGCCTGGACGCACTGGTTGTTATCGGGGGCGATGGCTCCTACATGGGGGCAAAACGTCTCACTGAAATGGGCTTCCCGTGCATCGGTCTGCCAGGCACCATCGATAACGACATCAAAGGTACCGACTACACCATCGGTTTCTTCACCGCACTGGGTACCGTCGTTGAAGCGATTGACCGCCTGCGTGACACCTCCTCTTCCCACCAGCGTATCTCCATCGTTGAAGTGATGGGCCGCTACTGTGGCGACCTGACGCTGGCTGCGGCCATCGCGGGGGGGTGTGAGTTCGTCGTGGTGCCGGAAGTGGAATTCAGCCGTGAAGACCTGGTAGCAGAAATCAAAGCCGGTATCGCGAAAGGTAAGAAACACGCCATCGTTGCTATCACCGAGCACATCTGTGACGTTGACGAGCTGGCGAAGTACATCGAAACCGAAACCAAGCGCGAAACCCGTGCGACCGTACTGGGCCACATCCAGCGCGGCGGCTCCCCAGGGCCATACGACCGTATCCTGGCATCCCGCATGGGCGCATATGCGATCGATCTGCTGCTGCAGGGCCACGGTGGCCGCTGCGTCGGTATTCAGAACGAAAAACTGGTTCACCATGACATCATCGACGCGATTGAAAATATGAAGCGTCCGTTCAAAGGTGACTGGTTAGACTGCGCGAAAAAACTGTATTAATCTTCTGACCCTCTCCGTCCGGAGAGGGCTTTTATTCCTCACCGCTATAACCAATCTTTTTTTATTCTTTAATCAATGGTCCGCTTTCTGGCACGCTTCACTCATCAAATATCACATTAGAGAGTTGGGCGATGAATAAGTGGAGCGTAGGATTAACATTATTGCTGGCTTCGACCAGCGTTCTGGCTAAGGATATCCAGTTACTGAACGTGTCGTACGACCCGACGCGTGAACTGTACGTACAGTACAACAAGGCCTTCGCGGCGCACTGGAAACAGGAAACTGGCGATAATGTCGTGATCCGTCAGTCTCACGGTGGCTCAGGTAAGCAAGCTACGTCCGTCATCAACGGTATTGAAGCCGACGTGGTCACCCTGGCGCTGGCCTATGACGTGGACGCCATTGCAGAGCGTGGTCGTATTGATAAGAACTGGATCAAACGCCTGCCGGATAACTCCGCCCCTTACACCTCTACCATCGTGTTCCTGGTACGCAAAGGTAACCCGAAACAGATTCATGACTGGAACGATCTGGTTAAACCGGGCGTTTCTGTTATCACGCCAAATCCGAAAAGCTCCGGTGGCGCACGCTGGAACTACCTGGCTGCGTGGGGTTATGCCCTTCATCACAACAACAATGACCAGGCAAAAGCGCAGGATTTCGTGAAGGCGTTGTTTAAAAACGTGGAAGTGCTGGACTCCGGCGCACGTGGCGCAACCAACACCTTTGTTGAACGGGGTATTGGCGATGTGCTGATTGCCTGGGAAAACGAAGCCCTGCTGGCGACCAACGAACTGGGTAAAGACAAGTTTGAAATTGTGACCCCAGGCGAGTCAATTCTGGCCGAGCCGACCGTCTCTGTGGTCGACAAAGTGGTCGAGAAGAAGGGGACCAAAGCCGTAGCGGAAGCCTATCTGAAATATCTCTATACCCCGGAAGGGCAGGAGATTGCGGCGAAGAACTACTATCGCCCGCGTGATGAGGCGGTGGCGAAGAAATATGAAAGCACCTTCCCGAAACTGAAGCTCTTCACCATTGACGATGTGTTCGGCGGCTGGGCGAAGGCGCAGAAGGACCACTTCTCCAACGGCGGTACCTTCGACCAGATCAGCAAACGCTAAGATCTGGCGGAAAAGGCGATGACCCGGCGTGAGAAATCCGCCGGGTTTTTTATTGGTCACTTTTTTGCGTTACTCTCTTCTTCTGGTCAAAACAGGGAACGCGAGATGAAAAGAGCAGGGCTTATCTTACTGGTGCTGGTGATCATTGTCGGCGCTGCAGGCGTTGGGTTCTGGATGAAGGCGGGCAACCCGGATGCCCTTCGCCACATCGTGCTTGAGCAGTGCGTACCCAATCAGCAGCAGCATCGCCAGCCCGCGCCCTGCGAGCAGGTGAAAACGGATGCAGGCTACGTGGTATTCAAAGATCGTAACGGTCCCTTACAGTATCTGCTGATGCCCACTTATCGCATCAAGGGTACCGAAAGCCCGCTGCTGCTGGAGCCCCATACGCCTAATTTCTTCTGGCTGGCATGGCAGGCGCGCAATTTTATGAGCCGTAAACGCGGCGCGGAGGTGCCCGCCAGCGCCGTCTCGCTCACCATTAATTCGCCAACCGGGCGTACGCAAAACCACTTCCATATTCATATCTCTTGCCTGCGCCCGGACGTGCGCATCAAGCTTGATACGCATCAGGCGCAAATCAGTACTCAGTGGCTTCCCTTTCCCGGCGGGCTGGCGGGGCACGACTATTTGGCACGTCGGGTGACGGAAAACGAACTGGTCAAACGCAGCCCCTTTTTGATGCTGGCGGAAGAGGTGCCGGAAGCACGCAACCACATGGGGCGTTTTGCACTGGCGATGGCACAGCAGGCTGACGGCTCCTTTGTCCTGCTGGCGACCGAACGCAATCTGCTACTGCTTAACCGCGCATCCGCGGAAGAATTACAGGATCATCAATGCGATATTCTGCAGTGACCCCACCATAAATAGCGTTGTCTCTGGCTGCCTGTCGCCGTAGACTTGCTGAAAAAAACGACAGGAGACAGGTATGTCGCTCTGGTTTACTCACCCTCTGTTCCTGCCCTCGATCATTGTTGGCATCACCATCGTGCTCTGGGCAACCTCCCTTCTACCAGAATTTATTACCGCGCTGCTCTTCTTTACCGCAGCGATGACCGCCAAAATCGCGCCGCCTGAGGTTATTTTTGGCGGTTTCGCTTCGTCGGCCTTCTGGCTGGTTTTCAGTGGATTTGTGCTTGGTGTCGCTATCCGCAAAACCGGGCTGGCAGACAGGGCGGCGAGAGCACTCTCGACTAAATTGACCGACTCCTGGATGCTGATGGTAGCGAGCGTGGTGCTATTAAGTTATGCGCTGGCGTTCGTGATGCCCTCCAATATGGGCCGTATTGCGCTGCTGATGCCTATTGTGGCGGCGATGGCGAAGCGCGCGGGGATTGCAGACGGTTCACGAGCATGGTTTGGCCTGGCGCTGGCGGTGGGATTTGGCACCTTCCAGCTTTCGGCGACCATCCTGCCTGCTAACGTGCCGAACCTGGTGATGAGCGGCGCAGCGGAGGGGTCGTATGGCATCCACCTCAACTATGTGCCGTATCTGCTACTGCATACCCCGGTGCTTGGCATTCTGAAAGGAGTGATTCTGATCGGCCTCATTTGCTGGCTGTTCCCCGGTGCGCCAAAGCCGCCCCAGAATCTGGCGCCGTCAGAGCCCATGGGACGAGATGAGAAGCGCCTGGCATGGCTACTGGCAGCTGTACTGGTGATGTGGGTAAGCGAGAGCTGGCACGGCATTGGGCCCGCCTGGACCGGGCTGGCGGCGGCCGTGATCGTGATGCTTCCGCGTGTTGGTTTTATCACCGGTGAAGAGTTTTCTGCCGGAGTGAATATGCGCACCTGCATCTATGTGGCGGGTATCCTGGGTCTGGCGATCACCGTCACTCAAACCGGTATCGGCAACGCGGTCGGCGAGGCGCTATTGCAGGTGATGCCGCTGGACAAAGAGAGCCCCTTCACCAGCTTCCTGGCGCTGACGGGCATTACTACCGCGTTGAACTTTATCATGACCGCTAACGGCGTTCCTGCGCTCTATACCACTCTGGCGCAGAGTTTCTCAGATGCCACCGGCTTTCCGCTGCTGTCGGTGATTATGATCCAGGTGCTGGGCTACTCCACGCCGCTGCTGCCGTATCAGGCGTCGCCGATTGTGGTTGCGATGGGGCTGGGAAAAGTGCCGGCAAAGGCGGGGATGTTGCTCTGTATTGCGCTGGCGTTGGCAACCTGGCTGATTCTGCTGCCGCTGGATTATCTGTGGTTTAGCCTGCTGGGGAAAATCTAGGTTTCCTCTCCCCATTGGGGGAGAGGAAAAAGGCTTTTAGGCCTGTTTTGCTGCTTCAGCCGCTTTCACGATCACTGCGAAGGCGTCTGCTTTCAGAGAGGCACCGCCAACCAGCGCACCGTCGATATCCGGCTGGGTGAACAGCTCTGCCGCATTCGCTGCGTTCACGGAACCGCCGTACTGAATGATTACCTGCTCAGCGATTTTCGCATCGGCTTTGGCAATGTGGTCACGAATGAACTTGTGAACTGCCTGAGCCTGTGCAGGCGTTGCGGATTTGCCAGTACCGATCGCCCAGACTGGCTCGTAAGCGATAACCGCGCCTTCAAAGGCCGCTGCGCCCTGGGTTTTCAGCACCGCGTCGATCTGACGTGCGCAAACTTCTTCAGTTTTGCCCGCTTCGTTTTCTG